>Ga0302186_10001265_pt1 | contig 21399 bp, 10 predicted proteins | sample II_Bog_E1_2_FD_198782 | JGI IMG/M metagenome (GOLD analysis project Ga0302186, IMG submission 198782) | Peat permafrost microbial communities from Stordalen Mire near Abisko, Sweden - II_Bog_E1_1 | ecosystem: Environmental > Terrestrial > Soil > Wetlands > Peat | place: Sweden: Abisko...
TTACTAACAAATATGATTTAATCTAATTTAGAAATTTACCAATCACAGTTTTGGTTTCTCTATCTCCACATTTGAGAACAATTGAGAAAGACTCTTTGCTACTTGGTACCATTCGTGAGTGATACTCTTAACTTCCTCAATACGGTACACATCTGAGAACCATCGTTTCACATCTGCGTACTTTTAGTGGCCCTATCCAAAATATACAAGGTTTGTCATTTCATAGTAAAACAGAAAATCAGCAATAGTTGGCTTGTCACCTGCAATAAATTTGGTTCCGTTTTTTCCTAAAATTTCATTCAGCTTTTAAATTGCATCATACATTTCTTTCCACAGTGATGCTTTGTGCTTCTCAGTGATAGAATGATTCATCAAAACAGCTCCGAGGTACATTCTAATCGGTTTAAACAAAGCTGGCCGAAAATAATTTTGATACCAAGCGATATATTGATTAACAATTGCTCTTTGTTCAATGGTTTATCCGTGATATTTGATAAGATGAGGGTATCTTTCACAGAGGTAAATCATGATGGCTCCACTTTCTCCCAAAACAAAATCCCCATCTTTGAGAACTGGTATTTTTCCGGCAGGATACAAGTCTAGATATGGCTTCTTCCTCTGTTCTCGCTGAAAAATGTCAACACTATTGAGAGTGCATGGTATCTTTCCAATATCAATCAAAGTTTTGACTGATCTCCCGGGTTGACTACCCAAATTCCAATATAGGCTAAGTTGGCTCATTATCCGAAAAATCTATTAAAGTTTATTATCCTTTCAATTGTAAATTAAATTAATATGGAGAGAATGCCTCAGCCATTGTTAACAATTTTTATAGAAAACATATATCCACCATTTTTTAGCAATACCCCTGATAATAAACAAAGATAATCATCTAATGTATTTCTTTTATGTTTACCTATATAGATAGGCTACCCTTGATCATTATTCATTAAATTGATATTTAAAATTGATCTGCATGAGAAAAGATTTCTTTCTCTCCATTGTCGTCCTTACTCTCGTTATTCATGCACAGTGCCAAGATATTTCTTAGCTGCCCCTCACAGGTAGCCGTACTATCTCACTGACTTCATCCTCTCCAGCATCTTACAGAATAGTGATTCCATCAGATGTATCTTCTCCTGAAGATTTATACATCCACGTTGAGCCGACAGTTCCAGACCCTTTCCAAGTACCCTATTTGACAGTTACATCGGATAATAACTATCTGCAGAACTGCTATAATGCTCATGAATAGTTTGCAGGTATCTGCAAAATCGATTCAAATTAGCTTAAGCAAGGGAGATCATTCGATATCTCGATCAAATGCGTCACCAGCTGCACTTTGAACTTATAAACTTATCTCAGTCAAATTATCAATCTCTCTTTGGGAAGGCAGCTTCAACTCAAATCCACGAGTGCATCAGGGTTAACCGCTTTAATCTTGGTGCAAGTTCCAAGTGATGCGGAATATACAGCACTATCAATGCTTGCCGCTATCACAAATATCGAGTAAAATGTGAAATCTCCTGATTAAAAACTTGATATGCTCATCAACTACGGAAATTAGAACGTGCAAGCTCCCACTGACGATAGCTTTATGATATAGGGACTTCCTCTATTTACTGGTGGGCGAGGGATACATTTAACGAGAGAGGATGTTGGCCCTGGAAGTTGGATTAAAGTGTATCTCAGGTTGCAAAGTGGGTTATCTATCATATTTTGTGCAAGTCAAATTTCCGATAAAAATTCTTAGATTTCCTTAGGTCTATCGTATTTTGATTACACCGATCAATAACAGTATAAAACTTACTCTCTGAACGTCAGTGAGCATTCTTCAGAAATAGTAGACAAAACAATCGAGTTAGTGTTTGATATATACTCTGGAAATCCGCAAATAACCATCGCTTTTGACAGTGCATTCAGCCAAGAGATCCCTTTTACTCGCAAGACATCTGCATTGAGCTATTCATTATCTCCAAATTTAAGGAATAATTTCAACTTCATCGATACTGTCTATATCAAGATAAGTTCAACCATATCTTCTGAGTATTACTTCTATACGAAGATAATTAGAGAGGATGCAGCCTTTATCCAACCTTACCTTGCCTATTTTGATTAGATAGAGTAAAATCAAGTCGAAAATTATCTTATGCTTGAAAGATTTAGTTACCCCCTCAGAAATGTTGATTCAATCGCAAATTATTCATTTAAAGTCGATGTTATTTCAGGCAAGGGCAGTTTTTATTTCAAAAGGTGCCAAAGCATAGAAAAAGGTGCTGCTAACGATCAGAACTTAGTCGGATGCCTCATTCTAAGTCTAGATGACTTGAGAAACAACAGTTTTCTGTAAGAAGAAATTCAGAACAAAAACATTGTCAATGGAAATATGATGTCCATTGAAATGAACTACAACATCGCTAACTGCAATGAATTAGACAGAAAAGCCGGCACAGTTTACAAATAGTGTGCTTTTCAAATTATTGGTGTGGGAGAGTCCGCATAACCTTTTATTTTCTCAATAACCGCTGAAAAGAAGACTTATAACACTTACCTGAAGGAAAATAAGATAGTGAAGGACTATATATCCAAATCATCATATGTATTCTATTCTTTTTCACTGCCTACCCTCGCCAATGTCACTGAAATAAACATCTTCATGACTACTTTTTCAGGATAATCAGCCCTGATGGTATCAACCATTGAACAGTTTCCGACCCTAGAAAGTCCAGCAAATAACATCATCATGGAGAGTGGTTAAAAAAGCAGCATTATTATTAAGAAGGACCAAATTGCTCAATAAATCTATATTTCAGTTTATGCTTATCAATTCACTGAGGTCAATTTAGGAGTTGTTGTCCATAGGTCGTCTGACACTCCCCTTCAAAATTTAAATGAAATAATTCTATAATTGGGACATCTTCTCACCTATGCTCTCAGTCCAGTTGAATAAACTGTCTCTTTTAAGATCAATTCCAATGATGCTGAGTCCATAATTGTGAGTCTAACTGAGCTTGTAGGTCACTCCTCCTTTGAAGTGGTGAACATCGCCAACATCCCTTTAAAATGCGTTGGAAAAAAGGAAAACCCTTTTAAATGCTAAATAAATACATCAAGAAACACTTTTTATCGTATAATTGTGAAGGGAAGAGAGGGTAAGCTAAATAAATTTACCATTAGCTACAATAACGGACGCCATTGCACAAATGGAGCTCTAAACATGCCCACTTACGTAGTACTACATTCAAACTAAAATGAATGCTACACCTTTCCAATTAACCGAGATGTGGTCATTAAATTTGATTCCTCTTTCACCCATACTCAAATTCTTAATAAATGGATCCAAGTAGATCTCTACATCAATGGCCATCAGCTAAAGACAATAGAAGGATCCCACTATGATATCACTGCTGCAGATATGAGCACTGCATGTCCATTCGGTATTAAAAATCCAGGTCTGGTCAAAACTTGTTAAATTTCAATAGATTTCATCAGTAATTCAGGCAAAACCAACTTTTTCAACTTTGTGATGGAAGAAGAAGATGCGTAAATAGCTCTTTTTGATGGCATCGTTTAATCTATTAGCGATCTTGATGTTTCGTTTGGCGGCGGCAAATAATTCTATTATCATCTTTATAGTACTACTCCTATCAAGATATTTTTTACAACTAAGTCAGTTTAATTGACCTATTTTCTTATTGCCAAATTAGTGAGCAAATCAACCTTCTTGAAGCAAAATCAAGAAGAAAGAGCAAACATGTACCAAGAGTACCTTTCTCACATCGATAATAAAGATAATAGCGGTAATTTATACTCAGTCACTCTGAATAGCGCAGATACTTCCATTGTGAGCATTGATTAACAGTTTATTCAAAGATTTTGTGAGAATTTGCAAGATTGCTATTTGCTACTCACTATAGCCCCAATAAATCTCGCTATGCCTGCAATAGCTGGCATGCCTAGTCCCTCTTTGGATTAAAATTTGAATATTTAGAGGATCAATTATGAAATATAAGTGACTCAAGAAGAGACGTACTTAGCATTAGGAGACTCTAAAATGGGATTTGTCGAGCAAGGATAAGTTTATACCTACTTGATTGACCCTGAAGATGCTATTATCGATATTAGAAACATGAATAAGGATGGCCAAAAATCATCTTCATGCGCTACCATATCTTCGGGAACCAACAATGGAATTGTCAGTGATGTAACCCAGTTAGGAGGTAATTTCCAGATCTCCAAGAGTGATGGAATTGATAAAATTTATGTGAGAGGAGACATTCCACAATGCTCATATCAAATCAGCTACATCTCAATCAATCAGCCAATAAAAACAGTTCACTTATCTACCCCTTACGAGCTTACCTTATAAGCTCAACAGACTCAAGGCTTTCTTTTCTATAATCTCCATTCGTCTTCGTTTAGAATAATGCAAATGGTGAGTGCTGGTAAGGCCGATATTTATATTTTACCATTTAACCAAGGTAATTTAACCCTGGCTTTTGCATTATCAATGGACTTTAAATCTTTTCCTTTGGTGGATAAGATCGATGGAGACTTTATTGTTTCATCATCAAATCAATACTTTTGTTCTAACTGCTTCTACTACGTGGTTGTCACTACTAGTACTAAGTTTATTGGTGAAATCGTATTTCTGCGTCTTACGGATCCAATTCCTCTGACTGTGAACCATATCTTTAAATAGTTACTGACCCCAAAAACATAGGTAGCGGGTGAAAACTATGTTTTTTATTCCCTGACGGCCTTCAGCATATCCTTTAACATCCTATCCGGTAGTATCCAAGTGATTTTGATTGATCCTAAAGGAAAGTATGCCATTTACGAGACTGTAAGTGAGACTAAAACTTTTACTATCGATGCGGTGGACTATGAATCCAAATAAAAAATATAATTCTTCTCAAAAAAAGCTTTGTATCAAGTAAAAGTGGTGGCTGTGGTTGAATCTGAATTTTATCTGAGATTAGATAAGAGTCGTGCGACTGAAAGAATATTTGAAGGATATCCCAGTACCCTCACCTTTACAAACAAATCGCCCACCACAGTTGAATTTGTCAACAGTCAATAACTAGACCAGCCTCTAATGATAATGGCAGATGTAATTGAGCAGTAAGGAGCTAATGCTATTTTAACTTTTAATTTGCAAGCTGAGCTTTAAACCGGCCAAATCATAAACGACAAATAACTGTATATCAGTTCAGTGATTTCAGAAAACACTTACATCCTAAATCTAAAGAATATTAAAGGAGCCTACTTCATTTCAGTTGCAACCAATATGCCTGTGAACGTGACCTTCCTCCTATTCAAAAACGAACTTACTCACATCACGCCCACTGCCAACCATTTCTTCAACAATTAGGGAATATTTTAACTTTACAGCAATAATCAGAATGTTATGGTCGAAATTTTCAACTGCAAGGGGGATCTTTCAGTTACGGCATCCAAAGATTATCAGAATATCACCAGCCTTGACTCAAGTAATCTCCTTTCCCTAAAACGACCAAATTATGGTGGTCATTACGTGTTTGGAGTAGAAGATGTGCTCGGTTCCTACTTTTTAAAAGTCAACAACAAGGATTAGTCAAGTGAGCTCTAATATCTGATCAGCTATTACTACTATGATAAGATTGACCCCTATGATTCAATTGATGCTGTCAATTACGATGTCAAATATCAATTTAGTCAGCAGGGACTTATTGTTAATGTTAACCCGCCTGTTCTTTCTAGTATTGGAGGTGATTATATTCAAATAAAGAATATTAACTACTGGGCTTATGCGTCAGCTGGACGATAAAATTTGAATAGATATAGCCACTGTTCAATTGAGAGCAGCGCAATCGAGTCTTTCGGTCATGGTAGTCCTGAAATAACTATTGAAGTATCGTTATTGTAATTTAGAATTCTTTACTCAATCAATTAATGAGTTAAAATGCGAACCCTCAAAGTGTGTTTGTGAGCGTGTAGGCTTCGATTGAAGTCTAAATTATTAATCCTTTGAATTAGGAGCAAAAGAACTACCCGAAAACTTTGACTATCCTGTATAACATAATTGAGGTTTAAACAACTGGATGGGTCTACACTCCTCCCACTGCTAACACATATTGGTTCACAGATAGCCTATTTGTATTTATCTGTTGGATGCTTCTTCCTTTTGTGCTGGCAGGAGTGATCATTTACTATGCTCTCAACTATTGCCTGAGGAGATTGATGAATTATCAGCATAACATGATCGAAGACAACGACTCAGGAACAGTGCATGGCAGTCGAATAGTTCCAACTACAGTCTAACTGAGAGACATGAAATCAACCACTTTCTAACTCAGAGACATGAAGTCTACTACTTTCGAACTGGTACACAGGAAGACCAATTTAAAAGACGCTGATAGTGCTAGTGCCTAAAACCATATCAAATAATCAGAAGAAATATGATTATGTTCCAATCATTAATTATTAAACTTGGCAATCACATTAAAATTTTATTTATTTTCAATGCAGCAGTTTATTGTTTAATTCTATAGTCTTTTGATGCTCGCTCTGAGTAAATCACAGTCAGTTTATTGACTAAAATATTTGTCATATTTTTGACTTCTGTAGTCCTTTGATCGTTTATTTGGATAGTTCCCGATATGCGTTTAAGTGTATAAATGTTGGAGCATGTTATTTGGCATAAAATAGCTTCCACAACTATAATAAAATCAGATCAACTATAAACTAATAAGAAATGATTGATGAATCAATTAATTTCTATTTTTAGCGGCTCTGTGCGTGCACAGGGGTAGACCGTAATCATAGTTGAGTGTTGATGATTTCTCTAATTTTAAATACCATTAATGTTCTATTAATATGAAATATCAAACCTTTGATCTAATCATAATTTTTGATCAGCCAAGTAAAAGCTTTGGCAAATCTGAATCTCCAAAATAAATTAATGGCGTTACTGACTGAGGACGAATTTAACTGTTAATGCTGGTATTTTTCTAATTTAAATAATATAATCGAAGAATGAACACATACAGTAAAAGAGAAGTAGGCGAATTTCTTTTTTATAGTCTTCTTATTTACGCTTTCTATTTGATTTCGGGGGTTTACCATGAGAAATTGTAAGCAATAACCTATCCATAGACTCAAACACAAATATTTTAATACGCTGACTCAATTGAGTGACACCTTCGATGAGCCCATAGCCTTCTGCTTATTTCCACAATTAACTGCTGCAATTATTAGCTACTTTATAGGAGTTTATCAACAGTGCAAGTCATAAACATGGGTTGTTGTCCCATGGGGAAAAGCTTTAATTTGCGGATTAATTGTCAACTTCAACATGTGGACTTATAACAAAGCAATTATGTATGCATCCTTCCCCGCAGTTATAATGGTCAAATCATGTGGACTATTATCAGTCATCATCGTAGGAGTTTTTTGTTCGAGAGTCAAAGATAAATCTCTAAAATTAAGCCACAATAAGCTAATCATTGGAGGAATAGTAACGGTGGGCATCCTTTTATTCAACTACTTTAAAATGACTGAAAAAGATTAAAATGATAAACCTATTAGCTGGCTGAGCGCAGGCCTTTTATTAGGATCACTCATTGGAGATGGATTTCTCCCAGATTTTCAAGCAGATATAAAATCTACAGTCAAGCCAGGAACCATTAGTCTGTACTATTATCTAAATCGAGCTACCTTTCTGATTGCCTTGTTTTATCTTGTAGGAACAACCTCAATTCAGTATGTGATTCAATTCATGTTGGAACGCCCCTAGTTTTGCTACGATATGCTTTTATTCTCACTTTTAAATTCTTTAGGTCAGCTAGCTGTTTATAAAATGGTAAATCTTTTTAAACAGCATATTCCAGCCTTTGTAATAGCAACCAGGAAATGCTTTACTGTTATTGTTAACATCATCATATTTGGCCATCAAATAGTTTGGATCCAAGGCATAGGCATTATCCTTGTCTTCACTGCTGTCATGATGGAAGTTTATCTCAATTATCAAGAAAAAACACAGGCAAAACAGGTTACTGAAAAATAAAACACTTCATAGGTAGCCACCGAATCATCAAAAATGATTGGTATGTCATAGACCATCACTGATTCAAAGGCAGCATAAATCGACGATAATTAGGAATTGCCTTCAGTTAGATCACTAAACTCAGTAAACTAGTCCTAGCCGTTGCAGGAGACTGAAAATCGCAAATGATTGTATCATATCTTTGATAGGAAACCAATTAGTATATCACTTAAGAATAATCCATGAAGTTTATTTGAGATTTGAAACGGTTCAGTACCGACCATTTTATTACTGAAAATCATGTATTTCTGCATTTAATTTTCTTGATTACTCAAGAAATGTATAGAGAATTGAATGAGCACTAAATAAAACATATTTATAAAAAAACGATAATTTTCGATCTTCAAGAATAATGCTAACTTTATTTACTTTCAAATTAGCTTCCTTATATTAATAAAATACTTAGAGAAGCATTTTGATCACATGACCAATTCCTGTAATAAAGCTAAAAAAATGTCAACGGACTATTTTAACATCAAAGGCAAACCTAATCTTTATATTTCAGGAGAAGTCAATGTCAAATTTACCCCCCTTCGCAAAAGGTAAACCTGCTATTAATTCAGAAAGGGATTAGCTTCGAGATCAATTGTGCCTACTTTTAACCACGATAGGAAATGTTACACAATTGCTTTCAAAATGCCTTCAGTCGATATGGACAGTTAAGAGGACCTCCTATTAAATCATAAGCAACGTTTAATTGCAGCATAGAAATAGATAAGCGAGATGGTACTTGACTTTTAACTTAGCTTTATCCTAAACCCAGCAGTACTCATTGCTATTGTGCTGTTTGTCGTTTGAGATACGAGGATTATAAAACCCATGTCTAATCAGACGAACATCATGAAAGAATACGATCATCTGTTTTCCAGAGATTTATTGTCGAAACGGCATTAATGATGAGATAGGAAGCCAACGACAAAAAGGAGGAGGACAGTAAAACTACTGATAACTCTCTAAGCGAGGAAAAACTTTTTGAATGTCTTACATTCGATCTCATCAATGATGGGGGGGTTCTTTAATGACAAATGATAAGCCATCTTCGGTTTGTATTTTTCTAGTACATTTCCAAAAATATACGATTCTAATTAATATATCTTTGGAATATAATCCTTCCAATCCTCATATTTCAATTCATATTGCTATATTGTTCGATCATTGATTAAATTTAAATAAATTCAAAAATATTTATTTCTCTAAAATTTAAAGAATATCTTTGTCCTTTGAACTGTTTGGAAAGGTTAAAAGATCACAATCTTCATAATACTTTACTCAAGGAGTCAGTCGTTGACTTATTTGACATTTATGAATTAATCTTTATTCTTGAAAATTTTAAATTCAATTATGAAAAGTTGATAATTTCACATAATTAAAATCTATTCATGAGATAATGTTAAAATACTTCAATACCATTAATAATAAAATAATTGAGTAATATTTAAATAAGACCACTATGGAGATTAAAAAGATTGTTTTTTACTTTCTACTCTCTGTCATCATTGTCGCCCAGCCAATTTCTGGAAGGCCCCAGCATTAAATATTGGTTCAAGATTAAGAACTTATTTCCCTATAAAGCGATAACCTTGCTGGACAATCTAGTATTGATACTGAAAAACCAGAATAAAGATTATCATAAATAAAGTAATAAAACCGACCAACTGCATCAGAAAATCCTTTTTCAAGAAGTAGAAATATAAATTCTAAAAATAAAAGGCCTCCACAAATCAACGATAATTGGAATCGCATTGGAGAAGAAGGACAATAATAAAATGGCAAAATTTATAGGATAACAGAACATGGAGATAAAGGTGATGAAAGATTTCCAAAAAATAAACATCAATAAATTTAAAGGAAAAATCATCGTTCTCAAGATCATAATAATAAGGTAACTTCATTAAAATCATTATTTACGAGTGATATTGCGATCTTCTTGACTGTTGGAATTTTATTGTTTATTATAGTGAGACTATGTATCAAGAAAAAGAAAAATGGCAAAAAGACTGCTTTAAGAAAAAAAAATCATCGTATGAGAGAAGAAACTGGACCTCATTTTTAACAAAGAGTTTAAAACGTTTCCTTTGACTACCAAATCAGAAATTGTTCTTCAGTTGATGACCAAATTTGCTATCATGAATCAGAAATCATCAAATTAAAAAATCAAGAGAATATTCCCGTGGGCAGACCGATTTACATCCATCATCAAGCAAACATATAGTTCTCTCAATGATGATCCAAATTCAATAACATCAATCAATTTATAAAAAATCATCATTATTTGGATTAATGCTTTATTATTAATCGTCCATCTCATATCAACCATTAATTAGATTTATTTAAATGGGGAAAACCATTCAAAATTTAGGCCAGCATTCCTCATCGCAGGCGTCATTTCCTCCTCCTTTTTATATTGTAAAGGATCACAGAAGGATTCTAAGGCTGAGAAAGCGAAGAGAAGTCAGAAAAAATAAGATTTTAACTGAGAAACTTTTGAAGAAATAAGCTACAAGATAGTGGGAGATGGCTCGTATTCAGGAGATCAATCGTTCAATGCTCTAAGGAGACGATGTTTGGAATAAGGTGAACAATGACAGCGGGATGGAAAGCAATGAATAATGCTATACCAATGATCCCTCAAGTGAGATTGCAAAAAAAATTCAAAGGCTAAGATGGTAAGTCCTATTAATACTGCCAATGGTCCAAAGATAATCGCTCTATTGTAATTCATTTAATGAGTTTGATTACAAATTTTGTTGAAGATGGGAGGGAGTCAACAAAATCATTACATCATAACAAATGATTTTATCAAATTTATTTTCTTACAATTAAATAAATAATTTTAAACACATTTTTAGACCAATAATGCATGACGTTCAGCAATTGTGGTTATTTTTAAAAAATAATTGATCATTTTTTATTTCTTATTCAAAAGAATTTTGTATAAATGATCACTCTGCCTTTTAAAATTAGTTGGAATTTTTGATTATTTCACAACAAAAATAAATAAAAAATTCAGTTGACAAATATTTTTTGACTGATTATCTTCAAATAAAGTCGCCAATCAGCAAAAATTGTAAATTAATGATTATCAAGTGTGGATACTATTAGCGTAATTACTGATAGATTTAACAATATTGATAGGCCACATCATTTTCTATAAATCGGCATTGTTATTTATTGAGTTGTGATTGAATGAATTGACATTTATGACATTTTCACATCTTTAGTCAAACCATTTTGTTTTTTTAATTCTGCTGTGAATACGATGATCGTGTACTGTTCGATGTTTTCAATTATTTTACCTCGGTTTTTCCTTCTCTTCTTTATTCATTCTGGTAAAATCTTGATTCTTTGTCAATTTTGTATATATAAAATAATATCAATTGATTAATAGAATTAACACGTATAAAAATATCTTACAATGATCAAGCTGTTTATATATCTAGCAGTACTGTCATTCCTTTTCACACAAACATTTACAGCTACAGCTCCCTTTATCTCTTTGAATTAAATTCATCCTGCTAACTCTTAATTCGAACTCAATCTGATTCTGAACTAAAATAGAAATATCCCCATTATCTTGCTTCAATTCAGTAAAGACAACACCTTTTAAATCATAAGAAATATGATTTCAAATGCTTTTTAGCAGGAAAAGGATATTTCTTTTGCCGTAACCATTGACTGTAGAAAGGTTCAATATGACCTTAATCACAGTTTGGGTCTTTGCCAAAATTTTTAAAATTATAAAGAAGAATCTACTTAAAAAGAGGAAGACACTGAAAAGATAAATGATTAGTTTTTTAGGTTTGACTTCTTTTCTCCTAACCCAACAAAAATTAAAGAAAAGGGTCATATCCTTCTAAAAAATCACGATATTCAAAATCTTAGAGACCTCAATGAAAATGTTAATTCTCAATATTTAGCGAAGATCATTCGTAATTAAATCCCTGATTTTATTACTTATATTGAGGATCAGCATGATGTAGATTAATATTTAAAGACCTATTCAGAATTTAGGCTCTCTAAAGGACCGAAGATTATTTACTTTGATCAAAATTTACAGTCTCCTTTATTCATTAAAAAATTAGCTGTTAATCTTGATGGAAGGATCAATGTGGCTGTGAGTGATTCTCTAAAGCTTGCATCTTCTTTCAATTGTAAGTATGAGGATGTCGTTCTTCTTGAGTATGATTTTGAATCTGGAAAATACTAAATTCAGCAGATAGTATATGATCATGGAGATCCCTTATCAAGTATTCTGAGCTTAAATAAAATAAAAAGGTATACTTAAATTAAAAAGCCAAGAGATATCCTTTTAGACTTTTAGCATAGAGAGCCAACCATCTACAATTTTACTAATTTAAAGCAAGTTAATCATCTTATTTCTCATGGAAGAATTATCATTCTATAAATCTCTAATGTAGAAGCATAATATTAATGCTTATCACTTCAAGAAACTGCTACAAAATATGGAGTTTTATTCAATTATATTTGTCTCAATCTTAGAAATGCAAAGCATTTTTTGACAGCAACTCAACTTGACCCAAGTAAATCTTGGTTTAAAAGAATATTTTTTATAGACGGTTCGCTTAAAAATGCGAGAATACTCGAGACTACAAGTAATTTGTATGATTAATTACCTAAAACATCAGCAAGGCAGCAAATTACAACAGTAGCGGAAGGTTAATACTGCGTAAGAGCCGCAAAGGGATCTTAAAAAGAACCATTATTTTTTTATTTTAACGAAAAAAGCCATTCAACCTCATTAAATATCCTTAAATACTTCAACTCGTTGCAGGAAGTTAATTCGATTATCTATTTCTGCCAGTTCTACGTGCCTAACTAAGAAGTATCGCATAATTATCAACTCAAGGAAAATACTATTTTTACATTGGGTGCTTAGGATGATCATGGTCATGTTCAAAAGCTATAGCATCAAAAAATGGAGGATTTCAATTCAATTAAAATATTTTTGAGAGAAGTTGCCATCTCAAAGATGATGAAAATTTATGATGAAAAGGTTATGAAAAATTAAGTAGTTTAAATTACCTCAGCGTAGCAGCTCACACAACTCTGCTTTAGCAGTAAATGTGTTGTTGCTTTGATTTAAACCAATAAATTTCATTCTGAGTCTTAAAAACGAATTCTTCGATAAATTCAGATCAGTTTTAGTGACTAAGGAATAAAGTTCGTTTGGATTGACGGCATTTGCCATTTTTAGGTTGGAAAACAGTTGAAATTAGTCGAAAAGGGAAGTAAGACGATAGATAGATCTTACTTATTCCTTTACCAATAAAAAACAAATGAGTATTCCCTCTGGAAAGGTGGAAAATTGAATAAATTTTGGGATAAAAAATAGGTATTCAGATGGATAAAATCATTGAGGAGTAGTAAAAGTAAGGGGAGAATTAAATTCGGAATAGATATCGAGGATAAAAAATGCTTTAGAACATCGGAAACCCTAAAATAAAATAAAGATTCCCCTAAAATCGTATAATCTATTGATCCAAATCAAAAAGATGTTGGGTAAGCCTAACTATGATTATGATTCAATAAAGATTAATAATAATCACTATGAAACCTTTAAAACAAACTGCTGTGTTCATATAATAAGATATAAACCCATCAAAATTAATGCTATTCCCAATAGTTGCTTTCTGCTGCACCCTTATCTTTTTAATATCATTTCTGTCATAAAGGTTACAACGACTGTGAGAGAATTTGCAGCTATGCACGAAAACTGTTCTGGATAAACTCCTAAAAGATATCCATATAACACTGATCCAACTTGATTTATTGCAAATGGCAATAAAAAACTCCATCTTTTTAAGATAGCAAACAAACTACCTAAGCTAAAGTCGAAGGGCTTGAAATCCTATTAATTTTTATGAGATGAACGCTATATGAATGGATTTGTAATTCCCCACAAGAGGGCGACTGTAAGAAACGGTAAGATGTCGTGAATCTGTGGGTCTGATATCATATTATTATGAATTATTTATATATATTTTAAAATGTGAAATATGGCTTGATTAAATAAACCTATTGAATCAATCAGTTTTTCTTATTTTTTCTTGGTGATGTCTGCACTTTCTTTTTTGACTGGATAAATTCTTAAAATTAGTGGACTCTACTTTCGAGTTATCTAATAGTTGCATCTGCTGATTTTTCTTCCTTTTCAATTCTTGCCAGTTCTGTCTCCATTTTGTTCATCATTTAGTTCTGCCCCTCTTCAATTTACCGAATTAAAGTATTATTAGATTCATAGTCTTGCTCGTAGATGATATTCAATAAATCAGGATTAATCTTAGTCTCGACTATATTGTTGTACACTTCTGCGTCAGGCTAGGGTAAAGCGGCTCCAACTTTATATTTTTATCGTTTTTCTGCGATAAAATTGCTTAGCTAATGCGCATCGCTTTTCAATTTAATGAGCAACTGTCCTAATCCTTCCTCCCACCCCAATTTTATAATGCTCCCATCGTCCATATCATAAAGTTTATTTAATCCAGTTTTCATTTCCCCTATTACTTGAGAACACCGTTTATAAAAATTTCCGTAAATAACTTTTTACATAGAATTAGAGTAATTTATTTGATCATGAATCTCTTTCTCACGCTTTTAAAGCTATTCTCTGGCTTTTATAAATTAATTTTATTTTGTCTGCCATTTATTTTTCACCGTTTACACATTCTATAATGTATTTTTAATAATCATTTCCCGATCTCTTAACTTTGTCAGCTCCTCTTCAAGTATAGATTTATTTTTTATTTTTTAATCTCGATCTCTAATCAAGGTTTATTTCTCCTCAATTAATGAAGTCATCTAATTTTTGAAATTTTAGAAAAGTTTTTATTGACTTTAGGCCAACTCCTTTTTGAAGAGCTCATATTTCTTCCGTGCAATGTCGTTGATATTAAGTTTTTCTTTCTTATCGCGATTGGATTAATCAATTCTTTCTTTATATATTGAAATTGCCTTTTCAAGTTCTTGCTTTTGAGAATCGTAATTTTGCTGTATATATGTCCTTTTGGCAACAAGAGTATCGAAAACTTATTGATACATATGATGCTAATTTCTTAACAAATCCATTTGTTTAGAGTATTCATCTAGTTTGGCAATACATTCCTTGCGGTCTTCCAGCAATTTCATTTCTTCTTGAAGAGCTTGAGGGTGATTGAGTTTAAAGTTGATGAAATCACTGATTTGATCTTATCTAAATTGCATGGAAAATGTTTAATTAAATTTATGACCCAAAGTTTAACAATAATGCGAAATATCACTTTTATTCTTTCAGTATTTTAGTATTTTAAATAACTGAAAACCTATCAGGGCATTTATATATTTTAATCAATATCTTAAATTTCCATCAAGTATTTATAGTTCTGATAAAAATAATTTATTATTGACCAGATGTCAAAAATCGCATAGCTTCTCAAATCTTACTCCTATAACCCCAATAAGCCAGTCCTTACTGCACAACCCCTATCCGTTTATGATGCTTAAAGCAAAGAGACAGGCTTAAAATTTACCATTAAGCTCTATCGCAGAGCTGATGCATAGCTATCTATTTATCTCCAAAAGATAAAATCATCTGGCTCTGAATATGTTGTTAAATTTTATGACATCATTAATGAGCCCTAATCAAATCAACTTTTGGTTATTCAATAGCCTGCTCCATATGGCACCCTTGCTAACGCCTTGAATAAAACAAAAAGATTCGAGGAAGACGATGCTTTAAGTGTATCGAAACAGTTGATCAATGGACATATTGATTTACTTCGCACTGGCATTTGCTGGAGCGGAACTCCAGCAGATATTGATGTTACATAAAATGGAGTTAGACTATCTTGGAACAATTCGATGGTATACTCCTAAAATAATATCAATCCTTTTCCCAATCTGATTCAAAGTATATCTTCGCGAATCGATCAATCTGGAATGCTGCCTTTTCCATAAAATAAAATGATTTTGGATTTAATAAAAGTATCCAAAGAAAATGCTTCAGAAATGAGTCTTCATCCCCTCCTAAAAAAGAAAGAAAAAGTTTTCAAGAAAAAGGGCAAAAATTGGTTAGCCATTCGATAAATAAAGTTAAAAGGTTAGTATGGATCATAACTTACTTATACAGCAATTAATCGTGAGCATGGTCTTGTAAGAATCAAGGTTTTTGAAAAGGGGGAAATTGATCCAAATTTAATAAAAGTGTATCAGAGTAAGCCTTCCTTCACCAAAATAATTGATTATTATTAAGAAGGAACAAATTGGTATACAGTCAGTGAATATGCAAATGATGGGAATGTCCAAACATATGTGAAGCATCTCAAGGCTGCTAACCTTCAATTAAAATAAAACCATATTGAATTTATCTTTTTCAGTTTAATGGAACCCTTAAAATTTATTAATGCTTCGAGCGTCCTCTCATTTAACATGCTCCATATTAAAAATATTTATATCGAAAATGGAATTCCAAAGATAGGATAAATTATGCCAATGAATAATACCTTAAAAGAAATTCTGCAGGAAAGAGCAGATGTTCCAGATTTTTACCATAAAGAATTCAAAATGCACCCTGAAACCAAGGAGGCAAAGTATGATACTTACTCATTAGGTGTTCTTTTGTATAAACTCATGTATACCGAATATCCCATTTTTCCAGAAGGCAGTGTGCATATTCCGACCTCTCCGAACTATAAAAAATCGCTTAAAGATGCGTTAATGCTCTTCCTTAATAAAGGAGGAAATCTGACAGATTTATAAAATGAGCTTCAGGTCAGCGACGATATTAAAAATCAAGTCAAGCAAAATGAAAAGATGTTGAATATTAAAGCTGGAAAGGCTACTTCAATTTACTAGCAGTAAAACGTTAAACATTAAGAATTTCATTCAGAGTTATCTATTGGTGAGGAGGAAGAAAGAATCCAGAGATAAAATTCAAACAAAACATGTCTCCAAAAACTTTGGGAGTGCTTGAACACGAGAGGGAAAGATGTATAAGGAAAATATCGAAGAATGCACTTATCTAATTTTACATTTTACCGTAAATGCACGACCATTACGACTATAGTGACCATGTATTTTTTAGCTTTTTTTTTGTTTTATTTCATTGGTTTCTTTAATCTAATAAGTCAAACTCGCCTATTTTTCCCCGTGTTGGTTAATATTGCTGGCCAAAATCATCGCTTTATTGTTCCAAACTATCAAACCTTTTAAAATGCAATTGCTCCTTTAGGTCAACTCACATCAGCATCACAGGTTACTACGGCACTTGGTTGCGTTGTTGATGACCAAGGTAATTAATTAGTGATGCAGGATATTATTATCAGTTTGTTCAGCCTACATCTCCTCATTGGTATATTTATTTGGTTTTGTCTCTAATAACTATGGGTATAAATGTTGCTATCTAGTCATAATTTTAGTGTTGAAAGCAAAGCAAAGTGGCTAATTTTCTCTAATCAGAGTTGCCTATCACTACTATGATTAAACTATTGATGGAAATAATTAATCTAGATTTGTTTTGTCTTCTTATGTTTTCTTTCAATTGTGGTATTTTATGAGCCTTTATGCCTTCTTTTATCTCTTCAACTTCATATTTTTAGAGCAGCACTCTCCTTGTTTTGGTGGAAATAATTGGTCTTCCCTTACTTCCACCTTATTTACGGATAGAATTCAAGTACTTTTAACATTATTTAGTTTTCTTTGAAATACTTGCTGATTATAATGGCAATATTTATTATGGGAATTCTGAGCTTTCTTCATATAAATAATTTATATGAAAAAATTCCCTATAACTCACTTTGCAACCCAATATTTATTTACACTCCCATCTACATTGGATTGTTCATTCTGGCTAGAATAGGTGCCTATCAACCATTTGCTCCAAGGTATTCTTAAATCAATTTAGCTTTCTTAACAATACCAATGGAATTATCGGAAGTAACTATATAAATTTTATTGGATATTTTCCTGAAATGCTTTATTTAATCGAGCTTGCTCTATAATTATTGATTGACTTGATCTTCTACAAATGCGCCGATAGAACAATTGAAACCTTTGTCTTAAGTCAGTCCATAATGACCGATGAAATTAAAAACTGATTGAGATTCCTCTAATAATAATAATTTAAATATGATTTTTTTTGACTCCCTTTAATTTATTATGAAAATGTGAAATTCTTTTGATATTGGAGAAAGTTGGCAAACTGATCATTTGACTTTAAGTAGTTTTATAAAAAATATTATTAATAAGCTATATATGTCATCAAATAACTTTCTCAAGTCTTATGAAGAAATACAATCAGCAGGGATTTCACCTCAAAAGACCATCAAGGAACTTCGGCTACCTGTGAACGTACAGAAATTCTTAAATTGTCTTTAAAAGTCTTGCTTCAATTTGAATTCACATGAAAACGAAGAAGAGATCAATGATTCTTCATCAGTACCAAAAGTAGTTGAACATGCTGAGCATGCTTCCTTTTGCTCAAAATTTTAGACATTATTGAACCTCTAAAAAGAATATTATCTAGAAGCGATGATAGAGGTAGTTTATCATAAATTATTGAACAAACACTTTGACCTCAATGTCGAAGATAAATAAACTGATTTTTATTGTTACTTAAGGAATACTGCTTACTATATTCCTCATTGGACTTAAATTACTTTAAGATGGAGCTGTAAACGTAAAAAACTGACGATTATTTAGAAACACAGAGCCATTGAACTCTACCTCAAATAATTTTTAATCAGAAAATCAAAAGTTCATCCTTATTGCTTGGTCCTTGAAAATATTAATTTTGTTTTGGAGGGAAAGTAAAATAATTTTCATATTCGTTTCTAGTAACAGCACGCCTAGAGATTTAATGAACTTGAGAAGTAAATTAAAAAAATGGTGGCCATTTCTCATGCTTAATCTTTGCTCAGATAAATTAATGATAGACATCAAACATAAAAGACTTCCACAAGATAAAAAAATAGTATTATGGCATTTTTAACAGCGAGCCATTTGAATAAACTCACTTAAGTTTCAAAAGTTGAAGCCTATTTGAATAATGAAAATCGTTCAACTATTTAGACCAGCCAAATATCAAATGATAATTCAAATAAATCCAAGCTTACAGACAATTAAAAGTTTAAAATTGTAAAATAAACATAACAAATAAAAATAGAAGTGAATTAAATAAATCCCTTTATTTATAGAGCCAAAATTGAAGTATCTCCTAAGAGTAATTGCTTGTAAAATTTCCTTTAATCTTATATGAACAACCATAAGATGATTTGGGGGGCTAAAATTATTGAGTAATTAAAAAGAAAAAGTTCAAATAAATATATTCCTGTTTTTATGGCTGTTGTCCAAAAGATAATTTGGAAAGATAAAATTTACTCACAGTTCTGTATTACAAAGCAGTAAATGACTGAGAATCAGCCATTAGTGCCTTCCCTATAAAATCAAATATTTACCTTTACTCTGCAAAATATTGATGATATGTAAAATGTCAGTTTTATATAAAATGCACTGCTGACAGTAAAAGAGATTGATTAAAATACTTGGATAGTGAGTATTTATGCTTGCTTTTGCAAATCACACCATTTCGAAAAAGAAGCCATCTTATAGTACCTATAAAATTTCATTAGAGTATTTGAAAGGGAAAATTAAATTGATGGATCTCATACTTATCAAAATAATCTCAATAATTAAATCTATCTTCATCCTCAGTTTAACCTAAATTAAGAGCATTTATACTTTGGTCCTATGTATAGAAACCATTCAAAATATGACCAAAAGAGATAAAATTATTTAGTAGTCAACAATCTGGCAAAACAATCCGCCCATAATAATTAAAGAAAGTAAGATTTTTTTAAAAAAAATAACATATCAAAACATTAATATCTAAAACATCATTATCGATTTAAGCCAACACGATAAAAAATAGGAGTCATTATGAAAGAACATTTTTTATGGAACAACTGGAAAAGAGCAGAAAATGGAGGCTTAGTTTGTAAAAATTAATAACTTGTCTAAAGACAAAAAGAAATGTATAAAGTCGTCTTAAAAAAATTTGGATAAACTTTGCTGACCGGTAAGAATATTATTAATTTTTCATTGCCTGTTATTGTATTTAAAAAATAGTAATTGTATTTTAATTCAGAAGTCATTTATAATCTTTAGCGAAGAGCTATCTATTTTCTCCACTTTATGTGGAGAAAGCAGCAACACTTACTGACCCTCTTGAAAGAATGAAATATTCCATAATCATCATGATGACTGAAAATGCTCTTTCTATACACATGTAAAAACCATTTAACCCCATCCTAGGTGAAACTTTTCAAGGATGGATTGATGGATGCCCAATGTATCTCGAACAAATCAGTCATCATCCTCCAATATCAGCTTACTATTTCATTGGAAGAGGGTTTAAAAAATATGGATGCATTGAGCCTCGCATATCGATTGGACTCAATACTGGAAGCGGATATAGTATATTTCCACATTATGTTTAATTTGACGATGGAATGAAGATCTAATATATTTGCGCAAAAATTGCTATCGGGGGGCTCTTAATTGGAGTTCGTACATTTAATTTTGAAGACAAAAGTAAATGAATTTTTTATATAGTATATGCCTATGATCGTAAGCACAGATATTTTGCATCATTAAGCTTTGGACCCGTTGAAAAAGGATTATTTAAATCTAGCGGTGAACCTAATGATTATTTTCACGGGTATATTTATGAGGTTACTCCGTCTTTCTAAGAATATTTCGACAGTAAAGAGATCAAGCCGCATCCTGAAAAATAGCATATGGTTAAAAAATTAACTTTTTTTGATGGAATATGGAATAGCTCAGTCAATGTGAATAGCTAAGAGGTTATTAATTTTAAAACAGACCTTCCTTATTAATTTGTTGATGAAGCGTATCCACTTCCTTCAGACTCCATCTATCGATAGGATTTAAGTAATCTGCGAAAGGGAGATGTTGAGGCTGCTCAAACGGCTAAATAAGATATGTAATAGATGCAACGATACGATAGAAAACTAAGAGAAAATCATGCTGTATGATACAAATTAAATTTTGCAAATAAATTATAATATCAAAGATATTTCGTAAGTTGAATGAATGTGGGACATCGAAAAATACTCAATTTAGGGTCTAAAATTATAAAAAAATTCATCCCTCCGTATGAGTCCGAAAACCCTTCCCGATCCTCCTATTAGCTTTTCCATGTAAAGCTCCAAATATAATATTTTTTTGTCGATAGGGTAGATAGTAATTTTAATCAAAAAAAATATTTATAAAAAAGTTTTTCTTGATTTTCGCCCAAA
>Ga0302186_10001267_pt1 | contig 21376 bp, 17 predicted proteins | sample II_Bog_E1_2_FD_198782 | JGI IMG/M metagenome (GOLD analysis project Ga0302186, IMG submission 198782) | Peat permafrost microbial communities from Stordalen Mire near Abisko, Sweden - II_Bog_E1_1 | ecosystem: Environmental > Terrestrial > Soil > Wetlands > Peat | place: Sweden: Abisko...
GAATTTAACAAATGGAAATTTCATCGGTTGCGATTTCAGCAACGCCGATTTAACTGGAGTAAGAGTGGACCATTGCAAATTAGAAGCCACAATATTTAACGGAACAATCTTGAAGGACGTCAAATTAGGAATTCATCCTGATTTAACGGTGGGAAATGAAGTGATAAGTTTTTGCTTTAGTGCTGATGGTTTAGAGTTGCTCACAGGGGATACCAATGGATTGGTAAAATTATGGGATAAATTGACAGGAAAAATTGTAAATAGCTTTGTAGGACATGATGATTCTGTTAATTTCGTGACTTTTTCACCTGATGGTCAGTCAATTATCTCAGGCTCACGAGATAGGATTATGAAACTGTGGGATAAATCAACAGCAAAATTTTTAAAAAATTTAGTGGGGAATCAAGATTGCGTAAATTCGTTTGCAAAAACATCTGAAGAGTTATTTGGCTCATGTTCTGTACATTACGCTATGGAATCTCATATTGTATTTAAATCTAGTGACTAAGCTAATGGAAAATGTTAAAAGCTTTGAAAATTTGAAGTTTGAATGCAAAAAAAAATAAAACTTGAAAAATTTAAATATTAAAAATGCCTCATAAAAATTAATTAGTTTGAGAGTATTTATTTTTTTTACACTTTATTTAAAGTTTCCTTTTTATATTTTTTTTTTTAACACATTTTTCCCAAGACATAAAAAAAAATTTTTTTTTTTAAAATAAACCTATTATTCCTTATTATATTAATAATTAAAATGACGCAGTAGATAATTTTGGAATTGAATTGTTGATTTCAAATAATAAAATCAACTAAAAATTAATTCTATATAAAGAAATTCTCAATAGAAATATATATAGAATTTGTAATTTCATTTAAAATCAAATATTTTTGAAATTATATAAGAAAAAACAATTGTATTTTTAATGGAAAAGAGTTGTTTTGATTTTCCCCAATGTGTAGATAACAAATTAACATCAATGCTTGCAATGTTGCCATCATCAGTTGTTAGTTCTTGCTCTTCCTTTTTGTATAGAGCTTTTAAAATTTGTGGGGATGGTTTTTGGCAGGGTCTTTATTCTAAACATGTTGCAGCTTATTCTTATGCTGCAGCATCTGGTGTATATTGTTTTTTTATGATTTACAATTATAGAAAATTTTCTGAAAAATTGAATGAGTTCAAAGCAATTCTGGAGAAAAAAGAAAATTTTTCAAAAGAAACAAAAACTTTCTTTGATGATATTGAATCATACGAAAAGGATAACCTAGATCTGGATAAAGACCTAATAGAACAATTAACTGCGCTTTCATCAGAAACAGAAGAAAAGATAATAATGTATATTGTAGCCAATATCAAGAAAACATTAAAGAGAATTCAAAGTAACTATCACCATATTCTTTTGAAATATCGGAATTGCTTGGAGTCCTTGAAAAAATTAAAAAATTGGTGGAATAATGGGAAAAAAATTGCTTTTGGCTTATTTTTATTTGGAATCATTTTTATTATTGGTTTTACAACAGCCGGAGCAGGTTCAGTTACTTTAGGAGCCGTTTCATTTGGTTTAGTAGCATCAAGTGTATCGGTAACTGTCTGTCATATTGCAGAAAATGAATGTGATCAAATGATTGAACTAATTGACAAAAAAATTCAATTTTATAAACAACAAAAAGAAAGCAGACTTGAACAAATTTTAAATTTGATCAAAGAGCTAGAATCCAAAGAATCAAACGAAACAAAGGAAAAACTTAATTCAGAAATGAGGCAAATGAGGAACGATATATTAAAAGTTATGGAAAATTGTCCTTGCCCAAATAATTGCGAGTCTTGCAAGTTGTATGAAGAAAAAGAACTAAGAAAATAAAATGCGTTCTACTTAAAAAAAAAAATCACTTCCAAAAATTATTTCTCATTTTATATTTTTTTTTTTCTAAATTTTTCAATTTTTTCATTATTAAAAATCATAATAATTGTCCCCAAAACACACTCTCAAAAGCAAATGGGTATTCTCATCATGTTCATCTCCTTTCAATCTATTCACAACCATTTGTCGAGCATTTTTTTCCTCCTCATTCATCTCTTTCTTTTTCAGTTTCTTAAAACATTCTTCACAAATATCAATATATCCACCACTTCTCAACATTCCTGGTCTACAATTTAAACAAATATAAACCCTTTTGTCACTCCCTTCACCACATCCATTGCACCCAAATCCCCTTTGCAAAACATTATCTTCATATGTTCGATTGTCTCCCAATTTATATCTATCAACTAATGGAATATCTTTCTCTTCTTTCACATCAATCCAAATCAAATTATGTGGGTGGATCATACTATTACTTCCTTTTTTGTTTTTATCCACTTTTTCACCACATTCCTCACAAAACCAAAGCTGGCATTCGTAGCAATGATATTGAGGGTCAGCCGGTTGAAACTGTTTTTTACAGTTATGACATTCTGATCCTTTTTTAATCGACAAAGCTTCCGAAAGAATGAGTTGAGTGCGGAATTTTGTTAATGGGACATCATTGAAAATCTTTTTCCAAATTGGCAAGATCTTCTCATCCCAATCATTTTTCCGGATATTGGTTTTGATTTGGACCTCAAATGTTGCCGGCAATTTTTTCGCTTCCTCATCAAAAGAGACCACTTTCACTATCTTTAATTCGAATTCCTTCTGACAGTCAATAGATTTGAACGTCTCCCCAATTGTTTTCATAGTATCCTCATCCCTTAGGAACTTTAACACTTTTCTTCTATCTCCTTTGGACAAACTGTCATTCGGTTCCTTAATTTCCAATGACTTCTGGATCACATCTTTAAAATTGGAGCTCTCATATAAAAAGTCAACCACCCTCCCATTTTTCTCAACAATCAAAGCAGGATGGGAGCTTTCCACCCCGTAAATCTCATTGAAATTCTCAGGACCCACCATCTTATAACAAGAAATGTTCTGTAATTTATTTTGTTGAGCAAACTTCCGAGCTGCATTTTCATCTGCTGAGTCACTCACTAAATAAACATATTTCACCTGATCTTTCCATACATTGGCCTTACGTTCCTTCAGCTTAATCAAATAATCGAGTTGTTGGTTTTCTCCAGCATCTGCTCCCCATAAAATTAATATTATTTGATCGTTTTTCTCTTTCATCAACACATCTTCCTTGCCTGTAAAGAGATCCTTCACTGGTATTGGAGCTAATTCAGGCAGGTCATTATTGATTTCAAAACCATTGGAACTGCTGTTAAAAGTATCGGTGACAGTGGTGAATTTATCCAATTTTTCTTTTTCCCAAGGTTTTTTGCTTCGGAAAGTTTGACTTTTTGACGTGGAGAATTTTTGGTTTTCTTGATTCCAATAAAACTTCTCAATTGTTTTATAAGCTAATGGCATTGCTTTTAATTCACTGGAATTCATAAGAGCTCTGATCGTAGTGGCCGCAGCTTCGATTTTTTCCATTGGGTTCCGTGCCTGGATTTCAACAAAACTGAACGTTTCTTTGCCTTTTTCAAACAATGCATAAATTTTCTCTTCGACATTTTTCGCAGCTTCAGAATATTTTATGTTAAATTTCATCGTTAATTTTGGTGTCTCATTATTGAAAGAAACCATGGTTCCGTTCAAATCATAAGTGGCCTGCTTTTTCCAGCTCATGGTCATATTACTTGTTATCTTATCGAAGCCATGATCATTTATAATCCTCAACGTTTCTTTCTTCATTTTCTGACTAAAGACTTTGTAAACATTTTTGTCGGAATTAGCTTTATATTCCCCTTTGAGGACTTGTTCTATGAGAGCTTCTAATTCAATTCCAATGGGATTGCAAGCCAATTTTAAAATCTTATCTATATCAAATATCATTATGTAAGGTAATTGGTCTATGTCATAATCATCCAGAGCACTTTTCTTTTGATCGAGGTAATAATGGTCGAAAGAAAACCAACAGTTATTTTGATAAACCTCATTTATGGCTAGATCCTTTTTACGATCCACGTTGATGGAAACAATAGTCAATTTCCCATTGAACTTTTCGATAAATTCACCCATTTTCTTCATTAGGCCGAGACAAGCATCACATCTTTTAAAGAATTTAGTAGTTTTTATAAGAGTTTGTATTATTTTTTTACTCGGATTTCCAAAAAAACAAAAGTAGACCCTCATCTTTTTTGGTAGTAACTCGAAATTTCTCATCATCACCATAAACCAAAGGTAAATCAATCGGCTTGTAAAAATCACCAAGGGACATTTTCGAGGTTAAGGTGAACTTTTCAAAGAATTTTGATGATTTCTTCAATTCTTCAAGTTCTTCAATGATTTTTTGCTTCTCTTCCTCTGATTGGTTGTTGAGAGGAGGAAACACAAATTCTTGAGTTTTGGCAAACTTAAACTCTTTTTGTTCTGGAGAAGACAGCTGATAAGTTACCTTTTCAGTGAAGTTGAGGGACACAAACTTATGGTTTTTTAGGAAATTCGAAAGTAATTCTAAGTCTGGTAGATTGAATTTGGAAGGGGCGTCTTGCATTATATTTGGATTTTTATTTTATTTGATTTCTGATAAATTATTATTATTCAAAAAAACAAAATAAAAATTAATTTCAAACTTTATTATTTTTTTCATATTACCTTGTGTCATGCAAAAAAAAATTTTTATTATTTTTTTTTTTTTTAAATATGTTTTTTTTAAATATAAATAAATTTTTGTTTTTTTAACATTCCGGCAAAAACTTTTGTTTTTTTATATCAAGCACTTCAAAGCGATTGCACATTTTCCTAGAGGAACTGCTCCAATGGGGATGGATGTCAATCTCTTGATATCTAAAATTAATTTTTCTCTTTCGTCTTTAAAACAAGTTGCCCGATTTGCTGAAAACGCTTTTTTAAATTTTCATAATTCAAATAGTTTTTGCTTAATAAAGTTTTGATGATGTCATATCTTATATCTAGACCTTTCTCTACAAAGAACAATTTTTCGACTTCTTTTCCAAATTCAAGTCCCTCAGCTTTTTTTAAATTTTTTACATTGTAATTAAAAACTGTTTTTCCTGAAGTTGTCAGAGATTTTTTTAAATTTTCACAATAATATGGCTTGTCTATGATCATTTTCCTTGAGGTATTATCAGTAGAATTTGAGATTAGGGGGATGTAATGTTTTATTGATCGGCAGATTGATAAGTATAAATCCGGACTTTCTAGAGAATGTCAATATAATGAAGGAAAGGAACTGAGTTTAGCCTGTAAAAACTTGAAGTCTGTGAGCTTAATTTATTATGAATTAGGCTCAGCACTTCTCCTAATTTATCTGATAATTGAAAGAGATGTGATGTACTAATAAAAATCTAAGATTTTGATGAGGAAATTGGCATTCCGTTTATCTCATCAAAGCCAAGAAAAATTTAGTAGTTTTTTTAAAAGCTTGTATTATTTTAAAAAAAAAAACACCTAAGTCTGGTCGATTGAATTTGGAACTGATAAATTATTGAAATTTCCTAAAACAAACTAAAAAATATATTCATTGTTTTTTTTTTCATTATAATCAAAATAATATTAAAAAAAAAAAAATTTCTATATAAATTTTTAAAACAAAAACCAAAAAAAATTAATACAATTATTGCAACAATGAATTTTGATATGAAAATAAAAAATAATGACCCAACTTTTCGAATGATATCCATAGGGTTTTTGGTTGCTTGCCTATATTTTTTTTCTGAGCTGTTAGTGTATTTGACTTGTCTTTTGATTCCTGCTTATTTCACATATCGATCCCTCAAAGAAAAGGCCTCCGAAAATGTGAAACTTAAAATAATGAAATATTGGATTTGTTATGCTTTTTTGAGTTTCCCCTTGAAATTTATTTCAAATCTGCTTTTGCAAAATGATATGATAGCTGATTTGATTCAAATCATCATTTTTTCCAATTTGTATCATCCGAGATCGCAAATTTCCGACATTATTTTAAGCCCTCTGCAAAAAATACTAACAAGATATGACAACTTTTTCAGGAGATTTACGAAAGGATTTTTTGATGGATTTGAGGGAGAAATAATGAAAAAATAAATGGAAAAATTGACCCTTTAAAATTTAAAAATGTTTATAATTCTAGAATAATAATAGACTGAAGCAGGCTTCCTTAATTTCTTATAATGTTTATAAGATGTTTTCTTTCTAATTTTCATATAAAAAAAGTTCCAAAAATATTATAAAATATCAAGCTTATGCAAATTTGGAAAGTAAAATTCGAAAAAATAACTATCAGTTTTCTATAGAACATTTAAAATTAAATCAAATTTTAAAATTATATCAGAAAGTTCCTCCCTCTTTTGTTATAAAACCTATAAATTATTTTCCAAATTAAATTTCCGAAAAAATCTAATTTTTTTTTCAACAAAAATGACTACAATCGATGTGATGGGTTATGACATGGAACGATTCAAGGAAAAGCCTGGTGACATTTTTTGTTGTCCCATATGCACTCTGATCGTAAGGACCCCTAAAGAATGTCAACAATGTGGCGCCCTCTTCTGTTCCAGCTGTGTGGACCAATGGATGCTAAAACGGAAGTTCTATATCTAAGAAATTTTCCAAAACTAAGATAACTTTTTTTAGGGAATGTCCAAGAAGTCGATGTGACATTGTCAAGAATCCTATCAAACCAATTGGAGGTGCCTTGTTGAGAATTTACAACAATCTAGATTTGGTGTGCCAATATTGCAAACTGGTCAAGAAATTGTCAGATATAGATGATCACGAAAAGATGTGCAACCTGCCCAAATGTGTGAATTACGAGATTTGTCAAGGAAATGTCAAGCCGGTAAAATTGTAGGTCTTGTGAGTATTTTTATAAATTATTTTAGGAATATAAAGATAAAGAATGCTGCGATTTATCCTGCTATCTGCTGATTAGAATCAAGCAAACCAACGGAAATTGGGGCAAAGCTCTGAATGAAATAAAGGAGTTTTTGAAGGATGCCCAACCAAACCCAGTGTACAGACCCGTCACGGTCCAACAAGGGGGAAACATTATTAATTATCCAATTCAGAACAATTCAAGTGAGAAAAAAAAAATTTAAAACGATAAAAAATTGTTTGATTTTTAGATGGAGCATGCAACTTCAAATGGGACCGTAACGCCATGGGTTCCAGCATCGAATTGAGCAACAGTGACATGAATGTCTTTTTAAAAGAATCCGCCTACATGTTCAGAACAATTATAGGAGATTTTGTAAGTTTTTTAAAAATGACAAAAAATTTAAATCTTTTAAAAATGATCAGGGTATGATGAATGGCATTTATTATTGGGAGATTGTTGCTGATGATCGCACTGAGAACGAGCTCAAGATTGGAGTATCCACCAAGAAGAATTTCAACTATAACTCAGCCTTTTGTGATTATGATCATGGTTTCGGTTATTATGGTTTGGGTCAATTGAGACACAATAGCAACGCAGCCGGTCCTCAATATGGCAAGAGGTTCAAAAAGGAAGGAGTTTTGGGATGTTTTTTGGATATGAACAAGGGCATTTTGAGCTTTGCCTTGAATGATGAATATTTCGGAGTTGCCTATCAACATGATAGTTTGAAGAGGGGACCCATATATCCAGCAGTTTCTCTGTTACACTGTGCAGGATTCAAATTGAACAATAACAAGCCTGCACCTAATTATTTCTTGAGATAAAAAGATAAAAAAGTTGTTTTTAAACTTTTTATTATTATAATTGTCTTGCTCAGATAGCTAAAAATTCATATTTCACCTAATTTCTAATAAAAATTTCTTCTCCACGTTAAATAATACATAGTTTTTTATATTACCCACCTTGTCTCCAGGTGGGAATTGCTCGACTCGGTCCTTTTCCAAGCATCCCCCCGAAGGTATCAGCAATTTTTGGTTGATCCCCTTTTTTTGGATCAAATTTTTCTGTTTTTTTACCAATTATCGCCTTGGTTTCCTCAGTGAGCTTCGATTCTACATGACCAAACTTGACATTTTTGGTCTCCAGAAGTTTCTCCATTCTTTTCCTTTTTTCTTCCTCCGAGCTCTTTTTCCTTTCGAGCAGTTCTTTTTTCCTCAAAAGAATTTGTTCTTCTTTTTCTTTGATTCTTTCAAGTTCAGAGGGATCAAGACTTTTTTTTGGTTGTAACTGGACCTTCATTTTTTTCTCCATTTCCTTGTTTTCTTTATATTCTTTGAGTTTTTGTGAAACTTTGCTTTTTTTGTCAATCAGCTTCTTTTCCTCTTGTTTCTTCCGTTCAATTTCTTCTAATGTTTTCTTCTCACTTTCCACTTCCCGCAGAGAAAGTTTCTTCCTCTTCCATTCTTGGAGCTGTTCCTTGAGTTTCTTTTGTTTTTCCTCATCTTCCTTCTTCATCACGGCGTTCTCTTTAAATTTTTCCTCATTTTTCTTCTGTTCTTCATCGATCAAACTCAACATTTTGCGTTTTCTTTCCTCTTTTAGCAGCTTATAATTTTCCACCAATGCTTTTTTCTCATTATCTAAATTACAATATGTCCGATATCGTTCGATATGATCCTGGATGTCCTTTTTGCTAAATAGAGGGAACATTGAGACACAATCCTCTATAAACACAGCTTTATTTATGTTATTTTTATGCTGTGTCCTTAACTTCAAAAAGTCCTTATGTTCCTCATCAGGCCAAGCGCAACTGGGACCCCCATTATTTCGGATGCCTTTATCAATACTTTCGATGTTTTTCTTCACCTTTTGAAGCTCTTCATCTAAGGCTTCAATTTCATTTTGGTCCTCTACATTATTATTATCATAATTCTCCTTATCTGATAAAAATGAAGTCTCTTTGGGGTTTGGGTCACCATTATGTGAGTCGTTTTCTTCAGGAATGGCGTTGGAACTATGATATCTCATTGTCTTTTTCTTATTTTCTAAGAGTTTTTGGGTGTTCTCGTAAGAATCCAAACGATCATAGAAAATGTCAAGTTCAGAAGTCATGCGATCCTCATCATTTGTCAAATCATCAAAAATTCTCATTTGTTTCGATTGAAAATCTGTCATTTTACCCTCCAGAGCCAATGTATTTTCCTCGATTTTACGCAAAGAATCATCGGATTTATCAAAATACTTAATTTTCTCCTTGAATGATTTGATGTCTTTTCGAACAAATGACAAATTTATAAAAATCTCTTCTCGTTCTTTTGCACGATCAAAGTTCAGCTTTTCCTCATTGGTATTCATTAATATAAGCTCAGTTTTCATGGTAGTGGTCTGGATGAAAGGAAATAACTTGAGGATGTCCACTTCGAAGGAATTCACCTTCTTCTTGATTTGTTTGTACTCGTTTTTCCAATCATTTTTCTCATTTGATGCCATTGTGAATTGTTTGAGAAAATTTAAATTTTTTCACGTTTTATTAAAAAAATTTTCTGTTTTTTTAAAATTTTCAAACTTTTTTATTATTTTTTTGGATAAATAATACAATTTGAACATGATATTTTGTTTTGATAAGGGGGGGGGGACATTTTAAAAATTATCGACTTGAATTTTCTTTATTTTTAAAGTTTTTTTATTTTGATATAGAAAAACTTTTTTCATTTTTAATTAAAAAAATATGGATTCACCTTCTGTAGGAATGGAACAAGAATTTGAAAGTACTTTTTTAAATAATACAGATAAAATTTCATAATCTTCTCTAGTTTCTCTACAAAATCAATATGTATTATCTAAAGTATTGGGCCTAATTTCTAGTCTATTTTTAAAGCACATTTTTCAAATTTTAGCGAAACGAAAAAAAGGTCATTTACAAAATCCATGGTCAAAATCAGGAAATAGAGGAAATCAAAGCAACGATCCAACACCTCAAAATGCGGCGGCTTGGTTTTCTTTCAAAATTACTAAAAATGTTTAAAATTTTAACCAGGTGCCAAAAATCCAGAAAAGCAAGATTTGGTATTTGATCGTCTTGTAAATAATGAATTAAATGCGTTAATTGAAGCCAAAAATGCTTTGGAGGCTAAGATCGAAGAGATAAAATTGAACATAATTAGGAAAAAAATCGAAAAATCAGAGTATATTTCTTTATTTTATATTTATAAAACATTTTGGAGGGGAGGCGGAGGCAATGAGGAAATCAGTGAAAGGTTTCATAAAAATGATGATTTGGGAAAAAAAATTGGCAAGGCACATTTCGAAGACTTGCAGACAGAAATTGATTTGTATAAGAATTTCGTGGAGGAATTACGGGATGAAAAAAAGAAGCTTTTGAATGAAATTGTGGATTTGGAAAGTGAGCAAAAAAATGAGAACGAGACGATTTCTTCGTGCAAACGGATGTTGAGAGTAATTTTTATATATTTTTGTTGAGAGAGCAAAAAATCATTCATGAAAAGGAACAAGAATTGAAAAATGCCAAATTGCAAAAGGAAATCGATGAGTTAAAAGAAGAGTTGAAAATTAAATAAAGAAGAAAACAATTTATTTTTTTAAAAATGTTAGAAATTTTCTTTTTTTATTTAAAGATATCAATTTTTTGTTAACATAACAATAAAAAAACAAAATTTTATTAATAAATTTCAGGATGGCAAAGGGATGGCTTTGTTTTTAGTTCAAAAACAGAAAATTTTTGTGTTTTTTTTAAAAAAAAAATGTAGGAATAAAATCAATAAAAATTTTGTCAAATTTTTTGGCATGTTGGAAGACAATTTGGCATTTGTATTTCCCGAGGATTGACAAAATTTTTCCTAAAACTCGTGAATACACAGGCAGTAAATTTCCCTCCTCCGTTTAACAAAAATATTTTGCAAAATCCGTATGTACTTTTAATTAGTAGGCCAAAAACATGGGAAAAACTTTTGCAAATTTTTTTTGTGAAAACTCGAAAATTTTTTTCCGATAGGTTTTTTAGGGATTCTTTCGAGATTTATTGATTATGCAAAATTTATTTTATAAATTTTAAATATTTTAGACATTGATAATCTCTAGAAAAAATTCTATACTTTTTCGAGAGAAATTTGATTAAGCAAAATTATTTTGCCAAATTTTTGTAGAGTATTTTTTCTCTATAGAAACCATTCTTTTCTCTTGAATATAATTTTTTATGAGAAAAATTTCTTTTTTATGAAGATGTTATTGTTCTTTAAAAATTTTTAAATATTAGCTTTCTGTTGTAACAATTTCCCAAGAAAGGCAGCATAAATATCCTGATCTCTACTTCCTATCGGTGAGTTCAGCAATTTATCTGGAACACAGACACTATCCACGACCGAAATAACTCTATCCTTAAGTTCTGAACATAACTCCATGATGAGATCCTTGATATCCTCTAGATTTTCCTTCGTGAAATAATGCAAAAAGTCTCCTATGTTATCATGAAACAAATTCAGACTCCATAAACAAAGCATTGTCTTTACCGTTTTGAGGGCCTCTTTGTTATAATTGGAGTTGTTGATTTCTTTCATGTTTTCCTTGAAAACAAACAGCTCCCCATAGGCCAGACTCATATTCTTCAGGAAATATACCTGTGTCTGATTCCAAGCTGAAAACACGTTAGGTAATTCATCAATGTTCTTATTTAGTTCGCTGGAGGATTTCTTTAGCAGGTAGCTGACCCGATTTTCAAAGATTTTCTCCAAAATATTCAGATTCAACAGATCTTTCTTGTCGCGAATGAGAGTGTTCTTGTTTTTGAAATCCACTTCTTCTTCATTTTTCAAGAAATCCAACAAATTCCTTACCTCTTCCTTCGAATTATAGTTCCCTTTCAACTGTCTCGAATATTCTAGAATATATCTCGCTGTTTGTTGGATCAACACATGGTTATCCCCCTCCCACACCACATTGACATTATTATCAGAATAAAGCTCACCTAATCTATTAAGAGCTGAAAAACCCAACCCCCCGCAAATCTCCCGACAACTCATCAGTCCATTCCTTGAAAACCAAGTGGTCATTGGTTTCATCACTGAGATCAAAGCATGTAGTTCAACTATCTTAGGGTTGTTATAGTCGTAGATGATAGTTTTGAGCTCTTCATAGCAGTCATGTAGTCTTTTGGAGGCTATTTTATACATCATGCATCCTGATAGCAAAGGAAGCAGCCTGTATTGTGTCAAAGGGTACTCTATAATCAATACCTCCTTAGCTGAACCCCCAGGTTTGTTAAATTGTCTTCTGTAACAAGCGAACCTCACGGCGATGGTCAATCCATTGAGTAGGTTGATAAGGCATCGGTTACATACCAAGATCCTAGGCTCATTCATTATGGTGCCTATTAAGAACCCAAACCGTTCACCCTGAGTTTTCATCTGGGAAACAAACTCCCCTTTGGGACTTACCTTCGAATATCTATCAAGAAGATTATCTCTGGGGATCCTAACGTTCCTTAATATTATAAAGCCATCATCTTTATTATTGAGTCCCATCTTTTTCCCACAATCCCCGATATATATACCCGGCAATAGGGAATGGTTGTGTTTATTACGTAGAGGGACCACAAAGGCATGGACCCCGTATTTTTGATCGTTTATTATCAATTCAGCAAAAATCACTGACATATTAGCAACATCTTTGGCCGACCCAATCCAGAACTTATAACCCAACTCACCTCCACTATTCAGAATGAACTCATCGTTTTCTTGATAAAAAATTGCCGTAGTCATTAAATCTTTAGTGTTGGATCCATGAGCCAGCTCTCCTAACGCAAAACAACCAAAATCTGTTAGATTGAACAATTTCTTTATGAAAATGAGATGTTTATTAGTTCCGAAATGCAATAGGGTTCGTAAATAGAGGTCGAAATCCACGCCTAAGCGAATACCTGTGGAGTTATCAAAGGCGTATAGTGCATCTACCTGCGTATGTATTTTGCGGGAATCTTGAATATATTCAGAATATGAGAGATTTATCATTTTTGCGAATTTCTTAAAAAGTAAAAACGAAGACTGTTTGGAAGGATCACGGGAAAATGTGAGGAAGTCTGGATCTTCGGACATTTTGGCTAGAATTTGGAAGAAAGTCAGGTGATTTTTGCCATAGAGGAGATGCCGAAAACTGGTTTGGAATTCCGGGTTGGAGGAGTATTTGTCATATTTGGAATATGGGGTTTTGGACGGTTGGTTGGAAACGAGGTGGGGGAGAAGGTGGATGATTCTAGACTCCATATTGATATTTTATTAGAAAAAATTTATATGTTTTTTTAAAAAATTTGGAATAAAAAATCGCAGCAAACCGAAAAAATTCAAATCAAAAATTTTCTGCAAAATAATATAATATTTTTGCATCAAAAAACTAATAAAAATTAATGAACATCACCAAAAAAACTACACCAAAACCAGAGTACGTTCTCGATCGTTCCTTCGAAGAAGAGGATAAAGACCCGCATGAGTTGCATTCCCCGCTTCCAGAGCTAAGTCTTTCCCAAATAATTGAATCAATCGGAGTCGGTCGTTTCCATTATATAATGATTTTCGTTGTGTCATTGAATTTTCTCAGCATTTCCTTCCAATATATTTTGCCAGGCCTCATGTTGCCGACTTTTTTTAAGGAATTTGAATTGGGGTCGTTTGAATTGTCCATTTATGGTTTTTGCGAGTATTCCGGATATTTGACAGGCTCCTTGTTGAGTTATTTTTTATCTGAACGCTTTGGGAGGAGAAAAACGATACTTGTAACTTTAATTTTCTCAGCTATTATCATTGCCTTATGTTGCCTGGCGCAATCTATTTTTGTGATTATTTTACTCAGGTTTTTGGCGATCAACGCTTTGGTCATTAATTATTATTACACATATGCTTTCATGTTGGAGTTGTTACCCCCTAAAACGAAAAAGAATCTAACAATTTACATACAAATCATGAATTCTTTAGGACCTGTGCTATGTATTTTGTTGGTTTCTTGGGTGTTTGAAAGCTTGGATTATGGCAATTGGCAGCTTATAATGATAATTTCCTCCATTTTGATATGGATTGCATTCTCATTGAATGCAATGATCTTGGATGAAAGTCCTTATTATAACATGAAGAAGGGGAACTCAGAAGCAGCCTATTTGGTGATAAACAAAATCGCCAAGTTTAATATAAAGAATCCGGAATTCTTGAATTTGGAAAAAAAAAGGATGATTTCAAGTTGGTTCATAAAAAACGAAAGCAACTTTAATTTAATGAAAAAATCTCAAACCAATGTCAATGTCTTCGAGGATAAATTTAACCTCGGTTTGATGATTATTTGGGCTGTAGATATGTTCATTTTCCATGGTTTCGACTTCATTTTGCCGATATTTTTGGTATTGCAAAAAAATGCAATCGACCCTCTTTATCAAAAACATGAGCTTTTGGATTATCTCACAATAATGCATGTGGTTTCTTGTTCTTATATAATTTTAGTTTTTTGTGTTGAGAGAATCAATTTCAGAAGGAAAATCTTCGTCTTATTTTTGCAACTCGCAGGAGCTGTGGTTTCTTTATTCATGGGACTCAACATGCCCCCTTCATTCTTTTTCTGGATGGTGGTTTTTAAACTTTTGATCAATTTGTATAGCTTCTTCAAAATGCAAATTCTTTGTCAAAGGAACAATGAAAAAACATTAGGGGTTAATCTAAAAACTGTCAAAATATATGGCAAAATCGGAATGGTGACTTCGACATTTTTACTGGTTTTTTTTCTAAATTTGAATATTTATGTGATTTATTTTATTTTCTCCGGGCTTTGTTGCGTCAACATCTTCGTTTGGCCAAATGTGCAAAATAACAATGGTGAGATTAGGGAGGAAATAGAAAAAAATGAATTGAATAAACCTTTAAATAATTTTAACGGAGGTCAAGATGGGTTTGATAACATTTATAGAATCATTGAAATTCCCTTGTAAATGGTGTCTATAAAATAGTTTATAAAAATTAAAGAAAAAAAAAATCAAATAATAATATTTTGCAAAATTTTTGTTTGTTTAAAATTTTTTACAATATTTAATATTTTAAAATACTACCAAATCAGAAAATTTTTTCTTCTTAACGACCCAAATTCAAAAAATCAAAAAAATAATACAATCAAATTTAAAAATATTTAAAATTCATGAATTTCTCGACAGCCGATTTTTCCATAAATGACAGAAAAAAACTTATGTTTTCCCATTTCGACCATTTTGAGGGAAAGCAATCAGATTTCACAATAACTGAGCTCTATGATTTCCTCGACAAAAAAGTTGCTTCATTTTTTCCAATTAATTTTTATAAAAATATAAAAAAAAGATGGGTAAGCCCTTCGACCGAAACATTGGCTTCCAAATTTCTGAGATTGTGAAGGGAGAAAAGGACAAAATGAACCTTTCTGATTTTATAAACCAATATGTGGACACCGAAGACACATTGAATTTCCGTATTGATTTGGACAAAAAACGAATCGAGGAGCTAATCATGAAAAAGGAGACGCTTTTTAAAGAAAAAATGGATCTGAGAAGCCTCTATGAGCAAAACGGGGATTTTTTGAAGATGTTTTCAATTTTGAAGCTTTCAATCAAAGAGGCTACAAATTTGGAAGGAAAGAATTTCAACGGTGAGGTCAATTCATATGTGAAAATAGAGGCAGGTGGTCATGTTTTCCATACAGTGAGGGTGAATGATGAAAAAAATCCGGAATTTAACGAAGAATTTGAAATGTTTACATTTGCTATTTTAAAATTGATTTTAAAAGAGAAAACAATAGGGTTTTAAAAGAAGATGTTCAGGAAGTTAAAATAGTAGTTTTTGATGCACCGAAAGCTGGAGAGGAGGATGTCTTAGGCTTTGCGAGATTAGGGATAAATGAGATAAATGAGAAGGGTAATGAAGAAAGGAATGAATATCTGATGAGAGATGATGGGTTAAGAACTAGGAGTAAGATTGGGTTTACTTATAAGTTGGAGCCTTCAAAAGTAAAAAAAAAAAAAAAAAAAAAAAAAAAAAATTATTTAAAGTTTAAAGAAATTGATGAGTTTTCAGAGAAATTGGACGTGGAGATAAAGGAAATAGAGCAAGTGATGAAACAAAATCAGAAGGTGTTGTTTTTGCTGAGGGAACCGTTTTCCACGACATTACAACACCTTCCTCAAAATTATAAAGTCAATCCGAAATGCCAAACTTATGATGAGGGGTTGTTCAGACACAATTCAGAGGAACTGGAAACCAATGATGATAATGATGAAGGAGGAAAAATCAGCGCGTTTGAAGAGATGATGAAGGTGAAGATTGAGCTTTTGGCTAAGAAAATTGGGGGTTTTCGAATTTTTTGTTTTACCAAAAATAAATTGTTTTATTTTTAAAAAAAATCTAGTTAATGATTGGCAAAAAGTCATGCTTATATCAACTGGGATTTTCATTTGTCTTTCTCTTTTCATTTCTTTTTTGAGATCCACTTTTTATGATGTAATATTTTTTCCATTGTTATGAATATTCGAAAAAAATAAGGTTATGTTGATTGGGGTGATTTTAATCAAAGGCCGAACTGAATTCGAAAAACTCAATTTCGTTTTCATGCGATTTATCCTAATCTTGATGAGCTTTTCCCTCGTAATGGATTTGATCTGGCTCATATTTTATACAGACGTAATATCTTTTATATTTTTTACAAAATTAATATGATATGAATGAAAAGAATTGGGAAGATAGCTATGAAACAAATATGGACTCGATGAAAACCTTTGTGATCGTCTTTTCATTTTTCCAATTTTTTTACAAAGTAACAAAATTTCCAAAATTTATTCATCCCTTAAAACTTTCTTTAGTTCTATTATGGGTTGCTTTTATGGAGAAGCTCCGTGAACTTCGGAGAATTTAAAAATTCATTAAAAACCTACGGGCTTAATTCCGTCGTGTGATTGAGAAAATCTTTTGTTCAAATATTTAAAAATGTTCTTAAATCACAATATATTTTTTCCTTGTAAGGCATCGGTCTGTTTCTTCGCTTTAAACTCCAAAAACATCTGAGAGTATTTTCTATCCATTTGTTCCACCTGAAGGTTAAAAATCCTGCCCGCATAGACTGCATGAATCAATGCGGGGATCGAAATGAAAAATCCATAATATCCGTATTTATGCGTTTTGAAGCCAGGCAATACGTTACCAATATCAAGCATTCGCGCCCAAAATGTGCAAAATAACATGATGGTACTTTGGGTTTTGAGGATGTTGTAACCATATTGGTCATAAAGCTCTATGTCGGTTTTGGAAACAAGACTCGCATGTTTGAGACTTAGAAAGGCTCCTTTTTGAAATTCGACCTCGTAAGACATCTGAAAACTAGGAAAAAATAGAAAAATGTTAAAATTAGAAAAAATAAAAAAGAAAAGGATTTTTTTGGTTTGAATTTTTTGGTTTGAATTTTTTGATTTTTTTTTTAAAAAAAAACACCATTAATTCATCAATTTTTTATGAAAAAAAATATTTTTTTCTTTTTAAAATATGTTTCAGTATTTTTATTTTCTTATAAAAAAAAATAAAAATTTTATTTAAAAAGCTTGACAATGAGATCAACCCACTTTTTATGCACTTGTGGGATTTCAATTGTTCCATACTTTTCCTCAAAAATCTTAATTTCTTTTGTTAATAAGGTTTTATACAGTGATTTGCTAGAATCATTGCTACAAAATTTATCACAAATCTTGTAAGTAAAAGAAGTAATGTCCTTCCAAAGTTCCAATCTGAACTTTTCTTGCGCAATTTCAAAAAATTCCTTCATTCCATGAATCACATTAAGATTTCTGTACTTTTTCTCATCGATTTTTATATTAGATAGGATGAAAATAGCAAGATCAACTTCATTCACATTGTTCTTTATCAGATTTATTGAACGCCTGACATCTTTGCATTCAGTGATCAGCAGATTCTTGTTATCGACATATTTACTAGCAAGTTTCTCAAACAATTTCACATAATCATCCATAATCTTTTGCAGGTTCCTTTGATTTGCGGCATTATAGCATTGAAGAATTTTGGCGATGGCTTCGAAATCAAAGCTTTTAAGGAAATAATGGATGTGCTCGTACCAATACAAATAATATTCCTGAATGAAATGATTGATTTTGGATTGGTCATGAAAGATCAATTTTTGATTGGCGCCTGTTGTTTTATCGATTCTTTCTTTAAAATCATATAATTTTGATATTTGTTGCATCACATTATCATCAAGTATAATTTTAAATTTATTTTTTTCAACCATATATTGGAATTTAGCGTATTCTTCTATATCTGGCATCAAAATTGTTATATAATCATTAACCTTCCTGATGTCATCCTTGATATAAACATAAATCCCAGAGATTTTCTTATCCTTTATGCCTTTGCGTTCTTCCTGTTCCAATACCTTTAATTTCTCATTCAGATCCTTTATCATCTCCTTTAATTTATCAATCCTAAGATCTAAATTCAAATTTTTATTCTTCACCAAATCGTCCAGAAAATCCTCGAAAAGGCTCGCGACTTCGCAAGGTTTCAACAAAACATCAATGATTACCTTTAATTCGATCAGACTTTCTTTCGTTTTCTTTATTTTAAGCACCGTATTGAGGTCTCCTTGGTCCAATCGTTCTAGAATCTTCAAAAATTGATCACAAATCTTTATGATATTTAACTGTCGTGTGTATCCCACTGCCATCACGTTCATGTTTTCACGGTTTTCATAGAAATTGTCGATTTTTCCCTTGACCTCACGTTGCAATTGATTCGTTTGGGCGAAAATGTGCTCGATGTTTTCTGGCACAAGGGTCTGGAAAAAATTCTTAGTGTTGAGGAAGAAGAATTCCGCACATTGCAGAAAAAACTGCTTATCTTCTTTCTTGTTGGATCTACCAATTTTGGAGATCAGCTTCTCAATCAGAACCTCCTTATAAGTCCAAACCACCTTTTTGACATCCTCATAATTATCAGAAATATTGAGGAATTTTAAGAAAAACATCGTATATACCTCCTCAAATACTCTCAATAGATCGAGAATGTCATTGATTCTAGAGAGAACAGCCTGGATACTGGAATTAATTTTTACGATGTATGAAGATATTTTGAGGAATTTCTCAAGGTTTTTGATCAAATTTTCAAGATCAGATGATTTCTTCTCGTAAGTCAAAGATAAAATCACATTTCGGATTCCATTGTTATCAACTTTCTCTTTGCCTTTTTCCTTGAGAGCCTCGAAAGTCTCTAACTTGTCAATTTCTTGCTCGAGTTGAGTAATTTTGGCAGAACATATGTCACGATATATGTCAGGTAGGTCCAACAAGAGACTATAATTTTCAATTTCCATCTTATGTGCCTTCATCTCTATCAAAGCTTCATCAGTTCGAAAACCCATTGGCAAATCCAAGGTCTCATAATAAAGAGTCAAGATGTCAAGTAGTTTCTCAACATCTCCTTCTATGAGTTTGATCTTCTGAAGTTCAGCCGCATGAGCTGAATTAAGGATCTTCAATAAGAAATCATAAAGCTTATATGTGGCACTCAAATGTGTTTGTAATGATGTTTGCAGAATTTTCAATAAAGCATTTTTACTCCCCTCATTCATTTCCAAATCTTTGAGAAACACACGCATATTATGCAATTTACCAGCCAACCATATCACCTTATCTGCAATCTGTTCTTTTTCCTCATTGCTCTTGAAATCCTCTTGAAATTGTTGGCAATTAGTTTGTATGTTGAGAATCTCAAGCTCATAATTAGGGTACTCCTGGAAAAACACCAGCATCTCCAAATCCTGATGTGTATCCACTTCTATTGTTTCGAGGTCCAACAACAAAGTGATACAATGTTTCTCCCTTAGGTTCAGGAAGAAATTGTTAGGGAAATGATCACGAGAATATTTCACCTTTTTCTTTGTTTTTTTAATTTTATGCAATATCCGCATGAATTTTTTTTCAGCCTCAATGATGACAGCGAGATTCTTTTCCCGATGTTCATAAAATGGAAGCAAAAGCGATGATATTTTGTCATTAGTGGATTTTTTCAACAGGAAAATCTGCTCCACTTTCTTAGTGAGAATGGTAGCCAATTCGGTCAAAAGCAGACAATTTTCATGCAGATTCTTATGAAATTGTCTTTCTCTTCCGTTTTCCCTGTCTATTAATACTGAAATCTTCTTCATGTAGCCCACAATATGCGCCAGAAGCACCTTCAAATCATTCAAATGCCGGGTTTTCACATCCTCATTAAAGAAATCCACAAAATGCATAAAACTTTCCTTTTTATCTATTTTGGTCAATATGGCGAGTCTTTCCTCTGAATAGGCCGTCAGGCCGGCATAACTATTTAAAGTCTTCAGGTTGCTTTCATAAGAACCGAAGATTTCCATAACTTTATCATTTAACGAATTTTCATTAAAATCAGGCTCCGAGGGTTTTTCAAGAGAGTCATCAAGGTAATGTCCCAGGAAATTTGATAGGAAACTCACTTTAGTCAGAATTTCCTCATTCAACTCTTGACATTTCAATAACTCCTCCAAATACCCCTTCCATTTCCTCTTCAATAGATAATCTTCTATCTCTTCGGTTCGATGATATTTCTGGAAGGACTCTTTGATTTTCATAGAATCCTTTAGATTTTTCTTGAACTTGTTTATCAATGATTTCGATTCTTTTTGTAGGTATAACACAATTTGGATGCCCTGATAAAAAAAACACCAGAACCTCGTGTAAGAGCTCAACAACACCTTTTCATCAGTGGAATTATTGCGTTCCAAGTTGAATTTCAAGAACCCGAGCAATAACACTTGGAATTCACTGGGCGTGCATTTCTTCCTAACAAAGTTCTTCATTTCATTGGTGAATTTGAGTTTTTTCACTGAAACGGGGTCAGCAAAAACAGTGTTGCCTTTGGAAGCCAAATTTTCCACCACGTCTAATTTTAAAGGGGCTTTTTCTTTATCTTTGAGTGTTTGGCCAGGTAAAATCTCATTATTCAAGGGCAACTTTTTCTCTGAGGCCAGAGTACGTTCGGTCATGATTTTCTCACTATCTTTGGGGTTTTTTTCCTCATTGTTGCTTTTTTGATATTCAGAAATCGAACGTGTTTTTTTGTTGTCTGGAGTTTTTTCGTTCGGAGGTTTTTCATCAAGAATTTCTATCGTTAAATTTGTTTTTTTGTTTTTTTGAGCAACGTCAAAACTGCTCTTTTTTTGGATTTTCGGGGCAGCACCTGAATTTATCGCAAGGGAATGAGAGGAGGATGCTTGTTTTAACAGGTTTTTTGGTAAATCATCTTGAAAGCCGGAAAAATTGCGTCTGACGTCGTTATCGGAATTGGAATTTAGAGCGAGGGTATGATCAGCCTGGAGTTTATCTTCCTCTTCGATTATGGAAAGGTTTATAAGAGGTTTCCCTCCTACGCTTTGAGTCATTTAAAAAATAAGAATTTTAAATTATTTTTGCTCTTTTTTTTTTTTTCTTTATTCATTCAATATTATT
>Ga0302186_10001268_pt1 | contig 21374 bp, 10 predicted proteins | sample II_Bog_E1_2_FD_198782 | JGI IMG/M metagenome (GOLD analysis project Ga0302186, IMG submission 198782) | Peat permafrost microbial communities from Stordalen Mire near Abisko, Sweden - II_Bog_E1_1 | ecosystem: Environmental > Terrestrial > Soil > Wetlands > Peat | place: Sweden: Abisko...
GCAAATATCTTTTAAAAGGTACCAGTGGTCATAGTCAGGCGAGAGTCTTGGAAACTCTATAAATTTACTACTGCAAGCAGCCCCAATCTATGGTATAACTCTTCCGCGTGTCGGACTTAGCAGCTAACTCCACTGAATAATTTATCAATAGTAGCCTAACATCTTCTTTTGAGTCAATTATGAATTCTTCAGGGTATATACGATAAATATGTCGATATATTGAGCAAAGGAAAAATCCTCAATATATCTTCAATAATATTACAGTGATTGATTTTTTGTACCTAGAAACATGCATATATATGCTTGGTACATATGGTAAATTAGATCAAATGCCATAATCCTAAAACAAAGAAAAGAAGTTATAAAAAGGAAATTATAAATACTTATCTACGATGAGGGATTACAAAAATAGAATGCAAAATTAAGCTTTTTACATTGAAAATCAAGAATATTTATAAAATTTTTCTATTATCTCCACAATGACGAGTCAATAGCGAGTTAAAGGACTAAGAAATATATGGCTCGGGAATCCTCAGTTGATCAAATGATTAAAATGAATTGGGTTATTAATAAAGTAACCTTCTTAAATTTAAATAATTGAGTGATTAAATATTTATCAGATAATGATAATGTTTATCGTTTATAAATATTTACAAAATATTTTCAATTAAGAAAAATGTATTAATTAATTTGATGGTCTTAGTATTTTCCTAATTTTAAAAGATTTAATCTTTTGTGGTGTAGTCCATCTATTAGTATAATAAATTATATTTAAACCAATGGAGATTCTTAACTAAGAGAGAAAGACATAAATTTTCTTAAGATATTATTTTTAATATTTACTTACAATAACAAATAATTAAGAACTATGTATAGACAATTGTAAGGCTCTTTAAGATGGTTATATTCAAACAGGTAATTTGACACAAACCAATCAGTCACTATTGTAAGAAAATAATTAAAACTATATTAAAGTTTATTGAAGTGAAAAAAAGCAATTTTATTAAAATATCAAATTGTTGGGTATTTCATTCTAATAAATTTCCTATATTTTGGTGATATCTGATTAAACACTTTTTATACATTAAATATCTTTTATTACTTTCTATTTGGTGTTTATTATTCGTTATATTCTATCCAAGTTGCCTAAGATATGTATTAATGGATGAATATTATTCTTTGTGTTTATAATGCATTTTATTTAAGAAATGATATTTTCTACGAGATATGAGCTCGAAATTATTAATAATTTCTAAGTAATAGTTGGTTAAAATATATTTGCGACTATAGGGGTCAATAATACTCAGGGAAAATGCTATATAAGAATGAATAAAGCCGTGAAACAGGGGTTAAGATCTGGTTTTTAAAATATTACAAAAGTAGAGAGCTAAAAAAGGATTTTTAAATTTTTTCCATTTTTAAATTATTTCTAAATTTGCGTTGAAAAAATATTATGACTATTTATTTAATTGTACATAAATGATGATACATTTTAGAGAGTGGATGTAATTTATGATACCAAGTAGATTATAATTACTTTACAAGAACTATGTTAACTTTTGGATGAGTTCACAAATTTAAAGAAAGTCACCTCTCCTATAAAGCTCAATATAAACATGAGATAAAATGCTAATAAAATCTATCTATAAGTACTGTCTAACATTGGACGTTAATTTCAAATATTCGTGAATAAGCAAGACTTATGAAGATGTATTCAAGCCAAATTTTCCAATTGATTCACAAATTTAGAGTTTAATTTTTTTTAATTCTGAATTCTTGACGACAACAGTCAAGAGAGCAGTCTAAAGATCAAGAGCATTTTTCTAATTTTTATTGAGGCATAAATTAATGAGGTATGCTCTATTTATCTCGATTAACGATAATATTTTACATTTAAAGCATTTAATAATCGATATTTTTTATAAGCAATACTCATACAATTTTTGAACACATTGAATGAACTATTTGTTTAATGTCTATTTAGCATAATAATTCCTGGTAAATTTTCTGGCAATAAAAAAATAGCTTAAAGTTTGATCGATATGTGCTCTAATATATATATTTAATCGGTGCCCCTTATGGAAAAAATCATAAGTATGATTATTTTAAATTTTTGGGGATAAGGTTTGTTGTAAAGATGCTCCATTGAATTTGAGTAGTTCCAAAATTGATAAATCCTAAATATTGAAACGTATAAAATTTTTTAAGTACAATATTTTGTATTTGATTATTTATGAAGGTTGCGATTATTTTAAAAGTATCAAACTTTATTCAATAAATCTTTTAACATTTTTAGGCTAACCATTCATCATTTGAAACAATTTATCTTCAATAACTATTTTAAAATCTCGATAGAATTTAAAGTGGCGGAACATCTTTTTATATAATTTGATGAGTTATTTGTACTTTAATATTAAATGGTTAGCATGAGAATGCTTGATTAAATAAAACAGGATAAAGGAAAACTTATTTTTGAGGTAAAATTTATTTTAGAGAATTAGACTTTCAATAAAATTCAATTTATCCTTCATTGAGCCCATCATGTATTATTTTGTTGTTGAAAAACTTAAATAAAGGATAAATATTTCTACTTCAAGTAAAAAGGGGCTAAAGATAATTCTATCTTTGTACATCTTCCACTTATTCATTCGCAGCAATTAGTTTGAGGAAGGTTATGACTTTTTTTTAACTAAAAATTTTAGTATAGACAATTATTCTGTATTTTAATTTGCATTGACAAATTGTTCAGTCGAACTCCACAATAAATATTCCATTTTTTAACCGTCGTAATTTGTTTTATGTTTTTGCTTTGTCCATTTAATTGCCGTAAGGTATCGAAATACTATTTTTTCCTTCCACTATAGATCACAGTCAGCCGATAAAAGAAAGAGAAAAGAACTCAGTATCTCTTGTTCAGTTTTAATTTAATATATTATAACTGATGTGATAACAGCCTATAAAATCTGCTCCTTAGCAGCTGTAAACTATCCTGAAAAAGAATAATCAAATAGATATTCTATGCTTTTTTAAAGATAATAATCAAAGCTGTTTTTTTCCATATTAAGATATTTCTAGATAAAAATTGTAGAAATATATATTTTGTCTTAAAACGAACAACTCATATCATCAACTCTGAGATTACGAGCTAAGTTTACAAAATATATTTATTGATTAAGTTTAGATACACCCTAAATATTTGATAAAGTTTAAATGGTCTAAAACACTTTCTTCGAAGTAGTGATACTGCTACTGCTAATAATTTACTTCTTAATCCTGAGTATCTATAGATTTTCTTATTTCTTATTCTTTAACCCGTAAAAGTTAGCAACAAAATAAGAACTAATCTCATCTTAGTATTCTATTTTACCTTTTATAGAAATTGATTAAAATATTGTTTTGTAAATATTTACGGCTGAGAAAGAATAGGGTCTTTTTTTAATTATTGAAAAAAGATCGTAGATGTGATTGGCTAAGATGTATGATTTGTATTTTATGAACAAATTGTATCCGTTTTTTGATTAGCTGATTTCGCAGAAAAGATAGAATTTCATTAAAATCATTATGTAATCTTTTGTTTTGTCACATATAAACTCCCCTTTGTAATTATTGTTTTCAAATTTTTAGCTGTTTGCCATTTTTTTATTTATTGATTTTCTTAGACCAATTATATCATTGTAATAGGCATCGACCATCCCTGGTCTGCGGCTATAATAAACTTGAAGCATTTATGCACTACTATAGGCTATAGTTCCTTTAAATTATTAAATATCAGTCTTATATCCAAGGTTCTCCTATACTATCTCTGAAGTTCCAAAATCGATGAATACTACTTGATCATAAGTTGGACTAAAACAAATATTTTAGGGTTTGATATCGAAATGAATAATGTGAAAGAAATGAAGTTTATTTAATGCCATTTTTAAATTACTTTAATGTCGTTCCAGCTAATTTCTTTCTAAATTACTTCTATTTAATGGCAAGCATTATTCCATTGAAAACTCTATACAACTGTCTTTACCATGACTATATATAATAATATCAAATCCACATTATTTATTAAGAAATGGGCCAGCCTATAGTTGAGAAGCTAGGATAAGCAAAAAATACTCTGAGACTACACTCCGAAATCTTTACTAAAAAGTTCCTTATTTATGTTTATGGCATTTGATTGCCGTTTTTTTTCCAAATAGTTATGTCATGTAAATGGTAGCAAAAGTTCCTTGACTCTCACACTAATTTAAACTATGAGCTGGGCTTTTTTAATCCAAAATTAATACATTTATCACCATATGAAAGAATCCAAATTCCACATCAAGAATCACTATTTATTAACTGATGCTTTCTTCACGTACTTTAAAGTTAAAATTTTAAAATTAATTCCGTATCATTGGACTTATTTTTGTTTTAAGCTTATACAATTATTTTAATCGGTCCTTGACTTCCGATGTTTAATCGTGAAAATCTTAGTTCATATATTTGAGATACTCAGGGTAATACTTAGAAAGAGAACTAATGCATTCCTTTTTTTCTGTGCTATTTTAGGACTACGGTTAGGGTTCGGATATTGAATCTTCCTTATTTATAGGTTCCAGAATTATCATTTTAAGGAATACAATGTAAATTAATCTATATAATGATATTAAATAGAGTTATGATTAATCATCATGCTGATTATCATTCATAATAATTCAAATATCAATATAAATTGTATTTCTTTACCATATTTGTGAAGATTTAACATTTTACTTCAACATTAATAAAATCTTTTATTTACTGAACTAATAATCTAAAAGATTAATTAAAATTAGTTTTCCTTTCTGAAATATACTGTTTATCGATCAACATTTATGAACATTTCTTAAAATAAATGATATTCTTTAGCTTATTGTTAAAATACGGAAGGGGAGTATAGTACATATTTTATTCCAATCCATATTAATAATAATTTAATCTTTAGATATCAGGGAATGTTAATTCATCTCATATATTTATCTTATTTATTAGATTTGTAACTTTATTGATTGCCTTTATCTTTATATTTTTTACAGAATGTATATATTTCCTTATCAATAGCAAACTTCATATGCTTGCCTAATCATAAATTATCAAATCAAACCATTTCATAATTCGCATAAATATCGTGACAAAAGCCTACTTTTTATTGAAATTAGAGGTTAAATAGATCATCTTCAATATTTAATTATTTTCTATCAGCATCTTTCAAAAATATAGGAAAAATGTTCATATCATTAAATCAATAATTTAATCATAATTACTCGAAAAACTTTAGAATATGTAAAAAACAAAAAATGCTAATTAATAAATGTACATTAATTATATATAAGCTCCATAAATTTAATTATAATTATATTTACAGTTTCAAATTAATAAATTTTATAACAACATATATAATGCCAATAACTACTCTTAATGATTTATCACGCTGAAAATTTAATTTAAATTTTATCAATTGCAATATTAAGACTTTAAAAGCATCGAAAAAGTATACTTTTAGGTACCTTTCATAGCTTACTGAACGAAATCATCAACTGAGCTTATCAAATATTTTTTTAATACAGAGCATTGCTATTTTTAAAATGTAGACTGATATGATTAGGGAGTTCTATCGCAAAATTAAACTCATCAATAAAACTGATCGGAAAGAAATATGGTTGGTGAAGAATACTCTTGATGGGTAGCTATGTGTCGCCAAACTACAATTTAGCATCTCTGTAGAAGCTACTAAGAAAAACAATATTCGCAACATTCTTTATGAAGGCAAGTTTTTACAAACATGCCAAGGCCATCCTGGTATTCCTTTCCTTAATTGGTATTTTTAAGATTATTTAGGGCTGGAAAGGATGATTCTATCGGTATGTCAATGATTATTCTTGAGAGACTAGGAATGACTATCTAAAAGTTATTGGCTTAGCAAGGGGGCAAATTTACATTGAAGACGGTTTGTCAGTTAGGCATAGGTATTTTCAATATTCTTCATTGTTATCATGATAAAGGCTACGTTCACGGGAATTTAAAACTCAACTGCCTACAATTTGGAGTGGGCCGTAAGAGTAAAGTGTTATATTTAAATGATTTTATTGATGGACTTGCCTATTTTAAAAAGGGAAAGCACATCAAAAAGTAGTTTACAAAAAGTAAGGTTAAAATACATTAATTTTTATCTTTTGATAGGATACAGGGGTATGAAGCCAGTCGGAGAGATGATATTGAATCTACCATCCTTATGCTAGTTTATTTATTAAAAGGATCTCTTCCTTGGAGTTTCCTTTTCGAAAAACTGTAGTCTCAATAAAAAAGTAGAGACTTTTATTATTGTCAGAAGGATACTAGCATGAGTAAAGAAGAAACAAATTAATAAACACTATCATTCAATAAATCCCTTTAAAAAGCTGAGGAGAAGTATAAACAAATACTCAACAAGTTTACATCTAAAGTTTATGAAACAAAGATAGAGTAAATATGTGAGGGAGTATGTGAATAGTTTAACTAAATGCTACATTAATGCAGAAATATGTAATTTTAAAGTAAACCTAACTACTACCTCTATACTCGAGCCTTGAAGAAAATAATGGCTGAAAAAGATATCGAAGCGGACGGACGTTACGACTGGACGGAAGGTGATCTAGCTCGATTAAAAATAAAAAAACCTGCTAAGATCTCGGATCTGCAAATTCACTTGCCATTTTAGTAGGAATTGCTTTCCTAAATATATTATCCTTTCTAAAAGAAAATTGAACTCGCATGATATTTATCTGCTTTATAATTTCGCTTTTTATTTGCTGTTTATTTGTAGTGTTAATTATATATCCATTGAAAGATGCTTCGAAAAAAAAGGTCTTTTTATAAATAAATATCCTATAAATCAATTAATTGAGGAAATACGACGAATTATTATAATTGAACCTAATAAAATATTGATAATTTAGCATATCAAAATAAATTAAATCATAACCATGAAAGAATAGTACCCTATTCAGGAAAATTTGTATTCTACTAACAACTATAATAAAAATTCTCCTTATCCAGTCAGCTACTACTCTCAACAGTATCCTTCTGTAACAAATTGGAATACCTTTAGCAACCCTGAACAACTTGCCATCCAAAGCAAGGCAGGTATCAGATATAATGATACGAATACAATCTAAAGATAATATGGATTGAATTAGATTTACCCAAATGCAGAACCCTTTCGAAATGATTTAGATAAAAAGTTAACTCTTATCGAGTATGAAGATATGTACGGCGAAAATGAAATGAGTCGGCAGGTCAGATTAATAAAGACATCAACTCTAATACCACCAGAAGTAGAGTCAGAAGCAGAAGATTCAGGTGGGTGTCTGAGTGTTTGTTGTCTTATTATTTTAGTAATTGGCATTATTGGCGTTGCATTAAGTGTCTATATCTTAAAAGATAGTCAAAATTCAGTGGTGCATTCTTTTTTCAATTTTTCCCATAAGGAATAACTGCCTTGGAGAAATCATCATCTATCTTTTCGCTCTTGATCAATGATATTCGCTTCTTTAAGTTTGTATTTTGAATATTAAAAAATAATAAATGGGTCACTGTAAAATATATTTTTTCGAGGGTATTTATCTTATGAGTAAAATAACTCATGTGACTATCTCTTCAAATAATTAAAATATAATTTTGATAATCATAAAAATAGATTATCAAAGTTAAGTTATGAGGACAAAGATAAGGAAATATACTTCATAAATATAAACTAATTTTGGGGGTTATCATTGCTCTCTATACAATTAAGCAAATAAAATTTGCAAGAACTAATAATAAGATCTTTATTTTTGATGGTAACAATACCTTAATGCAGAAAAAGTAAGCACTAAACAAACAGCAAAAGCAGGTCATCAAAGATTTCATGAGTACAACAGATGCTTCATAAAAACAGGCTATCTCCTTTCTGACTCGCACCAAATGGAATATTCAAAATGCTATCAACATTTTTTTTGATTAAGGAGCTACTCCTGAAGTGTAAAAACTACAGTCAAATAATAAAATTGATTAACTCTTTATGAGCCTTAGCAGTACAGATAGTTAGATTTAGGTGTGTCTCCAAAGAACCCAAGTGTGCGCTATATGGACTAAGAAAATTTTTCAGCATTCAATTAAAAATATATGCATATTAATGACTAAAATGTTGTGCTTGGACATATTTTACTTAATATAATGGAGGTGGAGACTTCAGGTCATATCGAAAAGCATCACTTTATAAAATTATTTAATTATACAAAGTAACTTTTCATTTTAATCAGATGTAACGATCCCAATCAGCTCTATAAACTAATTCAAGGTTTAGAAAAAGAACTGCAAACAAACAATAAACTATATGAAGCAATGTATAATAAACTTTATCGATTTTATATGTTGGGTAAAAAAGAACTAAGCTTGGATTACGAAATCGCAGAACAACTATGGAAATTCTACTTGAAGCCGGTGATGCATCTGTATCCTCAGTTTATAGCGTACTTATAGCAAGTAACAAAAAAACCCCACAAAGTGCACCTAGATTTGTGGAAAATGATCTATTAGTTCGCATCCACGATTAGTGATGTAAACTCCATTAAAGAGGCTGATGGCTGGCCTGTATTTATAGACGAGTTTGTTGAGTTCTGCAAATCAAAGTGATAGTTCAAGTATTAAGAATTTGCTATCTTATTGACATTTGCTTATTTATCTTTAATTATAAAAGAAATAATTAACAAGATGGAACAACCTGCCAAGAGAAAAAATAAACATCAGACCAAACCATAATACAAAAACTTAACAGCTTTTAAAGAGATGGAAAAGCATTTTAAATTCTATCAAAACGTGGTAACCGATTTCAGCTTTCTATATTAGCCACAACATTACGATGTTGTTGATGGGTATCAAATAGCTTACCTCCCCTATCCAAAGGGCGGTATTTTAGTAAAAAAATTCAATTCTCCTTAAATTGTTTACGAAGTAGCGGCCCATGCTCTCAATACTTTCTGTCACAAACCATACAGGACCAATTTGGATAGTAGGGAAGAACTCTATAAACCTGAGAAATAGGAGGAAAATAAAGAAGCAATCAATTTAAAAGAGGAAAAAGTTGAGTAAAAGATATAATATCAGTAAAAGAAAGGATATTTTTTTAATGATAAAATTAGATGGGCAAATGTAGGACTTCAATACGATTGGACTGAACGCAAATATCCAAAGCTCAAAACAATAATTCCTGATATCATCAATGAGCTTTGCTAACGGGCAAATAGACTCTATAATAAACTGTGCGACAGTAAAAAGAATTATCATCCCGAATCAGCCATCGTTAATTACTATGGGGAAAAGGATTATATGACAGGACACCTTGATGATGCTGAGAATGATCAGATTAGTCCTATTTACTCTTTCTCTTTTGGACTTAGTTGTGTGTTTGTTATGGGAGGACTTACCAAAGACATTAAGCCCATTCCTGTGAGACTCAACTCAGGTGATCTTTTCAGTAATTTTTTAGTAATTTAGTCATGGGACAGGAAGCCAGAAAATGCTATCATGGAGTACCAAGGATTATTTCGAACACCTATCTACCACTCGAAAAGGTCTAACTTGAGATATAGGAAAATTTTTCAAACAAACTTTAACATGTAAGAAAATATCTAGAGTTACACAGAATAAATATAAATGTGAGGCAAGTCTTTCCCACAGAAGATTGATGTATGATATAGCTTATGGTATACTTAGTTATAGTTGTCTTTTATATGATGGTAATTATTGCAATCACTAAATTATGAAAAAATAGATTTTATTGCATAAAATAAATCCATCTATTAGTTAATGCGTCTCATTAATCAAATAATTGCTAGCAAAATTATTTTAAATGATATTTCTTTACCTATTAATCAAAGTTATATTTGAACAATCTTGTTATGTCTATCAATAGCAAGATTTGAACGTATGCTATTAATTTATATATAATAGTGAATATGAGTAAGGCAAAGCCAAATTAAAAATTAGTTCGAAATGTAAGAGATCTGGTGCCAATGCGTTTTCGGCTCACCAATCCCAAAGCTTTGCAATTCAAAAATAAATCTTCGAGATTCCTCAATCTTTTCTCTAAAAAGATTAGCACCACACAAGAATCTTAAAAAATATAAATCGAAGAATCTTCTTTTAGCTTGAAGTTTTTAGAGAAGCTTAGCAATGAACATCTCTTAATAGGTAATTAGTACCAATTAAACTTGTTGGACCTATCGGATATTTTAGATGACTTTGTTGCAACATCAACTTCGTGGAGCATATCTTAAGATGAGGTCATTACTCGCTTATTTGTGATGCCAGCAAGTAGATGATCTATAATTTAGTTTGTAATTTCTTCGTAGTTTGCTCAAAGATAGTTTACGTTTATCGATTTCGTGCAGATGCAATTGATGAACCCCCTACTATGGTACAAAAATTGTCTTTTTCTTAAGAAGTAGTATCAGTGTACTTATTTAAAAAGACAGTCATTCTTATTTTCCTGAAAAACAGAGTTGTCACCCATACAATTTCTACTTCTTTTAAGACCAGTCAGCTCGCCAAGAAACAGATCTTTCCTTACAATCAGCCTGAACATCTGGACTTAATCTGTGTTCCATAAAATCAAGGAAATAACTGCAGCATATTCTTTCGATAAAAATAAAGTAACAAAGTGACCTCCCTCTACAAAATGCAAATCGAGTTCAAAAGTGAAGTTGATTTGATTTTTGGCAATATTCAAGTCTTCTGCTAAATCCCAGAAAGGTATCTCAATACAATTGAAATATTTTATCACGGTTCTGACATCTTTATTCTACAGATTGGACGAGAGTTGTACGCAGTTAAAAACAACTACTTCCTTGACAGTATTTCTACTAACACTTCAAAAATGACTAGCTTTATCAAATACATATCAAATACACATTTTTTCTTATTTCATCGAGGAAGATTCGATTATTTTCATTATGAATTGGATTAAAAAGAAATGAATGAAAAATTTACAGTAGAGTGCCTGGATTCTATCCCTGTTGACTGCCCCAAGGGCTCCACTTTTTTTGATGTGAAAGAGCTGGGAAATCGTCTTGTCTTTATTTTTCAATCAATAAAATCTGCGAACAATGAGCTTTGCTTTTGGCTTGGAATAAGTGATTCTCTTGATCGATTTAGCAAAATCAATGTAATATACCCTCAGTCAGAGGCACAGGTAGAAAATATCGATAAAAAAATGATGGAGGAAAAAGTTGAAATAGCCCAAAGAATAGGATACAGTCATAGTGAGGCCTATTTATAGCTTTGGAGTCGGTCAAGCAGATCGACAGATAAAGATTATTAAATTTTGATTTCTACTTAAGACTATGATGTGATTGCCTAAGAAATCAGTAATAAATTCAAGAAAACTTCACTACGGCTCTGTGAGTTATAAAAAGTAATGAAAAAAAGTTTATAAATGCTTCTTAAAAAAGTAGAAAATGCAGACTGTAGTTTCTAAACTGTGAAGCAGTATTCTAGTTGTCATTTTCTTCTTTGCAAATACGAAATGTTTAAGAAAATTAAGTTAAAGCAAAACCCTACTCAGCCTCTTTCATAAATCATGGTCAGTATTCAAGACTACTATCACCTGATTGGAATGGAGCTGCAAAAAGCATTAATTGAATATATTGCATAGTTTTGCCTGGATAATAAAGATGTTGTACTGCGAATAAGAGCTCTCCTGACTGAATTTTCTGTAATATATCGTCTCCAATATCGTTAAATATTGCCAAAGATTATTAACACATTTCTAAAACAATTTCTATAACTTATAAAAGCTATTCCTGAAATTTTGCCTTGTGTTCCAACAAAAAGTGAAATCGAAGATCTAAAGAGTGGTATTTGGTTGTAAGTTGATTTAAGAAACTCTTCCAATTACGTAATTCTGTAAAAATTGAAAACATTTGACAACAAAAAGATTATATAGGAGTTTATCGCTTGCAAATTCTTTAAAGTATATCAGTGGCACACTCACGGAGCCTTAGCAGAGTCTATTTCAGATATCAATAAAAAAATAGCATCTGTAAGTCCTTAGATTTTGTTTATACAACTCTATTAAATCCTATACACTTAAAGATAAAAAATAGGCCTCGAAAGACTTAAAGAGATTATTATCCATTTAGAGAACTCTTACCCATTGTTACCAATCTATCTTAAAGGACGATTTTGGTTTTATTAGGCTCTTTATGATAACTTTAGAAAATACCTTGAATCATAAAAACAACCATTTATGAGTGTTTTTGATTTTTACTCTCTTGACGAGGATGAATTGTTTTTAATATATTTCAAGAAAGAGAGAGCTAAAAAAGGTGTTTTTATCCTCAAAGAGATTAAGCCTATCTATGAAAATACAGTGGTTGGTGGTGAATCCCTTTTTTTGTAGAATATGTTTACCTTCTTCAAGCGTGATCAGTCATCTTGGGCAGATTTAAAGATCATTCTGAATAAATTCAATAATGAGAAAGAGGATTTTCATAGAAAAAATAACAAAATATTTGAAATTATAGTAAAAGCCATCATGGAGAAAGTATTCGTGGGAACTAAAGATGTGCAAGAGGCTGGTCTCGGTGAAGTACTTTCTTACATATAAAATATTCCTTTCCCTTTATAATAATCTACCCTACTGTAAAATTTAGTGTTCATTCAATAGATTCATGGCGAGGAAGCCATTCTTAAGAATATAAATGTGAATATGAATATTCGAGAGATTCTTTAACGAGGATAAGAAGTCATCTATAAAATGATGAAATACTAAATAGAAAGAAACAAGGTTCGGGAGTTGAATAATTCTCCATAACTAAAGCTATACGCTTATAAAATTCTAGCTGAAATAAACTACCGAAAAAGCAGTATCTACCTTGATAAGCATCTCAGTTTTGTGTTTAAAAGTTTTATGATAATTCTGATGTAAGAGGAGCAATTCATTACTTTGTGCAAATAACTCCTAATTGATGAATACCTTTGCATAGAGTTTTAAATTCAATAAAAGCTAATAGAGAATATAGTTATATATCTTTATCGTAAAAGACTGCATCAAAATCCAATCTATTTTTAGAATAAGAGCTATATCTAAAAATTAAGCGACTTATTAAAGGTTGACAATATTAAGAGGAGGTTTCTGGAACTTTCAGAGGAATATGCTAATATTTTTAGTTTAGAGGGACACAAAATGAGATACCCTTTCTTTTAAACTTACTATCCCCGGGTAGAAGAAGTCACTGAGGTTATCAATTTGCTTACCAAGAATGAGGTTGATCAAGTTGATTACTAACATGTCTTCTAAATTGTTATGGAGCTTAAATCGCTTGGATAATAAGTGTAAAATATTATTGAGACCATGAGAAACCAGTTTATGAATCAGGCAGCAGAAGAAAAATTTAATATTATGAAACGGTAACTTTATTCTATTTTTTTTATAAAGTTTATCGAAGAGGGATTAATCCAAAAGGCACTCAAGATAGCCGGCTAAATCATGGATGTTTCGACTAGGTTTGACCTCTACAACATTATTTTTCCTCTTTTTCTGCTCTAAATTTTAGCAAATGAGGTGCTGCTGAGGACTCAAGAACCCTTGGTGAGACTGCTGTCTTATTTCTTTAACCATCAAAAATAGATGCTTCACATCATGCATGAATTTCTGAACCCAAAAAATGTCTTTAGTAACTAATCACTTGATGCATTTATAGAAGATAAAAGACATGCACATTAAAATTAACCTATTTTTAACCCAAAGAATGAGCTATTTTCAGCATCATTTAAAGATATTCTCTCTAAAATGGATGCTCAGGCTCAAGCAAAAAAGATCAACCCCATTTTTTAGTCTATTTGGTCTCGTCTTCAGTTGCGAAAAGAATAATTTGCAAAGATTAAAGTCTACTCAGCTCTTTTTAGACTGCTTATACATCATCCCTACGTACTACCAGAATACATAATAAGAAGACGAAAGGGGATAAATATCCGATCTTTTAGAGCAATGATGGTATTCATCGGAATGGAGTGTTTTTTCGATATGTAGAAAGTACTCTAATTTGGTGAGCAAATTTTTTCTATATTGCTGACTAAGATACAAACACAACTTTTCTTGGAAGATGTGCTTGAAAGATACGCTCTGGGTGAGAGATATACTCAAGACCTACCGTATACAGATTAATATCTTCGAGATCAAATTAAATTTAAAGAAGAAGATCTCATGGGTAACTCTATTCTTTCCTTCAGAAATAAATTAAATATATACCGCAGCAATGACAGTAAGATTAGTGAAGAAATAAAACTAAAACTAATCTAAGAGTATCTGTAAAATGATTAAAAAATTATAAACTCACCTTTGGCATATCCGTTTTAAGATGGAGATGAAGCCTATATGCAGCCTGAGTACGATCTGAATATTTTATTGAATCTTAAGAAAGAAACCATTTTTGAGTTTAATGAAGTTACAGAGATGAGCTAGCTTTGCTAACACATTAATTACTTTGTTAAACCCACCTATAAACAGCATGGGAGGAATAAAACGAGCTTACTCTAATTTGATCAGGTTATTCGTAAAAAAATAGCAAAAAAACATATTCATCGAGCGCAGACAGTCATGCATCGGATAGCTCCCATCATCCATAAGTAAGGTGTACCTCACTTCATTATCCCCTATGAAAATACTGATGCAGTTGTTTAAATTCATGGGGTAAATTCGAGTCATGATAGTGAAGAAATTTTCAAGTAGGCTCAGAGCCTAAAAAACATTCAAGAGGTTGCAAAACGAGAGGAGGATGAGTAAATCAGCGTTAATAATCTTAACAATGCAGTCAAGGAAATAATTCAAACCAACTCAGGCTCCATGAAATAATAAATTGAAAATTATTTGAGTGGAAAATAGTTCTTTGATGAATCAATGTTGCCTAATTTTTAGATTATTTCTTAGAAAAGAGATTTCTTGGAAAAGATAATTTCATAAATTTGGAACAAGTATTATAGTCCCTTGGTTCTTAGAATAAGATTAATTTGGGAGTTAAAGCGGATTCTATTGGGATAAAGTTCCATTTAATCTTCCATTTACAAAATCACTATTCGTTTAAGCAGATGCCAACTCATCTCTAGTTTGTTGACTCCTATCTAGCAAATTTTCTCAGAAGTAATGTTTCTTGAGTAATTTTCTTAGTAAAATTTCTTGCAATTAATAAAATAGAACATCAGTGAATGCCTCTTCCACGAGGAAGACATGATGAAAGTAGGCAACATCATAGGAGATGTTTTTGTATCTTAAAAGGCGAAATAGTAGATTATTATGCTTTTTTTGGTAAAATTGGCTCGAACCTTTGCTCACACTCAAGAGGAACAAAAAAAGAATCATCTCAAAGATTAAATTATTTACCTTCAATAAAGTATCAGCACACCATCCATTGATAAAATTATCAGTATTTATAGTCGTTCCAAAAACTAAGATTTAATTTCCACAGGGAAGGTGCTACAATACTTTAAGGATTATCGGCGCAATCAAGGATCTCGCCTTAAATACGCCCCCATTTGATTTGGATTGCCATTATATTTGAACAAGTAGTCTGCTAAGAATTTTAAAATACACAATGATTTCTTGGATACATTATTTTGATAGCCTAAATAGAGGTTCATTATTCTGGTATTGTAAATTCAGATATTATTTTTAATGAGCCATCCCTATGTCAAATAGAAATAGCATACTAAATGAGCAGTTAGACTATATATTGTTAGAATTTTAATATATTTAAAGAAAGTGATGGATATTGGCTAATAATAATAAGGTGCTTGGCCCTTAATCGCTTCCATTATATCAACTGCCGCTTGGTGCATTTCATTCTATGGGCAAATCTATTAAAACTACAAGCTCAAATCGTATCAATTGCTTAACTTATGGTTGAAGGTTTTTCCTTGGATTATCTAATCTTCAACATTACGGGGTATACCCTTTATACAATATACTCCTCTATTGGATACTTCACTGATATTCAAGGAGCAGGAACAGTTGTTATCGGCGACTTAATCTTCGTCTATCATAGTGTGCTAATGATCATCATTCAATCGATTCAATGTTTAATTTACGAAGTAATTTCATGTTTAACTCAGCACGGTAAAAACAAAATTTCGAAACAGACCATTGTAATAGTAATTACTATCTGGCTAATTATCATTATCGAAGCTTTACTTTATTTTGTAAATTTATTATAACAAAGGTCGGTGCAGTTGCTTGGACGTAATACTGGAATCCAGTATCAGTTTTGGGGTATGGTAAACTGACAGTGACTCTAATTAAATACACTCCTCCCGCTTATTGGAACTATAAAAGAAAAAGCACGAAAGGTTGGTCAATATTTAATATTCTGCTTGATCTTGTAGGAGGAATTTTTTCGCTCACAAGTGGAGGTCTTTCGGTAGAGAATGGGCTCAATATTACAAAGGTTATTCTCGCCTTCATCACTATTATTTATGACATACTCTTTATCTTCCAGCATTATTGCCTCTACCGTAAAAAATCAGCAAATTAAAACTAATCAAAGTCATAAGAAGCATTGTAAGAATCAATTATCATTCAAGAGACAGACAATGTAATCCAACAATGATCTTATCGTAACTACAGCGTTAGATTATTATTATATTTGTCGAGTAAATTTTATCTTGTCCTATTTTTGTTTAAGTATTGTCCATCTTAAGTTGAAGACGACAAAATTGCTTCTTATTGAAATTAAACAAGTTTTTATGTCATAATTTATAATAGAATTAACAGAATGGGATCAGGTCGATTAAAACATTTTTGTTAGTTGTGTCGCAAACAGTGTAAAGACTAAAATGGTTTTAAATGCCATCTCAATTCAGCGAGTCATCAACTCAGAGTAAGAGACTTCGCAACCAACCCTCTTTAACATATTGAAAAAGCATCGAGATAATTCCAAGGAAGATTTATTCAACTAGTAAAAACTAAATACGCAGGAGAACCAAAATATTTAGAGTAACTGTATAATGAACTGATGGAGGAGAAGAAGTTTTTAAAATTCAATCATACTCAGTGGAAAAATTTAGCTGAATTTGGCAATTATCTCAGATAAGTTCGGAATATTCAAGTGATTGGAATTCCACCAAATTGTAAAATACTATATTTGGTGAACAAAACCAAGGATTTTATTGATGCGGCTAAAAAGGAAAAGTTATAAAATGACAGAGAAAAAGAAAAAGAACAATTTTAGAAATCAATTGGAGCAAGAATTTAAAGAGAAAAGCAAATTGCAGCTCAAAAATAAGAAGAGTTAAACACTCGCTTAGCCACTCTTGAGTAGGAACAGAAGCATATGTCAATTCCAGATAAACTTTAATTCAACATCTCAGGGTTCAATTAAGACAATAAAAGATCAGCTTTTTACTCAGTTGAATAGTTAGAAAAACAGTCACAGTAAGAAGTACCTTTTTATTAAAAGAAACTGGATAACATTGAGAAACTGTATAATGAACTAAAGAAAAAAAATAAGGGAAATTCAGATGAGGAGAATGAAGTGGAATGGATTAAACCGGGAATTACTGTGAGGATTAAACCCCATTAAATTGATCTAGCTTTTCATAATAAAAAATGTAAAATAGTGAGGGTTGTCGAGCCCTTTGTCGCTGAGATTGCGGTTGGAACCGCTTTAATAGAAATAGACCAAACAAATTTGGAAACAGTCATCCCAAAAGTAGGTAGTAAAGTAATGATTCTTCAAAACAAATTTGCTGGAGAGGTAGGTGTCATGACTGAAGCAAACATCAGCGAAGGTTATGGTATAGTTGAACTCAAATCATAAAAAATAAAAATATCTTTTAACTTTATTTCCCGATTTGATGAGTGATACTTCAATGAATTTAAATCATCATCTACTGTGTGCTTCCATATTTTATTTGAAGATAATTAACATGTATGGCCAATTTATTTATAATATAGTTTACTTATTGCCCGTCTTAGACTTTTAATGGTGAATTTTGATTTTTGTTACTTGCATTAATTCAAAAGATGACGGAGACAGGTATCAGCAACCCAATGACTGTACTCGGTCTAGCCAATGGAATGATAGGTGGTACAATCCTCATCTTACCGATTCTCGGCCTCTCGGGTTACCTCAGCTCTTCGCTGATGTGTCTTTTTATCGGAGCAATTTCGTGTTATACAGCATATCTAATCATTCTACATCTAGGCAAATCTCCAAACATTAAAGAGTGCGTACTCACTCATTTTAACCAAGACTATCGATTTATGGTAGTTTACAGTTTTTGCATGTGGTTCAGTTTTGTTCCTTACTTCATTATTTATTTTCGTCTTATCTGCCTTCAGCTCGAAGGAATAATCGGATATTATCCTGAAGTGATTGGACTTGCTGTTACTATTTTCCTTATTGCGGAGGTAATTCTTGTTCAAAAATTCCACATTGGAGAGTAAACTCTGGCCTATGGAATTGTAAGCATTATTGCTTATATTATCTTTCTGGTTTGGGCGCAAGTAACACGTCCATCGGGCGAAAAAATTGTTCCAGTAATGGGAAATACCTTTCGTTTGGCCTCCAGTTTGTAGATGGCTTTTGCAATTCACTTTTTAGTAGCTCAAAATATAATTCGCAATAAAAATCGTTCAGATTACATCAAAATTGTGATTCAAACGTTCATCATTGGCACTTTGTCGTATATCTTTATTACCTTCGGCTCATTCGGTATGCAATTACCTATTTAGCCATCGTAAACCGATTATCTTTCAAAGACAATCCTTAGACAATAGAGGATTATTTTTCGAGCGATGGATGGCAGATTAAAGTCATATAATGGTTATATCTAATCCACCTTATCAGCGCCTACCCACAATTTATGCTTGTTTCCAAGTACCTTGCCGCTAAAGCAGAATTCGATTCTTCTAAATGTTTCAAACAAAGTTGTAGTAGAAAGAGATAAAGTGGCAATAAATATGTTATATCGTTTTCTTTATAGTTATGGCGCTGATAGTCTTCCTTTCGAATGTATACGTGGAAGTAACGATTTCTATTAACGGTGCAGTTGTAAGTTATATTTATGTATTGCTTATTCCTATCATTATCCACTTTAAGTGCGTGTATTTCGATAAAAGTAGTGGAACCATCATCGGAGATGAAGAACATAATATGCAGATTTGCCCCAATTCATGTGAGTGTGAGAATACATACCAATCAAAGTGGACTTTATATTTGTAGACATTTTGCTTAGTATTAGCTCTGCTCCTAGGAATTGTGATGGTAGTAGTGACTCTCATGCGTATATTATCAAAATGAAATTGAGATCGGCTCATGATATCTATGTGTATCCTCGAAAATAATTTTTCTTAAAGATTTAAATAAGAATTAACTATCTTTAAAAAGGCATGATTTTGGAATTAATTGATAAATTATTCTCAATAAAATCACATTTTTTGCAATCAAAGATATTGTATAGTTTCTTCCATGATATATTGGAAGTCTTAAAAATCGACTCTTCCATCCCCTTCATTGCGCTGGGTAATAAGCATATCTCTCATCTCATCTTCCCCTAACTATATGCCAGTTATTTATGACGCTTTTCTCAAATCATTTTCGTCAATAAATCCTTTACAATCTTAATAAATACGGAAATACCCCTGTCATAAAGTCCGAACATCCATTCATGAAGTCCCTCATCTCCCACACTTGCCAATTTAAAAATCTATATGAACCGACTATATTGTATTTAATCTCCACATTTATCAATCTCTTTTTTGATGATAGTTTTATCATACTGTTGAGAGGTAAGCATCACTGTAGATTTCAGGACATTTTTATCAATGAATCCTCGACCTTATTTGTCAAGTTGATTGAAAGTATCTTGAAGAGTGACGACAGGAGAAATGATTTACGAAAGAGATTAATCAGTTTAAACGTAGACATCAACGTTATCATCAACGTTATCATTTACGTTATCATCAACATGATCATTGACGTTATCATCAACGTTTGCATCAATATTGGATTGGTCAGTTAGATAGGATTCTTGAAAGGATTACTATCGAGATTGCTCTATAAAGTCTTCTCTAAATTCTCCAAAATCATAGGAAGACTAAGTTTCAGACATTGCTAGTTCAACTGAAATATAATATTTATTTTTAGTATAATCGAACAAAAAGGATCAATTTTTATGCTCGACAGCACAATCATCGCTAAGTTAAACATAAGAAGTCTGTGGATGAGATTTCTTTCCGCCAAAGTGTCTTACTACGAAAACTGATAATATAGATAAAGGTACCTACAATTACGATGACGATCAGTCCAACGATAATAATAAGGAGAATGCCCCACCAAGGAAAACCTAAGGAAGAATCAGAATCATCGTTATTAGGAGAAGGAGAAGAATGTATAAAGCAGGCACCATTGGTCACTTAATAACCTTATTAGCATACAAAACAGTTACTGGAATTGAGACAATTAAGGCAGTTAGAAGAACATTTGTCACAAGTAGCTCCCGTTGAGTTGTAGAATGTTGCAGGGGTGCAGCTTAGGCAGTAGACTGCTGAAAGACAAGTTTAGCAAGGACTCACACAAGGGATGCATTATAGATTATAATTAAGAAAATACTAAGGAAAACAAGATGAGCATGTGAGTGTTTAAGTGCAAGCTGTGCACGAAATTGGGCAAGATAAACAACTTTGATTTAATAGGTAATAACCAAAGAGACAAGCTGTGCAAGAAGTGAAACTTGAACAAGAGGAGCAACCATTAATGTTTGGACAATTTTTACAAAGATTATTACTAAAGTAAAAGCCTTGGACACAAGTAGTGCAGACAGATTCATTGATACACTGATAACATCCATTTGAACAAGATGAGCAGTTGCCATTCTCTAGAAAGTAACCGCTGGCACAGTTGAGGCAGTAGCTTGAGTTTGTGCAGTTAATACAAAAGTTAATCTAAGTATCATTACCATCAACGATCAAAGTTGAATATGGACACGAAACGCAGTTGTTGCCTTCCAAGAAAAAACCAATGTTACAGATTACACAGAGAACAGTTCGATTAATTACAGAGCAGTATTAACAGTTAAATTCACAAGAAATGCACTGTGGATATACTGAGGGGAACACATACAATAAATAATATCCTGGCTGACAAGTTTCACAAGATGAGAGGATTTATGAACCATTTTATACAGTGAAGCAAAGTGCACAATTTTATTGGCAAGGAAGACAAGCAGGAGCATTACCATTGAGATTGGCATAAAACCCATTTTGACAAGAGGCACATGAAAAATCATTCAAGCAGCTGGTACACATTGGTAGACAAGGTTAACAAGTTAGGTTAAAGTTATAGAACCCT
>Ga0302186_10001270_pt1 | contig 21360 bp, 18 predicted proteins | sample II_Bog_E1_2_FD_198782 | JGI IMG/M metagenome (GOLD analysis project Ga0302186, IMG submission 198782) | Peat permafrost microbial communities from Stordalen Mire near Abisko, Sweden - II_Bog_E1_1 | ecosystem: Environmental > Terrestrial > Soil > Wetlands > Peat | place: Sweden: Abisko...
GTTAGGGGTGTAAATAAACTCTGATGTATTTCTCTAAACCGTTTTTTATTATTTGCATTGAATTTGGGATAGATACCGGAAGAATGTTGAACTGCCATTTTTTCATAAAAATGGACATCTAAAAAATGGCAAATATCCATCATACTTTTAACAGGATTACTCACCAGATTCTCATATATCAGTGTAAAATAATTTTTCGGATTATGTTTTTTCGCTTCTTCAATCAGCATATTCATATTTAACCATCTATATGTAATGTCAGCAATTCGTTTCTGCATAAAAACCCGTCGGTGACTCATTATTATAGCCCTATAATCGCGCACTATGTGAATATATTTAGCATCCGGGAAAAGCTTCTTTAATTCGGGCATGATATAGGCATAAATAGGATTTTTGTCAAAAAACATTTTAACATCTTTTCCCTGGGATGCATGGTAAAAAACCAGCTTGCAAAGCAAGGGATAGGTAGCAATGTCTTTGGCTGTAAGCAAAGCCGCAAGCAAATTTTCCCTATTTATAGCCCAGTAGCCTTTAATTGCCTTCTCCCGCATAACGTCATTACAAAAACGGGTAAGATTTTGTTCTGTCCATCGTGATATTTTTCCGTAGCGCGAATGCAGAATCATTATAAACCTCGATTCGGGTGGTGCCACAATATTTGGGTGTGTATTAAGCATCACCTGTAAAAGTGTAGTCCCTGATCGTTCCTTGCCGCAAACAAAGTTCAAAGGAATATTCCCTATCTGTATTATTTCATCAAGACTAAGTTTGCTCATTATTAGATTATTAATCAAGGCAAAGATAAGAGGGTTCCGAAATATGTTATATGGAAATAGATTTCCACTTCGCCGGTTGTTCTGTCTCATAGTTAGACCAACTCCATTTTATTTTCCTACTTTTGCGCCTGCCCTCCTTTAAATCTCTTTTAAATGAAACTTGATATTCTAACTATAGCAGCCCACCCCGATGATGTTGAACTATCTTGTGCAGGCACTATAATTAAAGCTGTTAAAGCCGGCAAAAAAGTGGGTATGATAGACCTTACAGAAGGTCAACTAGGGACAAGGGGGACTAATAAACTACGTCTGGAGGAAGCAAGCAAAGCCGCCAAAATAATAGGCGCATCTATTAGAGAAAACCTTGGTTTGATGGATGGTTATTTTGAGCATAACCATGAAAACAGACATAAAATCATTCAAAAAATACGACAATACAAACCGGATATTATAATTACCAATCCACCCGTAGATCGCCATCCGGATCATGGAAGATGCTCTGCAATGGTAACCGAAGCATGGTTTTATTCAGGCTTGCAAAAAATAGAAACAGAATGGAATGGCAAAAAGCAGGATCCATTTCGTCCATCAAGGTTATTTTATTTTATGCAGCATTATAATTATGAGCCTTCTTTTGTGGTAGATATAAGCGATGAAATAGAGCAAAAAATGGAAGCCATCAAGGCTTTTGGTTCACAATTCCATTCGGAGAATTCTAAAGAACCCGAAACACTCCTTTCCCAGCCTCATTTTCTCGATTCCATTATGGAGAGAAATGGCAGCTGGGGCCATAGCATAGGAGCAAGATATGCCGAAGGATTTATAACACAACGCAAAATATTTGGAGTTAATAACATATTTGAAATTAAATGAAAAAAACAGCACTTACAGAAAAACACATTGCGCTTGGAGCAAAAATGGTAGAATTTGCAGGATACAATATGCCTGTATCGTATACCGGATTAAATGATGAACATATTGCTGTCCGCACCCATGCCGGAATTTTTGATGTCTCCCATATGGGGGAATTTTTTATTACCGGTAAAGGAGCCTTGGACCTTATTCAAAAGGTAACTAGCAATGATGCTTCTGTGCTTGCCCCCGGTAAAATACAATATTCCTGCCTTCCTAACAACAAAGGTGGAATAGTGGATGACCTTCTGGTATATAAAATTAGCGATGAAAAATATTTGCTTGTAGTGAACGCATCTAATATGGATAAAGACTGGAACTGGATTGCTTCCCATAATGACACCGGCGCAGAAATGAAAAATGCATCGGATGGGTATTCTTTATTGGCAGTACAAGGGCCTAAAGCTACAGCCATACTAAGCAAACTGACTCCTGTTGATTTAACTACAATACCTTATTACACTTTTGTAATTGGTAAATTTTGCGGAGTGGAAGATGTTATTATTTCTAATACGGGATATACCGGGGCCGGTGGATTTGAAATCTATTGCAAGAATGAAGATGCAGGAAAATTCTGGGATGCAATATTAGAAGCCGGAAAAGAGTCGGGTATAAAACCCGCAGGCTTAGGAGCACGAGATACTTTGCGCTTGGAAATGGCCTTTTGCCTTTACGGTAATGATATTGATGATACTACATCCCCTATTGAAGCGGGCTTAGGCTGGATTACCAAATTCACGAAGAAATTCACCAACTCCGATGCCCTTTTGGAGCAAAAACAAAAAGGAGTCTCCAGAAAACTAGTAGGCTTTAAAATGATTGATAAAGGTATTCCACGTCATGGATATGAAATAACCGATGCCGATGGAAATTCAATTGGAATTGTAACTTCCGGAACACAATCACCGTCATTACAGCAGGCCATTGGTTTGGGTTACGTAAAAACAGATTTATCCAAAACCGGTTCTGAAATTTATATTAAAATTCGGGATAAGCTTATTAAAGCCATAGTTGTTAAAACACCCTTTTATACACAACCTGCATAAGTAATTTAATGGAAGCAAAAAATGTAAAGAATACTATTGAAGTGTGTTTCTCACCGCACTCTTTCCCCCTATATCCGCATGAAGACAGTATTGTGGTTGTAATTGACGTATTGAGGGCAACTTCTTCTATTTGTACCGCTTTGAGTTATGGTGTTGAACGGATATTACCCGTTGCTTCAGTGCATGAAGCAAGAAATTATCAGTCAAAAGGATTTTTGTGTGCTGCAGAAAGGCAGGCCCAAAAAGTAGAGGGATTTGACTTGGGTAACTCGCCCTCCGAATACAAGAACCCAAAACTAAAAGGTAAGATTATTGTATTCACAACCACCAACGGAACCCAAGCTATACGTGCTGCCAGAGAAGCTTACCGCATAGTAATCGGTTCATTTGTAAATCTTACTGTTCTCTGCGAGTGGTTATCGCATCAGCATAAAAATATTATTTTGCTTTGTGCCGGATGGAAAGACTTCTTCAATCTGGAAGACACCCTATGTGCAGGGGCAATAGCCTATACACTTGATAAGACCAATTTATTTGAAACGAATTACGATTCTACTCTGGCGTCCAAATCGCTATATGAACTTGCACATAAAGACATTCTTGGTTTTATGGAAAACTCTTCACACTTTAAACGTCTTGAAAAGCTTAATCTGGCTGACGATGTTAAATATTGCTTAACCCTCGACCTTGCACCGGTTATTCCAATAATGGAAGGCAATTATATAATTCCACATAAAAGCTAATGAAAAAACTTGGGTTCTTAGTCTCCCTTGTTTTAGCATCCTTCATCATTATTGTACTCCTCTCACCCAATGCTTTTTCATGGGGATTTTATGGGCATAAAAAAATTAACAGAATGGCTGTCTATGGCGTCCCTGCTCCCCTATCGGCCTTCTACAAAAAAAACATTGAATATATTACTCAACATGCTGTAGATCCGGATAAGCTTAAGTTTGTTGATTCTACCGAATCCGTTCACCATTATATAAATATCGATCATTACGGAATTGTCGGATTTAATAACCTACCAAAGTATTGGAAGGATGCCGTCAAAAAATATAGTAAAGACACGCTTGATAAATACGGTACCCTTCCCTGGCAGATAAGTTTATGGGAGTATAAATTGACTGAAGCTTTCAAAAAAAAGGATGTTGATGCCATACTTAAAGCCTCTGCGTTTATAGGGCACTATATTGCCGATGCACATGTACCTTTGCATACTGCCGCAAATTTTAACGGGCAAGAAACTAACCAGCAAGGTGTTCATGCTTTATGGGAATCTGCCATACCGGAAGCTTTTGGCAATACCTATATCCATATCAATGGTGGCGCAGTTTATTTAAAAGATCCATCCGTAAAGATCTGGAGCATTCTGCTGCAAAGTCATGCCCTGGTTCCAACTGTTTTATCAGTTGAGAAAGAAGTATCGAGCCATTTTACAAAAAGCCAAAAGTATTTGATATTTGAAAATGCAGGTAAAAAAATTAAATATACACCCTCGTATATTGCTGCCTATAATAAAGCCTTGAACGGCATGGTGGAAAAACAACTCCATTCGGCTGCAATTGATCTGGCAAGTTTTTGGTACACTGCATGGGTTAATGCGGGTCAACCGACTCTTCCTAAGTTACGAGCAAAAAATTAAGACAATTAGCTTCTTATTACATGGTATTCTTTTCTACTTTACAAGAAGAAAATTATACCTTTTTGAATTTGCATACAATGGTGCCTAACCACTTCATTTTCAAATTATAGTTTTGAAATATAAGATTAAATATCTCTATAAATTTTGGAACACCAAATATCGTGTAACCTTTAATAAATAAGGATTTCAGGCAATTGTAAAATTAATTCACAGATAATCAGTCGTATTAATAAAAGCTGCTGAAATCAATATTTTTATTAAAATAATTGACTATATTTGTAAAAGACACGATAAGACCTGATAATATATATTTCGTTATTCAGTTTATAGAGAATCAGAGGACGAATAGCCCAATCCAATTACACTAGCATTGTTATCCTAGTTTCATTCTTAACAAGTACTCCGACTTAACCTTCTAAATTCCAATAAAATGAAAAATAAATCCCCTATAACCAAAGCAAACTGGAAAGTACGCCTTGTTTTCCTTCTCTTTTTAGTAGCCCCAACCATACTTTTTGCACAGAATGTTGGCATTAACACTTCCGGCTCAACGCCAAGCCAAAATGCTATATTAGACTTAAATACTGGTAATGCCAAAAGTTTGGGGTTGCTCATTCCTAGAGTTGTTTTGGGTGCCAGCCTGAGCACTTTTAACCCACCAATAGCTAATGCCCCAACAGGCTTAGATTCCGGCATGATGGTATTTAACTGGCAAGCTACTAACCAATCTATCGGTTATTATTATTGGAATGGTACGACATGGGTAAGCGTTTCAGGGGGAGGTGGAGCAGTTACCTCAGTCACAGGTACATCTCCAGTTGTTGTTTCTCCCAGAACTGGCGCTACAGTTGTTTCATTACAAGGTACAGCCGGTACAGTTTGTTATGGGACTGGCGGAGGTTCCAATTTTACGGCCGCAGGTACTATACCTACGGCCACTTCTGGAACTGCTCCAGCCGGAAGCGCACAAGTTTTAGTCTCGCAGGGAACCAGTACTCCGACATGGAATGCTGCAGGTGGCGTAACACAAATAATTTATGATGGGCTTAGCCAAACGGGAGGTTTAGAAAACTGGCCGGGTGCAAATACTGATTTCTATGGTCCGCTTTATCTGCAAGTCTTTACTGCTGCCGGTGAATCCTATTATCAACTGGCAATGCCTAAATGTGTAGTAACACGTATTCGCATTATGGTTTATGCATGTACACTGAATAGCACCTCAACATTTTATGTCAGACAAAACGCAACGAATACAGCACTCTTTTCCATTGTACCTGCCAATGCTGCGCAGGGAGCCTATACTGGGTCAGGAAATATAACATTTAATGACGGGCAACTTTTAAGTGTTAGCGGTGTTTTAGGTGGGACAGGAGCTGAAGGTATAGAGCTAACAAATATTCAAATAACATATTATGTTTTACCTTAATAAACCGTCAGGAAATTTTCACCCTAATTTAATATGGAAAATATACTAAAAAAAATAGCAGTGTTCATAGTGCTATTGATTTTATCTTTTGCTGGACAATGCCAGCAAAAAATCAATACCGATAGGTCTATAGTTAATCAAGACAGCTCATTAATTAAAGGGGGAAATGCGGACTCCCAATCAATTCCAAACTTGACAAAATCCGATACAGTAGAGCAATCCTTATTTCAAGCTCGCAATCTGGCAAAAAATATCAATTGCGAACAAATTGATAATCAAGCTGGCAATCAGATAAAGGTTTTCAATTCAGGATCATTTATCCCAAAGGATTCTTTATCGGGAAAGAAAAAAAATTAAAGTCCTAATAGCTAAAAGTATAAAAATGTTTTATAGTTAATTAAACTCCTTATATAGAAGAATCAAATACATTAACTCTTCCCACCAATCTTATCATCAGGCGGCGTAGTCTTATACTTTTTGATATTTAATTGAATGTTAACCATAAAATAACGCCTTAGTATTTCTGTTTGGCTGTCCTGAATATAGGTATCTGTTACCGTGCGTGTAATGCTAGTATTTTGATTTAATATATCATTAGCGCTAATAGACACCTGTAATACCTTATTCTTCAAAAATTTATACCCTAAAGATCCGTTCCAAAGATAGATAGTCTGATTATATATTGAAGATAACCCGGCATACGATGTTTGGCTGACACTGGTATTTATAATTAGACCTTTAAAAAGTATTATATTGATTTTGCCGGTTGCAACTCCGGTAAAGTAATTTCCATCTTCCTGGTTTGCAAGTGTATTGGTAACCGTACTAAAATTACCTGAATATGAGAACGTATAATCCACATTTTCACTGATATCGCTACTTAAAACAACCCCTTCACTATACGTGTAATTAGATGAATAATTGGCAACGTTATTTACCAGTGCCGGTGTGCGAACATAAATTACCCCTGAGTTAAAATTAAGATTTACCCTAAGTGCGCGTATAAGCCAACCATAGGTAATAAATTGCTTGGCATTCCAATAACCTTGTAAGTTAATAGGTTCCGAAAGCTGAGAACCGGTATTCAATACTGTACCATCTGAGATTGTACTATCTTTTAAGGGGCTGAAAGTTGCATTACCAACATAGTTATTTATATAATTAACATAGGTATAAACAAGAAATGTGGTGCCTGCATTGGCATTAGTGGCTCCGTAACGTGCTATAAAGCTTTGTTCAAAATCCTGTTTCAATTGTGGGTTGCCGGTATTAAGCAATAAAGGATTGTTATTATTAACTACATTTTGCAACTGCGTTATAGTAGGTGGTGTAACATTGCTTCGATACATTACCCGTAAGTTTTTACTTTGAGAAAACTTGTAATTAAATATTACACGGGGAAGCACACTGGTGTAATTACGTTGCACAGCCGGAACGTTGCTAAGAGGATATAATTCCTGGGCAATCAGTGTAGAGTACTGTGGATTTACACCCAGCATAATATAATATTTTTTGCCATGGTTTAAGCGGTAGCTTATTCCAAATGCCTGTGTTATGTATATATTGTGATATTGATTGGAAAGAGCTGTATCGGGTAAGATATAGGCTTCACCAATAGAATCGTAGTTAAAAGTTTTCTTCTCGGTATTATTTTCATTCACAGAAGGGCTGTAATTAAGTTGAATAATACTATTGCTGTCAATAGGTTCGGTGTATGAAAGACTTGAAGAAAGGGTATAACCATAAGCAGGCTGGGTATATTGTTGATTTAGGAGATTAGAATTAACTAAGGTATCTTTAGCATAATAATCATCTATTGAAAAAATATCGCCAGGTGTATTCTTATTGTTATCATCAAAACCAACATTCCACGATATAGTCCGGTGTCGCTTTTTGAATTTATGCATATATAAAATATTACCGGAATAGTCATATCCCCTGCTGGATGAAGAAGTATTCGTCTGTGAAAAAGTTTGTTCCACATTATCCAACAAAACGGTTTCAGGGGCATCAGCCGATATATTGGTTTGCTGTATGCTTCCCTTCAAAATTACATATATTGCATTATTGGTATCAAGATTATCTTCCAGCCGTGCATTTATCCGGCTATTGTAATTGGTAGTTCCGGCATCCGATTGCTGGTTATATGTATCACCATTGGTGTACACACTTGTAGAAGTTGTATTGTTGGTATTTACTGCATTATTAAAAAAATAACTCGATGTAAGTTTTACCCTGTTTTTATCCCAGGCATCACTGTATTGCATGCCCAATGAATTAGTAGTTGTTATACCACCTTGCGTTCCAACTAAATAATTACCGGCCCCTTTCGAGAGTCCAGCACCAGTTGAAGAAATATTGCTTCCGCCACCACTGCCCATGCCACCACCACGTGGACCGCCACCCGAACCTCCCCTACCACCATTTCCACCACCGCCTAAGGCTCCCAAGATATCTTCCGTGGCAAAATTCTGCTGATTAATATTGTTTGCAAGGCCTAATATACTAAACCGGCTAGGTCCATTGAAAAAATTTAATGTACCTCCAACCAAATATCGTTGGTCGGTTCCGTAACCTCCATAAATCCTTCCGAAGGTTCCGTTCCGCCTGTTCCGCTTCGTAACAATATTAATAGTTTTTTGAGTATTGCCATCATCAAATCCTGTAAACTGAGCCTGGTCACTCAACTTGTCGAATACCTGTATTTTGTCTATCACTTCAGCCGGCAGGTTTTTTAAGGCAACCATAGGGTCATCACCCAAAAAGGGAGTACCATCAACTAGCACTTGTGTTACCTGTTCGCCATTTACGGTAACGGCACCGTTTTGAGATGTTATGCCCGGCATTTTATTTACTAAATCTTCAGCTGTGGCATCAGGTTGTGTTTTAAATGCATCCGCATTATATTCAGTTGTATCCTCACGTTGCTGAACAGGAACAATGCCATGTATCGTTACTGCTTTCATGTCGATGGTCCCTAATTTCATTTTCTGGACACCCATATTTATATTGACGGTAGAATACGCAAGCCTTATATTAAAATCTTGGTAGCCTATAAAGGAAGCTCTTAACCTATACCTTCCCGGCGTAACATTTTGAAACATGAAAATTCCATTATTATCTGTTACGGTAAAAAACTGCTTTGTACTATCGGGAGTGTATAAAGTTACCCCAATCCCCGGGATTACTGACTTACCAGAATCGTTGATAAATTTGCCGAATATTTTTATAGGTTGCGGGTTGGGAGATTGCGCAAATGCATTTACAAAGAAAAATGCCAGTAATACAATTAAAATATTTCGCACCGGCCTCAATTATCTTTTTATTTTAAATTCAATTTGATTGTGCCCCTATAGCTAAGCGGAATTTTATATGTGTAGTAAGTACTTCAGGACCTGATGAAACGCCGCCACCGCCGCCGCCATGACCTCCACCGCCATGACCGCCGCCGCCCATGCCGCCACCCATTCCACCGCCGCCGCCACCCATGCCGCTTCCGCCCATTCCGCCGCCGCCGCCATGACCTCCACCTTCACCTCCACCATTATTCTTAGGAGTAACACTTACTATAAAAGATACTCCCAGCACTTTACTGGTATCAGAAGATGAAAGCGATGCTTTGTAAAAAGTACTGAAGGGAATGCATACTTCATAAATCATAATATTATTGGTATCCCAGTTAAGGCAGGCATTAATGCCATACATATTAGGAACCTCAGCAAGTCCGTTTGTTGCATTGGTAAACCCTGTCAGTCGTATTTGTTTTGACGTTCCTGCATAATGCCCCTTCAAGGTATTGGCCGCAGGTGTTTCATCCGAAGGGTCGTATGAAGAAGACTGGTTGTGTTTATGTGATGAAGATTCTATGGACGAAGCACTTCTCTCTATGATAGGGAATTGTATACCCACATCATTTTTTTTACCTCCTGTGGTATCAATACATATCTGAAGGCCTGTGTGGATTATACCTTTTTGTGTTTCATCCTCAGTTGCACGAATACAGAAATAGAGATTTGCTTTGTCATTGGTAATAGAGAAATTCAGTTTTGTTTTATCGTCGAAATAGTCTAAAGGAATTTTCCATTCTGTAGCTTTACCGTCAACTTTAACAGGTTTATCTTGCCAAACGCTTGTATAAAGAAGAGGCGAGGAACAACTCATTATATTTAATAATGGCGCACTTGCTGCAATTGTAATCAGGGTTTTTCTCAATTTCATAAGCGGACTGAATAGTTATGTTAAAAAATGTTAGACGATATTTGCTTTAATACCTTGCATATTAGAAAAAGCATGGCAATATTAAAGAATTCGGCCTAAAGAATTATCATTGTGTGGGGTTTATTAGCAATGGCGATTATTGTTTATTTATCAATATGTTAATCCTGTAATTATTATGCAATCTTATGTAACCTTTATTAAAAATTTGTATGTATTTTTGCCAATAATAAGTTATCGGGTAGGTTAATGCACAGTAATGGTTTAAATACTTATAATCGTCAAATTGTGTAAAGGTTAAACTTCCTGTCAAGAAAACAGTCTATATAATTCAACTAAACAAATAATGGATAAAATGAAAAGCAAAGTAAAAATTTTAGTATTGATGAGTAGTTTAATTATTTCTTTTTGCACTGCTAGTTATGCTCAGGACTATTATGGCGGCGGAGGCGGTGGTGGTTGGAGAAGGCAGCAGAATAATAACCAGCAACCAAAAGACAAAGATGACAGCAAGTCGGAACCCAGCGGCTATATTTCAGTCAATTTTGGATTTGCAACCCCTGAAGGCAATTTTGCCCAACCTTTTTCTCAAAACACTTATTCACAAGCAGCGGGAACCGGCTATGGAAATTATGCATTACCCGGTTCATCATTTCATTTTTCTATTGGAATTCCTGTTAATCACTCCAATTTTGGTGTAGCCCTCATGTTTGGTAGCTACGATAACCAATACGACATAAATAATTACGTCAATAGTCTAAACAATTCTCCTATTAATTATAACGCCTACAGCAATTCACCTATAACCGGATATGCATCCGCCCCTTCTCAAAACTCTTATGATGAAAGCAGTATTATGGGTGGTTTGTATGTTACACTCCCGTTAGGAAGGCTTTCAATTGATGGAAGACTTATGATTGGTGCTCTTTTGTGCAACCTTCCTGAACAAAACGTATATGCTGAAGATGCAGATGGTGACCAACTTCAATATGATGTAGAACCCAGTAATTCGACTTCACTCGCATTTGATGCCGGTATAGGTGTAAGATTCATGCTTGCACAATTTGGCAGACGGAAGCTTTGCATTATGGCTAATGCAGATTTTCTATATTCCAATGTTTCTTATAACACACAGCAAGATATATCTGTATTACCCACTACGCCTCCCACTGGATACCCTGCCGGGGCTATAATAAACCTGGTTCCTTCTCCACCGGTTTCGGGAAGTTTACCGATTGAACTATTAAACATCACGTTCGGAATTGGCTACCAATTATAATTAAGTATTCGCATCTCCTGATAATCGAAGCGTCATTTCAATATTGTTAGATACCTGACTTTGCCAGCCCTTTTTTTAACTTTGTGGCAAATTCCGGAATCTATTTATGAAAGAAACCTTCAAAAAAATTTGGAAGTGGACTAAACGAATACTGATTTTTTATTTCGCAATAAGTATTATTTCAGTTATCCTATTCCGCTGGGTGCCCTTTTTTACAACACCCATGGTGATAATCCGCTATGTAAAGGAAAAATTTGACAGCCATCCGGTGGAAATTCATAAAACATGGGTATCTATCGACCAAATATCCCCCAATCTTCAATTAGCTGTTTTTTGTTCCGAAGATCAGGACTTCTTTCACCATCACGGGTTCAACTTTCAAGCTATTAAAGACGCCTGGAAACATGATGAACATTCTAAAAAAATAAGGGGAGCAAGCACTATCAGCCAGCAGGCTGCCCGATGCGCTTTCCTTACCACTAACCGTAGCTGGATACGAAAAGGTTTTGAAGTTTATTTTACAGCGTTAACAGAGTTATTCTGGAGCAAAAAGCGCATCATGGAAGTTTATTTGAATGTGATTGAATTCGGAAAAGGCATTTTTGGCGCAGAAGCAGCCTCGGAATATTATTTTCATAAACATGCTAAAGACCTTACCCGGCCTGAAGCAGCTGCACTTGCATCTGTATTACCCGACCCTTTAAAATGGAGCCCTGTTAATCCGGGACCTTATGTAGTTGAAAGGCAGCAATGGATATTAGGGCAGATGGATCATTACGGTTCATTGGATATTAATAATCCTCCAAAATAGGAAGTTTTTATATAATTTCACCGCCCTAAAACCTTTAATGGAAAACGCCGTTTTTGATAAATATGAACCTATTATTGGATTGGAAGTCCACGTACAACTTCTAACCAAGAGCAAAGCCTATTGCAGTGATTCTACCGAGTTCGGTGCTATGCCCAATACGCAGGTAAGCCCTATTTCATTGGGACATCCCGGCACCTTGCCTATGGTAAATAAAAAGGTAATTGAATATGCCGTAAAACTTGGCTTAGCTTGTAAATGCACCATAACAAAGGAAAATCAATATTCCCGGAAAAATTATTTCTATCCCGATTTGCCAAAAGGATACCAAATTACACAACAGCCCACACCTATATGCACAGGAGGCTATATTGCTATAAATACGAATGGAGGCAGGAAAAATAAAAAGGTGGAGCTAACCCGTATACACATGGAAGAGGATACCGGGAAAAGTATACATGAGCAAGACCCTGAGTTTACCCTTATTGACCTGAACCGTGCCGGAGTACCGCTTCTTGAAATTGTTACCGAACCTGTAATATCTAATGCTGATGAGGCTTACAGCTACCTTACCGAACTCAGAAGATTGGTTCGTTATTTGGAAATATGCGATGGAAATATGGAAGAAGGCAGCCTTCGTTGCGATGCCAATGTCTCTGTCCGCTTGAAAGGCGCTTCAAAATTCGGAACGAAAGTGGAAGTGAAAAACATGAATTCTATCAGTAACGTTCATGCTGCTATTCAGTATGAAATTTCAAGACAAATAGAAGTCCTTGAAAATGGAGGATCGCTATTCCAGGAAACACGCAGTTATGATGCCTCAACGGGAAAAACATTCACCATGCGTACCAAAGAAAGTGCCGATGATTACCGATACTTCCCCGAACCTGATTTGCCCCTTGTAATAGTTTTACCAAAGTATATTGAGGAGGTACGAATGACTTTACCTCCCCTACCCGATGAGTTATATGACAAATACACAACTACGTTTAAATTGAGCGACTATGATGCTTCCGTAATTATAGACAACAAAGAATTTGCCCTCTATTTTGAGGAGTTGAGTAAGCTCACTACTAATCATAAAGCGGCAGCCAACTGGATGATGGGAGATGTTAAATCATACCTGAATGAAAATGCGGTTACTATTGAGCAATTTCCTTTGAAACCGGCCAACATAGCCGATATTATTGCGTTGATAGATTCCGGCAAAGTGAATTATACCATTGCATCGCAGCGTATTTTTCCGGCGCTTTTGAAAGAGCCCGCCAAAACAGCTGCCGATATTGCAAAAGAACATAACCTGGTTCAGGAAAGTGATGCAGGGGTTTTAGAGGAATTTATACAAACAGCGCTTGCTAAATATCCTGAAAAAGTAATTGAATATAAAAATGGAAAGGCTAGTCTGCTAGGGCTTTTTATGGGAGAAATAATGAAACTTTCCAAAGGCAAAGCTGATGCGAAAAAAGCTACCCAACTGCTAAAAGAAGCTCTTGAAAAATAAATTAAAACCGAATCAATCCAAAATCCGTAAATCGCTTTAACATATGAAATTTAACACCCTATTACAATCTGCTATTCCTGTTACCCTTGCAGGCCTTCTATTTTTTTCTTCCTGTAAAAATTCGGGCAATAAATCATCTGCATTTGAATTAGACGGAACATTATCGCAAGCCGGCCAGGGCATAAAAGTTTACTTAGACAGGCTATTGCCCGATACGGTTCAACATCTAGATTCCACCAGTATTGATAAGGATGGCCACTTTAGTTTTCACACAGCCGGAATTTATAAAGGATTTTACACGGTTCGCCTTACGGAACAGGATTATATCACCCTTATTCTTGATTCAGCTGAAAAGGTACAAGTGACTGGAAACGCTCAAAATTTAGGATATACCTATAAGGTGGATGGTTCACCGGATTCAAAGTTGTTTTGGCAATTTAATATGATGTCGAAAACAAATATGATGAGAAGGGATTCACTGCAACACATGTTTGAAGCATTGATGAATACCATGGGTGGAAACAAAAAAAGAATAGACTCGCTGAACGATGTTTTTGAAAAACCATTCGATGCCCTTATGGACGAACAAAGCACCTTTTTAAAGAAATTTATCCGTACGAATATAAATTCCTTTGCATGCCTCGCTGCTATTCAGCAATTATCGCCCGATAAGGATGCGGCGTTTTACAACTCTCTGGATAGCGCACTGACCAAACAATACCCGTCATCGGTATATGTTACCCTGTTCCATTCTAAAAATGAAGCCATGGTGAAAGTGGCCATTGGCGCTATGGCGCCTGATATTACTTTGCCTGATACATCCGGAAAAATGATTTCCCTGGCCAGCCTGAAAGGTAAATATGTATTGATTGACTTCTGGGCTTCGTGGTGCGGACCCTGCAAGGAAAGCCTGCCCGGCCTCGTAAAGATTTATAATGAATTTAAGAGTAAAAACTTTACCGTTTTCAGCGTATCGCTGGATAAATTTAAACCCGAATGGGAAACCGCCATCAAGCATTTTAACCTTACCTGGACACAGGTAAGCGAATTGAAGTATTGGGATTCTAAAGTGGTAAAGCTTTATAATTTTGACGGAATACCTTTTACCGTCCTTATTTCTCCCGATGGTAGAATTATAGATAAAAAAGTAAGCGACTCTGACTTGGAGACGGAATTACACAAGTTACTGGACAAGCCAAAAGCTTAATTTGTTTTTACATTTTGTTGGTAAACTTATATATATTAGGTATAAAATTAGTTTTGTAAATTAACAGGAAAAAACAGAGAACTAACAGGAAAAATAACAGGAAAGAGTATCACCCTCTATTTTATTAATTAACTGGTTATCATTTACATGTAAATTTATTTTTCTGTTAATAACTGGAGAAATCGAGAATTTATAGCAATTATTAGTGATTATTTTTGGGTACATAGTAAAAATAATTTTGTTGTTTTTAAGTGCCCTTTTGCAAATCATACTGCAAAAATAGAGCAGAAAATAGTGGGAAATATAAAAGTCAATGACTATTGCAAACCAAATGGAGTGCTCCTGAAACAATATACAAAATCGCCTTTACTCTGCATATATCAACCCGTAGCCTATGCAGCTTTACTTTTAAGCATGCGCTTTGATTTTGTCCGGAATCGTGGTATGAATAAGCCTAAAAAATAAACCCTGAAGATATACCACCAAAAACTCTTTTCCATTAAATTTGGGTCTATCAGGTGCTCAATTTTTTTATGTTCAGCAGGTATTTTGCTCCAATGAGTCCCTGCTTTATCGTGATGTGCGGTATGCAATCCGTTGTTCATAAGCAGAAAATTAATAAGTCCCAAAAAGTTCCTGGAGTGATTAATATCCGACTCCTCATCGGCATGCACATGCTGTACATAGTTAAATATCAACACACTAAATCCGGATACCTGTTGAGGAATAATAATATACAGCAAAGCCTTTCTCCAGTCCAGCAAAAGTCCTACGCCGATAAATATCACCAATACCACAATCTGGGCATAGCATAAATAATACTTCTTTAATGATTTTGCCTTAACTTCCTTAAGGTAAGCCCTGAGCACTACCTGCTGATAATAGAGGCTCACTAAAGGATAGGTGAGCAAGGTGAAAAGGTTATTTCTTTCACTTATACGGTAGGTAATAGTATAGTCACCTTCTTTATTGTTTAAGGTATGATGGTTCTTATTATGGGTTGGGATCCAAGCCCAAACAGGAAAACCATAAAAGCAGGTAAGCCACCAATCGGTCAGTATATTCAATGTATTATTTTTCCACATAGGAAGGTGATTATGGTTATGAGCCATTACAGCAACACTAACGCTCATAAACAAGCACCATGTATATAAAAAGGGATTCAGGGATTTCAGATTCCATTGAATAATAAGCAATGCAGTAGTTATTGCCATGTAAATAATCGACTTTATATCTGCCTTAAATCTTAACATCTTGCTATTGTTCCGACAAATATAATTATCTTTCGCGGCATATATCCGTTTTTATGTATAAAAATAAATAAATAAATAATGAGTAAAATTTCAGATTTCGTAAAAGTAAAAAATCAAAGGGTCGCCAGCCGTTATGGCAAACAAAAGGTTTCCATGGGTCATTTTATAGAAGACTTTATGGATGAAAAAATTGATGTGGAGGGGGACTTTAGAGACCTGATGAAACACAAAGATGAAGTATTTATTTATGATTTTACCGCCAAGCACTATCATTTTTTCTTTACGCGTTTCATTCCGGAAATAACATTACATACCAAAAAGCAGGATGAGCGCATTGTACGAAGCCATTATGATAATAAAAACGATTTATTCAGTTGGTTTCTCGGGCCTCGCATGGTTTACACTACCGGATTTTATGTTAATGGGGATGAAAACCTGGAAATTGCACAGGATAATAAAATGGACCTGATAGCACAAAAAATGCAGTTTAAACCGGGACAAACCATGTTGGATATTGGATGCGGTTGGGGCACTCTTGTTATGCACAGTGCCAAGAATTATGGTATGGATGCCACAGGAATAACCATTGCTCAGGCAGGGGCAGATTTTGGCAACGAACAAATAAAAGAGCATGGTGTTTCGGACCGTGCCCGCATATTACGGATGGATTATCGTGATATACCCCAAAAAAAATACGATAGAATAACTTGCCTTGAAATGGCTGAACACGTAGGATTGAAGAATTTTAAAAAATTCATGACACAGATATACAATTTATTAAATGATGATGGTTTGTTTTACCTGCAGATTGCCGGCATTCGTGAACGGAAATATCCGGCATGGGGCCCAAACCTGGAAGATATTGTATGGGGACTGTTTATGAACAAATTTATATTCTCAGGTGCCGATGCCAGCAAACCATTAAACTGGGATGCCAGACGCATTGAAGATGTAGGTTTTGAAATGCATAGTATAGAAAATGTTGGCATTCACTATTCACGTACTGTTGAGGCATGGTACAATAATTGGATGCGTAATAAAGAGAAGTGCATTGCTAAATACGGTGAACGGACATTCAGAATGTACCAGTTGTTCCTTGGCTGGTCAATTGAAATAACAGCCCAGGGCAGCTCCACGGCTTATCAGATAGTATGCAATAAAAACCTGAATAAGTTTAACCGCGAGCGTTGGATTGGAGCCATAACCATGGGTGAACGGGATAAGTTTAAGTACGCTAGAGAAATGCAACCTGCATAGTCTGAGCAATCGAAACAAAAACAGTAATTACCTGCAATAGAGTAATTACTGTTTTTTTATTGTGGAGCCGGAGGAAGTAAAATACTTCAATTTGGCTTACTATCCAATCCAACTAAAAACGTGTAAATCCCTTTGCAATTCAACATTAGAAAGGTTTTGCTTTCACACACCCTATTTAAGCAAGTTGAAATAAATGTAAATAGATGGACTAAATGTGGACTAAGTACGGACTAAACACTTATCTTTGTATTCATCAATAACTATAGACAAAAGTAGCAAATAACCTTTATAAAATTATATGGCAACTTTAAATTTTTTCATCCAAAGCAAAAACAACCCTGCTGGCATCTATGTTCGGTTAAGGGAAGGCACCATTACAGATGCAAAAGCCAAAACCAAGTATGTCATTAATCCGGTTGACTGGAGCGCTTCCAAAGGACAGCCCAAAAATCTAAAAGATGAATCTTTCAAAGATCTTAATATAAACCTGGTTAATTTTAAATCCGACTTATTAAATCAATTTAATAAGGACGTTGGAAAAAAGGAAATTAATTCCCAATGGTTGAAGGATTTTATTAACCCGGCCCCAAAGCCTGCTGAAATACCTCATAAGTTAGTCCCATATTTTGAGTACTATTCCTTACATAAGAAAAACAGTATTGGCAAAGCTACTTATAAGAAACTGGCAGTTGATAAGCACCTTTTGGAGCGATTTCAAAAGGAAAACCACAAGGAATATTTAATTAGTGATGTCGATGCTGATTTTAAATTACGGTTGGAAGGCTTTTGTTTGAAAGAAGGGTACGCACCTAATACAATTGCGAGATTAATAAAGTATGTAAAAACTATTTGCTACCATGCCCGATTTAATGGCATTGCAACAAATTTTCAGTTAGATAACCTAGAAGTCAAATTTGAAAAAGCTGAAAAAGTGTTTTTAAGCCCATCTGAGCTAAAGCAGATTGAAGGTCATCAGCTTGAGGATGATTTCTTGATAAATGCAAGGGATTGGTTATTAATAAGCTGCGAAACGGGTCAGCGGGTTTCTGATTTTTTACGATTTACTAAGGAAATGATAAGATATGAGAACGGCAAACCCTTGATTGAATTTACTCAGGTTAAGACCAATAAGGTTATGACGGTCCCACTTAGCAAAAAGGTAATGGCAATTCTTGGCAAGCGGAAGGGTAATTTCCCTCGTCAAATATCCGACCAAAAATATAACGACTATATTAAAGATGTGTGCAAGTTGGCAGGGCTTACCAATCAGGTACAAGGAAGCCTTAAAGACCCCAAAACCAATCGTAAGAAAACCGGAATATTTGAAAAATGGGAGTTAGTCAGTAGTCATATAGGGCGCAGGTCATTTGCTACCAATAATTACGGACGAATTCCGACTTCCTTATTAATTGGTGCAACAGGTCATTCTACGGAAAAAATGTTTTTAGAATACATTGGTAAAAGTGATAGTGATAAGGCATTACAATTAGCTGAATATTTTTAAGTAAGGATAAATGACACGAGAGGGATACATTAATATTATTTTAGAGGGATTATATAGCCATCAAGAATATTTAAGCGAACATTTTTACCGGGAATTTAAAAAAGCGGAAACTAATCACATAGGCGCAGTTGAATTTTTTAAACGACTCAACGAGGCAACGACCTATTTTGTTGAAAATATTAAAAGACAATATGATGAACGCTTTAATAAGGTACAAATTCAAAATTCATTGCGCAATGAAAAAGGTGAACCGACTGATGATTTAAAAGGACAAATACCAAAACTGGAGGATATTTCTGTGGACTTACATTCGAGAAATAACATGGGACTTAAAAAATATATACTCCGCATATATATTTCTCATATTGAAATTGTAAAGAAAGCAATAGAAGAATGTAATAATAAATATTGTACTAAAGGTATTGAAGTGATTACGAAAGATTTTGAGAATAAAATTGCATCAATAGAACAAAATGTAACACATTACGACTTTAATTATTTTAATGATGTATGCTATAAATTATTTATGTACCTTATTGAAAAGTATAACAAAGCAGAGAAAGTCAAGTATATCAATATTTATTATTTCTTGAAAGGTATTACTACTGTAGAACAGGATAAATATCAGTTTACAATTAAGATTGAGGACTATAAACGTCTTATTAAATCAGACTTTCAAGTCGACATTAAAAAATTTGCAAAAGCAAAGTTTTCATATGAGGAAAAAGAGTTACCTAAATTGAAAAATTTGAGAAAAGAGTTTGAGAAATCATTGAAGTAAGTGGAAAACTACTTAAAATACCTTTTTTTTACCTAATCCCTCCCTTGTAATTCCCCATACATCTATTGAATCTTTGCAGATTGAAAATTTAATTAATCTGTAAAATGAAAAATTCAACTTTAATCCATGACCTCACACCGGAGGAAATAACCTCATTATTTGAAGGGTTCCGTACTCAAATAGTAGAGGACATCAAACAAAACTTCACACCGAAAGTACCTACGGAGTATTTAACACGCACCGAGGTAGCGGAAATGTTCAAATGTGATATTAGTACAGTCCATAACTGGACTGTCAAAGGAAAACTAAAGGCTTATGGTATAGGCAACCGTGTCTATTATAAGCGCAGTGAAGTAGAGGTGGTATTGCTACCATTAGGAAAAAAGAACGGAGGTAGTGTATTATGATTAACAACACTACCCCCGATAATTCCGACAAAAATCCCGGCCAAGATAATAATTCAAATGGAAATAATCCCCAATACCCTTGGGATGATCCTAAAGAGGAATCCAATAAAACTATAAATCAGGGCAATCGTGCCGGAGATAATGAACCGGAAGAAATTTTTACTGAAAAAGAGGTCTCCAAATGGAAGACGGGCACCGAGTTAATTTTAGCAGCAGAAGATACTATCCCATGTCTTGTTGAGCCATTGATACCCAAGACAGGAATAGTGATTTTTGGAGGCAGTTCTGATACAGGTAAATCCACCATTTTAAGGCAGCTTGTAATTAAGATAGTGTCTGGTGCTGATGATTTCTTAGGCTGGAAATTATGCGCCGAGCATAAGCGCGCATTAGTCATTGCAACAGAGGATGACAAAAACGCAATAAGTTTATTTCTCAAAAAACAGGCTGCAGGAATTCCACCTGAAAAGTTAAATGAGATACACTATTTATTTGAATATGAACCCGGCACCCTGGTGCGTGAATGTATTGAATTTGTGAAATCTAGGCCCGTTGATATAATTATTGTAGATTGTTTTGCCGATGCATTTGCAGGCAAGTTATTAGATACTAACGATGTGAGGCGTTATATGCACTCCTATAAACCTCTTTCGAAGCATTGCACAGTAATATTTTTACATCACACCGGAAAAAGAACTGAAAATTATGAACCAAATAAAAATAACCTGTTAAGCGGGCAGGGATTAGAGGCAAAAGCCCGTTTAGTATTTGAGTTAAGACAAGACCATATTAACCCGCGGATAAGACATTTATGTATTACTAAAGGTAATTACTTGCCGGGCAGTTACAAAAGAGAAAGTTTTGAATTAGATTTTGATGAAAGTACATTTACTTTCACAAGTACAGGCAAGCGTATACCTTTTGAAGAATTAAGCAAGCTACAAAATGATGAAGGTAAAGGCAAATATTTAAAAGCACGGGAATTGAAAGCCCAGGGTAAGACCCTTGATGAAATTGCCCCACTTATCGGATACGCTGGTAAAAGTCCCGTCTCCAAATTATTTACTAAGGCAAGGGAGAAGGGTTGGAGTAATGATGAAACTGATAGTGGTTTCCAACAGGAAACAAAGGAAACTAAGTAGGAAACATTTATTTAAATCAAGTAGTTATGAGTTTAAATAACGGTATGCGTGTTTTATATTTCCACATAATAATTGTTCTGTTTCCAGTTTCTAAGTCCTTAGGGAGAGGAAACAGGAAACCGATTCTTTTCACTGGGAGTGCAATTATCTTTTTTCAGACCATGACATCATCTAAATTATTATCCCTAAACCATTAACCAC
>Ga0302186_10001271_pt1 | contig 21358 bp, 9 predicted proteins | sample II_Bog_E1_2_FD_198782 | JGI IMG/M metagenome (GOLD analysis project Ga0302186, IMG submission 198782) | Peat permafrost microbial communities from Stordalen Mire near Abisko, Sweden - II_Bog_E1_1 | ecosystem: Environmental > Terrestrial > Soil > Wetlands > Peat | place: Sweden: Abisko, Stordalen...
CATCAAACTGTAGAGTCTATCATAATCTGGAGTTTAATCTATTGTCATTTTATGGATGATTACCATCATTTCAAACAAACCTTCGTATCTGCCATAAAGCTGTTGCAAAGTGCATTTAGATCGAACCTGCACTATATTAGCAAATCCCCATGGTAGTTTTCCTTCAAGCAAAAAAAGTGCAAGGTAGCCTAAACACTCCAGATCATCTTTCCGACCTTCTGCCATGTTTCTCAGTCTAGAATTGGACATAAATTAATTTACTCCATCTGTCTCAGTATTTCCTTTTACTTCTATGATTTTTCCCTTCATATCAGCCCATCTCCTTACGAGTTTAAAATCCAATAGCACAATATTTCCTTAAAAATTCGTCATCACATGATCTGGATGAACATTTCTATAAAGGTATCCACATTCATGAAAAAATTGAATTCCACGAAGCACTTCCTTGACAATGGTAAAAGCTGGCATATTGATTTCCTGAATTTGATACCTGTTCATTTCAAGAGCCATTATATTAGTTGCCAGAGGTTAATTCAGGTCATATACTTTATTGATACATACTTTTTTAGCTTTCACGATGTTTTTCCATAACTTTTCGTATAAATTTATCAGGGAGTCCATTGTTTCATTTTCACTGCAGTACTTGACGATTATAGGTTTTGATGTTTTTTTATGATAGCCTCGATAAAAAGGTAATAACATCTTGGTTGCGTCTAACTTGAACTCCTTCATATATGGTTGAATTTTACCAATTTCGATCATGTCTTTGGGTTTCGCAGAATGATAGTGCTCAAAAGTCATATTTTTAACTGATGAGTTTTTCATTTAATTTGCTTCAAGTCTACTCTCTATTCTGTTGTTGCTAGGCATGCTCTCTTGATGGTTAACTTTTTATATTTTTTCTCTTGGTATCATTTGCGCTATATTTTCTTAAACTTCTTCTTATACTTCTTCCTCCTCTTATCGATGTTTTTTGTTGCTGCTTGGAAGCGAACCAAGTCCAATTTGTTGCTTAATTTCTCTTAGTTCAGATTTAATACCTTTAATTTAGTCCAGTAAGAGTTTTTGCATGTTGGGATTTGATACTCCTGTTGTTAGTTTTTCTACTACTTTTTACAGATGCTCTATTTTTTGAGGGATTGTCTTCTGAGTCCCTGGTTTAGGGATAGTTACATTTTTAATATTTTTATCCGTTAACCTTTTCTTGCTCTGTAGTTCTTTGTTACGTTGAATAAAATTAGGCTTTTCTGCTGACTGATTACGATTGGGTTATTAGGGAGGATCATTCCTCTTCTTAGTTGGCTGGTGGTACATTGTTAAAATAATTTTTAAATATTATTTTTGAATGAAGGTAACATAAATATATCAATTTATAAGCTAAATTAATGTTTTTATCTTAGATAAGTTTAATTTCTAATCAAATTTCTAATTATTTTTGCAACTGTATCCTCTAAAGCCATCAATAATAAATAATAAAAAAAATCATTGCATAATTACACTATTTATCACTAGAAATTTAAAATCATGCAAAACTAAAACATCTATTTCTAACGTCAGGCATATCTATCTCTCTACTGCGGCTTGCATACAGTCAACAATCTGCTCGGCAGCAATGCATACGACACAAATGCCATGAATTAGATATGTTATCAGCTTTCAGATGATTTCATTAATCCCCATAAGCACATCTTCGGAGGAGACTACGACGTCAACGTTCTCATGATCGCTTTGTCTTCTCATAAATGCGATTGCAAATGGTTTGATCGTAGAAACAAAACTTTTTAGATTAAAGAGACCATCTAAGGGAGAGAATTAGTAGGATTTTTGATAAATAAGTATATCTAACCCACGATCAATCTCGTTCACAAAATATTCAACATCAGTAATAGGCATTGGATTGCAGTGAGGAGAATAAAGGGTAGATATTATTTTTTAGATTCAAAGGAGGAGGTGTAAGAAATGTAAAAGAAGGAAATGCAGCAAAAATTGCAAAGTTTATTGAACTAAACATAAACAAATAACGAGAGTGAGAGGACTGAGATTATTTAAGTCTATTTATAATGCAATTAACTGAAGTGATATAAAAAGATCACCTATCTTATTTGCTTTGATAGCAATCATCTTTTAATCTATTTACAATTCAACTTTGAATTATTCTCTAATTTATTTTACAAAAATCTGATACAATTTTAGTGGAGAAGTTATTTTTACATCTCTTTATATTTGAATGATACGACGTATGATATAAAAAGACAAATCATAGGATAACTTCAGAAGGTACTCTCCTCCAAAAACTACAACTTCAAATAATCTTCTTCACATCGGTACTTTTAGTATATATCTCCAATTAGTTAGTTTGGCTTGGCTATATAGGTTGTGCCGTCCTTCATTCTAATCAAGAAAAAATATGATTTGGTAGATTATGTCTCCGAAAAGAGTCGTTATTTCAGTCTATCGAAAGTGGAAATTTTGGAAATCATTATTTTTCTGCAGAACGAGTTGCCCACTAATTAAATGAGAGCCATGTGGGGGTATCTGAGTTTAAATAAGTCTACTTTTGTTTCATATTGCGACGCAATGGAGAGTCAGGTAGCACTTTGGACATTTAAAGCTAAATGATAAGCTCACTATAATGATTGTATATGAAAATATAATTGAAAAAATGATGATTGATTTGAAATTTAACTGAATGAAATAAGTTAAAGTCTAAACTGCAATCTTTGCCAGCCCATCATATATCCGAGCAAGCATGATACCGTATTAATTGGTTGTTTCTAGAATGTAACGATTTGATCTAAAAGCATGGATATTCTAAAATGATTAGAGTGAGATTTACCGATCTTTTCAGTAAATACTATCTATTGTCATTTGTTTTGATTAAGTAACAAATTTATATCTATAAAATAAATGTACAGCCTGATATTATATTATATCGCTTCAATCTATTATTTTATCAATGTTCTTTAAGAATTTTTCAAGCAGCTTAAAATCAAATATTAAGATTAATAGAAAAAATTAGAGTAATGTATAGATCTTGTGTTCCAGTCAGTAGCAGCTGGAATTGGAACTTTATTATTAACAGATATATTGATCTTAGAAATCTTTTATCTCCTCTGAGAAGCTGAAGAAGAATTAAGGCATTATTTAAACAGATTGGGTCTCTTTCTTTTACTTGCGCAGTGAGGGAAGGCGATTTTTTGGAATTTATGTTTAAAAAATAGTTTCAGCCTTTTCCATCAAGAAGAGATGGTTTTTGCCCGAAAGGTTCCTATGGGCCCTAAAGAGGGATGGTTTTGTGGAGGTGAGAGTTTGGTGGCGGTGCTTAGTGGGGATAGTGACTAGGAGAGGCATGGGAGTTGACAGTTTCAGCTTTGACAAATAATTTAATAACACTGAGTATATAAAATCTCAAATAACCGATTTTATTTTTCCAAATAAATGACTAAAAGCATATACGATTATGATCGATGAAAAGGGTGATGGGGGCTCGAGAGGTTAAATATTTTGGGCTAATTTCTTCAAAATAACATTTATTTCTTCTGAAACCTAACTTATCTTATTGATTCATTTTGGTTATCTATAAATATCAAAATATCAAGGAAGTCGAATTGAGTCTTAATTCTTCTCCTGAATCTAATAGCATGATTATTTGTTAAAATTAAAATTCTGACATGGACAACTTACTTGTCATGGAAGTTCGCAAAGAATAAAAGTCTAATGGCAAATGATATATATAGAGGCTATGAGAGATAAAGTTATTGCTAAACTAATCCTTAATGTTGAGCTATTTAAAAAATTGAGGCCTATAAAATTTCATGATGGATGTAGGTGAGATAGATATACTATTATTAAATACAATTCCTCCTCATTGCCTCCTCTGCTGAGTTTGTGTACCATCTTTTCAAAACATTATCATTTGTCAAAATACAAAGGGGCTGATTCAAATTGTTTTCCAAATTATACATATTATTTTTATGATTCTAAGATTTAAATTTTAATATCAGTAATATAACTCGCACCAATATATATAAATATCAAGCCATCTAAAATTGATGGAAAGACTTTGGAATTAAAGCCTGACAATTTTCAGGTTAAACATATTAGTTTCCCAAATAGATGAACCTATATTTTCTATCTTATCGTTTATATATAGAATTGTATAGAATTAATTAAAACGATTTTATATTAATGCTCTCGCATTGCAAACTTATAAATACTTATTTCATGAAAGCAGACGACTAACTTTAATCGGAGCTGCTTAAACTCAATACACTCGCACCTTCTCCCCTAGATTCCTCCTTTCTAATAGGATATCTTGCTTATGCCCTGCCCAGTGGCTCAGTCCCTTAAATAAAACCCACTGTAAACAACATTATCTCTCTCATGAAGGATGGACTTATCTCTTCGTAAAATGTTCTGCAATTACTGGTAGTTTTAAGGTTTAAAATTTTTATGTCAGATTATGAGACAAGCAGCAAACGACTTGTCCCATCAATAGATAACTATATCAACTAACTCGCCCTTGACAATCAATATTTGACTAACAAGTATTTAGCACCTCCTCCCAAACTAATATAAAAAAAGAGCGAAGGCATGGGAATCGAATGCTCCATTTGCTTAGTTTAAATAAGTTATTCTGCACTTTGCCTTTTAAGCTGCAACCATATGTTTCATCGGTAATGCTTCAATGAACACGCAAAGGCAAAGATTGAGGGCAAAAATATCCCTTTCTACTGTCCATAAGAAGGTTGCAATAGGTAAATCAGTTTGGAAGAGATTTCATAATTTCTTAACAAAGCATAAAGGGATAAGTATGATGAATTTATGTTTCAAGTCTATGTGGAACACAACACAGGTGATACCAGTTGGTGTCCGACTCCTGGCTGTCAAGCAGTATTTGCCTTTGATGAAGCTTTGACTAATTATAAATGCCCTACATGCAAAAAGCATTATTGTCTTCGTTGCAAATGTGAGATGCATACTGGAGTAAGCTGTGAAGAATATCGCAGTATGGCTCACCTAAGCGAGGATGACAAGAAATTTATGGTTTTAGCAAAAGGGGCTAAGTACAAACAATGTCCCAGCTGTAAGTTTTGGGTGGAAAAGAATGAAGGATGTGATCATATGACATGCCGATGCAAATACCAATTTTGCTATGTCTGTGGTGGAAAATATGGAGCATGCAGATGTAATGGTGGGCCTTAATTGGCCGATGAAATGCCAATGATGAGGCCAATAAGACCAATGCTGCCAAGGATACCGTCTGAAGAATTTGAAGTTCGTTCGCTTCCAAGTGAGCATAGAGAGTAATTCTCAGATGAAGAGTCTGAAATAGCCTATTTTGAAGATCTATTTAGGAAAGCAGAAGAAAAGAGTAATTAAAAGAAGGAATAAAAAAGGGAAGATAAAAGGGAAGATAAGAGGGAAGAAAGGAAGTAAGAAAAGAGATAATAAAAGAAGGAAGAAAAGAGGTAGGAAAAGAGGGAAGAAAAGCTTTAAAAAACAGAAAGAATGCAATTCTTAGAAAAGCGACCAAAACAGGAAAGAGAAGAAAAACTATAAAAAAAATAAAAATAATAAAAATAATAAAAACTTTAAATGCTAGAAAAGCAAGAACATCAAATCAGATAAATATTAGCAAAGCAAGAAAGATAGGAAATGGAAGAGAGATACGAACGACTATAAAAATAAAAGAAACCTTAGAAGTTCAAATTTTCATAAAGATAAAAACGCTTAGAAAAGATAATCACTCAGCAGAAGCAGCAAAAAATACAAATGGCAGATCTATTGTTAAAAACATAAAAGCTGCCAAAGCCAGTTACCTAATTAAAATAAGAGAAATAGGAATCCAAAAATATAGAATCAATCATAAGATTATTTAAACAACAAAAATAAGAAAGATAGAAGGTAGTAGGCAAACCATAATCCAAGGATGAGAAAGTTGAGGTTAAGTCTAGCTTAGCAGGAAATAAACTCAATTATGTACCTTATTCTGCTAGGAGTAATTTATATGATATACCCAAATTTCAATTTTCTTCTTACGTGCCAGTGACTATCAAAGAAAAACCAAAAGAAGATGTAGTGCCTGAACCCAAGAAGGAATAATGATTTATATCTTCTATTAGGAATCAATATATTCTATTTGACAAATTAGCCATTATTGCATTAAAGATTGTCACTTTCTGAGTTTTTGCAAGGATCTATCATTTCCATAACATAACTCCATTCGATGGGAAGTTATAATCAGAAGTTATTTTATTAAATGAATAAATGGAAATAGGAAAGTGCAGCCAATTCAACAACCGATAATGATTTAGTTAATCAATTTGTAGCTGCAATAGGCAATAATCAGGATAGATTCGGCTTTTAGAGATCAATCAATAACTTTGATCAGCAGTATACAGTAGCCATATCTAGCTTATACGATTATTACGCTCCGCTAAACTATCAAACCAATCCTATTGCTAAGTAACTTTACTAACCGCCTTCGATAAAAGCAGCCAGATTGCAGTTACCCAAAAACAACAGTCTCACTGATTCGATGCTGCGAACAACTCTTGGGTGTGAAGATAAGTACTTTAACTGTCATTAAGATTAGCAAATTCATACATTAAGATGATAGATGAAACGTAAAAGCATGAATAAATTTAAAATAAGCAACGTGCATAAAATGCTAAGAAAAAATATGCTGACTCAAACTCTTATAGAGATTTTAGTTTAAATAGCAAGCCATTTATGGGAAGTGTAAAATTTGCTCTTCATCGGCCAGTGATTGATAGTTAACATGATGGCTATCTGAAAACTCAGCTAATCTTTTTGGAACAGCCCAAAGGATCAACCATAAACACCAAGGAATATTTTGACAAGCATACAGATTTAATAGCTAAAAAAATTAATGAACTGGGGGGAATGGAGGATACCATTGGATGCATGGAGGACTCCCTTTCAAAGAACGAAGTTAAAAGCTTCAAGAAAAAACTAGTATTAGCCTAAATGAATCATGATAGAAAAAACTTATTTTCTCCTCAAAAGAACAGTATAAAAGGAGAATATCGATCCAAGTAGAGCTGGATAGATAGATCCAAATAGATGCGTGAGTCTTTCATGTCTAAATTTCAAATTTAATGATATACCCACTATTATATTGCCCTGTCATAATCTTTTAGTCATGTTTGCTTTTTCTCCATCTGAAAAATAATTTGTAAAAGAAGCCCTTCTCAATAACTATCGAACTGATGGTCGGGCAGTTAATCAAAAAAGATCAGTCAGTATTAAATGCAACATTCTTGATAATTTGGCAGGCTCATCGTATGTGTGCGTGGATCATGGTAAGACAGAGATTTATACTGGTATCAAACTTAAGGTATGCAGCTGCAGCGAAGGCGAAAAGCCAGCCAATCAAGTCATTCTTTAACTGTCTTCAATGAGAAAGCTAAGTACTGAAATGAATCACTGTTTATTGTACCTCCAACAATTGCTGCAATAGCATTTTATCAACAAATAAATCAAGGGATTTACTCAGCTGTAGATTCCAAACAGTAAAAAGCATTTTTTGGAAATGCATATTCAAACATTCATTCTTTCCGAACCTCACTTAAGTTTATTTGAATCGCTGTTCGTTTCAATACAACAGGCCATTGTTTCCACTTCAATTCCCAAACTTTAATCTTTCCTCAATGAAGTAACTAATGAGGAGTCAGTTGAACTTACAAATTAGTCTGCTCCCTTGACTCTTTCGGCTGTGGATGCCATCCTTATGATCGGCTGCATTGAAGGAAGATTTGTTTTGGATCTTAGTCCTTTATAATTCGAGTCTGTTGACTCTGTCTTTCTGTTGGCAATAAAAAATGATAGAGTTCAAAGCATATAGAGCATAAAAGGATCAATCGGAGCGGACTAAATTCATAAAATATGCCGATTCGCCTTAACTAATAAATGACTTGATATTAAAAATGTTATTTATCATATTTATATACTCTATTAATATAAGATATATTTCAATTAATTTGAAACTGTAAGATTAAATAATTCAGTTATCAATAATTGACTTATTCCGAACCAAGTCTTCTTAAGTCAGTTTTGTCTTTAATTTATAGTAATTAAAGTCTAAGTGATTAATTTTAAATCCATAATACATTAAAATTTCATCTCTGATTTGTTTTTAGCGAATCAGTCGTCCAGAAGTAAAAATATACCTTAAACCCTCAATCTCAACATTGATAAATTCGGACATTTCTTCCTTAATAAGACAATAATCGAGTTAAAAGCAACAAAAGATAGGTTTTTCATATATTTTCATGTCCTTTAGGTTAGTTTGCGCTAGTTTAGTATGAAAATTTTGCTAAAAATCAGAGCGTTATGTCTACTAGAATTATTTTAAGATTTGATTTTTGACATTGAGACATTCGCTTATGTATTTTGATTTACTTTTTGCGATTTTATTGTTCACTTATTTGTTCTATAAAATTGTTTTATTGAGAGAAGAGCGACCTTCTGCTCTTTACATACAATAAGCTTGCATTTTCTTCTATAAAGAACTCGGTAATTTGATTCTATAGCCTTTGATGCGAAGGTAATGGGTATATAGATGAAACATATATAGATGTTTACTTTGTATGATATCACTAGGTTTATATTTAATTTCGATGAGCTCATAAACTTGTTTGAGGATGGCATTATCTTCTGATTCACTGTTTATAATAAATCCGATGGTTTATATGAGGTTGGATAATTCTCCCATTTTATTTTTCAGTAAATGTGGCTTTATATAATAATGGTAGATTAATTTATTAATTTTGCCTTTTAAAGTATAAAGATTAATGAGTCTCTTAACGCTTTCATCGCTTAACTGTGGTTTGCGCATAGCTATAAACTGTTAAAATCGAGAAACTGCATATTAATTGTCATTCATTGTTTAAACATATTTCTCAAACAACCATATAATATCTTCCATTTGATCTGAATCATTCACTGTCAAATTGTGGAGTAATTTTTATAAGTTCTAATCGACATAGCTTTAATAATACTTTCTTTTTGAAAAATTAACTGAAGTCACAAATACTTTTTAAAGTTTACGAAGCATAGAAAGTTCTAACTTGCCTGACAATCTTTTAAAAAAGATTAATTTTTTACGTTTCTTTTCGGTGTCTTTATCGATTATGCTTTACATTGTATTCCATTAACATTTCATCCATGATAAAGAATTGATCAGATAAATTAATTATTATGTGGAAGCGTCAAGTAGTCTGTCTATTAAATTAGGAAAGAAAAAAGTCATATTATACCAGCCAATGAGGTTGTAGATCCATTCGTTATTTATGGGACCAGATTTGACCATATTTAATAAATCAACATACACATGTAGATACTTTTAGACTTATTAGTTCTTTAAATATTTTTGTTTGATAACCTCTTCAATAGTATTATCTCCATTGAGTTTTAAAAGAGCTTATCGTTTTTTATCTAGCTACTTTTGAATATTCTAAATGTTGTTCATATTATTTTTTAGCAATTTTTTGATTGTTCTGTTCTGTTGAAACTAAGACGATCCTTTTTGGTGATATTGAGAACCTAATATATTCATTTTGAAGTTTGCCACACAAAAATGATATCCAAACGCTGCATTTATAAATTTATTCATCAGAGAGTTAATGATCCTTTTAGAAAGCATATTAATTTATCAGTATTAATGTGTGCAATATTATTTATTGAATTCAAAAAATACGAATTACCAAACCAGCTCGATGCTAATTTATAGTGTAAAAATTTTAGTGAAATCGTTCTAAAATCGTACACAAAAAGGATAAATCAGTAAATAATTAATAATATCTATTTATTAAAATAATTAATATTGATACTCAATTAATTCTAAGAAGAAAAAATATTGACCAAGAATGACAATGACCGATTTGTGACATATTTGTAAAATGTATAATCTGAGTCATAAAATTGCATTTCACATTCATGAGGTTCCATTTCACATTCCTAAAATTGCATTCCTTTTCGCATATTCGATATCGTAATCAATATTTTTTATGACCTATTTATGACATTTTTTTAAAATCTATATTTCCGGAACATCAGTAAACACATGCACACAATAACCAACTAAATTCGTGACGTAAAACAAAACTGAATTACAAGAAATAAACAACCTTCAAGGCTGTCTTGATTATTATTATTAATAATAATTTGTATTTCATCAATAAGCGAAATGCTTAATCTATCACTTTATTTTTTTATTATTTTTTATATTTAAGCGATAGTTTTTTACACATTTTTATAATCCCTCATACTTTTTCCTATTTTTCACTGTTTCTCTATGTGGATAAATTAATATCTTATTCCATTAAGAAATTGAATATTTTTGGTTTGTATTTTTTAAGTGTCTTTTCTGGAAAAAACTGTTCTTTCGAATTTCAGTATTAAGAGGGTTGATATTATGAGTATACAAAGTATTCAAAATGAGCCTTCGGCTATGTTCGTCCAATATGTTAAGCATATAGCAGATTTCTAAGTAAATCCAATTGGTCGGTATTTAGCCTCGATAATATTTTACTAGTGCATTAAAGTAAAGACCAATATATGGATTTGAAGCTTTTTTCCATATTTTAAAGAAATCTATGTGTTTGCAAATAAAATACTGTTTTTAACTTTGATTCACACATTCTTCTTCGATCACATATGTAAATTGGTTATAAAATAAATCAGCATTCACCGATAAGATTGTTTTATTATCCCTCTCATTCAGAATTGTCTCTGTGATATTATTAATCATTTTCTCCAATTATTTAAAATTATCAAGGAGAAATAGTTGGTAATATATTTTTCCGAAAATATTGTCCTTCAAGTAGAGCCGATAGCATTGAAAATGTTTTATAAATTAGTGATAGAGCATTAGACTTACATTTCTATAGTCATCATTCTGCAAAAGCATTTGATAATCGAAAATAATCCTTTAGTTAATATTGATAGTGCCATTTTTGATGCAGAATATTAGGAATTTTAAAAAGGAAAGGAATAATAACTACCATTTTTGTTAATAGTAAAGGATTACATTTTTTATGGAGGTCAATTACATCAAAGATAACATTTTACAATGGAAACAATTCACTTTTTATAACAACTTTAGAGAAAATTCAGAAAATTAGCAGCAACTATTCACTTTTTATTTAATTTTGGACTGACCTAATTGCTAAAAGGCAAGAAGATCAATGTTGATGATGCTTTTAAAAGATGAAATTACCCTCCGAATTTATAGGTTCATATTATGAACGGTTGTAATTTAGTTCTAATGGTTTGTAGTCAATATTTAGCGAAGCCATCTTTTCCATGGTTAATCTGCTAAATTAGCCAGTATCATATTTCTACTAATATTTGATTGTTTAAATTCTTCTTTAAGTAGAATTTCTGAGTATTTCAGCTGTTCTAAAGCATAAAATTTGTTTAATCCCGAGAATGATTACTGAAGTTATTTTTAGTTAATCTACTGTAATCTATTCATCTTTATTTGCAAGAAATAATAGAGTGAAAATTATTGATAAAAGTTAAAATTATGAAACATTTCGGTATAGAGATTGCTTATTTGATTAAATTGATAGATTGATGGTTTGTCATAATACTATGATGCCATTAGAAGATGAAGATAAGTAAAATTTTAGTATTTTTATTCATATAAAGCTCGTTAAAGATTATACTAGAGATATTATAAAATATGGTAAAGTCTCCAACTAAATGCATCTCTTAAAATTGTATAAATTTGAGATGCTAAATAGGAGTTTAGGTCATTAAATAGCTTACGATTGTTCGGAGGAATATTTTGTGCTGATTTGCTCAATTATTTGATGAATGAACAACGTGCAAGAGCTTTAATGAGATTAGATGAATTGGTTTTGACCCTACCAATAAAATCAAAGATAATTAAGTATTTTTATTCTATTTATGAATCACAAGAAGTAATGGCCCGATAATATTTGAAAATAGATTTCCACAAATAACAATCAACTTTCTTACGATCGTACTTACCAATCACTCGATATTTTATCCATTCCGCAGCAGCTAAATAATTTAAGACAATTGATAATTTATCAACAAAGCCTATTTACATTTTCAGAACTCTATCAAATAATTACAGAAATTATGATTATGACTTAATTTCTAAAATTGCCGTAGAAATAACTAATTCCTTGAGTATATGACACTTCTGCTAATTATTTGGTAAGGAGAAGGAATAATTAAATAGCCAATTAATGCAACTTTTCAGCAACTATTAACGAGAAACGTTTTTATTAATGGAAAAGTATCCCGATAATTTCTCACAAATTAGCATTTTTTGCTAAAAATTGTATTTAAAACTAGTGATATTAATGATTTTGGAAGCGTTGAAAAGAAAGAAATCCTTCTATTTTTAAATATGTAATTTGCTATTGACCATAGTTGATAAAAATTACTCCATCTACTCCTTCTCATCTTTTAAATTAATATTCCAGGTCTGTTTATATATTTACTAAATTTTTTCGTTACATTTGTATTATTCTTTTTTCCTTAAACTAAAAAGCATATAAGGTCTTAAAGATAACCAAGAAATTTATTTTTATCGTAAGTTCAAAAAAAACTTCGAGTATGTTTGCTTTAAATGAGCACTACATGGTATATGCTTTATAATTCTTTAAATATCAGGTAAAAAATGTTGATTAATTGCTGGTTTTTGTTTCCTCAAAAGTGAATAGAGTTTTTAATCACAGACCAAATGATGGTAGAGATAGAACTTAATATTATAAAGCAAATATCTTAATTATACCTCTATATTTTATTAAATTTATTCATCTATTTTTTAACGGCCAATGTTATTTTATTTATTTTTCTTTTTAATAGAATCTATTGGCCCAAAAGATGTCTTTAAACAATGCACATCGTTATAAAATGCATCTAGGTATTATTGCTGTTGATTATAATAACTGTTTTTATATTATGGACTGCAATACTAAAAAGACCCTTTAAAACTTCTCCGAGCTTTTTCACCTATTTTTTATTTGGCTATTTCAGACAATCCAAAATCAATAAAAACATATTTATTGTAAGTTTTACTGTACGCAATATTATCAGGCTTTATGTCACAGTGAAGAATATTATGAGAATGCAAAGAATATAAGGCTATTTTCAGGTCGTTTTCATTCCCTTCTTGATCAAAATCTTTTTTACAATATTACATAGAAAATTATATGCAATCTAAGTAAATTATGAGATTATAACTTTCTATTTTTGGTAAATTCGGACCAGCCTTCAGATTAGAAGCGATAAATAAAAGAGCATACTACCTTATCACATTAAATGCAAGATCTGATTTTGTTTTGTTTTTTTAAATTTTTTGACATTTAATACCAATCTCCTGATCCTAAAGCTTTGTTCTGTAAATGGCGCCAAATTATCCATTTGTAATTGGATCCGCAATTGTATGAGCAGGACTTTCCCCTTAAACCAATAAAATAGATAAAGTAATGATGTTTTTGCCATATTCCACGGCAACAGTTATACTTTCTCTATCAAAAGAATGTTCGATAATCTTTATGCTCAAATCTTGATATTATTTAGACGTGTTCATATATATTTCAGCATAAAAATTTGATTATTCAAGTTAGGATTAGAGATCTTTGATCATTTATCGACTTTACTTGAAAAATTGAGAGTATAATGAAGACGGTATAGTTGCTATTGGAACAGGAGGATCTTCAGGTATTTGAGCTTATCCTTCGGTCTTATCTTTTTAATCCATTTATTATATAATGTTCCGAAATCAATCGAAACTTAAATATAATCATTATCAATATCAAAAATAATTGAAGTTCAAATTTATTATTATTTCTGTCAGCTTGATTTATTTAATACCAAAAGAATATTCAACTAAATTTAATGCTTGGCATTTATTTATAACTATTTTGTTGCTAAATTAAATTTAATATATGTCCTTCTTACGATTATTGTCACATATCTACATTCTTACCATCTTAAAATAAAAATGAAAAATCATACACCTTAAGACTACACTCCACTATCCGTTATCGGCAAAGGAACATATGCCAAAGTGTTACTGGTGCGAAGTAAAATTGACAAGCAGGTCTACGCTATGAAGATGCTTAAAAAAAAATACATAATTGAAAAAAATCAATAAAAAAACATCATGACGGAGAAGAATATTCTTTGCGATTTGCAGCATCCCTTCCTAGTTAAACTGAAGGAGTGCTTCCAAGATTAAAAGAAACTTTATTTTGTTCTAGAATATTGTCCAGGAGGTGAACTGTTTGGATTACTCTCTCTCAAGGATAAACTTTCAGAAGAACAGACCAAATTTTATACAGCTCAAATATTCTTAGCACTAGAAACACTACACTCACGAAATGTGATTTATAGAGAGTACCGCTGATTTTACTTAGTTTGAAACCCGAAAATGTTCTCTTAGACAAGAGTGGCTACATTAAATTAACTGATTTCGGCTTATCCAAAGCCCTTCTCTATGAGGATGAAAAGGCAATGACTATTTGCGGAACTCCTGAGTACTTGGCGCCTGAAGTAATAAGAAAACAAGGTCACAACAAAGCTGTAGATTGGTGGTGTCTCGGCTGCATAATCTATGAAATGGTGACTGGATTTCCACCGTATCGTAGTCAAAATAGGATGGAATTATTTGAATCCATCCTTTATCATCCACTTCAAATTCCGAAAGTAAAAAATATGATATTTAGTGTTCCCCTAAACTGCAAAATTTACTAATGAGATTGCTGGAAAAAAATCCTAAAGATAGATTAGGAGCGAATAGCTCAGATGAAATAAAAAGTCATCCCTGGTTTTAAAAAGTTAATTGGAACGCCCTTTATAATAAGGTTATCAAAGCTCCATTTGTGCCCATTTTGACTTCTGATGCTGATACTTCTAACTTTGACGAGGATTTTACAAACTGTTCAGTGGAGTCTTATAATGAAAACAGTTTAGATATGGTTGAATAAGGGAAGAAGTTCGATGGATTTTCATTTTAAAACTGAAGCAGATGTCTTGATTTCTCCATAGTATCATCATTATTTATTTTTACTATTGATAGGCATAAAGAGTGCAAATAAAGATAAGAGGAATAATTGAAGCAAATGTTTTGAGCAAAATAGTATTATGTATAATTAATTTAAAAGGTCTATATTATAGGATAAGTTATTATTTGATTCGAGATAGGTGTATCTTAAATAAATTTATGTTGGGTTCAATTTATATTTCTTTATTTTGTTTAATAATTACCGATACTGATATAAATTATAATTATAAATTGGTCTGTGGTAATTTATCTGTTCAGTAATTTCAGATAGTCAGCTAAAAGATAATACATATTTTTTTCACGATCTATGCGTCAGCTGAGAATCAAGATTAACTTTATTTTTCATCTTAAAGATCATTAGTTGCATTTATTGAGCGAAATAGCTTTCTTTATTACAAATTCTAATTTCTAATTTATTAGCAATGGGCAACAGTTAAATCTGCGAAAGCTGTTTTACTTTTTAGGAAACTCAATCTCAAAAATTATGTGCCTCTTCATAAAGAGAGGCCATTACTATTAGTAATGCTAAATATACTTAATCTTAAACTCCAAGTAAATAATCATGCTCTACAATACAAAAATTTAAGTCAGGAAAATTAAAAATAGTATATGGAAGAGGATAGATATATGAGGGCTAAGTCAAAGATGAAAAAAAAGAAGGTCAAGGTAAAATGAGTTGGCCGAATGGATCATACTACAACGGAGAATGGCACAATAATGAAGCATAAGGAAAAGGAGTTTTCATATTCTAAGGCAATATTTTCTAAGGAATATTTGAAAAAAATTAGATTGTTCATGGAAGATACACTTCCTATGATAGAAATTAAACTTATGAAGGAGAATTTAAAGATAATAAATATGATGGAGAAGGGAAGTTAATAAAAAATAAAAAATATATTTATGAAGGTGAGTTTAAAAATAATCAGAAACATGGAAAAGGGAAAATAGTTTTTGATGATGGAAAGGAGTATATAGGAGATTTTTAAAATGGAAAATTTGAAGGTTATGGAAGTTTTACAACCAAAACTCATTAGTACGAAGGATATTTTAAAAATGGTGATTATCATGGAAAAGGAAAATCTATCTGGAAATCAGGGATTGTGTACGAAGGAAATTACGATCAAGGATAAAAAAGTGGGTATGGAATATACATCACTGCTGATGGATCTAGGTATGAAGGTCATTGGTTCAAGGGAAAACGCCATGGACTTGGAGTGGAAATCACGCCAAATGGAAACCAAGAGTAAGTGAAGTTCGAAATGGGAAAAAGGCTTGATTTTTTATCATGACTGTTCATACCAAAATGATTAGAATCATATCTCTTCGAATTTTGCATTAACGTCTAGAAAAGAAGTCGCTTGAATTAAGATTCTTTCTGCCTATACGAGATTTATGAATATGTTGTTTGGTTCATTCGGTCGACGGAGGTAGCTACAAAACTATTTGACTTATAAAGGGTTTGGCTCTTCTTATTAATTTATCTCATTTGAATCACTTTAGAGCGGATATTATTCAAGAAATTACTACTGCTTTTTCAGATTGTTCTCCTCGATTATTTTTTTAACCTTTTAGTTTTCCATCATCATTTCCATGTAAATCCTATATCAATTGAAAGCTACTGTCTGAGCTCTTCACTTTAAAACATAACTTATTTTATAATCTCCTGCAGCTATTACCCTGAGGCCAGCTTCTCTTCCATAGTTTAAGCTTTCAAGATATCATCAAGACTGATTTGACCTTAATAAAGTTAAAAATACTGCTAAGCTCCCTAATATTTCTTAGCGAGGAACAAGCTGAAATTTGACAGATTTATTCAACCAGTTTATCCATTCTGGCAGAAGCGTCTTCTCTTTATTGTCCAACCTGAATTATAGTAAGGTTACGTTTTTGTTATCATTTAAATTATCACGCGATAAATATCGATCAACCTAATCCAGAGATTTTTAGTTCACCTCCTCCTTCCTGTTGATCATTGCTAAAAATTTTTAAGATTATTTCTCAATCCTTTCTCCCTCGCTTGCCAATTCCTTAAGTCTATTCACTTGATTTTCTAGCAATCTGATATAAAGTTTTTTCCTGAGTCTCGCTTTCTTGGCGGACTCCCTGTTTTTTTATAATTTAAATGCGTTTTTGCCCACTAAATTGCAAAACATGTACGTTCTGATCTTGCCTTTTTGATCTTCTTCCTAAATGATGTGAAGAATACTTATTAAGTAGATTAGTGATTTATCGTTCATCGTCCTGCAAATTATCATGGGATATTTTGATGAGAGAATTAATCTTTTGGACATAGATGTTCTTTTGGTTTTTGCGTTCAATCTGGTGTCCAGAAATTAATTAACATTATCTCGCTTCCATCAGAAATATTATATTGGTGATTGATACAGTTTAAATGTCAAATATGCAACACATTTAAACAAAAAAACAATTTTCGGATGGCCATACTTTAACCTTCAATCAAATAATTTATGTCAATTAATAATGAAAGCGTAATTAATTATTGAGTTTTGATTGTCCTAGAGATGGATTGAAATATTTTCCAATTGGTTTTTATAATTCATCCTCTTTTTCCGTAAATATTATCCAATTACTATTAATATTAGTAGTATAATAGTTTATATTAGGTTACTAAAAAGATAAAAAAATAGTTATGAAATTTATAATATATTCAAAACATTCTCAATCCAAAATTATAACACATTTGGAATATGTTAGGTCTTTCTCAGATATAATTACAGTCATGAGAGGAATAGTATTCATCATGTAAAAAATTAATTAGAAATATTTTTTACTTAGATTGATCAATATAACTTGATAGTTAGTTCTTCAATCAGCTTATAATTTACTATCTTCTCAGAATTAAATCATATTGATAATTCTTAATTACATTCATAAAGATAAATCGGCAATTCGATCACTGAGGATCATTGTTTATTAGCTGCTGAGATACTGCTATTGATTTGCTAAATTATTTAGGATTGTGAGGTAGAAGAGTGTCGTATTGATAACTGTTCACGCAATACAATTTCTGTGGGCAATTTTTTGTCGCATATCTAACTAATGACTCCCTTACTTCTTTAATAACTCTATCGAACTGACATCTGATAGTTTCTATGTTGATGTAATCTTTTGTGGTGTTTGCTATTACTTTCCTCCAATCAATTTTCTTGAAAATTTGACTTAATGATCACAGTTTGCTTCTATCTGATTTATTACTATCGAGTTAGAATGTTATTTGGTGATTTTGTTCGCTGTTCCTACAATTTATTGTTTGTCTTTAATTTAACTCTTGTCTTTGACTGTTACACACCCCATTTAATTACTTAATATAATAAAATGGAAATTTGTCCGAAGCGGAAAAAAAATCAAAATTGTTGCATTCATTATCATTTTATTGGTAATAAGTTTATGAATTCGCATAGGTTAAATTTAAATATTATTTGCCTTCGGTACTTATTTGCTTACCAATTTTTTATTTTTTATTCTCATTACCTATATATATATCAGTCTGACTATACTAAGTTTAATATATTATCTATGAATAAGGAACCACAGATGCACCGCAATAAATGTCAGGGATGTTTCAAAGCCGTTGGCAGGTTCATTCTTGATTGCTATTGCATCCTTTGTGAGGTTTGTTTCTCCATAAAAGCCAAGAATACCACTCAATGTTAATATTGCTGGAAGCCAACGAAGGGAAATTTTATCGATGTAAAAAATGAAAACAGCGTCAACAAAATGTCCTACCTTTTTGGTAACATTGAGACTAGCATAATGAAGTGCCTTGAAATATATAAATTTCAGGTGAACATTGATTTGAGATACTGTAAATTTCTCGAAAACCAAATTGAGCGTTATAAGGATGCTATTGGAGAGCTTGTTTAAGTTAATCCTCCTCTTGCAGGCTACTTCGATGCTAAACTTGCAAATAAGGGTAAAAATCAATATAAAAGTGTATCAGAACGCATCTCAAATCAACCGTCGCAGATGCAAAATCAAAATAGATATCAGGCTGCTAACAATTCATCTCTTCCGCCCAATACTCCAAGATCACTCAGCACCTCCAACATTCAAATGCATCATGAACAACTTGTTGATCCACATAGAGTGAATGTGTTAGGAGGGGACAGAAACTATAGTGGAAAAATGGTAAATTATAAAGTTCCAAATATCAATTATAATACAGCCATGCGCAGCAGCAAAAGACCACCTCATAATAAGCATGAGGATGATAATGGATATTATCGAGAAAGAAGATGATTATGATGACGATTGAATAAGTCCCTGAAATTATATCAATTCCTTTTAAAAGAGTAATTATGGCTCGTATTATTCTCAATATGTTTAAAGATCATTTTTGGTAACATTTTTTTTTTAAAGCTATGATTTTAGAATGAGTTCCAGGCTCAACATCTATTCTATAGACAGATACTAGTTCTCCATATTCTTTACTTCTCGGTTTAATAGTTATCTCACAGGCAAAAGAAAAGGTTCCTCGAGACTCAAAGACATAGGGAGCATTTTTAATTCTGACTGGTTTGGCATTTGAATCACCCATATTGATGTTAAAGGCCACTTCTTATAAGGGAAAATTTTTGGGTGCTTTAACGAAAATTTACCAGATAAATTTTTTTTTAGTTTTTGTAAAAATAGATTTTTTTGTTTCCAATTAACGAGAGTGGTTACCAATTTCAACGTATATAATGCTCTTCATCATATTTTATATTCTTCTAAAATCATTTTCCCTCCTTTTTATGTCGTTGTCACTCATTTAAAGAATTAGCTTTTGTTGAAGATTCTTATTTTCTGTTTTTTTGGTGATTTTTGCTCTGCAGAGAGGACATTTTTAATTAACGAGTATGGATTAAAGTATACATTTATTGCAAAACATGTGATTGCAATTCGTAACTATGGGACGATATAGGATTTAATAGCAGATGGCACACTTATTTTAATTCTAAAGTTGTTACTTTGTCAAGGCAGGTTATTTAACTTTGATTTATTAGGCTTATACAATATTTTGAATTTACTTCACTTCCTATTTCAATGTTTACACTTTATTTATAACTGATGGAGTTTATTATTATTTATTTTGGGTAAACCTGAATATTTATACTTTCTATTCTTCATATACAGGCTATCTCTCTTTTTGTTCAACTTTCTTTTCATAAAATTTGGCTTATTAATGAAATTCAAATTAATGTTAATCAGCAAAACTTTAACTGCGAGAAATAGAAAGCAACTATGATTTTTACACTTCTTATATTTGCACTAGTTTTTCTTGCATCTTTTACTTCTTTTTAATTTATTTAATTTTATCAACAGAAATGCATCCTTTTTTGTTTGCAGAAGAATGAATTAATTTCTATTTGGATTCAGATTTATTTTTTCTTGATCCTTCTATATCCCAATGATATTTTCTTTAGGCCTTGACTTGCTTTGAAAAGAAATTCAACATTTTCTACCAAATATGGTCAGGCACCCAATACTGATGGAATGAATTTCGATAGGTATATAATTAAGTATGTTTTAGCTCTTTATATAGAAGTTTTCCCTGCCAAATAGGATGTCCATCATCTTCTATGTCATAAATTAGTAAAGTGGGCAAAGAAAATCCACGAAACCTTTGGATATTTCCACAAACTGGTCGATCCATCACCAAAAATTCAGTTATAGTTGGATCTTAATGAACTGCATTAAAGATAGCAGCCCCACCTTGTGAATGTCCCATCATCGCATAGTAATTTTTATATCGCAGTGATCCTAATATTTCTTTAAATAGTTGCAATGGAAATGTCTTGACTGCTTATTTTGATCCAATTGATCTTCCATATCCCGGGCAATCAATCGCCACAATATAAAATTTTTATATATAAGATATCCTCACAAGATACTAATGCAGGAAATAAGCATATTCATCAGCTGAATTTTTTGGTCCAGATCCATGCACAACTAAAATTAGTGGTTGACCCGGCGTTCCTGCGGTCAGAGAATATATATTACCAAATGAGCTAGGAATCATCCTTGGAGTAATTTATTGTAGTTCATCCGCAAAATATAGATATTAATTTTCGTATTCGTATTCATCTTCTTTCATAGTGAATTAATATTTAAAGATAAAACCTTGGCATTTAATTAATAAAAAACTAATCATTTACGATAAGCCAATAGAAGGGTTATTTATTTAATATTATATTTCTATACAAAAAATAGGGGTTGGGGTTGGGGTTGGGGTTGGGGTTGGGGTTGGGGTTGGGGTTGGGGTTGGGGTTGGGGTTGGGG
>Ga0302186_10001273_pt1 | contig 21337 bp, 8 predicted proteins | sample II_Bog_E1_2_FD_198782 | JGI IMG/M metagenome (GOLD analysis project Ga0302186, IMG submission 198782) | Peat permafrost microbial communities from Stordalen Mire near Abisko, Sweden - II_Bog_E1_1 | ecosystem: Environmental > Terrestrial > Soil > Wetlands > Peat | place: Sweden: Abisko, Stordalen...
ACGGTCATGGAAGATAATTATGGATATCAGTTTTTAGAGTGGGGATTTAGTCCTCATTCCTCATATCATATTCGATCTCAAATCATTGAGGGCCACGCCCATCCTGATGATGTGCGAGCTATGGAATGCAGCAGTCTCAATCGAAAAAATAGATACCGAGAGCACTATAAAACTGAAAGCCACAGAATGTTGAAAAGCTTCTGATCAAATACCTCAATCCATATCTATTTTATCTTTTTGTGGGGTAATATCAATAAACCGACTAATTCAATATTTTAAATATTAGATTAAAAGAGGGAATGTAAATTTAAATTCTCTTCACTACCAGAGCATGAAAATTTAGAAAAAGTTAACCTTTACTTATATCTAATTAATATTGATATCTATATTGAAAATACAATTCAATCATCAATTTTTCTGAGTTAGGCCTCTAATAATTACCAGTATTAGCATTTAAATTTGTACTAAAGGCGCATTTAAGAGCAGGAGCTAACAGTATGACTATTTTGAGACGAGTAGGAGTCTGCCACTGTGTTCATTGATGCCTTAGAATAGCTACTATTAATGCTGCTGACTGAAGTTTTGCGACTTAGAGTGTGGCAATTAGTCAACTTACCGCTCATTAATCCATTTTAGTAATTATGTTCATCCTCATTTTTCTTTTCATTTCTGTTGCAAATTTCTTTTTCGATATATTGCAGGATGGGATGTGCCGAATTTTCGGAAAAGGCCACTTTAAAGTTGTCGATATTTTGATGGATCACACAGCATAAGGTTGGAACAAACAAATTTTTGAGTGGCTCCATTATATAGTCGATAGGATGATTACATAACGATTCTAATAATCCTGAAGTTCTAATTTTTTCCTGATAGATATGATTCTCAAATGAAAGATTACCAATAAAAATAATAATCTAACTACAAAGATTTTTAATTTCTGTAGTTTCCTTAAAATTTTATTTCGAGTAATCGAACACATGCCTAATAGCTTTGAGCAATTGACTATTGCAGTCGATGAATTTCTGAATGTGAATGTATTTACCTGTGCGAAGATAACCTCAGTATGAAAGATAATATTCAGAGTTTTGAAAATGTAGAAAAGGAAGTTTATCTTAATGTTAGGAATCTCATCGTCCATAGAATAATTTTCTTCTCCATCATTCTCCCTATCATAAATGATTTAATTAATGCTAAACGTCAACAGTTGTACTCCACTCTCGAAATAAGAGATAGCTGCTCTGCTACAAAGAGAATCTGGAGTGATTGGCTTATATATCGGCCTTAATAACTCTCTATATAAGCATATAGCATACTTTTAGCACGATTGGCTCATTATCAAATAGTAAAATCTAAATCCTAGAAGTAAGAATTATGAAGTTGAGGGTTCATCTTCCGCCAGACAGCACTAAATACTGATCTTGATCCTCTTGAGAATAGAGGAGTACAATATGTATTAAACGTTAAGGTTTAATAACTCCTGTAATTCTACTGAATGAAAGCAGGTCTACTTCTGCTAGGCCCGGCGATCACTAGGTTTAGGATGCTAAGGCAATGAACAGCTATGCGACGCTATTCCCTCATTAGTACACAGTTAAGAAGAGAACTTATGACAATCACTTGGTTGCATATTAGTAGCAATTCCCGACTTGATGATAACGCGAGCATGATCTTTAATAATTTAAGGCCTAAGTTGATTTAAAGATACTCATTTCCATAGAAGGCATTGATTGCATTGCCTTGGTTCGATGAAGAGTGGGAAATCGTTTTATTAGCGACAGTAAGGAACTCATGAACCTTGCTCCTCTTAAAATTAAAATATCATGCTCTCGACGGTGTTCCACTATTTTTTGAATTTATTTGAGAAAACCCTCCACTTGCTGATAATCTGTCGAAAGGGTTTTAACCGCTTTCTAGAATTCGAGAGCCAATTTCATAAGGCGTGATTTGTTGGGGCTAGTTATATCCCGCTGATCCTTCAGTAATCCCTGCCCCTGCATTTGCTAACTCAGTAAATTGAGTCTCTGCTTCAACTTCTTATATTTCATCTTTCCCTCGATTATTTTTCGACTGCCTTCCTTGTCGCATGATGGGGCTCCTTCGTCTAAAAAAGAGCCTACTCCTATAGTAGCATTATTAAAAATGCATTTGTCTTTTGATGACAAGTGAATCCCGCTTTATTAAGAGTAAAATTCTGAATGGTTCAGATGAACAGAAATTTCAGCGATGGGCAAGGAGCAGTTTGAATCAAGGAACATTAGTTTTAACTTGCAATAATTTATTAATAATCTTAATAGCAAACACTATTATCCTTCCATTCATTTAAGGCTGAATAAGATCAGTAATATTTATTTTATTACCGTTACATTTATCTGCTACCTATATTTTAATAGTTTGTGTATCATCAAATTTTGACAAACAGTTAACTTCAAATTAAACTTAAATCACATCAGATGACTCCGTATAACAAATATTAAAATGGGAGGTTCCCAATCCAACCATGCATAATTATTAAAGTATGTGAAGAAAGAGTGGGAAGTATTGGCAGAAGAGGCAGGGGTTGTCCTAGTACGCAATAGAGTCAATGACCAAGAGGCCCAAATCATTAATATTTTGCACGACCCTCGCAGGAGTATGTAAAAAGAGCTTCAGATATATAATTATCGATACAAGCAGGACAACGCCCTTGTATCAGTCTACGCGGTGGATACATTAAAACTCTAGAATCAGCCCACTTTATGTGGCAATTTTTCAACTCTAAGCGTCGTCGTTTAGCATATCCCTTTTCGCCTCAGCGATGTTTAAAGCCTAAATTTTCAAGAGGGGCTTTATGTCCTGAGTGAATCGTTGAGGGGATTTGATGATCTATATGGAAAAGTCGGTAAATTCGATATCACTGATAAAATGGTGGGATTCAATAGTGCTGGGAAAGTTAAAATATGGTTTAATGAAAATTTTGCTTAAAACCACCCTCCCATTTAGAAACCTGCCCTACAAATTACAGCAGCAGATACCTACATCCTCACTCTTGAAAAACAGTAAACACAAATGGTGCAGAATGTTGCCAAATTAATACAGATGAAAGTAGAAGGGGGATTTACTGGAGAACTGTTACAACTCATAAACAAGCAAGGTAGTTTCATCGGTGCCTACTAACAAATAGAGAAATTTTGTATCAATTCCAACCTAAATCTTCCAGATCGGCTGAAATGGAGCTATCATAATTCAAATAAAACATAAATAAACAACTTAATTCCATATCAAGAAATACCGCTGCCGCCTGTCGGCTCAAATATAAATATGGGTTTGAAGGATATCCAAATCACCAAGTTGAATGAATCTCGAGTCATGAGAGTAAATCAATTAAACTAATTCTCTTCTCTAAAAAAGAATGAGTCATAGCCATTGATGTTGGCTGACTCTGCTGAATTTCCATTCCTATCTTCTCGACTGCCAAATAAAGCTCCAATGTATCCTATCATATTTAACTATGTGGCTAATCGCCCGAATTGATAATGTTTTATGTTTGAATTATTATATCCATCTTAATATAAATTGAAAATGTAACTTGCTCACAATCAAAATGAGTCGCTCTGGTATTTTATCTTCGGACCCAAGGAAAAGTCATCATTGTCTGCTCAATATGCTCTTTAACACCATTTACAACATCTCATCAACCCTAACGAAACCACTCTGAGGGAACATTAAAAGAAGGGACTCATCATCGAGACATCACCCCAACTCTTTCGCAAAGTTGAGGCTTGGAAGCTCTAATTGACAGTAATTTTCTTAAAAGGTGCCTTATCGGAGGAGTAATCAAAGATAAAGAGAGATTATGAGAGCATTGGTCGTTGCATCACAATTGAGTAGATCAATTATATTTCTTTTCGCAAGCAGCTGTATCCTAAAATAATCGTCCTCTATGGGCCAGATTTAAAACAAAACCAGGCAATTAGCTAGAATTATCTGCATTATACTGGCTACCGCATTATCAATACACCAGTGACTGCTAATGAGGTCGTTCACAAATTTCCCAAGAATCAGAACTTTGTATTCCTAGCATTCTCGCCAGAATTGGCAGAAGTCAACATTCTTTAAACATATTTCAACATCAAGATTATCCACCTAAAACACCTGCGAACTGAACTTAGCGGCCACTAGAAATTTTTCGATATTGAAGCTGTGTTAGTGCCACAACTACAGCGTAAGCCTTACTTTCATAGCGTCGATGGTAGTAGCCATCTGCAATAACTTTTAGTAAAGGTGGGTTAAAAGTTAAGTCCAGAACTGATATATGTAAATGTACAGGAAGGCTAATAACGAGAGAAGATTCGACGGCACGTGGAGTAGAGTGGCAGTTTGCTGCTCAACATTTTGGAGATACAGGCCGTCTACAAGCACAAACCAGGTAAACAAAGAACAGAAGGAGAGAGGCTAGATTTGTTGGTGAATATTGTCTTCCGAAACCTAATTCGCAGTACAATCTATTTCACTGACTTTCCATCTAGACCATAGGATTTATCTTTGCTCTAGAAAAGGACCCGCCCCTTTAAACTTTTTGCTGACTGCATTAGCCCAGAAAAATATCAGCCTAGTCAAAGTATAAACAGCACAATATATTTTTTGGAATCTCAGCGCAGAAAAAGCATATAGTCTGACTTTCCCTTCGAGAGGCAGATAACTTCCTTCACAAAATATCTTACTATTGCAGGACCACCTTGTGCGGGGAAAACTAGTGCTGCTAAGTTCATTGCGTCATAGTTGGGATACAAGCACATTGAATATGAGCCATATTTAGCCAGTATCAAGGAAAAATTGATTGCACCTGAGGACGGTGAAGAGCTACCTTTCCACAAGGTCATTAAGCACTTCGGACAACTCATTGCAAGCAGTGACAATTCTCCCCTCGTCATCGATGGAATCAATATTGACTGGAAGGATATTGATAATTGGGTAAAGTCTAATGGTCCCCCGACTGTTCTCAATCTTAAGGTCGACGAGAAGGAACTAATTAGAAGAACTAGAAAGAAAAATGAGGCTGACTTGGCAGCAGAGGTCACAGAAGAGGAAGCAGCCAAGATAAAGGAGGTTATAACTAAAAATGCTGAGTGGGCCGAACAAATGGGAGCTAGGTGCCCTCTTGCGACAATTTATCAGATTGACTTTTCGCAACAGCTTATTCTTGCTTAAAAACTTTTGGAATAAGTTCTGCGGCCAAAAGTTTTCCTCATTCAGGAAAACAATACAATGGTTTTCCAGAACATTTCAATTCGATACAATTTGGGTTTCTTTAACTTGCATCGTCACTCCCTCAAAGAAGTAAGCGATCTTGTTCGGAAGGGATCCTTCAGATATGTTGTCCTTTGTAACTATACTTAAAAAAATCAACAACTCATCTGCCAAGATATTTACTGGATTTAAAAATTTATTGGGCTCATCAGGTATCTCGCGATATGGAACCCTTAAACTATAGAGCTCAACGATGAAAAACTTCACCTTGAAGCCCCACCAAAACCAGAAAAGGTGAAAGCCGCATAAAACGAAGAAGGTGAAGCACCTCCTCCTCCTGAGGAATAGGGAGAAGTCAAGAAAAAAGTGATAAACATATATGATCATGAGTGGACCAAACCAGGAAACCAAAAGAACTTAAGTCAATGGTTCTTTAGTCTGAAGAAGCACATAAGCAAACGACAAAGCAATCCAATGGAGTGCTACACGAGTTTTGGAGAAGTTCTGAAAATCCTGTCTGAAAACAAAGAACAGTCTATCTATCATAGGATTGTAGCTTGATAGTGAATCAATAATCATCAATAAACATCATAAATTAGAACATTTGCTATATAACAGGATGTATGCCTGCTGCGATTGTACCTCAGCCCAACTGACAGTTTGAACCTTATTATCAGAACACAATAGCCACTGATGTTCAATTTTTATGAAGCTTAAGTAATGACCACTCGATAGGTTTTTACCTTCGTGCACGATTACTGCGTATAATTTATACTTGTTTGTTTCAACCCCAGCAGCAATTCCTCTCAAATCTAATTTTTAAGGAAAGGCCATATATTTTTCTTTTTTTTGAAGTTGAGAATTAAATCTTTTAAGGGTTATCACCAAAATTTCAGGAGGACTTATCATAAAGTATTTTCTATAGGCCACTATCGATTTGCATTTGGAGCATTCATAGTAGTTGCTGTGTTTATTTAATCTCTAAACATTAAAAAAAGACTACAAAAAGGGTTCTTGTCCTGTCTGTTGGGGATATTGAAGTTATTACCAGTAGTCCATTTTTATTATATCCGATTTATGGATAATTTAATACTATTCTTTTGAGATGATTGGATCAAGACTGAGACAAATATTATACGTGAGATTTAAACTTGTACTGATTTCCTTACATTGATTGCACTGTATTTAGTTCAGCAAATAAAAACCAAAAATTGATTGCGTGGGAGTTAACTTTTGATTGCCAAGTATACCTTCCACAGACTTGTAGCGATCGATATCTTTTAGGAAATTGATGCGTTAGCCCTCGCTGAGTATGTCGATAATCAGCAGCAACAATTAATCTGCATCTTGCTCTTCTTTGAATTGATATTTAGTATTGATTTGGCTCAAAAAGGAAAGTATTTTGGCTGGAACAAAAGGTTTTTCTTTTTCTTAAAGCATCTGCTTTAAAAACTATTTGAAAAGTACATTAAATTTGGCTGTTTTAATGGAAGTTATTTGATGCCGCTTAGTTTCAGTCAATAAAGATCGTTCCTTCTTCGATTTCACTACTGTCCACTTCTCATTCTCCATTTTTTAAAGAACATCATCATAAAAATATTCGATTTCTTTGCCTATCAATTTCTTATTCAGTCGAATTTTCTACTCCAGATAGCCTTCCTTTATAATTTATATTTGTTAATATAAGGTTTTAAGTTGAACTGAAGCGAAGAGGCACTGGAGAACCGAGTTCAAATAGCAAGTATTTCCTAAATTCTTAATGCCTCTATGAGAAATTAAACTTATCTTGAACTGAATTTTTGAAGTTAATTGTTTCCATACTTCTAGAAGGTAGGCTGCAAACTTCTTCATTTTCAAAAAATCTTCATTTTTATCATCTCCGTCATAGGCAAAAATAAGATTTTGAATAGTATCTTTGCATTATGAACACCAAATACTCCCCTGTTCCATTTCAAATGCAAAATAATGATTGGTATTAACTTTTTGGTGGAGTTGCAAGCAACTGATCTATTGTTGGAATTGAAGGCAAAGTGCAGATCCACAGTGAAGACAAAGATAATATAGTGGAAGGGAATGTTAAGGACACTGCTTGCTAATTTCTTTGGTGGTTGCTTGTTTGATAGTCTATTTATTGATAAATTTAAGATGTTTACAAATTGTATTTTTGGCTGGGCACTAATTCATTAATTATTGACTCATGAAATGTAATACTACTCATTAATTCACAAAATCAAATAAGTAGATGTATTGAACTTAAAATCATTAATCACAACTACTCCAAGTAGTTAGATTTTAATGGTTTGACAGTCACTTACGATTTTGGTTAGAATTATTATAGTTCCTTTATTTATATTCTTCTGCTATTACTTCCCATCAGCAGATTTGGGCTATACTACGTAATTAGAGCTTATCTAGCTTATTTGCATCGTTTCGCTAGAAAGGTCTATATCTTTTTTATTTAAGCGTCAGCCTTTGTTTATCCTGGCTCTAAGGTTCGAACCATTTTAAAATCTCTTAAACTTTATTTATATTTGCCTAATTTTTTGAGGCACTCCGCTCTTCTGTAATAAGACTTAGAGTATTTATTGTTATAAGTCAGAGACAAGTTGGCATCATGCAAAGCTTTAACAGTTTCCTGAATTTTCAAATATGCCATGCACCTATTAGATAAAACAACACATCGTAACTTTTTTTGTGCCTGCGTTTACTCTTGCATCGGTAAGCCCTCTTGATCCAATTTAGTCAAGCACTAAGTATAGCAGTTAATCGCCTTTTAGTATTATAAGCTTTGAAAATGTAAATTTCCCTTAATAACACAAAAAATACTTTATCTTTAAGCTCGGTGGGATCATTTACCACATTTCGACGGCCTTGTACATTAATTCGTGTTTTAGGCTTGGCTCTGAGATTATTTTTGGATTCTTCGTAAGGATTATAAGGTCGATAAGCCCTTCTTTATTATTCCTCTAATTTAGTGAGCTAATGATCAGCATCAAACTTATCCCATGCCTTATAATAATCACTTACCGTATTAACATCTCTTATTAGATCTACCTTTTTTTAAATGACGGCTTTTTGCTCGGTGGGCAACTTTGGTTGATTTTTAATGATTTTTATTTCTGGTTATTTGATGTGAGATCTTTCCTACTGTCGTATCTGTGCTTTTGCTTTTTATTTGAGTTCCATTTCTTGCTACCAGTCGTATAGATCTGTCATATATTATCTCATTTCATGAGCATTCTGCTTTATTTTTTGCTGAATTTAAAAACTCATTGAAATACAATATAAATTGAAATCAAAATCAAATAATATTGATGCACAGTAAATTATTTCAACCGTTGAATCAATTAACTGTCATCTTTCACTATCTGAAACTCATTTTTAGAGGTGGTTCTCCAACCAATTGAGAAAATTATTCGTAAAAAGAATATTGTTGATCTAAATAGTTAGATATGATAATTATGGATTGTAAATTTTGTATCTTCCGACAACTAAAACCACTCTAATAAATTTATGTACAAAAATGTAATTAATTTCATCCTCTTTAATTCAATAGGTTTTGAATATCGTGTTACTTAATAAATTTAAAATCATTTTAAAAAATATTTTTCATCATCTATACGTCGATTAATGCCTATAAATTCAATTAGGCCGACTTTTATTAAAAATTATTCCTTATTTTATTCATAATTAATCATTTAAGAAATGTTGCTATCGTTTATTGGTAAGTGCTTTGAGAGAGAAAGATCCCTCCTCAGAAGATTACATAGAATCATTATATATCCTATTTATCGTTACTAATTTTATAGTCTAACTGAAACTAGAGACAAAATGAAAGCTTTTGCCTATCTTGACAAAAAATAAATGATGAAAGATGGAGAATGGAAATGGGTCTATGTTATTAAAGAGCAAACTAAAAAGAAATGATTTTTATTCCCTCCATAATCTATTGAAATTTATCATTTTTAATAATTAAAAATTGAAAAAAGGCGATAATGATTTACAAAACATTGATGTTTTTAATTAATTATGAATTGATTTAAAAGAATTGTTGGATAGGTTATCAATGGTGCATTAATTGTATAATTTAATGTTGTATATTATCATTAGTAATTAAAATGAACTTTCCTAATATCAAAAATGAGTCTCTTGGTAAAAACTGATAGAACTGGTTATTCTTGACGTTAATATTAAATTTAGGCTTCTGTTTATATTTTTTGCATTTTGATAATTAATTGTTGACGAAAATGTTGTAAATTTATTAAAAAAATATATCAAAATTATTAGAATTATTAGAATAAAAAGTCTAAGCGTTAGGTTTTTGATTTGAATTGCTGTCTTGAGCTAATTTTACCATCCATAAATGGTTTTATTATTACTTACCCTTTTAAGCAACACATGCGTCATTGTATGCTATATTAAAATTATATATTTTTCGGTTCATTATCAATTATTATTTAACAATGAAAATACGTTCAGACCCAGACTTCAGCAATTAGTACTCCTCAGAATCATATGGCCACTAGTTTAGACTTAAATATAAGAAGGAACTTAATACAGAGAGTAGAGAGTAAAAAAATCGCCGGATTTCGGAAACTAAGAAATAGAGGTTGATTTAAATGGTCACCAAGGAAAACTATAGGATTAAAGAGGTAAACCATTTTTTATTTAGGCTGGTCGTCTTTTGGGCATCAGCTATAGCACCGCTAAGAAAATTTTCACCATCTTCAGAAAAGACCTCAGACCTAAAAAGGACTCAGAGACAGGAGATGAACAAAAGCAGTTGATATGTGGCTACAGAATATTTCCTGAAGAACATGGCCACGTGATGCCAACTCTGCAAATTATTTCATCAATCGCAGGGAAGTTCCAGATGCCCTTCTCTGAGGAAAGCTTTCATTTTAATAAGCTTTGATCTTTTTATTGATTTTCATACAAGTTTCCATTATTTGAATTGATGTTCTGTAAAATTAGAGAGGGAAAAATGGGACAATTTAATTTATAAATCCATCGGGAAATTTTAAAAATATCACCTGTTAAATTTGAATTATTATACATTTTTAAGTATTAAAAAGTCTTCAATTAAGCTACCTTATCCAGCCGATTAAAACAAATTTTAGAATAATGCCTCGAGCTAAAAAATATGATTTATCAATGATTTTATTAACATCTTTATCTTCTTTATTGCCATCATTTAGCGTTATGATCTTAATATTTACAATTAACATTTTTTATTACTGTTGGCTGTTCGACAGCGCTTTAAGACAACAAAATAAGACTGTTTTATTGCCAAAATGGATGCTCTTAAATCTTAAATATATTAATCTTGCATTAAGGCCGTCACCTTTGAAGATCTATGCACACTTCATCGAAAAAAAAAAAACGATGCAAATTGTATATGAGGAAAATATCTGAACTTTGTAACTTAAAGATATTGATGTTTTTTGAATGATGATAAGAGGAATTTAAGAGTAAAAATAGCACACAAATGAAATCCAAAGTATAAATTATTGATATCAATTAACATGGCATTCTTGAATATTTTGTTTGTTTTGCATAAAATCAAATACAGGTATTTGATTTTATCAACAGTCCTAAGTTACAATCTCAATATTTAAATTATAAGATGTAAGAAAATCAATAAAACATTGAAGATATTCTTCGCAGATAATCTCTTCTTAGAATAACATCATATACTCATCCTTAAATAACTCTCAAACACGAACCCATCAACGCCAAACAATGTTAATAGTTAAAAATATAATTGCGTGATCTCGTGAAGCAAAAAGTAGAAATAGCTCGCCAAGAATAGTACACTCTTGACAATAATAAATACGAAGCCGTCTATGGGGAGTTTGTGCAAATGACCGTAAACAATTAAGCTCAGGAAAAGATAATTTGCACTAATATACGCGAAATGCATTAAATAGCTGATGTGCTTATGAACCCACCTAATTTTAACAAAGATTTGTATCTCAGTTCAAAGGAACCGCCAAAGCCAATATAAAAAGTTGAACTTGAAAATATTTACAAATATTATGAAAAATTGTATAAATCAGGTTTTAAAAAATAATAAAATGAGGCCGAAGAAGCCATAAAAAAAGCGAAAAAGTTTATTCTTGAAGAGTGAGAAAGAATATTGATAATTCGTGGTGCAACTCAGCGCAGTATATCTGTAATAATGTTTTTGGTTCTATTTATATTGACTAAGCATCTCAAAAAATGTCAATAATTACTTTGCTGTTTAAAATCACAAACTTATAAAGATAATATCTCGATTTGCTCTATTATATCTCTTTGCGATATTTTGTAAAAAAAATGCAGTTTAATTTTAAACAAAATAACGCATTTGGTTATCCGTTATTTATATCTTTCTACACTCATTTTGTTTATTTAAATAAATTTGCATTATTCGTAAGAATACACAACTAATTTATAATGTGGATAAATATATTATTTATTTAAAATAATGAAGATATCATTCTTTATTTTCAGCAATATTCTGCTTTTTTCATTTTATTAAAGCTTGAATTCTCGTTTTAAAGTACGCGGATTCTTTCTTCATAGACATTTTTGATCTATTATAAAACCTATATAATATACAAAATACTCTTTTGTATTCACGGGACGCCTCCGTGACTTTTTACTTCTCCAATTTTCTCCTTTTATCGGACTACTCTACTAGTAATTTAATTTATTGTATTTTAAGATCAAACTATTTTTCTTTATTCTTTAGGTTGTTTTCATATTCATTTCTTACTCTTTTGATTTCTTCCAAGAGTGATGATTTTTATTCCTTAGCTTCCCAAAGTTCCTTCTTGGTTTTTTAAAGTTCCTGCCTTAATCTTTTAAGTTCTTCATTTTTATCCTTAATTTATATTTTATATTTGTCAGTCTAATCTTTTAGATAGGCATTATCGTTGGAAACTATTAAAAGCTGTTAATTGAATAGTTCCTGGTTGATGTTCAATTTTTCTTTTAATTTTTCAGCCATCCTCTCGCTGTCTTTTCCCCTTCCTCCTTTATTCTCTTTATTAAGAGTGGTATTAATAATTTTTAACTCTTCAAGTTAGTTGTTTTTAAGTTTCTCTTGCTCCAACATTGATTGTACCTATCTTAATTATTTTTATTTTTGTTATAGTCGAGTATAATAATCATTTTCCATATTTTCCTTTTCTTGGGCATGATTTTGTTTTTCCAGTTTTAGATCATTTTTACTTTTCTCTTTAAGATTTTAACATAACTGCAGATTTGTTTCATCCTCTATCTTGATATCTCTGATTACATTTTATAATTGCATTTTTTATTTTTTGAGTGAAGCCAAATTTTAATTATTTTGCTTCGACAAAATTTGATATTATTACGCTTCAGATTTCAGTTTATTTCTTTCATTCACAATGGAATCATATTATTTCTGTAATTTATCCAATTTTTTGTAGCCATCATCAGCTGGCTTCAGAGTGTGTTCAAGTTAGGACCCACGATATCTATCACTACTCCTACTGTCGTCATAATCTTGGGTTAAGTTAACATCATTCTCATATCTGATTTTCAGATTTTAATAATTCTTTAAAAGTCCATCTTTGTCTTTGTTTAATTGGGTGATTTGTGATAGTGCCCTTTGAAGGTCATTTTTATTTTTTTTATTTTCGCTTTCTAATTAATTATTTCTACTTTGACTTTTAAAAAGGTTGTCCTTCAAAATTGCTAATTAATTCTCCATTTTTCTTTTGCTCATATCAAGAGTTTGGATCTTATTTGAATTTTATTAATCACTTATCTTGTGTCTCTTGAGTTCATCAGAAGATTTTTTAGACTATGATTAATATTTCTCAGACTCTCTTGCCAGTCTAGCATTTTCTGAATTTAAATATTTTTGCTTTTAGTTAATTTGTTCGAGAATGAGTTGTCCGAAATCGACACCCAACTTTTCTGGGCTTCCATTTTTATACACTTCAATCAATTATTTTATCTTGTCTGACAATTCTACTCTTAGTTTTTAATTTTCCTCAGCTAATTCCTAGTATTTCTTTTATAAATTAATGAACTCCGCATTAATTACTTCAAACCCATTCTCAAATTCTTGTATCTTAGCGTCATAAGCATCAAAAAGAGGGGTCAATATCTGCTAATATTGATGCAATATTGGATGACTCCCAATAGAGTTGTATAGCTCAGTGTTAGTATTAATTGGTCTAATATCAAACTGGCTGTGCAAATTTTTTAACTATTGACCCAATCGGCTGCCTAAAGTAAATTGACTGATTACCAATATCTTTAAGTTGCATGTTTTCTTTGGTGAGATCGTGGTTGAGGTTGAGTAGTTGTTGATAAGTTAGCCTCTGCTAGAGATCGCGATTAGAAGGTGCCTCAACACGGTGCCCTTCCATCTGACTTTGAAAATTATGTTTGCTCATTTTAAATTATAACTACAAATATTATGATTAATGCATAACTTATTATATCAATTCAACGACTTGTATTTGATCCTTCGTTATCCTTTTTATCCAACCTCTTTAATTCTTTAAGAATCACTTGAAATTTATTTTGATCTAGCTTTGCTCGAGGTATTTTGATGTCGCTGCTACTCATCAGCGAAATAAAAGGCGGCTTCGTAAAAAATTATGTTTATTTATACCTAATTGACTCAGATTTGCTAGAACCCATTTCACCTCCTTTCTTTTATATACTTTTTGCTTCATTATTACTTTTTACTGCTTCGGTAATTTATTTATTGCTGAGGGTCATGGCAGCCACATATTACTTCTTGGCCTCCATTTATCTTTCGTGAATTTTATTAATTTATTCCAGCAGCTGCAGTTCTTCCTCTTGCAGTTGTTTGAGGCGTCTCCTTTTCTCTTCAGATTCCTTTTATGCCTATTGCTGATTCTGCTTTTCGGATGAATAGATTGAATTTAGCTTGTTTTTCCAATATTACAGATATTTTTCTTTTGCCTTTTCTGACTGTGAAGCAATGGCACGTTTTTTCTGTCTTCTCTGCTCCTCATAACTCTAATTTAATTTTTAAAGTGATCTTCTATTTTCCATTGAGGCATTCTTAATTTGTCGTGCATCATCCAGCTTTACCAGGTACACAGCCTTCAAAATATTATTCATTTAATTCTTATGCATTTCTCGATAAGTCTGATTTCTTTATCGGAGTTGAGATATCTGATTCTCGATTAGATCAATGTCCTTATTTTTCTGCATAGACTATTTATTACCAAAGCGCTTAACTTACTGAACTATATTTTTTTTTTAACCACCTGCTCTGTTAAACTTTTATGTCTCGAAAGACCATCTTTTTATTTCTTAAGCTGTTGCCTTAATAGCTGGACTCGATTATTCATCATATCTAGATTCTATTGAACCCGCTTATGTTAGTCTCGATCGCGAGTGGGTTAGTCGTTTGATATTTTTTAGTGAGAATTATCATTTTATTTAGAGTTAATTGAACTTTTCATCAATTAATTATAACAATGTTATAATTTTATAATTTTGCAGTTTAATTCCAGCCATTCTTTCGATATTTTATTTATAAATTATTTCTCAATCTCAATAAGATTATTCCATTTAAAAAACAATTATTTATGATGCAAAATGTCAGCAATTGAGTTGCAAAATATCAATAAGATTGAGAAACATCAAATATAAATAATATCATCGTCTCCTGATATTTACTGCTTGCTGGATCAACTTCTTTAATTATAAAATATTATTTAATTCATTGCCCTATCTGTTTTATAACAGCTGACCAATGAAGTTTGAAATCTCATATTATTAGCTGCTTTATCCGAAATCTTGGTTCGTATCTATATTTTGATTGAAGAGGTTTTACAACACAAAAGCTAAATTCCAAATAACTTAAGATTCAGTTTGATCGTAGTCTTATTGAAGTTAGGCATATTCAACTGATTTGTTTATTTTTATTAATGCTAAATTCGGATTTGCTTGGCTGAAATTACAAATAATCAGAGATTATAGTAAATGAGAAGAGTAATCACAGTTTTGAATTTTCCTGATATAAAAATCGATGGTTTTATTGGCAATTATTAATTTTTATCTGGCATTGAGTTGGATACACTCATTCATTAGTTCCCTACATAAGTAATCACATACATAAAGGTAAAATTATAGGCTGATTTCGATGTTCTAACTTCAACTTATTTTTATTTTGATACTGCAACAGGTTTCTATTCTTCCCTCTTAGAGTTTATAGTTTTGTGGATGGGATTTATGCTTTGGGAAATGATTGAATTGGAGTTTAATTTTGCATTCTTTAATGCATTGATCTATAGATTATAAATGTGGTTGTTTTTTTTAACTATTTATTTTTCAAGATTAGCAATATCTTTTTGAAGTGATTTGATTTCCTCTGAAAGCTTCCTTTTTAAATTTCGTTAATGCTCTAACTCTTTTATTAACTTTTCAATCAATTTTTAAAGTTCGTACTGAACATTCATATTAAAATCACCTAAATGCTATTTATTTAAACTGTATATACTTTCATTATATTAGCAAGGTTGTCTATTGAGTTTACGAGTCTATATTTACATTTTTCGAAGGGATGATTTAATTTATTCCTTTTAAATTAACAAATGTTGGTTGTTCTGTTGCAGTGTGTTGTTTTCGATGGACAACTCTTCAATGATCTTATAGCTATCTTGGTTCTTAAATCTTAGCTACTTGACCTATTCTGTCATTTTGAAAATGGTATTATCCTTTTATCTGAACTGTTGGGAAATACTGGCTTGATATTGATTGAGGTCAGTTCTATATTACTTAATGATATTTTCAATATCATTAAAATCACCTTGCATTTCACTATATTATTCATTGAAAGTAGCTTGGCTGGAAGTATTATTTTTTTCATATTAGTTTTGCTAAAACTGCTCAATACGATCAATCAATTTTTTGTTTGCGTTCGTCAGAGTTATACAAATCTTTTGCAATTCATTTATTTTGAAAGTTAAAACACTAGCTTACTTGCTATTATTGCTGACGTTTTAGGTACCCAGAATATTATTGACCTCTTAGAAAGCAGTCGAATCAAAATCTCCATTTTATTCATCATTATTCATCCGACTCTATTTAAATTAAATAATTGAAATTCATTTTAAGATGGTATTCGCTGACAAAAATTAACTCAGTTGTATAGGATATTTATTTATATTGAATATTTCACAAATGTTATCACTAAGTGCCTTTAAACTTGGCTCTCCACTCGTTCGCCTGTTATTCCGTGTAAGTCGTAAAAAGAGGAATTGGCTGCCTGATTTATACAGATTTGGAAGTCAATCCCAAAAAGATGTCTCTGAAATTTCCTTCGTTCAAAAATTTGCCAAGAGTAGCATCATGAGGAGTTCTCTCTGCCAAGCCAAGCAAAAAATTAATCTTTGCACTTGTGGAAGGTATATAGGGTTAAATGAGGAATGATTGAAACCTCAGAAAATTGGCTGTAATGTTGATTACTACTTAGGTTCTAAATAATAAAATATGTACCGTCCGCTGTCCTTATGCTCCTTTTCCCAAAATTTAGAATCTTGCAAATATTTATTCGCACTTGACGATATTTCCATACAATATTTTAGACCTTCTTTTATTTCAACCTAATTCAATAACTTCCTATATTTTTGATATCTGCTTTCCAGATCAGCAATAAACTCTTCATCTTGATCATTCAACAGCTATTATTTCAGAGTTGGAATTTTTTTATTTTCGAAAGCATAAATGAATTAAAGAACTCTGTTCACGAGATTTCCCAAATTTGCAAGCAATTAGTTATTATTTTTGTCAATAAAATCCTTCCAAGAAAATTCAGAATCACTTTTTTCTGGTCTGTTGACTAGAAGGTAATATCGCCAAACTTAACTAGGAATGAAATCCTCTAATTCAATAGCGTGAGTGCCGAATACTCCTGTTCCATTTCTTTTAGAAAATTTACCAGCCTAATAGTTTAAATACTCGGTGGTGGAAATATGATGGAGAAGTGTCCACCCTTGCTGAGAAGCAATCAAACTAGAGGGAAAGATGACAGTATGAAAAGGAACATTGTCCTTGCCCATGAACTGGAAAAGCTTTACGTCTGAGTTGATCCACCATTGCTTATAATCCTCTTGAAGTAAATTAGCAGTAATAGAAATATACCCAATGGGAGCATCAAACCACACATAGAATACTTTTTTTTGGAACTATTCAATAGGTACTGTCACTCCCCATTTCAAATCACGAGTAATACACTTAGGTTTAAGCCCCATGTTGGTCCAAGCCTTTGTTATAGTTACTGAATTTTAAGACCAAACTCCTTTCTTTGAGGCTACATTGATCCATTCCTCTAACTAATGCTGAATTTGAGGAAGATCAATAAAGAAATGTACAGTTGACCTTATAACTGGTGGCTTTTTGCAAATATGGCAAATGTAATTTTTTAATTCGGTGGGAGAGTTAAAGAGTTTTTGGCATTTATCACACTGATCTCCTCTAGCATCTTAGAATCCACAAAAAGGACAGGTGCCACAAATAAACCTGTCTGCTAAAAATAGATCGCAATTTTAGCAATAGCATTGGGTCATTTCTTATTGGTTAATTCGATCTGCTTTTTGGATATTTAAAAAGATTTATTGGGTAATTTTAGTGTGCCATTCAGTGCTTGTCCTTCCAAAATAATCAAACCCAATATCAAACCACCTGTAAACATCAGCATGAATTTTGTGGTAATAATCACATATTTGTTGAGGAGTTTTCTTTTATTACATCGCCTTGACCTCAGTTGCAGTTCCGTACTCATCTGTTCCACACACATATAAAACATTAGAACCTTGGAGCTTCTTAAACCTGGAAAACACATCAGCAGAAAGTACACAACCAATAATATTGCCCAAGTGAGGTATGTTGTTCACATACGGTAGAGCTGAAGTTACTAAAATGTTATCGAGCTCTTAGGAAGGTAAACAGGTATTTGGTTATAAAACTATTTTTTGTTTTTTAAATTCTTGCTTGGTGGCTTCATCAGCCTCCATTTTCGGCTTTTTAGCTTTTCCTTTTTTCTCTCCTTTGGATTAAGAATCTTTAGACGTTAGTGTTTTAACCTCTTGCTCCTTTGCTTCTTTTTTCTTTTTGACAGCTAATCGTTTTTCAAGCTTCCTTAATTGTTGTTTTGACAAACCCATTCTTTCTCCTTCAGAAAGGGTCTAAGGATCATTTTTTCCCTACTAATTCTCATCCTCTTTTATTTTTTCGTTCTTTTTAGTGCCTTCCTCTTTTTGTTCAGTTTTTGTTTCTTGATTTGGTGATGTTGATTCCATTTTATTTTAGATGATTTTAATTATGTAAAGAAATTGATTAAAGTGTTGATAAATATATTTGATATCTTTCAATCTATTTAAAACCCAATTAATTTCCATCATTCATATTTATTTTAAACTTATCATTTCAGTAATATTGCTTGTTAAACTTCCTTTGTGCCTTTGATAGTTTTCTGAACACTTGATGCTTCAAAAAATATTCATCACTACCTTTGCCTCTAAAGATATGCCACTCCTTTAAACTATATCTAGAATTTTCTTTGCCATGAGTGCCTACTTCCACTAATTCGTATTTGTTAAACTTCTTTTATTTGGTTAATTTCATCATGGCGCCGTGGTATTCTTCTTAGTTTCTTTCTGCATCAAGCATACCGCTATTCCATTCGTTAATCTCGGAAATAATACTCTCATTAGAAAGCTATGGGATATCCAATCCATAGTCACAGAATTTTTGATTTTCGTTATATCTTTGTTCGTATCTAAGGGCTCTGAGATAAAACTTAACTCCTAATTTTGGAATTATTTCATGATAAAGCTGTGCCCTAACCCAAACACAGAATTTAGTCCTTGCTGGTAGAATTCCAAATCGTTTTGAAATATCTCGAACAGTCCATCCCTGCAAATATAACTCATAAATCGTATCCACTGCTCGAGGTGATAAAGATGCTGAGATGCCTTTACCTTTATTCCATGGATCTACTGTCATCGGAGTCCCAGTAAATCTGTGGAGTGATTTTTTAGCTCTTCTTCTGTTTAATTTTCTTGCGTAGGGAACATTTAAAAGTGATTTTCCTTATATATGGATTTTGTAATGTTTTACTCTTTTCATATCGTATTTTTGAGCTTTATTTATTTTCTTTTGGAGGATTTAACCATATTGTGCTAGAGACATTCTTTGAGCGTTGACTGGAAATTTGTTAATTTTCTTTTGTATTTGAATTTTTTATTAGTAGTTATCAGGAAGCTTGTCAATAAATTTGTAAAGATTTTGAACCAAAGTATTTTGCTATATAAATTAATTTTGATTTAGGTTTCGATCCTAAAGAACAGGATACACTTTGTTGTAGGAGGTGTAGTCCCCATAATCTGAAAGTAAACTGTGGCTCGAATTTTGGTGGAAACTATATACCCTCTAGTTTACATGCTTCTTTTACTGATGAGCCGAGATTATATATCGGTCGCTTTTTTTACAATTTGCTACTTCTATCCATCTTGGACTAAATCACTAAGCATCTCATTAGATTTCTTTTATTTGCTTTTTATTGTACTCCACTCCCCATTTAACTTTGATCTGCGAAAAACAGACTCTCGAAACTATCTCAAAATGGAACTTTTTTCTACTTGACTGCGATAGGCCTGGAAAACATCTTTTTGCAAAATTGGCTCCTCACTCGTGTTTTTTTGAATTGGTTTTCTTCCTTGTTTTTGTGCGGCTGAAAACAGATATGCATTTTTCAGCAAATTTTTAACCACAACCAACATATATAAAAAATGTTATAAATTGATTTATATTTAAAGATTAGCAAATGAATTTATTAAAAGATGAGCCATAAAATTCCTATAACTCTAGAATGGAAGATTCATGATAGGAACTTATAAATATCACGTATATAAGTGCTTTATTAGCTATTAATAGATCTTAAACTCTATTAATAAGCCATTAAAATATTTATGTTTCTGAAATAAATTATGTCCTTTCCTTCTACAACAAAAGGGGATGGACATAAATTTCACACCAATCACCCACCAAAATGAAAAATATACAAACTGAAATGTGATTTGTTGTTGTTAAAATTAAAATATGAACTTAAGTATTTTCTTTCCTTCAAATTTATACAAATATATATCAAGGGTCACTTTCAGTGGTTCTCCATTTTTTTATGTAAGGAGTTATTGATAAATTTAATTCCATCAAAGATAGTCTTCTCCCGTTATCGAATCTACACATGATCCGATATAATCCCATAGATTTCCACATGTTTCCATCGCCAAAAGTATCGTGAAGACCTACCAAACTGTGGATGGTAAGACTCCGATAATGGTTATAGTGCCCTAATGTTGGACTATTAGAATAATTCCAATTATCATTGCGCCAAAATATTCAAAAATATGCCTAAAGTTCGATGATTTGAATTAATCCTTTGAAACATATCTTAGTTGTTAGGTGTGCTAGGTGTAACATATTTTTTATTTATTTTTAGGGACATCTTAAATAATATGTATTGCTGTTATTTATCATGTTAATAAAAGATCAGATGAATCTTAAGAATTAAAAAAAATTAAGGGGTAAAAACTCTAAATATTTAGTTTTCAGATGTGTTCTCAGTCAACAAGTTAGTTAATAATTCTTTTCTCAAGTTAAAGTTAACACATATAAATTTTAGTCAGAGAATATAAGCGGTAAACAAGATTTATTGCCATACAACTGATCAATTCGCTTATTTACCAAATTTTATGAAATGAAATTGGCCAAATTTATTTTATAAATGCAGAAACATTTTTTAATAAAAGTATATTCTTTTAATTGTCTAATGCATTAGCCTGTTAAGCAAGCTCTATAAGCAGTGGGAGATAAACATAGCTATCAAAAATGGTTTGTGGGGTTTCTTTTTTTCATTGCCTTTCAAGCCAACTTCCTGCTGATTGGACCTACTTTCATTTTCATGAATCCTCTTTTTAGCTGTACATTTTCAGATCAACTTGTCGATGAGTCTCAAGCTTGCTCGCAGCTAAGTCAGTGCCAGATATGTAATCATAGCCTTATACAGCCAATTCATATACGCTGGTTGCTCACATGGAACTGTATT
>Ga0302186_10001279_pt1 | contig 21267 bp, 14 predicted proteins | sample II_Bog_E1_2_FD_198782 | JGI IMG/M metagenome (GOLD analysis project Ga0302186, IMG submission 198782) | Peat permafrost microbial communities from Stordalen Mire near Abisko, Sweden - II_Bog_E1_1 | ecosystem: Environmental > Terrestrial > Soil > Wetlands > Peat | place: Sweden: Abisko...
GATGTTTTTTACTATTAAATAATTCCGGAGAGACAATATATTTTTTCTTTATAATTGTAAAATTTTATTGGAATAATTTAATTCTTTATTATGTTCAATTTTTTTTTAAAAAAAAATTAAGAAATTAAATTTTTTATTAAGGAAAAATGAAAAATTTTATTTTGTTTGATTTTTTTTTTTAATTTTTGATTTTTGTGTTGTTTTCTTTTTTCTTGTTAAATTCAAATCTTATTTTTTTAACTTTATATTTTCTTTTCTTTCTTTTCCTCTTCTGACTTATAATTCTTTGGGTCCATTGACTTCTTAATTTCATCAATTGTTTCAATGATAGTTTGTATTTTTTTGTTTTGTTCTGTAATGTTCTCAGTATTCTTTTCAAACTTTTCATTGATCATTTTGATTTGACTTTCTATCTTTTCATTCGTGAATGTTTTCACAGCACTTATGGAGTTTTCCAATCTTCCCTCCATATCCAACAATTTATCTTCGGTTTTGACTTCCTGTTTCTCATTATAAAGTTGTACTAAATATCTGCCCATTACTGGGGGTTTGAAAAACATCGTAATTCTTGTGACCAATGAACAATTCAAATCAACAATTATATTTGTAAGCTCATATACTCTTGTTTTTTCTTCATTATCCTTCATTTCTCCATGTTTATCACCAATGATGGAAACAAGCAAATTTAATGAAATAATAGCAAATAAAAATGTAGATGTGATCATGAAAAATTGAGCTAAATTCGGTAAAACTAAATCATAGGAAGTTATTCCATCAGTATTGCCAACTGCTGATTGATAAAAATCAATAAAAGTGTCCCATAAACTTGGAACTTCATCAGACATATCATTATGTAATAAGTAAAAAGTTGTTGCTAACGTTAACATGAATAAAATCATAAAAAGAACAAAATACTTAACCCCAGTAATAACATTTAAAATCAATCTGATCATAGAAGAAGTTTCTTTAAAACTCCTGAAAAACGAAAGGAACCTAAACCAAAAGCAAAACATACAAAGCGAAAAACATAGCTTAATATAAGGGATGTAATCTGAAAAATTATAGAAATTAACTGCAAAATCAAAAGTAGCTGAACCAAACAATAGGGGAATCAAAGCCATATCGAAATAATTCCAAATTGATTTGAAATAATACTTTGAATTTCGAAATTGGATGAGTTCATTAACTAGACAAAACAACGAATATAGGAACAACAACACATCTATTATCAAGGTAATTAGTAAATAAGCTTTATAACCAGCATTATCACCTTCATCAGCTACAATGATATTTCTCAAAAATGCGAAATTCAAATTGAAAAGAAAGAAGAAAATGAAAAATATCAGAAATTCTATTTGGTAATAGGCCTTTAACCGGCTCCAAATAAAATTAACCATCATTGCAAGAACTCTATTAGCAAAAATCGGATTATCCGACTCCAAATCCGAAAGCAAAGAGAAGAATTCATCAGCTTGTTCTTCACGGATATCACAAATTCCAGGTAAACATAAGATTTTGGCCTTGATCATCGATTTGTTTTCTTCTTTAAATGTTGATGATGTGTTTTCATTAATTTCCTCTTTTTCCACTTCTTTTTCTGATTTAAAATATTCCCTTAATTTGTCTTCAATATATAGTCTATCAATATAAAGCGATTCCGCTTCGATGATTATCGGCTCCTCAAGTTCAACAAAAACTAAAGAATTATCATAAATCGAGGGATCAAAAGGGATCAACGAATTGTCCAAAATATCTGAAATTAATGATAAATCTTCGCCAATGATGGTGATCAGTTGACAGAACAAATTTAGAATAGAATAGTTTTCTTTGAAATCATACAAAAGAAATCTACTTTTGATAAAAAAGTTGGTTTCCGGCTTTTTGAAATATTCAAAGAACAAGTTGAAAAATTTTATAATCAGAGTCGTGTTTTGCTTGATTATCAAAATATCAAGTGGAGTGTTATGGAAGATATCTAACGAAAAGAACTCAGTAATAATCGGATTTTCACAATCTTTGTAAATATCAGCAATTTTCTTTTGATCGAAATATTCCATCTTTTCGTAAATCGATATCAAATGTAAAAATGAGAGAAAATATGGGTAAGCACTCATTTCTCTATTGCAAATTATTTCTGAATCTTGTTCCAAACTTAATATCGAATCATAACTTAAAGTGCTATATAAGTAATTCGCGAAACAAGTGGGATCGTATTGATATAACTTATAACTAACTGATAGCAGAACAATTTGGTTGTTTTTTAGATCATAAAAACACGTCAACAATTTTTCTGGGACATTGTATTCAAATATCACTTTTCCGGTATAGCAGTCGATCAATTGATTGTAAAAGAGAATTAATCGATTGTTGAAATTTGAGAGAAATATGGGTAAATTAATGAACTTCAGGCTATTGAACTCACACATCATTGTATAATTCTTATTGTTCCATATTTGAATTTTTCTAGAAGAGAGTAATATGATTAATATTTTTAAATCTGGTGATAAGATTATAGATTGAATTTTATCATTTGTCATCAAGATAGTTGAAGGAGGTTCATTGTCATCATCGAGATTCCAAGATTTTAGGACTTTTGAAGACCCTCCTGAAAGAAACTTTCGTTGATCTTGATAAATGTAAAGAGTCCATATAGTTTCATTATTCGTATCAAATTTTTTTATTTGCATTCTGCTGATTAAATCCCATAAACGGATTGTGAAATCAGAACTACCAGACAACAATTCACTTTCATTAGGAGTTAATGCAATAGTCCAAACATCAGAGGTATGGCCCTGCAAATAATATGGGATCTTTTCATTTTCAATGCTCCATAAACCAATTTTCTTATCACTGGAAGCTGAAATCACCATTCTTTTAGATGTTATCAACAATTGATTCACTTGATCATCATGACCGTCTAAAAAAGCCAACTTACGATTGTCTTTCAAATCCCAGACAGTGATCAAATAATCATCCCCTGAAAATGCCATTATTCTCTTATCTGATGAAATCGTTTGAGCCATCAATGTACATGATTGATTATAAAAACCATCATAAACTTTATACAAATTCAAGCTCGGATAGTCGAAAAATTTGATTTTTTTGTCTTCACCTGCAACTATTAGACTTTTCCCATCTCTGGAAAATATCAAAGAATCAATAGCTAGAATTGGTTGATCAAAAACTGGCAAAAGTTGATAATTATTTAAAGAATAGACAAAAATATTCTTTTGTTTTTTCAAGGAGGCCTTTTTTGGAGGGAGAAATGTGCATCCAACGAATAATTTTTGATTATCAGGACTCAACACCAAGCTTCTACATGAACTTTGTAGACCATCAAGAACTTTTATTAATGAATATTTTCGAAAATCCCAAATGAAAATTTTCGTTTCCTCTCCTCCACAAAACAAAATGCTTTCATCCCAATTCAAGACCAAAACCAATATAAATCCTTCAACTCCGACTAATTTATTCTTTAGTTTATAGCTTTGCAAATCCCAAAGGTATATATCTGCATCATTACCCCCTGAAATCAATGTTCGGCCATCTCTCGTTATTGTCAAGGCATTCACTCCACCATAATGTTCATTAAGAACAGTTTCCTCGAAATCTGCCTTTTGAAAATTCCAAATTCTGATCTTTGAGTCGGAAAAAGCTACAAACAGTTGACTCTCATCACAACTAAAAACCATCTGATTACGAACCTCTTTGTGATCAAAGAGGGGACCAATTTCCTTCATTTCTTTCAAATCATACATCTTAACCGACTTTCCTCCAGAGGAAAAGCCCGTTATCACTTTAGAGTCATCTTTGGTGAATTTGAGTTCCTTTTTAGATCCACCGAGAGAATTGGGGAATACCATCTTTTGTTTATTGGACTTTAAATCCCAAATTATCAATCTATTTTCTTTATCGAGGCTTGCCAAGGTGTCTCCATCGTTGCTAATAGCTATTTTTTTTACATGAGCTGGATGACCTTTAAGAAAATTCAAATCTCGAGCATCAAAACGCCGCCACACTCTTACAGTTGTATCAGAACTACCACTTAACAAAGTTTTCTCATCAGATGTAAGGGCTAAACTTGAAATTTCACCAATATGACCATCAAATACAGCGATTTTTTTGTAATTTGAAAGCTCCCACATGAAAATCCTCTTGTCATCAGAGGCTGAATAAAGGATAGTTTTCTCTGAATTCATCAATAATGAATTGACACTTCCTTGATGGCCTGTCAGAGTATGAAATAATTCGAATTTGTCATTTTTGACATTCCATATTTTGATTAAAGAATCATCTCCACAAGAAAACAGGAGGTTTTTTTTGGAATTTAAGCTTAATGAGTTGATACTTTGCTGATGGGCTTCCCACATTCTCTCAACGCAAATAATCTCATCCTTCTTAGTTGGACAATAAAATAAGCTCCTTTCATCATCGCAAAGGTAACTTTTGGTTCCTTCATCATTGATTACCATTGATTGGATATGATTTCCTAGAACTGTACAAAAGATAATCTTAAGGTCTGTTGTCGCTACAATAAAAGAAGAACAATCATCACATGCTACCCAGACTCGTTCTCCATTCGAAAACATTTTCATGGAAGCAACCCCACCTCCCAATTCTTTATTCATTAAAATCTGCTCCTTTTTTTCAAGATCCCATAATCTTATGGTGTAATCTTTTCCTCCGGAAATCAACTTTTTCGAGTCTGAAGTAAAACAAATTCCCGTGACAGTTTTTCTATGTCCCTCAAGTTTTCCTATAAATTTCCAGGTTTTCATTTCCCATAAGGAAATAGTTTTATCATTAGAGGCTATTGCCAAAATTTCTTGATTGGGAGAAATTTCTATTCTTGTTATTGCCTTGTTATGACCTTCAATTATGTTTTTGGTTTTAATTTTGCTAACGATGATTCTCTTTAAAGTATTAGATCTCCCTCCAGTTGTGATTAATGTACTTGAATCAGGGCTCAAGACCATAACTTTCACAAGACCCATGTTAAGATCTGATATTCCTATTTGTTCTTGGGATTCCCAATCCCAAAGCCGGATTCTAGTGTCTTCAATGCTAGTTATTAAAGTATAATTGTCATTGAGGATCTCCAAAGAATAAATCTCATGATGAATTTCAAAGGATTTTATCAATTCTCCGGTTGGAAAGTTCCAAATATTAATTGTGCCATCGAGGGTCGCACTAAACAATTGCTTTGAGTTCGGAGCAAGTTTTATTAAGGAAATTTCACTTTTATGGCCTTGAAATTTCGTTAAAACTTCTAATGTTGCGATGTCTAATTGCAGAATATCCAATCCTCCCTTGTGTGCAACTAATAATGAAGTGCCATTCGGGATCTCGAATGCACTAATCTTATCAGGAAATCTATCACTAGAATTAACTACTTGTTGAGACGCCCAATTGCATATTTTAATGCTTTTGTTGGCCACACAGGAAATTAAAGAATCGTCAAGTGTATTAAATCGTAGAAATCGAACACCTTCATTAAAGACTTTCAAAGTTCCTATAAGTTGGAAGTTTTTTGCATCCCAAAATATAATGGTTCCCCCTTCATCTCCCGAAGTGAACTTCGTTCCCAAAGCATTTACATTGACTGCTGTGATGGTTTCAGTATGATTTGAGAAACTTCTTATCATCGTGGCTTTCGGAATGTTCCAGATTCTAAGGATTTTATCTTTTCCTCCAGAAATACCCATGTCACTATTGGGGAATATGTTAATTGCTATTACTTCATCCCGACTTCCTTCCAATAAATGTCTCTCGTAATCTTTTTCAAGCCTTGTCAATTTAATAGTTTTATCGAAACTTCCTGTGATAATGGATTTGCCATTTGGTGAAATCAGAATACATGTAATCTTGTCTTTATGTGCATTTTGGCTTTTTTTCAACTCGTTCTTAAATAAGTTCCATGTTTTCACCGTATGATCAAAACTTCCTGAAAGAATAAGGCCACCATCTAGAGAAAACTTGAGTCCTGAAATGCAACCTACATGTCCTTCGAAGGTCGTCAATAATGAATAATCTTCGATATCCCAGACTCTTATTATCTTATCATCTCCTCCCGAGGCCAATAATCTTTCATTAGGAGATAATGCCAGGCACCTTATTATATCAGTGTGAGCTTCCAGAGTTTTCAGCAACGACAGATCTGAAAATTTCCACACCTTGATAGTTTTATCCCAGCTTGCCGAGATAATGTTTCCCTGATGTCTGGTCATTAGAAGTGCATTAATAGGGGAAAGATGAGCATTATTTATTGTTTTATTTTCACCTCCTTTTAAAGATCTTAATATAATATTGTTATCCTCTCCACTGGAGATCAAGAAAGACTCATCTCTACTTAGAGTCATTGCTAACACTGCCGCTGTATGCCCGGTGAACACTTCCAATTCTTCACCATTCAAAAGACTATATTTCTTTATTTTATGGTCCCATCTTCCTGAGAATAGGTGCTCATTAGTCATAAGCAAGCAATTAATGGAAGATAACTCATCATAACTCCCTATTCGTTTCACAATTGACTTCAAACTCAAATCCCAGAGATTAATCAAGGCAGCCTCTGCTCCGATGGCCAGAAACCTTCCATTAGGAGAGATCGCCATACAGGTAATTTCATTTTCCTCATTTATCACAATCTCAGTCTCCAAAAATAAGGGCTTGAAATTTTTGAGGTTTCGGTAAATTTGTTCAGGGGCAAAACCTTTCTTTGACTCTACCCATTTGATAAATGTGTGGAATTTTTCCATTGATCGGGATTTCTGAAATCGGTTAAAAATCTTTTGGATCTGGGAATAGTCGTCTATTGTGAAGGGCTTCTCTTCATTTTTAAAAATAGACTCGTAGTTTGGGTTACTGCAGCATTTCGAAGGACTGATATCAGGAGATTCATTATCCTCGGCAAACTGTTCGTAGGCCAGATTAATGTTCATAATGAAAAAAATAGATTTTTCTGTTAGGTTATGAATAAACTTCAAAGTATTTTTGAATTTAATTATTTAGAAGTTTTAATAAATAAAAGGTCAGTTTACAAAGACAAAGATAGTTAATCCCTATTAATTAATTTTCAAATTTTCAAATTTTCAAATTATCATAAATATTTTTTTTCATAATTCATTTTTTTAAAGTTTGATAACTAAAATAAAGAACAAGCTTTTTGTCTGATTTTTTTTTCACAAGAACCTTTTCCAAACTCACATAAATTTGAATATTTTTTTTTTATGAAAAGCAAAAAAATTATGAGATAAATTTTTAAAAAAAACATAAAATATGATTTAATAGATATATGCAGGTTTTCCTAATTAAGTATTTTCAAATTTAATTACGGTAATAATTATAACAAAGCAAAATTTCCTCTTCTCTCATACAAAATGAATGACATTTTCATCTATGCCATAAGTCATTAATTCTTCATGCATTTTTTTGTTCATTGCAGGGGGCCCGCACACGTAAATTTTTTTCAAACTTTCTTCTTTCATCACATTTTTTTTGAGGAACCTGTGATCAAAATAGGACGAAGTCAACGGCAAGTTTTGGAATTTGGTGTCTTTTGCTGAAATTCTGATCTTCATATCAAACCAATTATATTTTTTCTCCTTGACACATTCATACAATTTACTGATTATTTCAGATCCAATGAACTCTTCATCATTGGCAAAAGAAGCAAAAAGCATCAATTTGAAGTTATTATTAAACGATCCTACATAATTTTCCTTATATATGTTTATTTGATCTACATCTTCTTCCGATAAAATTTCATTAAATTCTGTGAACAATGCCTTCTTCAATAAGTAATCCAACAAATCCATAAAGGGCAAAATTCCGGTTCCTCCAGCGAAAATATAATGCATTCCGGAGCTTTCTCTGGTGAGTTCTAGTCCATTGCCCTAAGAAAATTATTAAATTTTATTTAAAAAAGAATGTATTCTTACAAAATTCCCTCGAATTATATAGGTTCGTTGTACATTGTTATGAATATAGTTGGAAAACGCTTTTGGCTTATTATATCTCTTGATAACCAAAGTGAGTTCTTCCGAATTTGGAGATATTTCAGGCTCTCCATCAAGAATGTCTGAGTTTTTGGTGACATTAGACAACGTGAATTTTTTCCTGATATTTGTTTCAACCCCTTTGTTCATTTTGAAATCATCATGATATTTGACTAGTTTTTCTCTTAAATTGATATTCTGATTAGAATAACACAAGACTGTTGTATAGAGTCTGGTTAATTTGTTGTGTTCTTCTGAATCTTGGACCTAAACAAATTTTTAAATTCTCCCTAAAGAAAATTTATTACGGTGAAATGTTTTCCCATCCATTCAACTCCCTTAATATAATTTCTAACAACATATTGAGTGGTTCGGAATCTAAAAAGGCTAGTTGTCTTTGATAAATCCTTTTTCTCAGAAATCATCCAAATGGCATCAGGGTTCATGAAGCCTTCGTTTTTTCGATTCACCAATACCTGTTCTGAAGGATTTTCAATCATCCCAATCATTCGAGAACTCAGATAATTAAAAGCATAGATGGTATGTTTATATGGAGCCAATGGCAAGTTCTCAAGACTACTGATACCATAGAAAAACCGACCAATTTCTCTTCCTAATTAAAAAAATTTGAAAAAGTTTTAATTGTTAAAGAATTTGTAGAACCTTTGATTTGTTCTAAAATGTAATCCCCACCTGGGTGTCGGAAGCCAGAAATATCATAAATTTGAGTATCTAAGATGACCCATGAAAATTGAGGGAACTCTTTCAATAATTGATCTCTGGGAACTTTTTTTAAAAATTTTTTTATTAATTAATTTTTAAAATTTAATTATTTACCGTTTAGATTAATTTTTGCAACAAGATCACTCATCAAGAGTGGATTATCATTCTGCAACTTAGGCGTTTTTTTTAGGATCTGTGGCTGAATTTGAAAAATAACTTCAATTAGTCCCTTAATAACAAAGAGAGCAACATAAAATACAATCAATGGGATTCTTTTTAATAAAATATTATTATAATTAAACAATTTCTTAACAAATATTACAATAAGCTTTCTTTGAATAATTTCAGTCCTATTCCAATATTAGCTTTTGATAATGAATAGATTACTATTCCATTGATCTTTAAAGCAATAAACTTTAATAATTTTTTAATTATTTTATTATAAAACCTTATGGAATAATTTGTGGTTGGTTGGATCAATAAATTTCTTTTTCTTTTCAATAATCATTTTCACAATGAAACCATAAGTTATTTCAAGAACATATAGTCCCATCAAGATCACCCCAATGACAAAATGAGCCACAGTCAATTTTCTCTCATTATCCAAATTCGCCAAGTCTTGTCGATCTAAAAAATTAAAAAAAATTAAATAAAAACTAAAAAAATCTCTTACGATTATAAATAATCAGGCTCTCCATAACAGTAGACAATGCGCAAACGACAAAAAGAATAATTCCATGAAATTCTATATACCATTTAAAAGCCTTCAAATATCTTCCAAAGAACAAGCCTACATCAATCAATCCTCCCCATACAACAAACATCAAAATCCCATGCAATCTCGTCATTGATGTTGTGTCTTCAATATCAACACTTCCATTATAACCTTGAACAAAATGTATATTAAACAGTCCTCTGTTATCATTATGATATTCCAAAGTCTTCCCACTGGAAAACGCATAAGCCATTTCATGATCCCCTTGGTCTAAATTCATGTCATATCTATCTCCTGTATTGACCTTTCTCTCATATTTTATATAATTATAGCCATCAATCATCCCATAACCTAACAGGTTCAAATCGTAAGTGCCACCAAGGTCCAGATCATTCGGTGGAGATGAATCACTGCTTGAGTACATATCACGTAATCTGACATTGGAGTTTTGATCATATTCCACTACATGGATATCGCAATTAGTCATGCATTTGCCAATACCCAAGGCTACATAACCTGTGTTGGAAGTTTTGATCATCATGGTAACCGAAGTATTATCGGCATTGAAATCCCAATAAAGCGTTAAATCATTCTGTAAAATAACGGCTGAGGATGACAATAGACCAATGTCATTTTCTTGACAAATACCATTAATAACCACAAACTCCTTACTAACACAGGATATGCATTGCGAATTTGAATCGCATTTCAAGCAATTTGAAGGGCAAGTTGCTGGAGCTGTTGAATTGGAGAAGTTTATGCTTGAACTTCCTCTTTCGTGATGATAACTGAATTGATCTCCACTTCCTATGGCGAAAATCACATCATTTAGCTGATTTATCTTGATCGGCTTATCATCAGAATCATCTGTCACCAATTTTCTTCTGAAAGTACATAAAGTATGTGTTAAGTTGCGGCTTGCTGTTATAAGTTCAAGGTCTTGGATTGAATCGAATGTTGGAAGAGTGTGTCCAGTTGATTTCATTTCGTAAACACCCCATTTGGCTTGAGAGGATTGGTTGCACATAAATATGTCCGCACCCGTCATTGAAGATCCAAGACCCAATGCGATATAACCTTGAGATTTCACAATTAAAGAGAAGGAAATTTCCTCGTTCTCAATAAAATAATAAAGGTTGAAATCAGATGATAAACTAACAAATTTTTCCATGGTGTAGTTTTCCAGGCAAACCCCTCCTCTGATTAGATAATTAGAATATTTGCATTTGAGACATGTGGTGTTATCCTCATTGCATTGTGAGCATAGATTCTGAGAGCAAGAACCAGATGAATTTGAGATTATGGATTGAAACTCTCCTTTTTCGGTGAAGCTGACAAAGTTGTCAGTTGCGCCATAACCATAGGTCATTCCAATTTTTGTGTTGACTTTGATTTCTACGTCAGTGGATTCATTTGTTATAAGTTGCCTCTCAATCGTGCATTTGGTATGTGTTGAGTTCCTTGACCCTTTCAACAAATTCACATTTTGAGTGTCATCTTTTTGCAATAAAGTTGCATTGTATTTATATTTCGAGACATTCCATGTCGTACTATTTTCTTCATTGCACACTATCAAATTCTCAATGGTCCCTTGATCTGGAATTAACCCCAAAGCCACCCATCCTTGTTGGTTTGAAATCATGGTGAAGGAAATGCTATTTGTATCGAGAAGATAAAAGTAGAGTGAAAAATTGGCCGTTTGGAAAAGTAGAGTCTCCAAATCCAAGTCTTCTTCACAAACTCCATTCACAACCATAAAATTATTGTATTTGCAACTCGTACATAGGTTAGTGGCTTCACATTCCAGGCACATCTCATCACAAATCGGCACTGAATTGTTGTTGAAAGCCATATTGAACTGACCCCTAGAGATATGATACTCAAAGATATCGCTTTCTCCCATCGCATAAATGAGATTTGCGTTGGTGCCCAAGGTAATAACAGAATCTGATGAATCATTTGTCTTTAATTCCCTTTGGAAGGAACAGACCGTATGTGTTGTGTTCCGATAAGCAAACAAAAGAACCAGGTTTTGAATTTTATCAACTGAAGGGGTGTCTTCGGTTGTTGATTTGTATTCTATGGCTTCCCATTGATTTTCTGTATTGTTGATATGGCACATGAAAATATCAGCTTGAGCCATTGAGGCCCCTAGACCTACTGCAATCCACCCTTGGCTTTTTCCTGCTAAGGTCAAAGATAAAGTGATATTATTTTCAATATAATAATATAAGGAGATGTTTTCAGTGATGATTTGACGTGTGTCTTTGATATAATTTTCCTCGCATTTTCCATCCAGTCCAGGAACAAAATTATTAAATTTGCACTGTTCGCAGTTGCTGTTTCCATCTCCTTTTAAACAAAGGGTGTCGTTGTTGTTGAAATCTAAACTTTGTTCTATTCTGATAATGGTGTTTCCTCTATTGTCATTATGATATACAAAATCATCACTGGAACCATGGGCATATATAATGTTTACATCTTCATCTAGACTTATAATTGTATCATTAGGATCCGTCGTTTTCAAGCTTCTGATGAAAGTGCAGCTTGTATGTGTTGAGTTTCTGGAGGCTGTTATCAGTTGCACATTTTGATATTGATCCAATATGGGTGTGTCTTCTGTAGAAGATTTAAACTCCAATACCTTCCATAAATTTTCAGCTGATGTAAAATTGCAAGTGAAAATATCAGCCCCTACCATCGAAGTTCCCAGACCCAAGGCCACCCATCCCTGATTTTGAGCCGTCATTGTAAAAGAGACATTTTGGTTCTCGTCTTTCAAATAATATGATAAGACAAACATTGGTGTCACGCTAACTGATACTTGACATTCTGACCCAATGATCACTGCAGGAGAAATGCATTTCAAGCAGACTTTATTCGTTGTATCACAAAGTTGGCAATAGCTTCCACATGCATAAAAGGAGACATTTGCCTGTCCCCTTTCAGTATGGTACTCCAAAGCATCCGATGGCCCATACCCATAAATAATATTCATGGGATTGGTGGAACTGACATTAAAAGAACCTGATGCTGATGCTAGTAGGCTTCTCTTGAAAGTGCATGACGTATGGGTGGTATTACGAAACCCAGAAATCAAGGTAACAGATTGAGGGTTTATAATATGGGGAGTGTCTTCAACTTGACTATTATAATGTGAAATCTGGGGCATATTATTTGAATTATAAGAACAGATGAAAATTTCTGAGGAATTCATATTTAACCCAAAGCCAAAACCCACCCATCCTTGGTTTTTTGATGTTATATTCAACTCTATCTCGGAGGAGGAAATTTGATAATCAAATGTGTAATTTGGACTGAGGAAGGTTGGGTGAGAGTAGGTGAAAAAAATAAATAAAATCAAGATGGCAAGATGGAATAATGATTTCATTTTGATTTTTTTTTTTTTTTGTTTATGGGGTAAAATCAATGATTGAATGCATGAATTTTAAAAGGGAAAAAGAGATACCAAAAAACTACGCATTTTGGGATAATATTAGGAGTTTCCATAAATAAAAAATGCGATAATTACGTCTATTTGATTTCCTATAAATTTGCATGTTTTAAAAATTTAGTGCTTATTAACTAATCTCATTTATTAAAAATGACGCAAATCCAAGGAAAAATAAAAATTTTTTTTTTTTTTAATTTTATTAGAAAAAAAGAACATCTGGGAAAATCGAATTTATTATATTAATTAAAAAAAAAATATATTAATACTTTGAATTTATTTAAAAAAAAAATTATGTTTTTCCTTTCAAATTTAGTTTCTTTCAAAAAATTTATAAGCTAGCGCATTCCATATCCATCACCATTTTCAATCTCTATAATTGGTCTTGTTGACAAATTTCTTTTCAAACCTCCATATGACACAACTAACCATGATTATACAATCAGTGCTTTTTTTTTTGAAAAAAAAAGTGCCTTTGCGATTCTAGCATTCATAATCATAGTTCATAAGCGTAAGGGGAGAACTAATGAACTGTATGCTTCATTTTAGATAATTTATTTTCTAATCTTATCAAGAGCACCTAAATCACCCCAATTCATTCATAAAACAGTATTTTGGAAGATTTTGGCAAAGATAGAGTGTTGATTATGCAGAAAATGTGTGATATGTTTGACTGATTGCAATTTCAATCACCTTTTGCAACTATTTAAATGAGAAAGCTCTTCATTCTGATATCAATAATTAATTATTAGAACTAAAGTTGACTAACACTTCATTTTATATTGTTTTTCATTCATTTTAAAAATAAAACATATTTAATTAAAAAAATAATATTGATTTCATGAGTTTTATTGATTATTTTTAGATTATATTAGTTTTTTTTTTTTTGAAAGAAAATTTTTCTTTTTAATTTTTTGTTGTTTTGTTTCCTTTACGTTTCAATGATACAAAAAACCAAAACAAGAAAATTTTCATGGGGAAAAAAAAATTCACATTTTCAAAAAATTAGCATTTTCAATTTTTTATTTATTATTTTATTGTTTTTTATCAGAAATCCGCTCAGAAAGATCGAGAAGATATAAAATTTTAATATCTTAATTTAAGGCCCAAAAGATAAGAAAATTTTTAAAACATAACAATATAAAATCTGAAAAATATCCAAAGCCTACCTAGATGCTATCCTCTGTTTTGAGACGTTTAGTCGCCCCCAAATCCCTTCCGACCTTCTACAAATCCTTCTTTTCGAATGGGTACCTCATTTCTTTTTTTAATTTCCTTCATTCTTCTTTAGAAAACCATCCCGATCTGAATACATCGTGGGTATTGATCTAGGGACCACCAATTCATGTGTGGCTGTTATGGAAGGCAGTGCCCCAAAGGTCATTGAAAACGCAGAAGGTATGAGAACTACTCCTTCAGTTGTCGCCTTCACAGATGACGGTCAAAGAGTAGTAGGTGCTCCAGCCAAAAGACAAGTAAAAATACGATTTTTTCCAGATTTTAAAAAAAATCCATAAGGCCATCACAAACCCAGAAAACACCCTCTTCGCCACCAAGAGACTCATTGGTAGAAGGTTCGACGACCCCATGGTTCAGAAAGATTCCAAGAATTTGGCTTTCAAAATTGTGAGACATACCAATGGAGACGCTTGGGTTGAGGCCAAAGGTTTTATTCTTTTATTTATTCATAAACGAACCCTTGTTTTTATAGGCCAAAGCTATTCTCCTTCTCAAATAGGAGCCTATGTTTTGGGCAAGATGAAGGAAACTGCCGAAGCTTACTTGGGAAAGACCGTTGCCAAGGCTGTGATTACTGTGCCTGCCTATTTTAACGATTCGCAAAGACAATCGACCAAAGATGCAGGGAAGATCGCAGGTTTACAAGTGGAGAGAATCATTAATGAGCCTACAGCTGCTGCTCTTTCCTATGGGTTGGACAAAACCGAAGGAAAGCTCATTGCTGTCTATGATTTGGGTGGTGGTACCTTTGATATTTCCATTCTTGAGCTCAGCAGCGGGGTTTTCGAAGTCAAATCAACCAATGGGGACACTTCTTGTGGGGGTGAAGTAAAAAATTATATATTTTTTCAGTTTTTACAAATTTATTTAGGATGTTGACGCCATCCTTCAAAATTGGATCATCAATGAATTCAAAACCTCAAACAAAGTTGATATTTCCAAGGATAAAATGGCCTTGCAAAGAGTCAGAGAAGCAGCTGAAAAAGCCAAAATTGAGCTTTCCTCCACTATGCAGACCGATATTAACTTGCCTTACCTGACTGCTGATGCCAGTGGACCCAAGCATTGCAACATCAAATTGACCAGAGCCAAGTTAGAATCACTTTGTGATGAATTCCTCAAGAGAACAATCAAGCCTTGCGAAAATTGCATCAAAGACGCTGGTGTTCAAAAAGACAAGATCAATGAAGTCCTTTTGGTCGGAGGTATGACTAGAATGCCAAAGGTGCAAGGTTTAGTCCAATCTTTCTTCGGGAGAGTGCCCAACAAATCAGTGAACCCTGATGAGGCTGTTGCTATAGGAGCTGCAATTCAGGTAAATAAGAATTTTCTTTACTTAACATTTTTATATGACCTTCTTCTTGAAATGCTCTTGTAGGCTGGTATTCTTAAAGGAGATGTTAAGGATTTACTTTTGTTGGATGTCACCCCTCTTTCTTTGGGGATTGAAACGTTGGGAGGTGTCTTCACTAGAATGATTCCAAGAAACACTACCATTCCAACCAAGAAATCTCAAGTAAATTTAAGTTTAGTTTTTTAATGACTTAATCAATGAATAGATCTTTTCAACCGCCGCTGATAACCAAACTGTCGTCAGTATCAGAGTCTTCCAAGGTGAAAGAGAAATGGCCTCAGACAATAAATTGTTGGGCAACTTTGATCTCAGTGGAATTCCACCAGCTCCAAGAGGTATTCCTCAAATCGAAGTTTCTTTCGATATCGATGGAAACGGTATCGTTCATGTGGGAGCAAAAGACAAAGCCACAGGCAAAGACCAATCCATCAGCATTCAAAGCTCAGGTGGTTTGAGTGAAAGCGATATTCAAAACATGATCAACCAAGCCGAAAAAATGAAGGAAGAAGACAAGAAGAAGAGGGTATGAATTAAAATTCCTTTGAGTTAATAAAAAAGAATTTTTAATTAGGAAGTCGTTGATTTGAAAAATGAAGCGGATTCTGCCATTCATAATACTGAGAGATCCCTTAGTGAGCATAAAGCCAAATTACAACAAGCAGATGTCCAAGAAATTGAAACTGAAATCACCAATTTGAGGACTCTTCTCGCTGATGGCAAGGCTGAACCTCAGGTTTTAAGAGACGGAATTGAGAAAGTTAAGAATGCTGCCATGAAGATTGGCAAGGCAATGTATGCCCAACAACAAAGCTCTGGTGGATCAACTGATCAAGGACAACAACAAGGACAACAAGGAACTGGAGGCGAACAAGGAGGACAACAACAACAAGGTGGGGAAGGAGAGAAAAAAGATGGAGAGAAAAAAGATGGAGAGAAAAAACAATAAAGGAATCGAAAGACAGATGTTTAACGAAATTATTGTTTTTTAAAAAAAAATTATTAATTTCGGATATTTTTTAATATGAAAGTTTTTTTGTTTTTGAGTTGATAATGGAGTAGTTAAAAATATGCCTAATAAGGAAAAAGGTTAATTGCTATGGAGTTTTTGGAGTTTTTCGATAAAGAAAATTTTATACCTTCTAAAATTTAAATCTAAATAATTTTCTAATTCTTCAACAATGTTGTCTTATTATTATTTTATGATGGTGATTATTTTGTTTGAAAAATTTCCAAGGTTTCGCAACTCCATCGCTTTTGCTCCCCAATCCCAAACCACTGTTTTCTCATTTAAAAGTCCTCTCTTTTACAAAAATAATGAGCCAAGTTTCAAACATTTAACTTGAAACAAAGATTATTATTATAATTTTTTTAGATCTTCTAACAAAGTCGAATGAGGATAATCAATTTTTAATTGGGAACTGCATATATAATAGCAATTTAATGGGGAACTGCATCTATAATAACAATACGGAATTAGAATTGGAAATCTTTTTTTCAAGAATCAGGAAAAACCTTGATAAAACCGAAATTTTACAAATTTTGAAAAAAGTCGAGGTAATTTCGACAAAACATTTTAACGAACCGAAAATATTAAAAAAGCTTTTGGAAATAACGAATGAAATTTTCGCTTCCTATTATTATTCCAAGAAACCTCAGAAAAATATGATTATTTATCTAAAGGAAAGTATATACAAATTAACGAATAAGTTGACTTTGGCTATTGCTCTAATATCTGATAACCAATCTAAATATTTCGACTATACCTTTTTTGTAATAAAAATAGATAGTATTCCTGAAAACCTGACAAAACATCCAGATGAGTCTTATAATCTAACGGTTGATTTGCAAAATATCAAACTTACAATAAATTTTCCACTTTCATTACTCTTTCCTAATAAAACAAGCCTTGAAAAGACTAATAAAACAACTTATCTCTTACAATTGATTGTTTGGAAATTGGATTTCGCTGGCATTTTTGAAAACACCTTCTCCAACTTATTTTCTTTCGATATTTTCAATAAAAACACCAAGAAAAAGCTTGTTTTCTTCAATCTTCCAACATTTACATTCAAGTTCATTATTCCAAAGCTAAATATTTACAAATATTCAAAGAATACTCGGAAGCATAGAAGAATACAATGTCAATTCTGGAATAAAACTCTGCTTAAATGGCAAAATCAAGGCTGCATCTTCAAGGGGTTTAATCGTGAAATGAATAGTTTCGTTTGTCTTTGCAACCATTTGACTGAATTTCGAGTGGGGGCATCAGAAAGAAGTAGGCATCTTCAAAACACCACAAATTCCTCATCAAATGCAAATTATGTCCATCAAGAAGTTTCTTTATTTTCTTTATTTTTGTTTCTTCAATGAGTTTTTAATAATTTTAATTTCAATTAGGTCAATTATGTCGGATTATTTATCGTCATCCTATATTATTTGGTTTTGTTTATGATTTTATCGATCTCTGGAAAAGATAAAAAAAAGGACGCTCGAGTCATTTTGAACGTTCTTCTACCAAAAGACACCTCCAACACTCGTTCAAAATCCGATCATAAAAACATGAAAAATCTCCAAGCTCATCAAATCTCTTTGATTAAAGAAATAAAAACTGAAGAATTTATAGAAAACGGGCTAGAAAATCCAACTTATCTAAAAATGAACAAATCAGACCAACCGTCTAGCGAATTGAACAAAAAATCACAAGAATCTAACAATTTGGATGAATCTTCCGTGAAAGCCGAAACGATTTTGGAAGATTGGAAGATTCAAGAAGAAAGTGTAAGAAAGGAAAATTATAAAAACATCGCAGAATCAATAATCAGTGCTACACATTGCAAAAATTTTGAAATAAATCTTGATGATGTAATGATTTTGAAATCTGGCGTCTCCAACATAAAGGAAGAAGAAAAGGATCTGTCAAAACGAGAAAATCATGATAACTTTTTCGAATTTAACAAATTTGATGATAAAATCAATTTCAAAGATAAGGAAAAACAAAAGATTACTCATAAAGAAAATCAAAACTATTCATCACCCACTTCTCAAAAGAATTCAAAACAAACTTTGAAAATGAAGATTTTGAGTCCCAAAATGCAAGCTATGCATATAAGAGTCAGTTTCATCACTGAAAAAAAGAATATCGTTAAGAAAGACACAAATTTCGATGAAACCAAATCAAAAAGAGAATCAAAGCTCAGAAGATTAAGGAATTTCTCATTTAAAAATACTCATATCTTGGTAGTTGACGATAAATATTTCCTTGATAGTTTTTTCCCCCTCTTTTCAATTGTGAGGTACACCTCAAAAACGAATCCCAAAATGAAAAGAATACTACTTTTGGCCCTCACTTTTCAGGATTATATGTTGTTTTCAGCCATTTTATATTGCCAAGAAGTAAGTTTATTGAAATATATTTTTTTCAAAGGTTAAAAAAATATTTTTAATTTTTTCTTAGAATATGCCAAAGCAGATTTTATTGATTATGATTATAACTCTTGTGATTTCATGGGTTTTAAATTATGCGTTTGGGGTTTTTTTCAAGATGCTGAACATTGGAATAAAATCTAATTCGAATTTCAAGAAAAGAGAGTTATTTTTTCACGATTTCATAAAATAATTTATCAAAAAAGAGAACAAATTCGATTTAAATGTTCATTGGCCTGTGTTTATACGATAATGATATTCATTTCCATAGTTTTCAGCATGGTTACCATGTCTCTAACAAGATCTTTGAGGTAATTTAAATTAATTAATTATTGATAAATTTCTTAATTTCAAAAAAGCGGAGATAATGGCGGTTCATGGGTTGGATGCTTATTTTTATGTTTAATTGTGGATATGGTCATTCTTGACTACTGTTTGACCAGAATTATTTATTTCTTCTTCAAAAAAATAAAAAGTCCAGAACTTGTCTTTATTCTCATGTCAATAAGAGGTTTTTTCTTACAATTAGATGAAGTTCTCATCTAGGATGACATAAAATTTGTGAAAATTAAGAAGAGGAAACATTTTGAATAAGTTTGTTTTAAATAAATCTCAATATAAAGGGGGATAGAGAATTGTTTTAGAAATAAGAGAAATTGCGGTTTCATTTTTTTTTTAACAAGACTAATCAAAAAAATAATTTTATATAAAAATAAATTCAAAAATTCCACAATGTAAAAACTTAAAAAAAAAAAAAATACATCGTTTTAATTAAAAAAATTAAAGATATTTAAGAATTGACAAATATTGAATTTTCTTTTTTTTCTAATAAAACTTTTTTCAGAAGTTTAAATTTTAATTTTTTTTTATTTTCTAAATATTAATTTATTGTATTATTATTATTTATTTAGATCCTGCCTTGAATGCTGCTATTCCAGTTAATTCTCTCCCTGCAATCAAACAATTGATATCATAACTACCCTCATAAGTATACAAAGCTTCCATATCAGCCATGGCCTTCATCACGTAATTATCGAAAGTGATTCCATTACCCCCGAGCATTTCTCTTCCCAAAGCAGTGACTTCTCTTCCTCTTAAAGTAATCCAGGATTTGGCCAACGAAATTTGGCCAATTGAAGCTTGACCTGCTTCCACTAAATTGCTGATTCTCCACGACAACAAAAGCATCGCTTGCACTGTTGCCATAATTCTTGAGAGTTTCTCTTGTATTAATTGGAAGCTTGCAATAGGAGCATTGAATTGTTTTCTCTGCGAAATAAATTCCACCACCTTATCATAAACTCCAATACATAAACCTGAAAGAAATAAATTTATTTATTAACTTCTATTTGTATTTTTTACCTGTAGCTATCCAGCACACCAAACATCGTGAATGTTTCAAAACATCCGTGGTTCCTTTAATGAAATCTTTAGCTTTAGGAAGTTTGTTATCCGCAGGCACAACCACATTTTGGAAGTGAATCTCGCAATTTTGCACCATTCTTAAAGCTAATTTGTGTTTTATTGCCTGTGTAGTCACGCCATGGCTCTTCATATTCACGATGAAAGCTTCAATCTTCTTACTTTCAATGTTTCTGGCCCAAACTACCAACAAATCCTTATCTCCATTCCCAATCCATCTCTTATTTCCATTCAAAACATAATCTCCTTGGGCATTCTTCGTTACGATTGTTTCTATAGAAGAAGCATCAGATCCATAGCTAATTTCAGTTAAACCCCATCCACTAATCAGCTCCAGTCTTCTCAATAAAGGCAAATATTTTAGTTTTTGAGCCTCGGAAGCAAATTTGTCAATTGTATGGATCGCCAAACCTCCTTGCACAATGGCAAAAGTACTGATCGAACCGTCAACTCTTGCAAGCTCGCTGAGAATCAAACCAATTCCTATTAAGGAGGTACCTTTTCCGATCGGCTTTGATATGAAATGAGAAAAAAGGTCAAATTTCCTAATAACTGGGACTAAATGATCTGGAAATTTGGCAGCATCAATGGAGTCATTAATATATGGGGCAATGGATGTCTCAGCAAAAGCTCTTACTTCTTTACGAAGAGCTTCTTCTTCAGGAGTTAGAAGGTCAGAAAAACGCAAATAATCTATTGAAGAGTCAATGTAGGGAATGGATTTGGAGGAGAGAAGGTTTTTTTGAAGTGTGAGACGCTGCATATGGCCAGAATTTTTTTCTTTAATTTTATGTTTATGCTTTGAATTTAAATAGTCGCTTTTCACTCACGTTATCTACGTCGCATTTTACAAAATTTTTATTTTATATTTATTTTATTATTTTTTTTTTCCTTATCCTGAGTTTAATTTTTCTTTCTTTCCTGACAATTAATTATTCATTCATTG
>Ga0302186_10001281_pt1 | contig 21257 bp, 21 predicted proteins | sample II_Bog_E1_2_FD_198782 | JGI IMG/M metagenome (GOLD analysis project Ga0302186, IMG submission 198782) | Peat permafrost microbial communities from Stordalen Mire near Abisko, Sweden - II_Bog_E1_1 | ecosystem: Environmental > Terrestrial > Soil > Wetlands > Peat | place: Sweden: Abisko...
TTCCCTCATTCCCTCATTCCCTCATTCCCTCATTCCCTCATTCCCTCATTCCCTCATTCCCTCATTCCCTCATTCCCTCATTCCCTCATTCCCTCATTCCCTCATTCCCTCATTCCCTCATTCCCTCATTCCCTCCTATAAATATTATCTTTATATTGTTTTTTATATTGAAATAAAAAATTGATTTCAATCATTATTTATTTTTAAATGTGATACAACCCTAACCCTAAAACAAAACAAAATGACCGATAATTTTAATATTCCAGAAATACATAAATTATATTTTGTATCAACGAGGTTTAACAATTATACTTGGAATGAAAATCAAACATATTTAATGGAAAATAATAATAACAAATATTTTAAATGCATTTATGGGTCTCCACAACCAATTGCAATTACTATCTTAAACGATGCATGGGTATTTGTTTGTGAAATGAATAATGATGTTAATCAATTAATGGGAATTGGACTCATTAAAAATCGCATTTATGCAGACAAATCATATAAAATTTATTCATTAGGAAATTATAATCGTTATGTCTATAAAGGAAAATACTACATCAATCGGGAAGAACTTTTAAGACGAAATACCGATATTTTGCAAAAATTAGAACAAATTTTATTTAAAGGAAAAGGACACTCTAAACGAGGCATCGGTTTCACAACCATATCTAATTTAAAACTTCTACAAAACCTTAAAAATGACATTCGCGACTTGTTTATTACTCGGTTTTATAGTTATTCCCAATCTAATAACACTCTCCTCGCAGAAACAATAGACACACCCACAAATAATGAATCAACTCTATAATGCAACCCCAATAATTAATTTTACTCTTTTTTATTTTTATTCGTAAAATATATATGAATGCATCTAAACCACAATCACAAACGCGAACATCTAAAATGAGACTCAAAACATCTAAACCACAATCACAAACGCGAACATCTAAAATGAGACTCAAAACATCTAAACCACAATCACAAACGCGAACATCTAAAATGAGACTCAAAACATCTAAACCACAATTATCTAACCATAAATTTTGTATTATTGTTCCTTTTCGCAATGATGCGGACGATAATAGAAAACATCAATTAATAGAATTTATGAAATATATGAGACACTATTTTGCAAATATACCGACTACAATGTATAAAATATATATTATTGAACAGAGCAATGATGGATTGAAATTTAATAGAGGCAAAATTTTAAACATAGGATTTCATATTGCACAACGGGAATATGATTATAGTCATTATATATTTAATGATGTTGATTTATTACCATCTAAAGAATTATATGATTATTATGTTAATACATATAATCATCCAGTTCATATTGCAAATGTTTGGAATGCACGATATAATTATAAAAATTATTTTGGAGGGGTCGTTTCATTCACAAAATCACAATATAAAAAAATAAATGGATTCCCAAATAATTTTTGGGGATGGGGAGGAGAAGACGACGAATTATATTTAAGAACAAAAGACTGTAAATACAATATAATAAAACCCAAAAAAGGCAAAATCACCGACCTTGAAAATATGACTTTTGATGAAAAAAATAAAATTTTACGGGAAAATGAACACAAAAATTTAATTAAAAAAGAATTATTAAACACTCATAAAACCACTTGGAAAACAAATGGACTACGAAATTTAACCTATATACTTATAAACAAAAAAAATATATACTCCAATATTACCATTTATAATGTTGAATTATAAATATGACCTTATGACTTTGGTTTATAAATCAACCGTGTTGAATAGAGAGGAGGGGTAAAAATATTTCATAAATTATGAAAGAATAAATGTATATATGAATATGTTACTATTTTTTATTATATTATCATAAATAAGAGAGAAAAATGTCATCATCAAATACAGATACTTTTGATGCAAATATAAGCGACTATACTACTTCTGAATTAATGCAAATGGTTAATTTAACGGATTCCGACTTATCCAATAAAGATGAAATTGTTAAAAAAACAAACGATTTTATGACCACATATCCCAAAGTCGCCAATTTTGGACAAGAAATTCAAAACACTATGCTGCAATTATCCGACCAACTCGCAAATGGAACCACCGCTAATGCCCCTTCAAACGAAAAACAAACCGATGACTGGTATTCAAATGAAAATCAAACTCAACCCAGTCAAACCCAAAATGATAAAATAACCGACCGAGCACAAAAAATAGATGTTTATGGAAATCAACACGTGCCTATGAGCCGACAAACATTAGGCGTAAATAATTCTTATCTATTACCCGTTGCACAAGATGTTTTAAATCCTAATTTACGAACTTCAACACAACGCATCGTCAATTTAGACAGTCAATTTAGAAATGCAAGCAATACCGAAACCGCCACCGACTATTCATGCAATCTACGCGACACTATTTATCGCGCCTATTCTATGCGACTTTATTCATTCCAAATCCCATTTACTTGGTATGTTATTGACACAGTTTATGGTAATACTTGTTTTTGGATTGTAAATAATGGCACCTATATTGGGGTGTCTGTTGCACCCGGAAATTATGATAATGCGACTTTTTTTGTGGTTCTCAATGCAGCATTTGCAACTGCGGGTTTTACATTTACAACCTCTCCTGTGTCATATAATGTATATAATGGAAAATTGACATTCAACTTATATGATGGGTCATTTAATGGAGTGGATATTTACGGTGATGCGGCGAGTTTTACGATTACAGAGGCAACACAAATATTGTTTTTCGATTTCACATCAACCGTTACGTGCGGGATTTCGTGTATTTCTAAAGAACATTATTTAAATCAAACATTGGGATGGATTATGGGATTTCGCACACCATATATATATGTAGATAGTTCGGGTAATATGGCATCGGCGGTGTTAGATTTAAGCGGTCCCAAATATTTATTACTGTCAATTGATGATTATTGTCAAAATCACGTGAATCATGGATTAGTGAGCATTGACCAACCTGATAAACATTTTAAATTACCACAATACTATACACCGAATATGCCTTATTTTTGCGTAAAACCTCAAATATCCAATTTAAAGGCGATTGTTGAAGATGCGGTTGAAGATGTTTTATTGAATAATGATGTTAATACAGCAAATGAAGGACTAATTATAGGTAGTAAATATGAAAATGATTATACACCTACACAAATTGTTTTACCGAGCGCACCTCGCGTATTAACACAGTCGCAAATATACACCATTAATGAAATCAATAAAATTAATAACAATAATACGAATTATTTGTCTTTATCGCCATCCAGTCCAGATATTTTGTCTTTATTACCCGTGAAAACAAAAGGACTAAATATTGGCGACGTCATTATTGAATTTAGCGGTTCATTACAAGACAATCTTCGCAATTATTTTGGACCAGTTAATATAAAACGCTTAGGGGTTAAACTATTGGACGATAAAGGCAATGTAGTGAATTTAAATGGTGCAGATTGGAATGTAACTATTATTTTTGACTGTCTTTATCAATACTAAATTGTTTTGATTTTGTTTTGTTTTGTATTGCATTTATTAGTGTAATTTATGTCAATAATAAATATATTTGTAATAATATAATAATGGACGGTGGAAATGGAAATGAATATCAAGAGAAAGTAAAATTGAGCAATATTTTTTTAAATTTTAGTAATATGTTTGATTTTGTAGGAAATTATGGTCCATTTTTTCTTATTTTTCTCTCAATTTGGATTTTATACACTTCAAAATACAATACTTATATTTATTATTATGTAATCGGTCTTATTATTAATACAATACTTAATTTATTGCTTAAAGGGGCAATACAAGAGCCCCGTCCCGCTTATATGTCAAAAACAAATCCAGGCGCATTTCAAAAAAAGGTTAAAAATATCCTGAATACACGCCACGGTATTCCTTTCAATCTTTTTGGTATGCCTTCAGGACACGCACAAACTACCTTATATACACTAACATTTATGTATTTTGTTTTTTTTAATAAGGGGATGATGGGATTGGGGTTTGGAACTGGATTAGATTACAATCAAAAACATAGTCGTGGGTGGCTTGTTATATTCACATTTTTAATTGTAGGAGGAATTATTTTATTTCAACGTGTATTATTTGGACATCATACATCGTTTCAAGTTGTCGTAGGATTTATTATTGGCGTATTTGTAGGTTGGGGGTTTTATTATATTGGAAAACAAAAAATAAAAGGCGTATTGAGAGAAAGAGATGATGACAATGCTTTATGGTCTCATAAAATAGGGGCTGGATTTTTATAAATATATGTGGATATATGTAGGGATATGTAGGGATATATGGGGATATGTAGGGATATATGGGGATATGTAGGGATATGTAGGGATATGTAGGGATATGTAGGGATATGTGTGGATATGTAGGGATATGTAGGGATATGTAGGGGATAAAATTGTATTAATTATTTTATAAATAAGTTAAAAACAAATTATTTAATATATTGTAGGATATTATATTTATTAAAATTATTAAAATTATGGAATTGAAGTCGTTTTCTGATTTAGAGTATATTAAATGGGGTAAATTGAGTTTATCGGAATTGAACCAGACTCCATTTATATTTTTGGATAAATATTGGGACGAAATTCAGGATAAAATTGAATGGACCAAATTTTGCGAATATGAGTGTGCAATTCCACTTATTGAAAAATATTGGACCCAACTTATTAATGAAAATAAAATAGACTGGACATTTTTATGTAAAAATTCAGCAGTAATTCCTCTTTTAGAAAAACACTGGAATGAAATTCACGATAAAATTGATTGGAGGACTTTAATTAATTGTAATGCAAATGCATTTGACCTTATTGAAAATCATTGGGACGAATTTTATAATGTATTATTAACTGATAATACGAATTATATTATGTATGAAATTTGTGTATATCCTTGTTTATGGACATACAAATTATTTGACATATTTGATAAACATTGGGAACAATTTAAAAATGTATTAAATCTTGAAAATAAATCATATATTAATAATTGGTCTCATTTTTGTTATAGTGCAAATTCACCCTATTTAATTGAAAAATATTGGGATGAAATCCAAGATAATTTACATAAACATTGTTGGTTTGCTTTATGTGCAAATTCGCACGCATTTTATTTGTTGGACAAATATTGGGACCAACTTTGGGAACAAAACAAAATTGATTTGGAAAATATATGCGACTGCCCAATTGTTTGTTCAATTCCTTTATTGGAAAAACATCGTACCCAAGTGGAACCCCATTTAACCAGAATTATGTGGAATAAATTGGAAATGAAAGGTTATTCGGGATTATTGCAAAAACCCGTTTATTGAAAAACATTAAGACATAATAATTTATCACAAAATCCATGTATTTTTAAAGATTAAAGTGTAATATTATTTTTAGTTTATGTTGTTAAATTAAAAATAATAAATGATTATAATGATTATAGTTTATGTTTATAATGAATGATTATAGTTTAGTTATCTTAGAAAAAGATATTAAAAACATATTTATATATAACAAGGGGGATGTTTTCACCTTATGCATTAAGCAATTTATTAACCTATAAAAAAGCGATTAATTGTTCTATTTTTTACGACCGCAATTTTCCTTCACAAACACCTATTATTTATGGGTTGTCTCAATATTCGTCTAATGTAGCAGACTATACTACTGTTTATATTACTGGCGAAAATTTTATATATGGAAATAGTAATAGTAAAAGCATAAATAATACGTCAGGGACTGCAACATCAACCACAATTGTGTATATGACCGCAAATAATGGATTAGGAGAGAAAATAAGCATTCCAACTATATTTTATAGTTCTACATATATTAGTTTTGTGGTTCCTTCTAATATAAGCATCGGTAATTATGTATTGAAAGTAGGTGTGAAAAGCACCATTAGTGGAGGAAATGGAACTGGAATGGCCGCCGCCACAAATATTCTTCTCTCAAATAACGAAATATATAATTTAACATAAATAAAACAAATAAAACAAATAAAACAAATAAAACAAATAAACAAATAAACAAATAAACAAATAAACAAATAAACAAATAAACAAATAAAACAAATAAACAAATAAACAAATAAACAAATAAACAAATAAACAAATAAACAAATAAACAAATAAACAAATAAACAAATAAAACAAATAAAACAAATAAACAAATAAAACAAATAAACAAATAAACAAATAAACAATAAACAAATAAACAAATAAACAAATAATTATTAAATATAGGTAAGTAAATAATTATTAAATATAGGTAAGTAAATATTTAATAATTATTTTATTTTCAATCAATGATTTCAATGATGTTTATATTTGAACACCGCCGAATGTATTTTCACTATAATAGGTGATATATAAGAATCCATCAATATCTTTATAGTGTTCATATAAACTGGACATATAGGTGGCCGAAAGTGGGATGTGATTTTTTATTAGTAGGAATATAGTTTGATGAGAATAGAGTTTCAATTGTTTTCGTATAATATATAAAAAATGTCCAATTGTTAATTCACCAGATACTAAATATTTTATTTTTCCAATAACGGGTAATGTTGAATTTGCGGAAGGCTCACATATAATAGGAAATTTATTTTCATATTTTTCCAAAATGCGATTACATTCTCTTTTACGGTCGGCAAATGTATGTAGTTGTTTATAATAAATATATTTTTTTTCGTCTATCATAAACAAATAATGCTCTAAAATAAAATAAGGTATATGATTAAAACTATATTATATAAGAATAAATATTTAATATTTTATAAACCAATATCTAAATAAAGAGAGAAAACTGAAAGTAAAACAGAAAATAATATAAAATATATATATGGGAGCCGGTATATTACCTACAACAATTTATAAAAATAAATTGTATTTTTTATTTGGCAAAGAAAATCAATATGAAGATTCAGCAAAAGGATTTTCCGACTTTGGAGGAGGAACCGATAATAGCGAAAATTTTTTACAAACCGCTTCTCGTGAAGCATCCGAAGAATTAACCGGGTTTTTAGGGACCGAAAATGATATATATAATATGTTAAATAAATGTGGAACACACACAATCGACTATAAAAGCGATGGTCACGGCATTTATCGCATGCACATATTCCCATTTGCATATAATGAATGTTTGCCTTTTTATTACAATAATAATCAACGATTTTTACAGAAAAATCTTGACCCCAGCATCATTAAAAAATCCAAGATTTTTGAAAAAGCCGAAATTGCTTGGTTCTCTTTTGATGAAATGATAAAACGCAAAAAAGAATTTCGCTCCTATTTTCAAAACATTATTGAACTCATTAATGCACAAAAAGATAAAATACGCGGATTTATTAAGTCCCATAAAGGAATAAAACAACCACATCTAAACCACATCTCAAGACACACAAAATGTGACAAAACCATCAATCGCCGCACACGACGTTTTGGACGACATACACGTTCGGTAAAAGGATTTAAAAACAATTAGATATGTTTAATTGTTTCATCTATTTCATTATACCCTCACCCCCCCACCCACATAAAATAAACAATATATTATTTCACAGAGGGTTTAATAGAAACTGCGGATGGTATTTGTATTGGTTGCGTGAAATTTTTAATGCTATCATTGGTATTTTTTAAAATTGCATCCTTTTCGGATTGTATGCGTTTAAAATTTTTCGATGTCTCATTAATTGTATCACTTGTATGCGTTGTTATCTCACTAAATGCATTTGTAGCCGCCGCTATTGCCTCCCCTGCATTACTCAATGAACGCAGCGTCCCAATAAGAACACCCACACCGGGTATTTCTTCAGCCGTATTTAGTCCTATTTTTATCGCTGATGTGCCAATTTTAGAAGCGGCTATTTTGCCCTCCTCTATTGTTTTATCAACCAATGGGTCAATAAATGGAGATGCTGCTTTTAAAATATCTTTACCAATTGCCGCACTATTTGAAATCATTTCTTTCAATTTTGCTGTATTTTTAGGGTCTGATATAAATGTATTTAAACTGTCAAATAAGGAATTCAATTGTTGAGGATTTGACACATCCACACCCAAATTCGTTCCAACATTTTGAATAAAATTGGATGTTATACCCTCTGTCAATTTAAACATATCTTGAAATATATGTGAGTCCGATTTCCTCTCATTTATCACATTTTGCTCTATTTGCTGTTGTGTCGTTGCTTCCGGAACTACTGCTACTACTGGATTTATAACCTCATCACTACCACCATAAAAATATACAGGATTCTGTTCCTGATTATGAAAATAACCATATTTCGAATTATTCATTATCACTCCACCACCACCACGCACGCGGTCATTCCCATAAAAATAACGATTCCTTGTTTGATGCCTTTTTTTCCATTTATTTCGTTTATGAGTCCTTTTCATTAAATTATTTTATTCCGTATTCAGTCAATATAATAATGTATTATAAATTATTCTATATTTAATTAAGTATTATATTATATTATCATAAAAATAATATAATAAAAATGTAATAAAAATGTGATTATTCACGAAATAAGAGATAATGTGATTATTTAAAAGGTTTTTAATTTCATCATCCCCATTGCCTTAAAATCACTATAACTCATTTTTAATTTTTTATTTGTAATTATTGGACTTATCTTTTTAAGCAATTGAATATCCATCATTTTTCCTTTGCGAATAAACTTATTCATACCCATTTCAGTCTTATATTGACGTAAAGAAGGCTCAATCGGTTTTAATGACGATGACTGAGACCAACTGCGAATCGTTGGCTGATTTTGCAATATTTGCGATTTCACTTGTTCGTCTGCATCACGATTTTTTTGTGTAATTATTTTACCTGTATCCGTTGTTATAATAATTGGGGCCATCGTTCTCTTTTTACGCTCTGCCTCCGTATCTTTTGGCAACATTTTCACAAACATTTTCTCCATTTCAGCATATAATTCTTTGCAATGATATGTAATTACATATCTACGAGCAACCGTATCTAACAATACATATGGAATTGAATTGTCCGAATAATATTCAAAAGCAGATGTCTCACTATTATAATACATTATAACATTTCCATTTGGTGTTGTTTCCATTAATTTACAGTTCATTAAATTTATATGTTTTTCCTTTTTATACTCTTCTATGGCTTGCAATCTTAATTGTGCATCATCCTTTTCTACATTCATTTTGCGACATTGAACATCTTTTAACAATAAGTCATAAAAAAATAAACGAATATATGCATAAATATTATCATTGAATACATATAAATCCACAAATTTTTGATAATTTATCGTATTCGTATTATGCACGTCCTCAACAATATCTCCATCCTCTTCTGTCTCATATAACACACCCGCATCCAACATATTCATCGTTTTTAAATGCAATGGATTTATTGTCCGTTTTACCACAAACTCATCATCCTCTATTTTATCCAAAGAACTATCGCTCTCATTCTCATTCTCATTCTCATTCTCATTCTCATTCTCATTCTCATTCTCATTCTCATTCTCATTCTCATTCTCATTCTCATTCTCATTCTCATTCATTTTAACATTCAAATCATTTATTAAAGAGGTATCAGAATCCAACGCCTCACCAATCACTATTTTCTCCAATAAAAGTTGAAATGTAGTGTCTGGATGATGTTTAAACTCATCAATATGTTTCATAAAATAAATTTCAATGATTTCTTCATATTCCTCATAAATATTATTGGCTTTATTATAAAATTGTTCTTCAAATAAATCTAATGCTGACCACATTTCTTTTGGTTCTAAACTTCCATAATTCTTATTCAATTCAATCCATGAACTATTTATTTCAAGTAAATTATGCAACCGTTTTTTGGCATCCTCTAACTGATTTTCAAATGGCTTTATTTTATTAATTCTATTTTCAAGTGCAATAATTTCCGCAGTTAAACCCACAAAATAACTCGCGCGACATTGTTGATATATTTTTTCCAATTTAATCTCATCAAACGTTTCCTCTAACCTATTGAATTTATCCACATATTTTTTCGCATATAATTGATATTTATTTTGCTCTTCTTTAATTGCATTATGTGAATTAGAATTAGAAGCAGAATTAGAGAGAAACATATTATCTTGTTTAGAAATACAATTCTTTATATACTCATTTTCATCAAATCCATAAAAATAATATCCACATAATTTATCTAAATTTACGTTTATACGTATGATACACAATAAGTTATATACATAAAAAATACAAGGAACCACACAATATGCCGCTAAAGACCCAAACGCTAAAAAAATAAAATGTTTGCTGACAAATATCACCATTAATTATATATATTATCAGTTTTGGTTTTATATATTTTTATTCTATTATTATTTAATCTATTATTATTTATTATATTATTATTTATTTATTATATTATTATTTAATCTATTATTATTTATTATATTATTATTTAATCTATTATTATTTATTATATTTTTATTTAATCTATTATTATTTATTCTATTATTATTTATTTATTATATTATTATTTAATCTATTATTATTTAATCTATTATTATTTAATCTATTATTATTTAATCTATTATTATTTAATCTATTATTATTTATTCTATTATTATTTATTATATTATTATTTAATCTATTATTATTTATTATATTATTATTTATTTAATCTATTATTATTTATTCTATTATTATTTATTTAATCTATTATTATTTAATCTATTATTATTTAATCTATTATTATTTAATCTATTATTATTTAATCTATTATATTATTATTTATTTAATTGAGCCAATCTAAATTTGCGTAATAATTTCATTTCCTTTGTAATAAATGGAACTGGATATAAAATATAATTGCCATTAAAATTATTTGGATGTAATACAACCAAACATAATTCATCAACTGTTTTGCCGTATTTTTCTTCCAAAATCATTTTATAAATATTTAACTGCATTGTATAGTGCCAATAATTTGTGTCAGGAATATGATTAATACATTTTGTGATAGATTGTTGATTAAATTTGTCATCTTGGATAATTTCTCTTGCACGTTTCCAGTCATAAATGGCTAAATTACCATTAGGCAACTCATAAACCATATCAATTGACCCTGACAATTGCAGTTCTTCATGATAAACCATCCATTCAGTTCGATAAGGAACAAATGCTGAATAATCTTTCACATAATTTATAAAATATTCCCATTCTTTTAATAATTGATAAGGTTTGGGATTGGGATTGAGATTGGGATTGAGATTATTATTTGTTGTTTTATAGTATTCATATAAATCTTTATAGGTCGCTGCTGTAGAAGAAGTAGGGGATGTTGGAGTCATATTATGGAAACATTCAATATAATAATGCATATTAGTGCCTGCTTGTGCTGATTCATCGCGGTTTTTGTCCCAAACCTGCAATATTTCGGCTTTAGACATTCCCCAATATTTGTGTTTAGGTCCCCATTGCTTACTTACAAAAATTTTGTCTATTATTTTATCTCCATCAAATTGCGAAAAATGTGAATGAATCCACGTTGTAACGGAGGTGTATTTAATAGATGTATCGTTATTAATCGTATAAGTATGCGGAATTGGGTCAAACTTAATATTCGCGTCGCGCGGATGTGCATTTTTAATCGCCAATGTATCAATCACATCAAGAGATGATTCAAATTGAAATAATGACATTATTATAGTAGTTAAGTTGGCGAGATACGGTGGTGGCAAAAAGTGATATATATGTATAATAAAATAAACTATAATATTATTTATATCATTTTTTTATTATTATGTTTGTTGCGATGATGCCAAAAACATATTTGCATATCCATTAATTGGATGTATGTTATAATGTAATTCTTTAAACAAAACTACTAATGTTGAATTATTTGTGAGAGGAGTGTTTGATTCAAATAAAATAGTTGGATAATTTGATTTTATTAATGTTTCTTTTGCACCTTCTAAAATATTATATTCATTACCTTCTACATCCATTTTTATAAATCCTATATTATCTAACTGAAAACTATCTAATGTTCTAATTTCAACTGTTTCCATGCTTATATTTTCTTGATTACATTGAATTAATGAAGAACCCCCTCCATCTTCACTTGTAATATAAAGAGTCTGTTTCCCCACCTGATTTATATTTCCTAAGCCAATATGATGACAGTCTATAACATTAGATAAATTTGATAAACTAATTGAACCACAAAGTGCATAATATGTTGATTTTTGTGGTTCAAAACAAACCACTTTTTTAGAATATGACGATAAATTTATTGCATAAGTTCCCGTATGCGCTCCAATATCCAACATTATTTTCTGTTTATCACAAAACTGTTTGGACCATTCTATTAAATTTTTTTCAAAAAGACCCGACGATAAATAATATTGTGATAAATTATAAGGTAATAATATTATTTTTGCCCTTTCTGGTAATACTGTAATGCGCGAATTATTCGTTTGATTGTCTGTTCCACCCACATCCATTGTTTCATACAAAATATAACGACATTGAAATTTTGACATTGTTTTATATCGTTTTATATCGTTTTATATCGTTTTATATCGTTTTATATCGTTTTATATTTAATATATTATTGATGACGACGTTGGCGATTGTTATGTTTGCGGCTTTTGTGATGATGTCTATGTCTGTTTTTCTTTTTTTTTGAAAGTCTATGATTTATTCGTGGAATAGAATAAACGCGATATTCTGGTGAAGACGGCTGTGGTATTTCCATTGGCTGTTCTTGAAATTGAATTATTGGATAAATTAATGGATTAAGTAAAGGTTCAGTCTGTGCTTGGTGCGGAAATTGTAAATGCGAATAATTTGACGAAGATGAATATTCCGGTTGTTCTTGTTCAGGTGTTGGATGGAACGAATATTGAAAATGTGAGGGAGGTGGAGATGTAGGTGCATTCATTGTTTGTTCATGTGTTGGATGGAACGAATATTGAAAATGTGAGGGAGGTGGAGACGTATGTGCATTCATTGTTTGTTCAGGTGTTGGATGGAAAGAATATTGAAAATGTGAGGGAGGTGGAGACGTATGTGCATTCATTGTTTGTTCAGGTGTTGGATGGAAAGAATATTGAAAATGTGAGGGAGGTGGTATTGATGTATGTGGTATTGAGGTAGGTGGTATTGATGTAGGTGGTATTGATGTAGGTGGTATTGATGTATGTGGTATTGATGTAGGTGGTATTGATGTATGTGGTATTGATGTAGGTGGTATTGATGTAGGTGGTATTGATGTAGGTGGAGATGAACGCGAATGAATAGTTTTAAAACTGGATGGATTAGGTGGAGAAGGACCGTGCAAAGGTAGTATTGGGAAAACGTGTTTATTACGAATATTTGAATTTAGTAAGTTATTTTTTGAACGTTTATTTTTATTTATATGTGAATAATAGTCATTTATAAGGCGTGTTTCCAAAGGGATATTATGCATAGGTTGATTTAATATGTCATTATATAGTTCTTTAAGTTCGTCATTATTTAAAAAAAAATTATATTGGTCGTCATCATTATTGTTTATAACATCTAATTTAACTTTGGCATTTTTTCCGTCATATTTTGCATTCCATTTAATTCCCTCTTTATTCCGTTTATTATTTAAGTAATCAATTGTTTTATGGGTTTTATATCCAGTGGATAGTGCAAGCATATTTTGCATTTAATTATAAACTATTATAAGTATAAGTATAAGTATAAGTATAATATAATGTAAGAAAATGTTTATTTAATAAATATTTTTATATATTTTATATATAAAAATATATAAACAAATTGCAAATATTTATTTGAGTTAAGTTTTGAAGTTTTGCTTTATTTACAATATGAATAATTATGACTATTATTCAAATGTTGAAGAAAATGTAGATGAAACAGACCGAAATTCTGCGAAATGGAATCAAAAAATAGCCCAAGCACCAAAAGATAATAAAATTTCATATGCCAGTATTTTAGATTCATTGAGTATGTGTATTGTAAATGGACGCATGCAATTAATTTCCACAAATCCTGAGGTGGTTGATGATAAAGGCAATTGGAGTGTAAATCCTTATACTGGAAATAATGTAAATTCTTATTTTCGGTCAAATATACCACAACCACGTCATTCACCTTTATTGAATCGCAATTCCATAGGGCAAATAAATGAAGGGCTCTATTATAATGCAGAAAATGGACAATATTATAATGATAATACAAATAATATAGAACAAATGGCGCAACTTACACCTAAAGAACAAAAAGAAATACAACTCCAAAATTACATTAAATATCAATTAGATAAAAAACGTATTGCAGAAATTAAATCACGAAAAATGATGTTTTATGACAAAAATGGCACATCGGCACCTGCAGCCATAAATAACAATCAATATCAAAACGCAGCACATAATATTGGTATTTCGCGTCCGCGTTCAAATATGATGAAACAATTTTTATTTCGTTAATTAAAATATTTCTCTCATTTATAAAATAAAATAAAATATAATAAAATATAATATGATATAAATATAAATATAAAGATTGGTTTATTTAGATATTATGAATATGAAAAGAAAATCGGTATATCAGAGACATAATAGAACGCGTGGATGGGGACGAATGGCGCCAAGTAGTCATGAACGAACGTTGCAATTGTCCAGATGTGGGCATAAAAAATGTTTTTTGGGTCCAGATAAGAGTTTTCCAATATGCAATGCAAAAACTTGCACTCGTAGTAGAAAAGGTATTGAATCGGCTTATATACGTGCAAAACAATTTCATCATACTAAAATTGCAAAAAAAGCACATAATTTATTAAAACAATATTCTCACCGTCGCCGCTTTAAAACACGAAAACATTAAATTCATTTCACATTTTTCTCGCATATAAAACATTATAAATGAGGCATTATTTATAATAAATATTATATCTTTATATTTTTTTCTGTAAGTAATAAATAAAAATGATTTAAAAATATAGTAATATTGATTAATGTATAAACAAGTTTAAATAATGAATTTAGAATTATCTCAAGAACAGAGTTGTGTATTTGATAAATATTTAAATGGAGATAATATATTTATGACGGGTCCGGGTGGTTCAGGTAAAACTGCCATTATTCGTCATATATATAATCATGCAATTACAAAATCAAAAAATATTGCAGTTTGTGCTTTAACAGGATGTGCTGCACATTTATTACATTGTAATGCGCAAACGGTTCATTCATGGTCTGGAATTGGATTAGGCACAAGAACTGTTATGGATTATTGTTATCTATTTTCATATCAAAAAAAACACATAAAACAGCGATGGATTACGGTAGATATATTAATTATAGATGAAATCAGTATGTTGTCTGCTAAGTTGTTTGATATATTAAATGGAATTGGAAAAGGAATGCGCAAATCTACCAAACCATTTGGTGGTATTCAAATTATATTTTCGGGTGATTTTTATCAATTGCCTCCAGTTTCACGTAGTAATATTGAAGATGATGAGGCAGGTCAATTTTGTTTTGAAAGTAAAGATTGGTGGTTTATTTTTACAAAGGAGAATACGGTTGAATTAAAAACAATGTTTCGCCAAACGGATAATACATATGCTACAATATTAAATCAATTGAGAGAAGGTGTTATTAAAAAAAAGAGCATTCAATTATTGACTGAGCAAGTTAATAAAAAAAAGCCGGATGACCTTTTTATTCAACCCACAAAATTATTTCCTTTAAGATACCAAGTGGATATGTTGAATATGAATGAAATGCAAAAAATAGATTCAAAAGAACATTCATTTATTATGACATACGAAATTCCAGCCGCAAATAATACATATGCCGAAGATTATATTAATCTGGAAATTAAAAATATGGAAAGTAGTGTGCTTTGTGATACAACACTGAATTTAAAAGTAGGCTCACAAGTAATGTGCATTGTTAATTCCACATTTAACACATTTGCAATTGGGGAAACTAATTATAATGGAACGATTTATTTATATAATGGATGTCAAGGAATTATTACCCGATTTCACTCAGTAGATAAGTATCCAATTGTAAAATTTAATATATGTCCTACTCTTGAAGTCGCTATACAAACATATACTTGGGAAAGTTCGCGCATTGGTGGTTTATTTATCACCCAAATTCCTCTACTTTTATCATGGGCAATTACAATTCATAAATCACAAGGGGCTACATTAGATTATGCTGAAATAGATATTGGACACGGAATTTTTGAAGATGGACAATCATATGTTGCATTATCTCGTGTTAAATCAATTGAAGGATTATATTTAACCGCATTTGATTATACCAAAATTCGAATTAATAAAAAAGTAAAAAAATTTTATGATATGTTGCACGATATTCATCATTAAATATTCAAACGATAATTGTAGTTATTTGATGATTATTTTTTTCTTTTTTTGTGTAGTAAAAAAGAAAAAAGAAAAAATAAATGGAGAGGGAGAGGGAGAGGAAAAGGGAGAGGGAGAGGGAGAGGAAAAGAAAAGGGAAAAAATACGAGTTAGCGCTTTATTAGAGGCTAAGGTAGGACTCATATTTTTTGTTTGTTTATGGGTTTTTTTTTTGAAAATAAATTAACGTATTTAAACATCTGCATTTTGCATTAGTAAAAATAGTTTCTGGTAACCTTCCATTCAACGGAATGCAGATTCTCAAAATGATGCTTAGTATTAAAGCAAATCTCCTGATAAGCACCGCAGTATAATCCGTTGTATTCATCCTTTATATAGTCGTGTAATTGACTAAAATAAATAACCGCGATTTCACGTGGTCTCGAATAATGAAACTCTTCATTTTGCGGTTCATAGATATGGACGTGCGTCACGTCTCCCATATATTCTGACATTTCTTGCTCAATGAACTCACGCGAAAACTGATGGATATTGTATAACAACACCGAGTATATGCGCGTCATCTCGCCTTCATTGTTGCCATTCTCAGATGGCATCTCAAACGATTCATAATCACTATAAATCTTTCTCTCAATTTCTCCAAACACTTCGGGGTCGTTGTTCCAATCAATAAAGTCATAGCAACTGTCCATTTTTGGTAATAGAAAGTTCGCGACGTAAAAGTTGAATGATATCACAAATAACGGTGTTGATAGAGAATGCGCAATATATGAACTTAATTTTAAGGTCTGGTATTGTAATCACGCGTATCGTAATTATTTATTAAATAAATTAAAAAATAATCATTTTTTTTTAATTATTTATTATTTATTGAAGAGAGAAGAGAGAAGAGAGAAAAGTATCTTAATAAATCATAAACGAAATATATTAATCTTTAATGGCGGTGGCTTCTTCTTCATCTTCTTCTTTATTGTCATAGTAATTGAATTTATTATACTTTGTTTTTTTACAATTTTGTTGTTCATATAGTTTTGATAATGTGGTTTTTTCAATAGTTCCATTAGCATTTGAATAATATACATTTTTAATAATATATCCTTTTTTAGGCAACAAATATGCCATTGTATTTAGACATGACTGACAAGGACGACTCATACAAAGATTTTTATCTTTTTTAGTTAAACGCAATATTAATATATTAATCTTCCTTTTCTTGCGAGAGAAGGGAAGTTTATTTAATGCATCTACTTCGGCGTGTATTGTTCGTGTAATAGTTGTTGGTTGATAATGATTTATGCCATATGATAAAATTTCTTGGGTATGTATTCTCACAGTTTTTGTATTTATATTTTTATCTATGCAACAGGCAATATGATAAAACCGACCCACTTCACAACAATATATTTCATCACTATTATTTGAAACGATAAATCGTTTTTTATATAATTCATCAAATAATTGCGGGTCTATCATTATTCTGTTGTATTAAGTTATTTTTATGCCATTTTATATATTAATATATATTTAAATCATTTTTTTAGGGGGGGGGGGTTAAATAAAAATTGATTAATTTTCGGACTGGGTTTAGATATTTATAAACTCACAAATAATAATAAATAATAATAAACATATATTATTTATTAATATTATTTGTATTCATTCATGTCAAGATTAAATGAAAAATTATTGGACATTCTTTATTTAATAGCGGAAATTCGTTCAAAAGAAGGAGAACCTTTTAAATCCCGTGCATTTAAAAATGCACACGATAATTTAATACAATATAATAAAGATATTTATAATGAAACAGATTTAAAAGGAATTTCGGGATTTGGTGCGTCTATTTTAACTATTTGTAATGAATTCATAAACACAGGCAAGGTTCAATTAATTGATGACTTTAAAAACAGTCCAATTCAAATATTCGCCGATATTTACGGTGTAGGACCAAAAATGAGTGCCAAATTGGTTGAAATGGGAATTACCAATTTAGTTCAATTGAAAGAAAATGCGACGAAAGTGTTAAATGACAAACAACAATTAGGTTTGAAATATTATGACGATATTAAACAGCGAATCCCTCGCAATATTATTCAACAATATGAAAAAGAATTTCGTAATTTATTGCCTAAAGGAAATATATTTATGGAGATAGTGGGGAGTTATCGCAGATGTGAAATAAATTCCGGAGATATTGATGTTATATTTACATATAAACCAATGATAAATTCTGACACAACAACTCAGTCTAATGACTCTATGGTTTTTATGACTGCGCGTTCTTTATTTAATCAATTTATTGGTAAAATGGTTATTAATGGCATTATTAAGGAAAATCATATTTTAGCGTCTGGAGAAAGTAAGTGTCTTGTTTTGGCAAAATTGGAATCGGACAAATATTATCGTCGTATTGACTTTTTATGTGCTCCTTCAAATGAATATGCGGCATCTATTTTATATTTCACTGGAAGCAAATATTTCAACACTTTTATGCGTCAGTGGGCAATAGATTTGGGATATACATTAAATGAACACGGCATTTGTCATTTAGTTAATGGTGTTAAAGGTGCATTAGTTGATGAAGTATTTGATACCGAAGAAGATATATTTCATTTTTTAGGACTTGTATATAAGGCACCTTGTGAAAGACATAATGGACATGATGTTATTCCCATCTCAAAATTGGTGAATCAAATGAGAACAAATATTCCATCCCCTTTAACAAAAGAAGAATGCATAATTTTAATTAAAGCCGCCAAATATGCGTATTACAATAAAGGAAATGCAATTATGACTGATGCCGAATTTGATATGTTAGAAAATAAATTAGGGATGGGAATGAGTGTAGGGATTGCAGCAATTAAAAACAAAGCACAATTGCCGTATTTCGCTCCATCATTAGATAAAATTAAACCAGATACGGATGCATTGCAAAAATGGATGAATAAATTTAAAGGTCCTTATGTTATTAGTTGTAAATTAGATGGATGCAGTATTATTTTATATAATGCGAACACGAACACGAACACGAACACGAACACGAACACCGAAAAAACAGGAATGCGTATGTATTCACGTGGTAATGGTGCAGTAGGTCAAGATATTAGTTATTTATTACCATATTTAAAGGGAATACATAGTTTGCCTTTAAATGGGTCTTGTATTCGTGGCGAATTAATAATGAAAAAAACGACATTCGAAAGCAAATATTCACAAAAATATGCGAATATTCGCAATATGATTGCAGGCACGTTGGACCGTCTTGATATTTCACCCGAACTATTAAATGACATTGATTTTGTCCCATATGAAGTAATCCATCCCATTATGAAACCAAGCGAACAATACAACTATTTAGAACAACTCGGCTGGAATCCTGTATGGTATAATAAAGTATCTAATCTTACAAATAATGATTTGTCTATGTTATTAGTTTCAATGCGTAATAATTATGAATATGAAATTGATGGTATTGTTGTAGTCAATGATTCTGTATATAATAGACCAAAAACGGCTGATAAAAATCCCGATAATGCATTTGCCTTTAAAATGGTGCTTGATGACCAACAAGCGGAAGTCATTGTTTCGGGTGTTAGTTGGTCTCCAAGTAAAGATGGATATTTAAAACCAGTGGTGCAATATGAACCTGTTATTATTAAGGGTGCAAAATGCACAAATACGACGGGGTTTAATGCAAAATTTATAGCCGAACATAAAATTGGTATAGGTGCAATTGTTCGCATTGTTCGCAGTGGAGATGTTATACCATATTTGATGGAGGTTATTAGACCTGCAGTTGTGTCGTCAATGCCCGATGTGGGGCAATTTGGCACATATCATTGGAATGAGACGGGAATGGATTTGGTTTTAGATTCATTAATGGAAAACAATGATGTTATTTGTAAAAATATATTACATTTCTTTAAAAAGTTGGAGGTCAAAGATTTGGCGGAAGGAAATATTGTGCGTTTAATAGAGGCGGGACAAAATAGTGTGGCAAAGATTTTGGCGATGTCCAAAACAGATTGGCTGAAGGTGCGTGGATTTAAGGATAAGATGGCTGATAAATTGTATTCGGGAGTATATGATGCAATTCAAACTGCGTCATTGGTTGATTTAATGAGTGCATCAAATTTATTTGGACGCGGGTTTAGTGATAAAAAAATTGGGGCAATTATGTTATCATATCCGCAAATATTTGATGACATTAATAATGGAGTGAATAACGACCATCTTTTACAGAATTTAATGAATGTTCCTGGTATTGGCGAGAAGTCGGCGGAATTATTTATTGAAGGTATTGGTTCATTCTTTGAGTTTTTAAAAGAATCCAATTTGGAGAATAAACTGGGTGGTGTTCAGGTGGATGATGGTGTTCAGGTGAATGCCCACAATATATATAAAAATAAAAACATCGTATTTAGTGGATTTCGCGATAAGGAATTAAAAAAATTGTGTGAAGACAATGGTTTAGCAGTTTCAGATGACATTAATAAAAATACGATTATATTAGTTATAAAAAATGAGGATTCAATGACGAATACTTCTAAAGTTGAAAAAGCGATAAAAAATAATATTTCAATCTTAACAGTGAAAATGTTTCATATGCAATATTTTTAATAGTTTATTTCAGTTTATTTCAGTTTATTTCAGTTTATTTTTTTTAATATTTTATTTTTAAATAAAATATTAAAAAATTATTGGTGATATGGTGTGATATGGTGTGATATGGTGTGATATGGTGTGATATGGTGTGATATGGTGTGATATGGTGTGATATGGTGTGATATGGTGTGATATGGTGTGATATGGTGTGATATGGTGTGATATGGTGTGATAT
>Ga0302186_10001283_pt1 | contig 21247 bp, 16 predicted proteins | sample II_Bog_E1_2_FD_198782 | JGI IMG/M metagenome (GOLD analysis project Ga0302186, IMG submission 198782) | Peat permafrost microbial communities from Stordalen Mire near Abisko, Sweden - II_Bog_E1_1 | ecosystem: Environmental > Terrestrial > Soil > Wetlands > Peat | place: Sweden: Abisko...
CTAAGGGCGAGTTCGGTGTATCTTTAATTGCGGATGGTTCTGCCTACCCTTACCGTTGTAAAATTAGAACACCAGCGTATCATCATATGCAAGTAATGCCCCGCTTGGTTCAAGGACATTTTTTTGCTGATTTAGTCACGGTTTTAGGGTCACAAGATATTGTTTTTGGGGATGTAGATCGTTAAATGATTCGCGAACGACGTTGGAATATATTAGATAGTTATAGACGAAAAATGTTTTTAAGGTTTGAATTAAAACGTTTAATTCTTAAAAGTATTACAAAAAATGAATCTCTCCCCTACACCGCTCGTTATAATGCGTTATTTTATAAAAATCAATTGATTCGTTTTTCAACTATTGGAGCACAGCGAAATAGGTGTGTTGTCACAGGACGAGTTCGAAATGTTTTAGCGAAAGTTAAATATTCACGTTTTGTATTTAGAGTTGAGGCTTACGACGGCCATATGCCGGCGTGTCGAAAAGCTACTTGATAATATTTTAATAACTAAAATGTGAGATTTAAAATTATACTTATCCGATATTCTATTCTGTAATATGTCATGATTAGCTCTATTTGCAATTTATTTAAATGATTGTTTGAATCCTTTTTTTTGTGCTAGTTTTATTTTTATTAATAACATCAATACTTACCAGTTTACACAAAATTTAACTGTGTTATCTGCATTAAAATTTAGTTTAACCATAATGTTTTTAATTTTAATTCGTGGCGGAACCCCACGGTATCGCTATGATTATTTAACAAAACTTGGGTGATTAAAATTTTTAGGGTTTATAATTACATTATTTTTAACATCATTATTTTTTTATTTTCTCTTTTAAGATGAAATTTGAATACATAAATTTATTTATACAAACCAAAATAGTTACTAATTGAATGTTCCTCTATTTATTCGCAATTAAACTTCGAATTCAAATACGAACAATTTACTTGCGATCCTGAAAAATTAGTAAGTTTGCCGAAGCTTACTGATTTATATTTAGTAATAAAAAAACTACGTACGAATTACGTTCAATTATTTTAGTATAATAACGTAAAACATATTCTATACCGATATAGTTAAATTAATTAAATGGAGACTAGCTTAATCGGTAAAGCATTGGGTTTTGGGTCCAAGTACTACAGGTTCGAGTCCTGTGTTTCCAAATTATTCCATACACTTATACTTATGCTTATGTTATTGATCATATCAATATGGCCGCTTCTCAAAAAAAACTAACATTATTAATCATATATTCTAAAAAAGCAATTTTACTTTTAAGATTGTTATACGCTGCTGGTGCTATTCAAAACTATTATGTACTGACAAGAAACTCACACACCCATAATTTTATTAAAGTATTCGTTACATACTACAAAAATCAACCACTAACAAAATATTTTAAATTAATGTCTAGGCCTAGCCGCACTTTTTATATATCGTACCCAGCTCTTCGTATTTTACAAAAAAAAACTTACTCTTCTATTTACTTTGTATCGACAAGTGCCGGTTTGATGACTCACCACGACGCCATCACTCGCAGGATTGGTGGTATTTTAATTGGGTTTATTTTTAATTAAACTACGCAAAAAAAAATTAACAATATTAACCGATTAATTTAATTGTTTTATTGTATTATTGAGGAACACTAGTAAGAGAGCAAAATTTAAAACACACTTTAAAAGTTTAAATTTTTATTCGATGCCCACATCTATTTTATTTGTCGTTCGAAAACGGCTTAATTTTATTTTTATGTTTTTAGTCGTAATCGGGTGTTTACTCTTTACGATTATTTAAACTTAATATAAATTATTTATAGAAAAAACGATAACAACGAATAATATATATATATATATATATATATATATATACGTTAGTTTTAATAAACCCATTAGGCAAATAAGTTCAAAAATCGTTTTATTTAATTTATATTTTCTTTTGACGTGTAAAAATAAACTCATTTTGAGGAAAAACTTTGCAAAACAATTTCGAAAAACTTTTCCTTGTTATGTCCGATCTTTTATTAATTAAAAGTATTTTTTTACCACAAAATACGTTTTTTATTAACCGCCCTACGGTAATGTTTTTTTTTAGTAATAACCAACCACACGCTCGAGTTAATAAATTTAACAGTAGATTAAACAACAAAAAAAACTGAAACACAAAAAAATTTACACATTTTTACACAATCTGATTAAAAAAACTACAAAAACATATAATTACACGATTTTTAACGAATAAGGTTAAATCGTTTATTGGTCGTTTTTTAATTATTTGAAATCAACTAAATTGAACCAATTTATTTAGAAAAAAGTTGGTAAGTTTACTTAATACTTATAAAACAATTTTTGGTGAAGGCCTTTTCTACATTCGAGGTTTGTGTGTTATTTTTTTTGTTGACGCTAGTTTTACTGATGATGAGCCTTTGTGAGAACCTATAGAATGAAGTCTTGTTTTAACGTGAATCCTTTTTATTTTTATTTTTGCTTGAATCGCTGAAAATTTAATTACTAGCAGGTTTGGGAGTTATTCTGGTAGGGATAAACGGGTATGATTCGGTTGATACAAAACGTTTTGATTATTAGAAACATGATTTGCTATATCATACGGAATTGCGGCGATGATGGTTATTATCCCATTTTACTCCGAATTAACCTACTCTATTTCTTTTACCGTATCCTGATGACATTGGTATACTAGGGCTTTTTTTTTCAAATTTATAAGTATCTATTCTATCGTATTACTAATCGCATATACAACACAATTACATTTACGTTGATTTAATTGAAAAAAACTTTTAGTAAATATATTAATTATTAATATATTTTTATCTTATTTATTGTACACGCATTTTATTATGACTTTTTTTGGGTATTTTACAGACCCGTTATGATATCAAAAAACTCGCTACATTGATTATGTACAACTTAGCCATGAGCCTTGAAAATGGGGTTGAGGTCCAACTAAACGCGATCACTTTTCTTACCATAAAGTTAGTACAGTTTTTTGATTTAAAAACGACGGTCCGTATGCTGGGGCTTTTTTATTAATGCATATGTTTTTTTTCATCGCGCTTTTTTTATTATACATCTACTGATTAACTTTATTACGACGAACTTACACTACAAAAGAAATTACTATTACGTTTTTTACTTACTGTGTTTCCGCATTAAAACAATTTTTTTTTTGTTTTTTTTTATTTTATGTTTTTATTTTTATTAGCTTTATTGGTAATTATTGAAGACTGCCGATTGAGTTTATTTGAACCATGGACACCTCAAATTGGGGGTGACATTTTGCCGGTATTGTTAGCGATTATTATACCCTACTTTTATCTATTTTTTAACGTGTTTTGTTATTTATTAAAGCCTCTAAAGTATTATCTCTTAGTTTCGTTTTCATGCCTTTAATGGGATGCGCCGTAGCCACTGGTTTAATTTTTGCCTCTTTAATCAAAGGTATTTCTTATGCCCCAGATTTAGAAGAAGTTTTATTTAACTATACTACTTTAGGATTTGCGTTCGTTGAAAGTTTCGCATTTCTTTTATTTTTTGTCGCAATTATCGTTATTTTTCTTTAAATGATATTTATTTAAAAATAGCGAAAGACGTTATGTTTTACGTCACATTTTTAACGTGCACAAATTTTTCAACATGAACATTTTAAAATTTGTTATCGGAAACTTAAGTCACCCAAGCGTTAATAGATGAGGTTTAAATTTATTTTGATACAATTTATGATATACAGATAAAAATTATTCATTTTGACTACATCAAGACAAGTTATTTACGACTTTTTTTTCGACGTACATAAATTATGGTTTACTTTACCCTACAAATTTTTTAACCCATAAATATTGATATAATGACGAAAAAAAAGAACCAAAAAACAGCTACAATCAATCGCACAATTTAAAGTATTTTAGAATTGCAAAATATAAAGATCCTTTAACAAAAATTTATGAAGAATACACTGCACGCTCGAACGTACAACATATATACGTAACAAAAATTTGATTATTACGTTACGGTAGTTGATTTATTTTAAATTTTTATTGTTTTCGCCCACGCGAGGTGAGTTTAATTGCTAGAATAAAAGTTAGTAATTTTAAAAAAACCCCCACATCTATCAGTTTTGTCGATAATCAATCGTATAAAATTTTCAAACGAATAAAATTTATTTTAACATATTACCAAATGCAGCAACAACGAACGCCCGGTAATTTCTATAACTTTTAATGAAACATGAACACAGATCAATGCCATTTTATTATGACGACTCTTATCTAAACGAAAGAAGAATTTCAACTTGAAACAATATCGAAAAATTTCATTATACATTTACCCCTTTTTTTTTACTTGATAATGCTTGTAATTTAAATAGCAACACAAATATAAATGCGTATTTAACATATTATAATTTTACAATTTATAATGTTTTAAAATTACACAAACAGCAAAAAACGTTAAGTTTGTTACGTAATTTGACAGCTAATGACTCCTTAGTTATCTTTAATGAGTACAAAAGCTTACGACAATCCTCATTCACAAAATTTTTTATGGATTATGCTGTCGATACTCCACTATGTTTTAAAAATAGTAATTCTATTAAACGTTTGAATTTTGAATTCCCATTTTTAAAATTTAATAACTTTTTAATGTGAGAAGGTAAACGTGAAAAAACATTTATTGTTTTTTTACGTGCTTTTCACATTTTGTTTAAAATTGATAAATTGCAATTAGATAAAATTGTTTATAATAACTGAACTCTTTTATACCACTTTACTAATATGACCTTTTGCGAACCAAATAAAAATATGGTAACAATTAATTGTAAAATAAATATTAATACGTGTTACGAGCATTTTTTTTACAATAAAAAAAAATATTTTTCCGAAAAACACTACTTTTATAATAGTTTATGAAAAATAATTAAAACTGTCGTACCTTTGTTTGCTTTCTCGGTTTATAATGTGGATAAAAATATACGAAAATTTTCGCGAAGCAGGGCGAATAAGTATGTTTTTATTTGAAAATATATACCGTTATATAAACGTGCATTAAAAACCCTTCGTTTAATTGCTAAAGATGTAAAGTTTAATGAAGGAACAGTGCTTGAGCAACGTATCGCAAATTCTTTACATACATTAAAAACTAATCCTACCGAAAGTTTTATATGACGAATTAACAAATTTTCGCATAATTATGTTTTTAAAAATTTTAAAAAAACTCTTTTAACAACATTGCGAACAACGTCTTAAAGTGAAGTGATATGGTTTGTTTAAATCTCTCGAAATTAAAAAAAACTTAATACGTAATTATAAACGACGTTTAAATCTAAGATCACGAAGTGCTGTAGTAGTTTGCAACACACGAGTGAATTATCATCAATTTTCGGTATCAGTGTATATACCAATTATTTGAAATTTTTTATATGTAAAGAGTTTGCTTTATCCAAACTTTTTATTTTTTAAATTATTTTCACCAACATACTTTTATAATTTAATCCTCCCCTCTACTTTTTTACACTGAAAATACGATATACGATTATGCGCTCTTAGTTTTACATTTTTTTGTTATAATAATTATTATAATTTATACTGATTTTTTTTCCATCTAATTTTCGCTAGTCTTAGTCAAATTTTCTTTAATAAATTAAAATTTCGTGGAAAGGGTTATTATATTTATAAAAATCAACGAAATACTATTGCTTTTCAATTTGGATACTCACATCGACTTCGAATTTTTACCCACTTCGTTGGAGCAAAACTTTTATCTAAAATCACAATTTTTTTTTTTGGTATAAATAAATTTGATATTTTAAAAGCCAGTTATTTATTTTTTTATAAACGACCAATTAGTATTTTTACAGGGAAGGGGGTACGTTTTACCCGCCAAGTTATTTATAAAAAAACTGGTAAAATTAGTTCTTATAGGTAAAAAAAAAACGGCACGTAAAAAAATTTTCTATAATATTATAATTAACCGATTTTTATAATATATACAACCTTAAGCAATGTTTGTGATGTTTTTTTTTAAAAAAATATGATCCATGCTGAAATTAATATTCAGCTACACTGGACTTCAATCGGATTCCTCTAAATTTAACACAACACGATATTTTTTAACCGTGTTTGTCGTTTTGGTTTTTTTAATTAATTGTTTTTAAAATTAATTAAATCAACAAAATATTCAAATCTATAACGTACGTAAACAATAATATTTATTAACATAATCGTAATTTACTTTGCATTAACTTTACACACCATTAAAATTAGTAATGTTCTAATAAAATTAACCACCTTTAAACGTTTTTGGGCGTGCGTCATTTTATTGAAAATTTTTTAGTTTGTTTTAAATCAATCCGTATTTTGTCGTAAATTTAATTTTTTTTTTTGTACGTTTGGGAGATTTTGATGTTTTTAATAATTACACGTCTGTTTTATTTTTAGGTGTTATAGTATATAATTTAATTAATTACTTTTCGTTAAAAGATTTTTTACGTCGTTTTGGTTTTTTAAAAATATCTCGACGCGATTATTACGAATGTGGTTTTAGACCGCAAACACAACGTCCTGTTAAACTACCTATTCAATTTTTATTAATTTGCGTTTTTTTTTTATTGTACGATATCGAATTAATATTCTTGTTTCCGTATGTAGCTGGGGTTTTATTTGCCGGTTTATTCGATTTACTTTTGATAATTTTTTTCTTCTCCCTTTTTTTGTTTAGTTTAATTATCGATTATGAACGTCACGCTTTATATTGACAATATTAAACGTTATTTGGGAGCGGGGGCAGTATTATATGATGGAAGGTAGATATTTTAGAAAAGTCCAGTGAGGTTACCATCCTATTTTTCAAAGTATTGATGCTGTTACAAGCTGAGGTTGAAATTTAATTTCTTTCTCCGGCGTAATAATGTCATATTTAAATTTTTTCGTGAACCGTTTAGTTTTACCCTTTACGAGCGTTACGTCCGTAATAGGTTTTATGTTATTGGTCGCGATTATGCTACAATTAGTTTCGGGATTTTTTTTAGGTTGATATTATATGCCTGAACCTGGTTTAGTTGTCGAACTACGCGAAGAAATGTTTAATGACACTCGTTTTGGTGCCGAAACTTTTTATATGCACGTTCGTGGAGTTGATACTATTATGGTGTTGTCTTATTTTCATATTTTCAAAAAAATTTATTTAAAAAATTATATTTCATCCGAATCAGACGGTTGAATTTTAGGTGGTTATGCTTTTTTTTGATTCCATTATATAGTCGCCTTAGGTATTTGTTTAAGCGCCAGTCACTTAAGTGATCTTACGCTAACAATCGTAGCTAATATTTTTTGATCATTATTTGATAATATCTATAAGACTTATTATGTAATTTTCACTAATAAACATTTAAATACTGATCAAATGACTCGTCTTATGATTTTTCATTACTTTACCCCTTGATATTATCTATATTTAGTACAAGCTCACGTTTTATTTTGTCATGAATCATGAGATTCGGATAGTGGGGAAAATACTTACGAAGATAAATCCGGAGCTTATATTTCCTGATTTTATGATGCTTTTTTAAAAGAAATACAAGACGCATGATATTGAACTTTATTTGTTTTTATTTATTTTGCATCACATCATTTTAACGCTTTAACTGTTAACTATTTCTTTTTTGAACGATGAAATATTTCTGAATTAGATGAAATTAGATTTTATGGCGTTGCCCCCCATTGGTATTTTAGACCTCTTATGGGTATACTTGTTATCTCACCTACCCATTACGAAGGTTTAATGTGAATGGGGTTATTTTTTATTTTACTTACTTTTTTGCCTATTATTTATAATTGATATAATTCTTACAATAAATACGTTCCCACTATTCCTATGCAAAACTCGTTAATTCAAACTTTTGGATTTATGCTTTTTTTAATGTCTCTGTTATGTGCTGCTAGTATGTTACCTTGCGGACGTTATTACTACGAACCCGAAGGTGGTTACGTTGGAAATCCGTGAGTTAAATTTTCTTACCAATACATTTACCTATACTTAGCCTGATTTATCCACCACTTAGATTTGATAGATCAATATATTTTTCAATTTTTTCACTTATTTCTTCGTCGAAGCGCTTGTTTGTACGCAAAACACGTTACTATTTCGCGCGACGCTCATTCAAAATTTATTAATTATAAAAAAAAAAACACTAAAAAATAATTTTTTTTACTGGTAATCCAATATCATAAACTCGGTGAGTATAGTTCAATTGGCAGAACATTGGATTGTGGCTCCAAAGGTTGTAGGTTCAAATCCTTCTATTTACCCTATCAATATTAATTTTTTACATAAAAAAATCAATAATTTTATATTTGAGTTTTCAATAATGATGCGGGGGGTGGCTATTTTTTTTTTACATAAAACATACTTTTTAACCCATTACTATTTATTAAGTGATTTATTGTGACAAGAAGCGTTAATTTTAGACTTTTTACAAAAAAAAGTTATCAATAACTGAACTCAAAAATTTTTAGTTATCTCTTCGTATTTGTTTAACGAGAGGGTAGTTTTTGATTTAATAATTAAATTTTTTCTCGATTTATTTATTTGACCAATGCATCGTTTATTTATTTTTCAAATAAATAACGTAAGCAGCTTATTGACAGTAGTTTTTTTTATTTGATGCTCTATTGTTATCTTTACAAACTTTCTTTACCTGTTTGGTTTATTATTTTAACACTATGAGTGAACTTTCAATTTTGTTATCCGTACTAGCTTTATTGCTAACTTTATTTACCGTCTTAACCGAACGCAAATTTTTAGCTTATGCGCAACGTCGTATGGGTCCAACCTTAATGGGGCGCAATGGTGCTTTTCAAATCGGACTAGATTTAGTTAAATTGTTAACCAAAGAAATTTTTTTAATACCGCGACCTACTACAGCTTTAGCGCCTTTTTTTTTATCTTTATTATTCGCTTTTCAGTTATTATTTTCGCAAAATTTTATTTGGGGTCCTTCAATGATCGTTTTTGAAAACGTAGATTCTTTAATTCTTTATCATTTAATTTTAATCCTACTTGGGAATATTTTTTTTGTATTGGTGGGTTTATTAAGCCAATCTCGATACGCGATAATAGGAACGGTTCGAGCCCTTATTCATGTTATTTCTTTGGACATTTTCGTAACCGTTGTTTACTCGTTATTAGTTTTTAGCTCACAATCACCACATTTTCATGATTTTGGTCTTATGCAAAATAATTATTGATTTTTTATTTTGTACGGGCCGGCTGCTTCGGGCTTTGTTGTTATTTTAATGTTGGAGGCTAAAAGAGCTCCTTTTGACCACGCAGAAACTGAATCGGAGGTAGTTGCGGGTTATGCTGTTGAATATAGCGGTCCAATGATGATGATGTTTCTATTAGCTGAATACTTACATTTAGTTATCTCATCTGTCCATTTCATTATTTTTTTTGCTGGTGGTTGACATGCCCTAAAATTGTTTTGATTTTTACCCCCTGTTTTTTTAACCCCCCACGATATCAATTATTGATATAATGAGATATTTAATAGTTAACTTAGAATTTGTGGTTTTTCCACTTTTTATCCTCTGTGATTATTTGTCTATAATTGATCATTTAATACTTTACTATTTTTATTTTTCCCAATATTACTTCTAGTAAAAATTTAATTGCAAATGAAAAATACAACTTTTATTTATTTAATTTTGTTTTTTATTTTAATTAAATTTTCATTTGAGTTAATTTGGTCTTTGTTTTATACGGTTGATATAATCTTTCGTTTTGATTTTAACGATTCGATTATAACCTTATACTCGTTGTTTTGAACTAATTTTTGATATTTACCAATTTTTTTTTTCTCTCTTTTTTTTATTTTTTTTTACTTTTTTATGGGTAACTACGCTCCGTTTAGCTTAATTTTCTTGCTAATTTATTTTTATGAAATTTCAGATTTTTGAATCACGAATAACTTATGTTGTTTATTTAGCACTAAATTTAATAATATTAATTTTTTTTTATTTAATAATATTAATAAATACCACCCTCTTGTTTTTTATTTAAGTGTTTTATTCTTGATTTACATTGTACTAAGCAACAGCCTTATATTTTTAGTAAACATGAAAATTCGTTGACAGCAACAATGTTTTTATAGTTGTTTAAAAAAAATATATTTGATAACATTTGTTATCAACATAACGGCGTTATATTTAGGTAGTTGATGAGCAATTCAGGAAGGTACTTGAGGGGGTTGGTGAAATTGAGATTCATCCGAAACTTTTGGATTAATTGTTTGCCTTATTATTTTGTATGTTATTCATACTTTTTATACGATTATAAGCTTAATTTTTATGTTTTTCTATTTTGTAAGAACATTTTTTTTATTTCTGCTTTCGTATTTAATTATACAATTAAATTTTGAGTTAGTATCACATAACTTTGGGATTAAGTTTTTTTATTTTTTTAATAATATTTTTTTTTTAACCGAATTATTTTTAATGGTAATTTACTTTTTAGTCAAATTTTTGATTCAACAATGTTTATTGTTTACACAAATATTATTTTTAACTAAACTTTTTAAAGACTTAAAAAAAACTAATGTATATTTTTTTATAGGGGTATTAATTTTAGTGATGTTTTTATTATTGTTTATTAGTTTTAATTCAATGTTTAATTATTTTGTTTGAACATTTTTAGAAATTAATGTAACTAATAATTTTAAAAATAATGAAATTTCTAAAATTAATGTTTATACCTTAACAATTATTTTTATTTTAATAACAAAAAATATCCAATTAAAAAAAATAATTTTTTTTTTACCACTATCTATTGTTATAATTAATTATTGCTGATATTTAATCATTTTTACAAGTTGACAACTAACATTAATGTTTGGAGTACATTGGGGTTTTTTTATTTTTATCTTAATTAATTTAATGGCCCATAATTTACAACTATCAATTTATTTTATTAAAACGAGTAATATAGTAACTTTTTTGTCTAATTGACTATTTGTATTGTTTTCCACTACTATTTCAATTGATTGCTTATTTCTTGAGGTTACAAATTTTTGATTTTATTTTACAAATTTTTGAACCGACAGTTTCAATTTAATTTTTTTACCTCTTCGTTTTATCAGTTCAAACTTTTTTTTTACACAATCAACATTACTTTTCAATAATATATTGTATTTTAAAAATACTTTTAATTATTTATTGGTATATATTGAAATACCGTATATTTACGCCATGAATATACAACTTTTAATTTCGTGTATGTTTTTTTGATTGTATTTTCGAATTTCACTAAAAAATTGATTTTATTAATTTTAAGCATGTTGCTTCAACGTTTATATAATTGAATAAAGTACAAAAGTTTACCAACTTCTTTTTTATTTAAAAATCGTTTATTTATTGAGCGAAATACTAAGCATCGCAGAATATATTCCGTTTTTGGTGCTCTTCTTCGTAATTCGAAATGGGGAAATTTTGAACTTACGAACTTAAAAGTCCAATTTCGTTTAAATTACACTAAATATTTGTTTTGTTTATTTTTATTTTTTTTATTTGTTTTTTTAAGTTGATTTTTTAAAAAATATTATGCTTATACTTACGCTTTTAACTCTGTCGGTTTATTTGTTTGATTAAGTATTGATGCGCTTGATTATTATTTATCTTTTAGCATATGATGCGTAACCGCTTTAATTGCGATAGCGACAAACTGAGCTTATTCCTATTTTTTAGAACGGGTTAGTTTAAAAAAAATAAATCTAAAAAAAATTTTTTCAAATTTATTTTTTGGTGACTTAATGAGGGCCGAGGATTTAGTTGTACGCCCGGTTTTCGGTACAGAAGATTTAAAATATGTGCTTTATAATTGAATTTCCGAAAATAAATACCCCAGTAATGAGTTATTTTTAGAGCGTTTTTTTGAATCCGACACAAATAAAAAACAATGAGAAAATTCTTATGATTTTTTTATTAAACTTTTTCGCGCTACATATTTATGCAATTTAAGTAGCGAGTCTTATTCAATTAAATACTTACATTACTCGTTTTCGACATTACAACCTTCTTACGTTATTTCATCTTCTAAAAAATTAATTAACCATTATGCCGATACTAATATCATTAATAAATATTCAACATTATTATTTTGATACACATTAAATAACTACTCTAATTACTATTCATGACGAACATCCCAACAACTGTCTTCCTTAAAACTGTTAAAAACAAAAAATAATTGAAATTTAAGTTATTTTGATAACGAAATTAGTAAATATCATTTTTTTCGTACTAATATGCTCGGTATTTTTTATTTACCTACTTTTTCATTTACTAAACTATCCGCGTATTCTATTAATTTTTCCGAATTGTGAGATTTTACTACTTTCTCTAAAAATCAAATCAACGCGGCTAAATGAAATAGATGATTATATAAGTACTCTATTTTACATCGTCGTTTTTTACGAAATTCCCATAAAATAACGTTAACAAAAAAATTATTTGCATCCGGTTTTTACGATAATAAATTTTTTACTAGAAATACTTGAAATTCTGCGCACGTAAAGGGTGTAGAAAAAAATCTTTTACATAATCTAAGTTCTGTTTATTATAAAAATTTATTACAAAACCCATCCTTATTAAAATGACAATCTAGCAACGTAAGTAATATTCAATCATCTTCAGTAAAAAAAACAATTACATTATTCTCGTTTTACGAAAACAGTTATTTATGGGTAACAAAACGATTTTATTATTTTAATACAATACCTACTAATATTATTAAATCAACTAAAATTATTAAAGATTCTAGTATTAACAACAATGCGTTACAATTTGAATCGAATTCAATTTGAAGCACTGTTTTAAATTCCTACATGAATAATTTATATTCATTTAATACCAATGTTTTTAATATTTCAAAAAATAATTTATTTTTTAACACCAATTATTTTTTAATAAATGAAAATTTAATAAAAATTAATAATTATAATGAAAAAGATTTATATTTAATTTTTGACGATTATGATTTACTTACCCCCGAACTCCTTGATATTAATTATTGAGTAACTAATAGTTGTACTACAATTAAAAATAAACCTTACTTGCTAAATTATTGCCTATTTCCTATTTTTTTTGAACAATCTGTAAAAAATCAATCGTTATTTAAAACAACAACACCTGGTAGTTTATTGTTTAATTCTGTAGACGTGACCGTTAATCCTTTTAGCGAAAATAGTTATTTGTTCGATGTTTTTTTAATAAGTTTTTTTTATTAATTTTTTTTTTATATGAGCTATGTAATTCAACATTTTTATCAACCTACTCGAGAAATAGTTTTTAATCCACGTTTAAAATTATTACTTTACTGTCAAAATATTTCAAAATTATTTTTATTTTTTCGCTTCAATTTAATTACGTTTAGCCTTAATGTTTTTCCTGCTTTTTTACCTGTTGGCAATTTAATACTATACCAATCTCATTTTTTAAGGAATGTTGATTGTTTTGATTATTTTTTTTCTATTAAATTAACAGCTAATAATACATCAAAACTACATAAAAACTTAAGCCAATATGGTTTAAAAATGTTACATTCATTTTTCATAAATAGTAAATACCGCACCACCTTAGGTATATTTTTAGAAACTTTATGATTATATAATAAGCATTTTTCATCTGTAAAAATTGTTAGGTTTCTTATTATTAAAAAGTTTTATAAAAATGTTTTTTTATTCCTTTTACTAATCAATTCGTTTCAATGAGTTGCGTATTCAAACACAATTTCTCTTTACTCCATGTTTTTTTTTGTGTTCTATTATTTTAAAGCAAATAAGTTTTATAATCGAAAATTTTTGAAAGTTTTTAATGTTTAAGCAAATTACAGTATGTTAAATATTTTGCTAAATCACCTTTTTAACGAACTTAATGTTGTTTTTTCCAATCTTATTAATCTTACATTGTGTTTTTATTTTTTTTTTTAAAAAATGAATCGGACCTGTAGGAACTTTCTACAGTTCAGTTATCGTTTTTTCGTTATGTCTTGTTTTTGCATCAAATGAATTATATTTTTTTTTAATCTCTGGTAGCTATTTCTATGTCGATTTTGGGCGATGATTTTTTTGTTTAGATTTAATCGACTCACATTTAGTTTTTTGTATTGATACTTTAGCTATAATTTGCTCTATGCTAGTTTTAACTTTAACGATGCTAGCTCTTTATTTTGGGGTAGAGTATATGTATCGCGAAGCTTTTATAAACCGTTTACTTTACTTATTGAACATGTTTGCCACGAGTGTAATTTTTTTATTTTTTTGTTACGACTTTTTCTTAATAATCTTAGCGTGAGAATGCATCGGTTTATTTTCCTTATTATTAGTTAATTTTTATTCTATGCGTATTTATACGATAAAAGCGTCGTTAAAAACTTTCATTTTTTCACGGATTAGCGATATGTTTATGTTTTTTGCTTTTATTTTAAGTATATCAATGTTTAATACCACTGATTTATCTTTAATATTTTTACAAATTCCTTTCTTATCATTTCATTATTTATTTTTTGGTACACTAGCCGTTCATTTTTTAACGTTATTTTCTTTTTGCATAGCTTTATCTGGAGTAATCAAAGCAGCTCAATTTTTTTCGCATGTTTGGTTACCCGATGCTATGGAAGCTCCCACACCAGCCTCGGCTTTGATCCACTCGTCGACATTAGTTATTGCGGGAATTTTTTTAATTTTACGTTTTTCCGTATTGTTTGAGTTCACAATTTTTACTAATTATTATTTGTCCTTACTGGGTGCTGTTACATTAGCGTTTGGTTCAATTACTGCGATTTTTCAAACTGATATTAAAAAATTAGTCGCTTTTTCTACAATAAGTCAAATTGGTTATTTGGTCTGTGGTTGTGGTTTTTGTTGTTATGAAGAAGTTCTTATTTACCTTATAGTTCATGCGTTGAACAAAGCGTTCTTGTTTATCCTTGTTGGTTATATTGTACATTTTTTTAACGGAAATACGGATATGAGGCAAATGGGTGGTGTTTATTTATATTCGTTTGATATTGCGATACTTCTAGCCGGTGTATCGTTTAACTTAGCGGGATTGCCTTATAGCGCCGGTTTTTTAGGTAAAGAATTTTTATTGTTTCAAGTGTTACGAGATGATTTTCTTTCGTTTATTGTTAGGGGCTGTTGATTAATAAGTTTTTTTTTTACCCCGATTTATATGTTTGTATTAACGTTTATTGTTATTTTCGGCCCTAAAAAAAGTACTTTACTAGCGTATATGACTTTTTGACACTTTAATTATTATAACGCCCTTAAATTAATTATTAATAGTTTGACAGATCGTAATTTATATACACGTTTAAATGCGTATTTGTTATTTCGTTTTCAACTAACCGTACTAACTTGTCGAACAACAATTTATGTTTTACTCGTTTTTTGATGTTTTTTCTTTTTTTTTGGGGAGTGATTGCTTTTATTGACGTTTAACTTTTCGTCGTTAACGGATACCATACCTAATAATTTTTTTCTGTCGTTTAAAACCCACACTTCGTTTTTTTTATCAAATTTTACTACGCAAGTGTCCTCGATTATCATGTTTTACATAATTTTTTTTAGTTTGATGGCATTTTCGTTTTTATTAAATTTGCGCTACACTGTTAATTATTTTTACTTCTCAAATTTGTGAGTTTACGATTTAATTTTTTTAATTGTCTCTGCTTATTTATTTTTAAATGTATATTTATTTTGAGTATTTGTTTTGTTTTTATTAAATTTTGCAGTTACTAATAAAGATAAATAATGCTGACTTAAATAAAATTTTATTTAGAACTTTTATATGAAAAACACGTGGTTGGTCTCTAGTTTAGTTTATTCGCCGGCAATTTATGATTTATTAGCATATTACGATTACCTAATAAAATGTAATTTTTTGTTCATTTCGTATACAAATCTTTCCTTGTTAAATTTGTTTAGTTCATGTTTTTATGTTACGAGATATTTTATCCGTGAAATGAATTTAAAAATGAACTACGCGACTGACAAGTCTCGAATAACAAATAAATTTTTACGTTTAAAAACTAAAACTTTTCTAAATAAAAAACGAAAATTGCCGCATATTAATTTTATTTTTAAACACTTTAATAATAAAATAAAGCCAAACTTTACGGTTACGGGCGAGTCTAGTTATTTTTTTAATGCTTTTTTTTTAATGAACCAAATTTCGTTAAACCAACAACAATCGTTACACCATAATTTTTACCTGTTCGGTGTTTCTAAAACTAGAAACAAAACAATTTTAATGGAACCAAAAAAATTTTTCAAAAAATGACAAGAAATACATTTATTATTGTCCAATTTTTGTTATTTTAATAACATCCCTTTAATTTATAGTTCTTCATTTTTTCGTCGCGAAGTTGCCTCGTTAAATTGAAATCTCGGTAAGTTTAATATGATCACTTGACAACGGGTTTATCCCCTTTTTTTAACGAAAATAACAATTTATAGTCATAAAGTTAGTTTTGTTTTCTCAAAACTTAAAAAATTAAAATTTTCGTTTGCTTTGGTTAACGATTGTGAACATCATTATAAGTTACTTTATTATTTTAATTTATATAAGTGATACACGATTGGTTTAGTACCTAATAATATCGATCCTTGATTAGTCTCGTTCGCATTGCCAGTACTGCAAAATAATTTTTTTATGCAATTTTTTTTTATTAAATTTTTTGTTTTAATTAAAAAAACAGTCTTGTTTCAAAAATTTAATTTTCAACGTAATTTGTGATCGCAATACTATCTACGTTATTATAATAATAATCTCAAACAAAAGTAAAAATATAGTTTAAATGTAAAACGTTTAGAAATAATCTAAAAGTTAACGAATCGTGCTCGTTTATTTTTCGTGAAATTCCTCATCGCATACTACTTACACCATTTCCTTTTTATTTTGGCAGCGCCATTTTATTTTCATTTCGGACAATACTCATTTGTCACTGATTTTTTCGCAATTTTTTTCGAATTAGCTGACGTCGCGGCGTTCTATTTTTTACAAATTTCGATTTTAATAACTTTAGTTTATTATCGAAATACGATCTTAAAAAGTTTAACAGCATTAAATTTTCGTTATTCCTTAAAAGGGCAAAATCGAACCCCACTATTAGATTCTTTTAAAATTTCTTTTAAAAATTTTAAAAATTTACTGTCTAAACTTCGTACGTTTTTTTTTAAATAAATTATTGTTTTGTACTTCCCTTAAACTATTCTAACATTATAAATAACGCTTCATTTTAATTTTTGTTACTTTGCAATTCACACAATAACTTTTTAATTTTTAAATATACAAAAATCAATTAACAATACGAATGAGTGTTGCAAATTTTAATTATTTTCGAAACCAATTAGAATTCAGTATGAAAATATTTTTCTATCCAATCAGAATTTACATTTTTAATACAATAATTATACTAATAACACTAATATTAGTTATAATATCTATTTTATGATCTTGCAGATTAATAAATGAATTATTATTATTTATTCGTATTATAGACGTTTCGATTTTATGCGTATGTATTATAACAAGTGATTATACCTCGAACATTTTAAATATACTAATATTAGTTTGCTAATTGGGTTTGTTTTTATGTTTTTATTATACAAAATAATACCAATAACTTTAATTCTTATTATTATACTAAAGGCGATGTTTCAATATTTAGGTTTTTTTGTATTTGTGTTTTATGAAAATCGAAAAGTAAATGAGTGCATGGGGGTGGATGGTTTTTCATTGTGTAATCCTACACCCTCGAGTCCGAAAGAAACTTGAGATGAAAAAATATTAAATAACAATAAAGAATTGGAACAAAATGCTATCCGATTCCCGCGTACGTATGAAAACGACACAATTATCATAAAAGAACAATCTACATTAATAGTAGTAGTAGAACCGATAAAAAGGGTGATTGCCGGAAGTGTTGCTAATCGGAGAGCCCCAACTACAACACCAACGCTCGCTGCGGCGGCTAGTGGTGTTTTTATGAGAACTTTACAAATTACGAAAACAGTCAAGGTTTTGGGGGAAGCGAGAGAAATTGAAGCTAAAGATTTAGAACCAAAAACGTGAGAAGAAACAAGCGTATAACACAATTTATAACTTTTTTTTTTATTGTAAGCGGTATATCGTATTTAGAAAACAATTACTCAATTTACACCCTAAATTATCTTAGTCCCATCATGCTGGGGTGATTCGTTGCGCACATAAAGCAACATCAAACCAAAGATATAAAATATATAGTACCAATTTTTGTGCTCTTATCACTACATATTTATATTGCCCCAATGTGGTATGTATATAAATTTCTATTGCCTATAGTGGGGTTAATCCCAACGTATTTTTTTTAGAGATAATCTAAAAGTTAACGAAGTCATCGTCGTTTATTTTTCGTGAAAATTCTTACCACACGCTACCTTACACGCCATTTCATTTTTATTTTGCGCCGTACTAATTTGTCACCGATTTTTTCGAATTAGCCGATGCCCCACAACATTTTATCTTTTACAAATTTCGATTTTAATAACTTTAGTTTATTATCGAAATACTATCTTAAAAAACTCATTAATATTGTTAAATTTTCATTATTCCCCAAAAAAGCAAAATCGAACCCCACTGTTGAATTTTTTAAAAAAAATTTAACGCCTAAACTTAGTACGTTTTTTGTAAATAAATTATTACTTTGTACTTCCCTTAAGTTATTTTAACATTATGAATAATGCTCTATTTTAATTTTTATTATTCTGCAATTCACACAGTAACTTTTTAGTTCAAATTAAAAAAATTGTAGATAAAATCTTTAATTGAAGTATGATATCGACGCACTTTTTTAGTTAAAATTAAAAATTTGCGATTTTTTAGATTTTTATTTTAGTAACTTAAATCAACTCGCACCATCCCTGGCGGGAGCTCGGATTCATACTCATGAGCCTATGAGTTCAATTCTCTTGGGTGCGTTATAAAAACAAAGCGTATTTTAGTAAATATATGCGGTTTTATAATTTAACTAACACATAACTTAAACTACCTACCCAAACGACGTTTTTGTTAACTCAATAACTTTTATGTTACTTTACATGAAAAAAAAACATAAAAGTTATTAAAATAATAAATAAACCTCGCACTAAGTACAGTAGGGGGGGTTTATAAATAAAAAAACCTAAACACAAAATCGTGTAAAATATTGAAATTTTATCTAATAAAATTAATAATATTATTACTCTATCAATTAAAAAAAAATATTGTAAACTTACCCCCACAATTATAGCCTGTCACTCTAAGTAATATATGTATATTGTACAACAAGGGGTATGCTACACTTTACCAACCCTAAGTTATACTATTTAGATTAGATTTAACCGAATGGCGACGAAGTTTTTAAATTTATATTTGCAAATAATAATTTTAATCACAAAATTTTATTTACCCAATTATCACGATAATGGGTTACAGTATTGTTTCTACGTATTGTCGGGGTAGTGATTAAAACGAAATTGTTTGTAAAACGTCAATATTTTAATAAATCAAAGTTTAATAAGTAAAAACAAAACAACTACCCACTTTCACGCATGATTATAACGAAAAAGTACGTTAAAATAAGGTGGTTTATTTATTATTAAATAATACCCATAGTGCACAACAAAAACCGCCGCATTCTTTTTTTTAAACAAAATAGAATTCGAAATAAATATCTCTTTCTATCTAATAAAAATTTTTTACGTTTTTTATACAATAATTTTATACTAATAGCAATAATCTATGTTTGTGGATTAACGAGTTAATAAACGCAGCATTATTATTATTTATTTCGATTACAAACATTCTTATTTCATGTTAATAATAAGTACAAAAAATCATTCTACACACTAAACACCGTAAATGTAATTTGTTAGTTTTTTTTATATAAGAGAGACTCGTAGTATTAATTTTTTAATTGTATTACATCAAACACCATAAAACAGTATTTCTAGGTTTTTTACGTTTGTTTTTTACAAAAGCACAAAAACAGATTAAATGTGTTAGAAATTTCATTGTTAAACAGTCCGACAAATTCAAATCGTAACGGAGATCAAAATAAAAAAAAACGAAAAAAAAGTGTTATGCAATTACCTGTACGGCATATAAAAAAGATAACTCTATTTTTCTAAGAGCAATAAATGCTAATAAGTGTTAATGCGAAAATTAGTAAAAAAAAAAATGAAAAGGGTGTATTGCTAAACTAAATAACCCCAGTATTAGTAATAATTACAGTAGTGAATATTAAGGGGATTTTCGTAAAAATTTTACAAGTTATAAAAACAATCAAATTTTTTTTGGGGTATAAAATGGGTACCGGAAATTTAAACCGATAAAAAAATAAGAGGTAATATTGCGTTGTAATTACATAACGCATAATTTTTTTTCCGCCCCATCTGTTTCTTTGTATTTAGAGAATAACCAATACCCTATCCCAACCTTGCTCTTAATACACATACGTACGCAACGTGTGTCGGTACACGTATAAATTTTTATTGTTAACAACTAAATTAAATCGTAGTATTTATTTTTTTTAAAAAAAATAAATAAGTATTGGAAGTAGCTTGCTTATCGATTATACAAAAATTGTAAATATTTATGCTTAAATTAATTCACGAAGCAAAAGTTACTCTCAAAAGTAATTGTTTTTATATTTTGTTTAACGAATTTTATAACTTCTCAAAAAACTAATAATTAACATTTCCCCCCAATCTTCTCTTAAAAATTTTAGAAATTAGCACAAGAAAAAATTAGCAACGATTATAATATTTATGTTACAAAATCACAATTTTAAATATTAGTAAAAAATGGCACCATTCTCTAATTGTTAAAAATTAACACTGCTTAATAAAATTAATTAGTACATGATAATGTATTTTTGTTTTATTGTTACGCGGTATATAATTTTTATAACTATACCGTTTTTTAATTAACTATATAAAAATCGTGTTTTAAATAAAAATAAACAATACTTTAAAATTATGTATCATGTAGATAAGTTTAAAATTTAGTGTTTTTAAGTAAATCGTAAAATGTACTTCTACGATTGAATATAAGAGAATCAACTTTTAAGACGAAATCGTTTAACTTTGATAGAGAAGAGTAGTGTGAACGAAAGGTGAAAAGCTATTATGACAAAAATTGTAAAAGATCCTGAAACTTA
>Ga0302186_10001284_pt1 | contig 21241 bp, 13 predicted proteins | sample II_Bog_E1_2_FD_198782 | JGI IMG/M metagenome (GOLD analysis project Ga0302186, IMG submission 198782) | Peat permafrost microbial communities from Stordalen Mire near Abisko, Sweden - II_Bog_E1_1 | ecosystem: Environmental > Terrestrial > Soil > Wetlands > Peat | place: Sweden: Abisko...
TGGATTGCTATCATTGCAATAGCTGCGATAATGATTGTGGGCCTAATTATTGCCTGGGCCAAACAATCAAAAACTCTTCGTGAACAAGCACTACGATAGAACAAAGAGACCCTGCTGACAGTCGATGACGAATTCCACAATAACTATCTTGGTCTTAATCGGTCCTCATTGGATCCCCAATCGGTTCGAGAAAGTATTGAGTCCACACCTTTACCTGTACATGAGAGCATAACCACAACAATGCGAACTGAAGAGACACCCCAAGGGAACCACCTGCACAAACAATAAGAAAGATAAAATCTCAATCAATGATCCATCAATCCAAATAAATCATTATAAATATATTGAATACTGGAAAATAATTAAATCACCTCCTAAACATATAATTGCTAATACACAGAGTATAATATTACCAGTCAGTTTCCAACTGGTAAATTAAATCATATAAATGATAGCAACTTCCCCTGATAATTTAGACAGTATTTATTTTTATTGAATACTTATCATATGTATTGAATTTTCTACTAAACCATCTTTTTTTATATTTTCACTTTGATTGGCGCCTCAGGAGTGGCAATTTTTATACCGTAAACAAGATCACGTAACTATTCTTCACGTTTATTAATTCGCAATTGCTCGCTACGGATACAATTCCACATTGTGTCATATTGCTATTTACATCCCTTTAAACTAAATCAATAGTGAATTACTCAATTACTCTACGTCTGTTTTCATTTGCAATCTTCATGATTGAAAGACAATATTGAAGTTCGCATGCTTTGTCTCTGCAAATAAGCTATGCTACAGTTTCGGTCGTTATATTTGGAGAGTTTTTGACTTGTCTAAGTGATAAAAAGGATACTTAATGTATGGGTTTTATGATTTGCACATGGAGTAGAGTTAAAGATGATGTTTGGGTTCATTACGTCTAGCGAGATCTTTCTTGACATTCTGCCAAAACTTATTATCGGGATTTTCCATATATTATTTGGAAATGTCTTGTTTGTATCGCTGCCAATAATGTTCGGTCATCACAACTATTAGAATAAGCTATAATTAAAAATCATAAATATTTAATTGTCAATGTTTTAAAATACATGATCGTATTAAAATATGAAATCAAAAAATAAATGAATACAGATCAGTAAATTGGAATTATTAAAAAAATATCTGAGCTAATGATAATGTTTCATCGGAATTAATTTGATTTGTTTGAAGGAAGCTAATTTATCATTTTAATCACAGTCATGTTGCTTATTTGTATAAGTTTATTATTTAAATTTAAAAAAACAGATATAATAACATATCCAAGAAAAGCTTATGAAAGACTAAAAGAACAATCAACAATAGTGATAGCCCAAAAAGCAAATCTTCACTAAAATCAAATGTTAACTTCTGGCAGTAGTTAAAATAAAATTTAAAGAGGAAGAAAATTGCCAAAATTGCCAGCGACAAGTGCAGTCAGTAATTTGAAAATTGCTCACTAAATTTAAAATCTTGCCCACATTTTCAAATATTAAAACATTTGAATGAATTAACTGAGGTTAGAAATATTACACTTAAAATAATGTTATTAAAATCATTTCAAATGAAAGGAAACTAACACAACAAGCCTTAATTGAATGATGGTTTATTTATTGATTTTTAAAATTTGTTAATTTAACATATATTACATATTTAAGCAGGATATGCGATGAGAATTCCAGACCAGCAGAGGTAAAATTCAGCCAATAAAGTTTTCAAAATAAAGACGCGAACTTTAGCGCAAGCGACTTTAACTCTTACTTCTACTCCTTGATAAGCCTAGTCTTTAAAATGTCCTTTTCATTGAACCATTTGGATTTTGTTGGTACAACTTTTTTATTTAAATTAAATCGCTGTCCCTAAAATAATTAATAAAAGGTTATAATTATTTGATAAAAAAAAGGTCTTTCATAGATTTTAGTGTTTACTTACTTAAATATCTTGACTGTAAAGATAATGAAAGCAAATTTTATCTTTTCTGCAAAGATATATATAGTTCAATCTTTCTTAATTTGGATGATTTTATTTGTATCGAAATCAATTTAAGGCAGGATGATGAAGCACTAGTTCTCGAACTTATGCTGTTATGGCTTGAACTTGAGCTTGAGTTTCAGCTTCAACGTGTAATCTCAGCACGTTTTATGTTCCACTGGCTCGCAAAAATGCTTTCTTTCCATGATGCTTTTTTAGAATTTCCTCAATATTGTCTTGCAATCCCTTAGGCTCCACGACTTTGTCCTCAATTTCAGTGACTCTTAGATTTTCCTTAGTTTTAACTGATATTTTTGAAGTTAAGCTTTCCAAGTCTTTATAAAGTTTCAGAGTATCTCTGTAATCCTTCTTTAGATAAAATAGGGCTAGTTCAAAAAGTAAGAACACACAGATAGCATCTCCAACTGATGGATTGCTCAATTTACAAACATTAACATAAAACTCGAGAAAATGTAAATATGAAATAAGTTATTCCTTTATTTAAGGCTTTTCTGCAACAGCAGGGGATTCCAGCAAGAACTTTTGGTTAGTGAGCAAAGCTTCCAGTTTTTATAAATAATCGTCTTTAAAAATGACAGTTCCATGTCCATTTGCTTCAAAATAAATACCGATGTCATAATGCTCAGCCTTTTAGTGAAGATTTTTAACTCCAGTTGCAGCAAAGACGGGCTACATTCCAAATGTTTTCTTGAGGTATTCAGAAGATGAATAGTTAGCATAGTAAGTTTGGATGAATCCGATCGTTGGTGAAGTGGGAATGTTAATGAATAAGTTTTCACTGCTGTTTAATTTATCTGTTTTTGCTTTTAATTCGCTTGATATTCTGTTGAAAAACTCAGTCAAAACAGTACCAGTTCGATCGCCATCAATCAGATTCAATTTTCCCTCAGTTTCAGTGCTAAATTAAATTAGATGTACTAAAACACGATTCTATCAGCATCTCCATCGAATGATAAATATGAATCAGAATGTTTTTTGACAAAATTTCTGGGGAAAAGTTTATTGGTTTTAACGTAATCAGCTCCACAATCTTTGTTGAGGTATTCATCATCTGAGCCGTTAGTAATTTAGGCTTGAATGAATTCCTTGATTTAATGGCTAAAATATGGAAGAGCTTTGGCTCCCACTCCGTTAGCACAATCTACTGTTCGATGGATAACTTGCTTCCACCCAAGATAAGTGGCGCTTTTGATGAAATATTGACTGAAATTTATCCAAAATTATTTTCTAATTTCCTCGGGATCCTTAATTTCTCTCTTGAGATGAACATTATTCAAATAAACTAGCTAATAAAACTAGTACCATAGTATTGAAGCTGAGGAGTGGTAGTTACATGAAAATTTAAAGCTTTACCTCCCTGAGATTCAATTCCAAGAGTAATCAAATCCAAAAGTGGTTAAGTCGAAGGACGAGTGTCTCCTCCAATAAAAACTGTCACGGGTGCTTCATAGACTGTCAATGCTTTTTTAAGGAGATAGGATTTAAAATTAGCCACTGCAACCTATAGATTCTATTAATTCACAAACTCTTCCACTTTAGGCTCATAGTCTTTCTAAAGCATGTTTCCCCTGAAGTTGGTTATTTTCACTCCATTGTCTTATCTCTTGTTGTGACTGGCTGAAATCACCACTCCCAAGTTACGGTCAGGGGATGTGCGATTGAGGATGGTAACAAATGCTCCTACTCTAAAAGCTATCTGAGTAAATTGAGCAATACGAATGGCATGTTGACCGCGAGGTCTCTAAATCCTGCAGTTCCATAGGCTGCCTTTTTGTTTATTTTTAGAAATTCTTCACGTAACTATCTGTCTTTTTCAATGAAACTCATATCCAAGATATATATATATCAGTAAAAGTTGAATTATATATAATATCTTTGATATGATCAAATGTCCTTAAGTCTTAATTGATACTGGCAGAGGAGTCCATCAATATAATAGAAGACAACTAATAAACTAATGAGCTGAAATATAATTAAAGACCATTAAATTGGTTAATTTGGCAATTTGTTAGTGTAAATTAGACACTATGAATATTCTAAATACTGAAATATGAAGAATTATTTTGCCAAAAACTTATCCAGTAATTAATATCAATATATTATAACTCTTATTATGGGAAGCTTGTTCAGCGGAAATGATGTCAGTGCCATTGTCTTCAATAACACACAACATAAAATTTATTATCGCTTAGCCACTTAGGAAATGAAGACTGTTCAAGAGATGAGTTAAGTAGGAATCAAAATTTAAGTAGATTTATTCTCTCCAGGTTTTGCGTTTACATCTCCAAAAACGATGGAGAAAAGATAGCTGTTTCAGAATTAACGCTATTTCCCTTGCTATCAATATGATTTTTCTCGGGAAAGCTTGTAATCGAAAGACAAACTTCGTCCAGGAACAATGATATCTTTCTATCAGGTGTAAAAGGCTGCTGGCAAGAATAAAAAAGAAAAGCTAATTTATATAGGAGATGGAAATTTGCCAAAAGGAATTCGAGCATTTTCGATAACTGAAAGATAAAACGTATGTGAGATTAGAACTCTAATAGGATTTAAAAATATATACAAAGAGGCAAAAAAATATGATAGTGATTCCCTTGGAAAGTCGATTTTAGGTCTAATTGAGCGTTTATGGGTCAACTTAAGTGAGAATTAAAAGCAAGCTGTAAAGGAAGAAGACCCAGACATTTACAAGATGTATGCAGTTATAAAATGATTTTTGAAATATCTATTTCATGTTATTCAATGTATTTGGATTTAAACTGTTAAATGTTTATATCTTATCTCTGCCTCGTGAATTTATCCTTAATACTGGACGATAAGATGTCAAAAGATAGTTTATACATAAATAAAAAATACACGTATGAGCCATTTATCATATAAACAAAAAATCATGATATTGAATAAACAGAAGATTGATTATTTTCTTTTTTTACAATATTTGTTTGGACAAAGCATTTCTCCAAATTTATTAATACCACAAATTGGATAATTGACTGAAATATTTTAAGAGCCGATATTATCTCCTTCAGTATCAACATTGACTGTTCTACTCATATAAACTATCTTAAAACCTAAACTGAAATTCACTATAGATAAAATAATTTATGATAACATTGTGATTATTTTATATTATTCGAAGAGATAAGAGCTTAATTGTTCTGCTAATATAATTATTATTGCTAATTGCTGGAGAAAACACAATGAGAAAAGTAGGCATTGTACTCATTCTCTTTTTTATCATTCAAATTTTGGTTTCATCGCAAAGAGATCCAAATCCACTCAACGGAGAACGTAATCGTCAGAGACCTAATCGAGAAAGGGAAAGAGAAAGGGGAAGAGGAAATAAAAATTCTGAAGAAAATGATCGTATAGCTGATGAGTCTCTCTTATCAGAAGAGCAAGAAAAGGCTCTCGAAGAAAGCGCAAACAGGAATAGAAGCAAAAGATCAATAAACCAACTATAATAGCAGGAATCAGAAAATCCCCAACTTACTAATTAATAATTGAGAGAATTTCGATAATCTAAAAATCATAAACCTTTAATTCAACTCATCTTTCTTTTAGTGGGAGCACTCATTTTAGTTTTGCTCATAGTCCTTGTAAAATTGTTTAAAAAGCAATAAAATCCTCACTTAATTCCAGAAATTCAACCCAACCCTGTCATTCATATAATAAATCCCAATTTACCGATGGAATAAACGTTGCATGCAAGTATGAATAAGCCTGGTTCGAGATCAATTTAGGCAATAAAGGAAAAATATTTGATGAACAACATCAGTTCGGTGAATGATTTGAACGGACACGAATGCAGGAACGTGTAGCATCAACCAAATACTCCTACTTTTAACTACTATAATTTCAGTAACACTTTCTGATTAACAAATTCTTTATATAAATGAAAAGATTAATATCAATCTGCTTAACTCAACCATTTCAAGATGTTTTTGAATTCTAATTGTAATTACACAAGGAATTAATATAATCATCTTTTTTGTTAATTTGCTCAAAATATGAGGGCATATAAAAATCAAGTTGATTTGAAACACTTCTAATATTGAGAGATAAAATTGCCACTTAATTTGTTATTATTTGTATTATTAAACATATCAACAACATGGCTCATAGATCAGCAGAGAACCAGGAATAAATTTATGTTCTGCAATATAACCAAATGAGAGGAACTAGGGAAGGTAGGTTAGCTGCTAGAAACTGGAAGAAAGAAGAGAGTAGTCGCATTTTAGAAATGTAATCACAGAGGGGAGTAGAACTCCCTGGAAGATATCTCGTGGCTGTTGTCTAAGACGATAAAATAGTAAAGTGGTTGCCGAGTAAAATGATAGATATGCGATCAACTGCAGTGAACGAACAGTAAACAGAGTCTAAAGTGCAAAAATGGAGTTTATAACATAAGAAGAATATGGTGTCTCAATTCGGAACCAGTAAAAGTAAGCGTAAGCTTAATCAGATGATGAACAACATCATCCAGTGAACGATAATGATCAATATTTGTAAAATTTAACAATCTTAAACATTATCATTTTTTGTGGATTTTTGTATTAGCATAGGGGGCATTACCTCGAAGATCAGATCCGTGAACATATTGACCTGATCCCTATTATAATTTTGTCACTTGCAGCTCCATTTCACCTTTTTGAGGAGCCTTTTTTGGGAGTTGACCTTATTATCTCATTTGTTTGGCATGCTTTAGTGAGTATAACTTAACTAAATATTGCCGTTCAGTTGGAAGGATTTTCTTCGTATCAAGTTACTCTATATAAAAAAGGATATACATAGGTTTTTCGCTAGAATAACTATATAATCTCTATATTTAGGAACATTGGCAAGAGCATTACCTCTAAAATCAAGAATTTTAAGTCTTTCCATAGAGCCTAGTGGTTACGAGAGATCCCCCATTTAATTGAGAGAGTTATTTTTTAGGCTGAGGCTATTAATGACTTTTAAGTCCTTTAAACCTATATTAGTCATTCTTTACTCGAGATATTTTGTACTCGATTTCCATCACAATACATAGTTTCCAGGCAATATCCAAGGGCACTGCATGTCTATTCTTCAAAAACGAGTGATCTTTTTGATTTTTGATTGCTAATATTAATAAAATGCAAATTTTTATTGTTAGTCAATCCTTCTAATTTGGAAAGATGATTATCGTTTAGAAAGATTTGCTCGAGAGTCTAAAGATTGTTTAGACCCTCTATTTTGCAAATTTAATTACTTTCCAGTTTAAGTATTTTAAGCTTATGCAAATTTTACAATCCTTCGATATGATAAATATGATTATGACCCAAATATAGATTTTGAAGTTGAGGAACTCTGCTCATCTAAGCTATGTGAGTAATATCTTTTTCTTCTAAAGTGATCAATGTGATTTTGCTGAGTGGGACCTTTTCTTTTCCCTTAAGAGTGACTCCTTTGAGGAGAATAGCTTCAGTGATGGATTTGTCAACAAATTATTTGACGTCCTCTGCTTCTTGCACTGTTTCTTATTTAATTTTAATTTTCTGCATTTTCTATGACGCTTCCTCTAGTCTAACCCTTTATTAAAAATCTTTTTGCTTATCTTTTGCTAAAGCAAGTACCTTTTGCATGGCTTCCTCTGAAAATATCTATCTTTTTTCAACTTCTTTAGCGTTTGCATTCACAGCAACCATTATAATTATACATTCCTCAGGAGAATAACCCAACTCCACAAGTTACGTTCCTTTCATATAGGTAATAGTTTCCCACTCGTCAAACCCACTCTCAATTAGTAATTTAATTCTTTCAGTTGGTAGATGATCGCATAGTTTATCAACCAAAATTTCCATTATTTGTGGACCCTCCATGAAGATGTAAAATATATCTATTAAAGAAAATGATTCTTATTCAAATATATAACTAAGTAATTAAAACATCAGATTGTAATATAATCTTGGTGAAATGCAAGAGACGCCCAAGGCAGAGTATCTCCCCTGCTTGCGAGGAGGATATCACTATGGAGAAGTACTCAATATGGTCTGTTTGGGAAAGGGTTGTCAAGAACAACTTTTGTGCTGTTGCGCTTGTGTCGAAGAAAATCATAAATAGCATAAGTATTTTCATGCTAATAAAGCACAAAGCCTTTGCGATTGCTGATGCTTGAGGTCTCCAAAGCGGCAGTTAGTGTAAAGCCTAATAAATTTAATATCGACATCGCTCTATAGCTGATCAATTCTCATCTCAAAGAATCGCTTATGGTACATCTTTGCTTATGAAGAACTTTACCAAATTTAAGGAAACAATAGGTAATAGTTTAAAAGCTATTGAAAATTCCATAATCAACTATTATTCTTATTTAACTGATCAAGTGAAATTAAAAAACACTGATCCTATGAACGAAATACAGCAAGCCTTTAAGGTGATAAATTTGATCAATGCTGAACCTAAAGAATATATCCTAGCTGTCAGGCGAATAACTGGATTAATAGACATGAAAAATGATTAGGGAGAGCTTGGCGAGGATGATATTGTCAATTCACTCAATGTCTCTAACTAAAACATGAGAAAGCAGCTTATGATTAGTCTAGAATAAGTGAGTAAGAAGTTAGAAGAGTATAATGTGAAACTTCAGGAAACACTAAAGGGCACCAGTATTTGGAAACAAAATAGTTTTAAGTTTAGTCCAACTTTTAAACATGCAGATATTAAAATAATTCAAGATAACCTGGTTAAATCATCAAACAGCTCAGGCTACAAATTTGCAATGATGGAACCACACCTCGAATCAGGAGCAAGTATCAAACATTTTGGCTTTAGGATCAAAGAATCCTCATCCAATTGGATTGCAGTAGGCATGTGCCACAAGAATGTTGTCGTTACTAAAAATTATGGATTTAACTTTAGTTCCATCGGACATGGTGCTTACATGATCAGTGCAAATGGCGGCAGTTGGAGTCATTCAAAAATTGAACATAATAACAGTGTTAAGGTATATTATTAAATAATTTAGGCTTTCAAATTCTCGAAAGGCGATGTAATTGGAATTAAAATTAACTTATTAGACAAAACAATTTTGTTTAAAAAAGGCACTGAGACTTATTCACTGAATTTCGAAACCATTGCTAATGACGAATTACGCCCTTGTGTATTGTTTTACTATCTCAATGATGAGGTAGAGTTCCTCCCCAACTACCAGGGTTGATGTGATTGCTTTGTTAGTTCAGTGTGCATGACCTATTATGACATATTGTTAATAACTTCAATAAAACGCTTGGCAATAAGCTATAATAAAATATACTTTATATAAAAATGAATGAATTATTTAAATTTCATTACTTATTTCAAATGTAATAATTCGTTAAATGTAAATTACAATTAACAAACCCATCAAAGAACTAAATCATTTGCTTTTGCAAAATGACGAACAGCCAACACCCAAAAGATCAACTTCTCACACGAGAGGCCATCTCAAAGAAGTTCAAAAGCAAGCGATAAAAGAGAATTAGCCTTTAATTAGTAATGTTGCCTGTCGGCAGACACACTCAATTTCAAAAAAGATCCCTAATGAAACAGAAGAATCTATTCGGAACAAGTCTCGGCCTAAAAGTAGAAAAACAATGGGACCTGTGCCAAGCTTCAGAGCTTGCTAAAATCATGAAGATGAGTTTGGCTGTTTTAATATTCAGATCGAAGGGTAAAGATTATATTATTGTGAAAAATGTGCTAAAAAGCTTAAAAATCAAGGCTTTCCAATAAAAAAATAACAGTAATCATCAATTCGTAGCATTCGTGAAAAAAATGAGGAAACGGGCACAAGTTTTTCCCATCTTCAAGGGCATCCACAATTCAAAGAATTAAAGATACTTTTAAGTGAAATTTATAATGTCTAAGAAATAATTGAGGCAAGTTAGAAGAATAAAAAATAAATTTAGTAATTATTTAACTTAAAAATTTAAGAAATTCAGCAGTTTTATGAAAAAGTAGAACAATTTATTTGTGAAAGTCGATAGGAAGGAATCAATTCACTCCTTAAACTAAAAAATGAGTGGATTAATATTGATAGAAATAGCTATTAAGAATAGAACGAAAGCAATTGGAAGTAAACTCTTAAAGCTATGTAATTGGACATCGAAGGAAACATTGAGGATATAGTTGGAGAAGTAGATGAATAAACTTTCAATATCTGTGTTGAGAATTACAGATAAAGGTTATCTTTGATAATTTCCAAAACTTAATAATCAAATGTTAATTCTGAAGAGGTGAGGTTTAATGTGCATCAACTCTATGATGAAGGAATACATTTATTTGAGACTGAAATTACTCAAATAAAATAAAGCATTTCTTAGCAAGATTAATTAAATGTTGTCACTTCAAAATGTGATACTCATCATGATTCAAGCCATAAAAAGTTAATAAATGGTCCCTTCAGAAATTTATTTAACTGCGAAACCTCAAAACCGAGGAAAACGTTAATCAACAGAAAATGATTTGAATATTATTTGATAGACATTGTGAAGGATTAAAGAATAATGAAAATATTAATTCCTATTTGTTATTAGATAAATAATTGACTGATATGAATCTCTATCATTTGAGGAAATTAAATTCAGCCACATCAAATTTTCAAATTTTTAATCCCTTTGTACGCTTATACATGAGATGATTCGTTATAATTATCAAAATCAAAAAAATTATAACTCAGTAAATTGTCGGCTTTATAAGAATATGGGATACTCAGAGTTACTCTTAATAAAAACTTTAATAGCTGTTTTCTTGGATACAAAAATTAAAAATTTGCTCACAGGTCATATATTTAAAAAATAATATATATGAATTTATCCGTGGGTTCTATAAATTTAAATGTAGCAGAAAAATCAAGAATTAAAGGGGTGGATTAAAAACGGAGGAATAGTTATTCCCTTTATATTCCTAATTATCGTTTTAATTCTCAACATTAACATGCGCGGCAATCTTTTCCTTCTGGGAGTGGATGGCATTTACGACATACAAGCAAACAAAGATTAAATCTATAACATCTTTTAAAATGTAGTCTCTCTCTTAGCTAACCATATCATAATCATCCCAATACTTGCGCTACAGTACCTTTTATGCCAAAGGAAAATATTAGTATTCGTCAATCTCATATATTTTATGGGTGGTCTCTACTTCATGGCTTTATTTAAACAAATATACCAATAAATTAGACCCTTTTGGTTTGACGGCACAATAACAATTCTCGATTGGTTTTGTCCTACTGATTTTGGTCATCCCAGCGGCCATTCTTTCGGCATAGTTGTTCTGTATGAGCCACTTTTCAGTGATTTCCTTGGAGCTGGGGCCAAGAAATTTTTTATTTTCATCTGGACTGTAGTTGTAGCCTTAGTAATGTTTTCGAGAATGTATCTGGGAGATCATAGCCTCGATCAAGTACTTTTTGGAGCATTCTTAGGTCTGTTTTTTCTGGTCTTATATCGTTTTAAACTTCAATAATCTTTATATGAAATAGCTGCAAATCTTATTAATCAGAAATACAAAGCATTGTACTTTATATGTAATACTATCATATGCATTCTATTTTTTGCAATTCCTATCGCTAACTATCAATTAAATGTTGCCAACAGGCCGATAGATCAAATCTATTTGGACAGTATCAATCAAGCTTGCAATAAATCTGTAACTGAAGCTATTCTCAAATAAAAATCACTGAAGACAACTATAGATGGGTTTTTTGCTATTGGAATTATATATGGATTTATCCTTCTGAAAAACGTAGAGCAAAAAGATACCTACTATATGGTAGGTTTATGGAAATTTGCCAATGTTAAATCAGCTATTTTATTCCTTATTGGACTGATCGTTGTTGCTATTCCGGCTGTTCTATTGATATATGTGGTTCCATTTGTAATAAAACAAGCAATTGTAAACTTTGTGTCTATGTCATTTGGAGCAATTTGGACTGGAATAGGTCTCGTCTATATAATTCCTTCACTGCAAAACAAGTTCGAATGGATAGTTTACACTCACAATGCACTAGTTTCATGATTATTAATCGTTCTATTGTCATGAATCTATTTTATTTTGCATCTAAAAATATTTCCTCAATCAATTTTTAAATGCTCCAAGGCATCATGGCATCCTATTTTTTTGATTTTTACTTTAAGGCGTATGAGAGTTCTTTGGCAATTTAATAAATTAAATGAGGCCCTCTTGTTTTATAATATTTGCATAATGAAATTCGAGCTTTTACGAATTAAGGACTTGTATTCACTAACTGAACATATCTTTCTTGATTTTTCAAATTTATACTCTCCCTCATTTCTTATGAATACTGTCCAGGTTGTAGACTACAGATCTGTTGTATCCTTCGCAGTGTTTTTCTAATGACCTGATAGAGATTACTCCTAAGAGTGTTCATTTTCTCAAACATAGTGATTTGACCATATTTTTAACGATATTTCTATCGGATTCGTGACATATCTTGATCTTCAAGATAAAAATCAATGAGTTATTCCTAATTCTGCTTGGTCCAGTTTTTAATTGTTGAAATTTTATTCGATTAGTATTGCCCTTAAATATAGAATACTTTAGCGTTTTTACATTGAGCTGCAAGATTGTTGGGCTGTTCGCTTTTTATACTTGAACTCTACACCTAGATCAGTCTAATACTCAACACCTTTAAAATCTTTTGATAAATGTTGTAAACAGCTAAAGCGCTAACTTCAGTGCTTGGTCGAGCGAGGGAGTAGAGTGATCTCAGAAATATAACATAAATCTTAAAATCTTCCGGTGTTACATGCTATCTTAGATTCAAAAGGATAGGATACAGCTTTCTTAACTCTGCTTTCTTTATCGACATCACCATAATCCCGCAGTTTTACTATAAAAACCTTTCAAGTGCTCGAAAGCCTTCTGTGACTAATGAATTTACAATTCCAGCATATTCCTTATAATCCCTACGTTACTTGAATCTTACAATTATATTTTGAGGTTATGTTGCATCAGAAATTCTCTGAGATGAGTCATTCCATAATTTTTTTGGATATAAGCTTCAATTATGACTCGTCTTGTCTGATATGTATTCTTTTGAGTTTAATTTTAGAAGGTTGGAGGTAATTTATTTTAAACATTAAACTTTTTTTGCAGCTTTTATTATTCGTTCTCAAATTTTAATTTCTTGCATTAACTTGTGTTGTTCTTACATTGAATAAATTACTCAGCTTTTTACTTTTAGATAATATTCTCTTAGATTTTGGCGTTAATATTCATTATTTCGGCATAGATCAGAGGAGGAACTATTGAACTATCGCTAGTTTAGTGCATTAGAAAATAGAGCTGCTAAATAACACTGTTTAGATCGAGATCTCGAAAGGTGGAAGAGAAATGATTTAAAAAGTTTTATAAATCCTGCTTTATTAATTAAATACATCTTGGCTTGGATCTGGTTAATTATAGACCAAAAGTAATTAATGCTGTAGGTAGCTTTTTAGAAACCATCGAGCTTGCTCGTCCATAGTTTTTTCTTGTTTCATTTCTATTCAAATAAATGAATATGCAGCCGTCACACTAATTTCTATCAACTTACAAACATTTTCATATTCATCTTCAGACTATGATATACAAATCGTCAAATATTTAACTTCATTGGCTAAAGATTTTATCGGGAATAATTTATCACATTTGTAAATAATTTTGTTTCACATATATTTTCAAATTGTTTGATTGTTTGATTCAAATAGTCTATTTATATTCATTTATTTATTCATTAATGGGTTTAAAAATATCATCCTGATGTTTATAAATATACTTCTCCCTGAAGATAGTTGCAGAGATGTATACTATCTAATGAACTCTAATTATATATAAAAAATGAGTCTCCTAATTAAGCTAACAAATACTTCTCATTCTGCTTGTACAGATAAGTAAATCCTCATCAATATTTTTTCTTCTTTAATAAATTATAAATATGAGCCATTTATGAATCAATGAAGCGAAAATAATGCAATTCATTAACTTTCGTCTTTTTTCATTTTCATATAATTTCCCATCTCCATTTATTCACTGTTTTTTTATCGAGCAGGCAATGACAGAGGAAGATCTAGTTCTTCTATAGGTTTGTATCTATTTATCAAATTTTCAATATGGTCGTGTATGACATCTAAATTTGTTTATATTCTGGAACTTAAACTTGATCTGAGACTATTTTAACCCACCTCCTCTTGTAATTGGGTTTATTTCCTTTCAATTTTGAGGAGTTTTCTAAATAAACCAATATTTACTATCTTTGATAGTAGAATCCTATGACATCGAGTAAAAGCATTACTCCTAAATAAATGTAAAAAGATTTCGGAATATTTGTGATTTGTTTATTTGCAATCATCTATCCAATGCTATATTCATTGGGAAACCCTCCGACAATTAAACTAACTGATCGAACAATCATATATCCCCCAATAGTTATGGTGGCAACAATAATGAAGTAAGTACGATGCTTAAGAGTGAGCAGGCCTAGCATAAACATGAAAAAAACAGTTACAAATGAGTAGATGGCTTCTGCCAGAAATAATGATTTTGGATAGTTTCTAAATAAATCTAAGATGAGAGGCTGCAAAGTATGCATGATAAAAAAAGCAAAGACTAAATAGAATGATAAGTACGAACACCAACGAAAAAGAGTGATATTTGAATGCAAAATTTAGTTGTGAAAAAAGCAATAAGTAAAGAAACAATAATAATAGCTAAAAGGCATAAGTAGAGATAGATTTCCTCAATATCGTGTTCCATAAACCTAAAGGCTTGAAATGATAACTCTATTGTAATTGTTAATGCTATAGATAGGAAGGAAACGATTCTTAGCATAACTCTTCCGAAAAACAGAAAGAAGAAGCCAATGATAAATCCCATTATTGCAATTGGCACGTCATATTATTGAATTAGACTGAGTAGGGCTGGTACCTGATATACTGGGCATCCATGTATAGATTTTATTACAACTAAGACTAATTGTCCCACTATTTATGTTGAAATTACGGAAAATTATTATTCTGAACAAACTATCTTAAATTCAGCTACCAAGTTTTCTGTTTTTATATTCTATTGACCATATTTGATAGTCAGTACATTTTGGTTTGAATACTATTATTAAATTTGATATTAAACTTAAAAATTCGTAGTTGAGGAAGAAGTAAGAGATTTGCAAGTTGTCGGATTTTATGTTAGAAGAAACACAAAAGAAGGATTTGCTTGATTACAATTGATGGGTAGAAATGCTTAACAGAAATTAAATAGCAATTAATTTCCGTCTACTTGAATTTAATATGGTTAGTTTTGATGAAGATCAACTAGTATGAATAGCTGGTGATACTTTTGGAAGATACAATTTGTCTCAGGGGTAACAGTTGCTTTTATTACAGTCATACATGCAATTATTATCAGGATGGAATTCAGGCGTGATACTTTTTCCATTAATAGCTTATTATATATTTGAATCTTATTATTGTATTAGGTTGCACATATTCAATAAACAAAATCATATTTTGGCTTTTTTAAAACGAATTGGGTTATTATTTAGGCTATTTTACAATCTAAGCTCGCTTTGGTTTTCTTAGAATGTAATGGGCTTTTTCAACATCTAAATCGGGTTTATTAAAGATGCATTCTAAGCTTATTTTTATCTTTTAATTTTTCTTATCAGATCTCTGGTTTTTATTGACACTTTACTTTTAAGTATTTGAGCTATCTAATTATTATTGCGTTATAACTTTTATACTGCATCAATCATCATATCTTCCAAAATTTTCTCTTCCTCTTCTTAAGTGAGCTCTTTTTCAATTTTTTGATCTTAAACCACATAACTTTATTTTAACTACAAATTATCGAAATTGGAGTGTTCCACGGCATTATTAATATCAGAAAATATTTATTTATTACCAGTGGCGATACTTTTCTATTTCTAGAGTTAAGGATTTTTCTAATTGATCTACCCAATAATACGATCATAATATGTTAGGGTTTGTCTCATTAAACGCGCTTGGTTGAGAGTTATTGGTCCAGTCAGATACACGCACATTTCCTTGTGCTAGTTTATCAAAAGCTTGCAGATATCTTCAACGTACTTGATTCTCTTGAGAATTATGGTAGGATCAAGCTGTTCGCAAGCTTCCTCTCTTATTTAATGAATCTATCTTAATTTTTTACAGCATTTTGGAGGCAAACCTAAGTTGTCAAGGAGATCATATGCAGAATAGATCAAATAAGTAAATAAAACCGAAATCTTCCTCCGTCGAGCGTTTCCCTTATTCATTTAAAGTTAGCATTGACTCTGCGACATACATTTAATATTTCATCTCACTATAGGACCCAAGAAAAAATGCAATTCCAGTGAAAAGTAATCCGAAGAGGCCTCCAACATATGAAAGAACAACATCTATTTTTCCTATAGTCCTTGAAATAGATAAACTTTTGGTTGATTTAAAAATATTGACGTTAACGTATTTAGTGGATGAGATAGAAACAGAGTTCGTCTGAAAAGTTTATATATAGTTACCAGTTAATGATGAAATTGAAGTTGTAGGATAGATACTTTCATCAGTTTCAAGAGTATATTCAGCTAAGTTGATATATCCTACAGTTCCAATTGTATCCGTAAAGGCCATAAAAATATTTTTTTAAAGAACTTTTGTAATTGCTTAATCTTGAGTTGGAGTGATGATTGTATCAACCATGTAAAAGCTAACTTTGAAGTAATCATTATTCGTCAAATAATTTTGAATATAGGTATTAATATTTGATGTATTATCGCAGCGAGAATCTATGCTCTGATTACACATAACGATCTGAAAATTTAAATATTCGTATGTTGAAGAGCCAACGTATCCAGTTATTGACATGCTTGAAGAACTTGGGACACACAGCATCTTCCCAAACCCAAAAGCTGTATATTGTGTGATAAAATCTTCTCCTAGATCTTTCCAATCCGAAAGTGAGCAAGGACTTAATACAATAGGAGTGGCGACTTCTATTGGAGTTCCATTGGTTGTGATTGTTGAAACTTGCCCAAAAAGTATGACAAATTTCATTGTAGTCGCCGAGAGATCTACTCCATCTATAGCCACCGCAAACCTCACATCCGTGATAGTAGAATCACTGGATATATCATCTGAAAGACCTTGAGTATAAGTGATATCTAGCTTACCAAACATATCCGTAAACTGAGAATAAAGAAGATAGCCAAAAAGGCACATGGTAACGAAGGAAAGAAAACCACCGAAGACTGTTTCATATTGTGGTTATTTTCTTATTCTAAAATTAGCAGAAGTGCTTAGCAGATCCATTCTTCTAAAAGTCTTTTTCCAAAAATCAAAGAAGCCCATTTTCCTAAAATTTAAATTTAGTACAATCACTTGTTAATTTAAATTTATATAATTTTTTATAAAAAAAGCGTTTAGCACAATATTGATTTTGAATACCATTTGAGAAGTAAATCAAGACTTACTTTGATAAGAAAGATTGACTAAAGCAGCTATAAATAAAATGATAATAGTTTCATATTAAATAGAAAATAAATTGGAAAATAATGGGATTATAGATATATCTTAATAAATCAATTGATGCTCAATAAATAAAAAAGAATTCTAATACTAATTATTTTTGATTAAATTGATATGAAAGGTATATTATAGATTACCATTTGACTGCTGTAAAAACTGACGAATCAATAATAATCATCATCAAGCAAACAAAAATATTATTCTATATATAAATTAGTTTCCTAAATGGTTTTAATTAATTAAATCCAACAATACAAAACAGTCTCTTAAGAAACAATAGGATAAATTGATTTTCCATTGATTTTACAAAGAATTAAAATATCCTAAATAATCTTTTATGAAAGATAGCATCGATAAATTAAGATAACTTTTCAAATTGATGTTGAAATGCATTCAGCTAATAAGATAAAATCTTTAGAATCGAGTTATTAACTTTAATATCTATAATTTATTTCAAAAATAGGATTTCATTCTTCTGGCATCATCATCATCATCATCATCTTGTTTATAAGATATGATTTAAATATATAAATTGAATAATCGATCATTATAAAATAATGAGCATCATATTCGCATTCATATATCTAATCATAGCAATTACATATGCAAAGTCAACAGTACCTTCTCCAATAGTATTAGGATATCCTTTTTAGGTAAATCTTCAAGCTAACTCTATATATACATTTGAAGGAACCATTGCAAAGGAGTCAATTGTGAACACAGATCTGATATTCGTGGTTGAATATCCTCTCAATGATCCTTTTCAAATTCCTTTTGTAGATTTAACGACATCCGATGGCTTTGTTTAGTATTGTTATAGCTCTAACAATGAATTCAGTGGAATTTGCCGTATTCCTAAAAAATAGCTGCATAGCAACATGACGATTAATATAAAACTTCTCTGTTATGCTAAGTGTCATATCACCTTGTCTTCGATATTTACTAATATAATCAATTCAAATTTGGGTGATCATTTGCAGTTGACTGCTTCATATAATAATGAACTTTTGGTTGATATAGGAATACAAATACCCCTTTAAATAAACTACACTGAAATCTCTATCTTAGCTAAGATTAAAAATGAAAAGAATGCTATTGAGGGGTTTGAAATGTATGCCAATATCGGAAATTAATCAACTCAACAGCCAAGTAAATAAAGTTATGGTTTTTATGGATAAAGCTTATATTTAGGCAGCATTGTTGGGATATTTTTTTCTAACTAATCTGTACATCCTGGAGACTGGATAAAAATATTTTTATATATTCCTAAAGGAATGGAGGTAGTATTTTACAGTCATCCAAAATAAAGTAATACTGAGCAAATTGCTATTGGTCGTGATTATTTTGATTTTATGGCAGCTGAAGAAAGTAAATTGTATCTATTAAATAAGACAGAAAGCATATATTCTTAGCATACAGTTGTGATAGCTTTTATCATTTACTCTGGCGAATTAACAATTTAAGTGTCATTCGATAGTAATTTTAGCCATACTCTCATCGGAAATCATCATTTCGGAACAATTACTTACTTAATCTCAGCGCACCAAAGGCGATAATCACACATTTTTAGAGGTTAAATCTTTATTCGAGTAAAGGCTTAAATCAATTCAGATTTCTCCTTTTATTCTTAGCTCCAAAATCCAAATTATAAAGCTATATCAGAAAATAAAAATTACTACAATTAATTATACCCAAACAATGTGTTTAATTATTTATTTAATGATGCTATCCGAGAATAGGTTAGCAATAATTCTATACGCACTTACTCATTCAAAATTGATCTGGTTAACGGCAAAGGAAATTTTAAGATATTACTCTGTCCTGAGAGCAATTATTTGATGGGCTGTATTATACATTCTATTGATGATTTAAATAATCAGACAAAGATGAACTCTTTCATCTAGGTCCCTACTTTAATTAAAAGTACTAACTCCTATATCACCATACTTTTTTAGTATGATTTAACAAAATGCCATCATGTCGGCCTCAAGTCTAGTATCTTTATTGGATTCAAATGCCTATTTAATATGATTGTAGCTGATACGAGCAATTCCACCATTGATTACAATATCATTATGAATCGAAGAATGTCTTCAGGTTTTCTACAAGAGGGACATCTAACAAAAGATATGATATACAAAAATAAATATCTTTATTACCAGTTTGGTCTCTCTTCTCTGGAAGGTGTTATTTCTATAACTGTGTTCGTTACTGTCATCGAGGGCGACATTTTCCTCCTCAGCTCCACCGAAGACATGTATCCCACTTTAGAGACCAACTCAACCAATCTCAAGTTCAGCAGTTCCAACACTCTCTTCTACGCCCGCGATCAAATTGCCTCCAAAATTTACATTTCCGTCTACAGCCTCGAGTTCTCAGAGTTCACTATTGGAGTGACTATTAGCAGAGTCGGCAGTTCCACGAACAGTACCAGCAATAATGATACCTAAAAAGGCTGTAGCAAAACAACAGTCAGTCTGCAGCTCGGGCTCTCTCAAGAATTCACTCTGACAGAGCTCGACACAACTACAACCTTTCAAATTGTAACTCCTCAGTCCATGAATGTCACAGTTCAGCTGATTCAACTCGCCGGCTCAGTTTCAATGAGAATTATCGGTCCTTTCAATAGCAGCGTAGTCTGCAGAAATCCCTCAATAAGCAACACTAAGACAGTCTGCAGCTTTACGACTGAGGCCGGGTCTGCTTATACAGTGAATTTGTAGGCGAACAGGGAAGGCACTCAAAAGTTTGTAATTCTTTATCACAAGGAAGCGGAGTGCATTCCCTACAGTCTAAACATGCCGCTATACGTGGAGTTGGATGGTGGGGAGACGGGCTGCTCGACGTTTAGTATCAGCAAATTAGCCAATATACAAATTGCCACTTCCGTGCCGCTGCCTTTGGTGCTTTCAAAATCTCTTTCGTTCGAGGTGTGCATTGCTGACCACTGTGTGCAGATCCTTTCATCTGTTCGCCACCATCAAGTTACTAGGAGTTAACTGAGTCGACATTGCACTTTGGGCAACACTTCGGCTCAGCAGACTTCTTGTTCAATTCAATTGAGTTACAGAGTTACAAATGACTCATTCGCTCGTTTCAGTGTCATTGTTGAAGAGTAGGGCAAAGACATCGGCCTCTTTGATGGCATCAGCGAGCGAGTGAGCAGCTACGACCTTTCGTAGACCAACGGTAAATATTTTTACTACCAAATTTATGATTGGTCATCAATCAAAATAATCATTACCTCCTTCACTGGAACTATGTTCTATCTGGTCGCCCATTTCGTGGAGGAAGCCGAGTTCTTCAAAAACACCTCAGACATTTATCTACCCTTTAGCGTAACCTATCAGAACTTTTCTGGATAGCTGAATCCCAATTTCTTTTACACTTATTTGTTAGGTTCAATGACCGAAGCAGAAGCTGTCCCCTCTGAAATAATCAACAGCCACTGCGATAACTGTCTGCTCACAATCGCAGTTTATTTCTCCAGGAATTATCCGATGACTGCCGAGGAGCGCATTCTAGCATCCTTCGAGATTGAAGTAACTCAAAGAGAAACGATGCTCTTCCCTGGAAACTCCAAAATAGGCAGTCTCGATTAAGGCGATGTGTATAACTATCAGCTTGAAGGCGCACAAGGCGACTCGCTAATGTATCTTCGCGATCTCAATAAGGAATCCAACAGCCAAAGCGACTGCTTTTAG
>Ga0302186_10001285_pt1 | contig 21241 bp, 14 predicted proteins | sample II_Bog_E1_2_FD_198782 | JGI IMG/M metagenome (GOLD analysis project Ga0302186, IMG submission 198782) | Peat permafrost microbial communities from Stordalen Mire near Abisko, Sweden - II_Bog_E1_1 | ecosystem: Environmental > Terrestrial > Soil > Wetlands > Peat | place: Sweden: Abisko...
AGGTGTCAACATTGCTCACAATCCTGCAGGTGAGGCAGTTTGCCATAGAGCATATGCAGATACCAGTAAATAGGGTGTAGTTGGCAGCGCAGGTTAGGCAACTCGATGAAGTGCAGGTAACGCAGCCAGCAACAAGATCTGTGCAAGCAATACAGCTATTATTAGCGAGATAGTAATTTGGTGTACATTAGTAGCAAGCACTGTTGGTACAGGTCAAGCAATTAGCAATAACTGTACTGCAACTTACACAGCTCCCATTTATTACAGTAAAATTTGATGCACAACTCATGCAAGTGTTAAGGTTATTGACGGAAGCACAAGTAATGCAATTTGATAGCTGACAAATTGAGCAGCTGCCATTTGTCTGAGTAGTGAAGTTAGCTTGACATTGAGAACAAAATGTTGAGTTTGGGCATGTCAAACAGTTTTTAATGATATTACTGCACAATTAGCATCCATTATTGAGAAGAGTGTAGTTATCATTACAGACTTGGCAGACAGAGCTTGAAAGTGTTGTGCAGTTGAGGCAATTGACTACTGAGCAACTGATTAATAATCTTGATTTTTACTATAATTAGCATTTAATTTCGAGTTAGTTGAATATATATTGAGTACATAATAAGCAGTGCTATTTTATAACTGCTAAAGAGCATTTCTAGCAAGCTTCCGTATCCTTGTTGAAGAAAAAACTTGGACAATGAGAACAATCTTATAAATTGGATGTTGATTGACAGCCAGGGATGTTAGGCTGTAACTTTTAAGATTACTGAGTGAGAGGGTTTTGAACTGACTCTATGAAAATTTATTTTCTAATACTACGCCTGCATGCAAAATGAATCCAATCATAGTGATAGATTGAGCATGCAGTACATTATTATTTTGTTGCTTAAGAGCAAAGCAAGCAGTTTCCAAATCTATTCTGATAGAAATTTTATAAGCACTGGGCCGATTCTCTTTTAAGATGACCTTAATTGCCGAAGATGGAGATAAAACAGAAAGCTAGTAATAAAAGTACTTGTATCATGATACGGTTCAATAAAATTATAAATTAATTGTATATCGATAAGAGGATAATAATCGATCCTTCAACAAATCAACAAATCATCAATATATTTCTATTGCTATCTTTCTTCGGATGCTTGATCTTAGCCCACATTATTTATTTTTGTATTCACTTCTGTTAAAGATATCAATGCCATCATCATCATCAACTGATTTTATTTAACTTACTTTTTGATGAATCTAATGCATTGGTTTATGGAAGCAAATTGACCCTTCTTTTTGAATTAAATTATAAGAGTCATTATCCTTTGAGAACATATAGTGATTGTGGCCGAGTAAATAATCAATTCCTTATTAAGTTGAGAATCTGAGCATTAGAATTAAGTCTCATTTTACTTTTTTGTTTCCCCATCTTATCAAAATAAGGAAAAACATTTTCTCATTTAATCTTTAATTGGTGTTGAACTTTATGTTTTTATACAATATCAAAATATCACAAAAAATAATAATAATTCTCCCACCTTATTTAATTTAGGAAATAAAATAAAAATCAGATTAGAATTATTAAAAATAGATTTATAACTCAACCTATTATTAGATTATGAAATTTTCTATTCTGAGTAGAGATTATCATTAAAAAACAATAGATTTCAGATTTACGAGAGAATTCTTTAATCCCTATAAAAAATAAGATCACTAAGATTTAAAAATCTTAATAAAATTTAATAGTTTTAATCTATATTTTAATATAAGTATTTTGTACTCATAGATCATTAATTGCATTCAGATCGATGGATATGCGAATAAATAGTATTAAGGTGACTGATAAGCCTCCATAATGTAAGGGAAGACAGCAGGCAGTGCGTAAAAGGTCATTGGAATAATATTGGGATTAGCAGACTATAAGGGTATTCTCTGAGGTTCTATCAAATTATTGACTTCAATTTCAGCTCTAAGTTTATCCCTTCTCTGATATCTATCAACTTTGCTTTCAAAAAATGTTCCCTCCGATTTGAATTTATGGAGAATCAGTTTGGCTGTTGAGATTTTAATGTTTAACAACCTGGAAATTTTGGATATTGATTGATGTTAAAAGAGAACTGCTTGTACAAGCCTTTGTCTGACCTTCATAGGATGAAAAATACTTATAAAGGTGTCTTTGCATACTTTAGATTAGCTCTTTGGTTATTTATACTCATCATTTTAAAAGATTATATAGAACACAAAAAGAAAAGAATAAAACTGAGATGCAAAAGGAGAGTTTTTGTGTTTTTTATATTTTCTTTAGATATTTTCATTTCTTTCTCAACAATTTCAGACACACATTAATGGACTAGGAAACTTAATTTTCGTTGTGAAAAAATAATCAGTCATTTTCCGCATCTCATAGAAATAAAAGGGTATGGTAATTTAATAATAAAGCAAGTTATCAACCATTAGAAGCGAGTTAGATGCAGGAATTATCATTAAATGTAGAAATTTTATAAACAAATCGATAAATGCTGCATATAATCAAAAAATTCAATGCTAAATTAAAACTAAAAATTCAAATAATATAGCTCATGCTTAGAACTGCTGAGGGATAGACAAAAACCATCATTATGAACTTAAAAATTATTTTAGCTTTTCGGAATTTTATTCATAAAGTAGCATGGATTATATAACTATAAAATGTATAATACCATTTCCGTTGTATTAATCTTTTATGCATAAAAATATAGCTAGACTTGATAAGCTAAACTCTACAATTAACTTATCTTGGACTCTTCCATATAATCAATAATAACTGAACTCATTGGATCATTTTAATTTTAATTGATAACTAAAATATTTTAGGTAGCATAACAGCACATAGCACAAAACATATTTTTTGTTTATATAAAAATTGAGCATTCATAAAATTAGCTTTTTTATTATAATTAAAAGAGTCAATGTTTTAAATCAGGTATTCCTATGGATACTATTATCAACATCTAACTATTAAATTATTTTAACATTATACAAATTATTAGTTTGTATCAGAATTGGAGAGGCAGCAAAGATAGGTATCATCATATTAGAATAATATTATAATAATTCTTTGATAATGGAGGGAGGCTTACTCAAAGAGGAGTTTGCATAAGGCCGCAAATGTTTATGTGGAATGTATGCGAGAGACAAGAAGTTGGTTCAACCAGAAAAGTAAAGAATCATGGTCCCTTTAAGAAATTGTGAATATCAAATGGAAATAGTCAATGCAATGGTTAATGTAACACTGACTCAAGTTTATATAAATCCAACTGACAAATTTCTTGAAATGGAATACAGCTTTCCGATTAATCCTAATGCTTGTGTATATCGGTTCGTAGCTGAGTTCGGAAATTCACGTATTGAAGGCATAGTAAAAGAAAAATAAGAAGCTAAGAAAGAATATCAATAAGCGATTAAAACAGGAAAGCAAGCTGCATATGGTGAATTAGACTCCGATAGCAAAGATATCCTCAACTCAAAAGTTGGCAATGTTGCTCCTCATCAATAAATAAAGATATAAATCATCTACATGCAAGAATTGAGCTTGAGTTATAACACTTTCTATCAGCTGCATCTACCAGGAACTATTTCTCCCAGATACATGAGCCATATTCCTCAACCAATGATGAGGAACGGCTTTAAAAAAGAAGGAGGAATGTAAATATAAGGAGATTTTACTTGGACTTTCAAAATTAGTCTCAGAACTACCCGCAAAGTTGTTTTCTTTGATTCTCATACCCATGATATTCAACTTGTATCACAGAATGATGCCTGCACATAATCAACCTTTACAATGACTGACGCTTGTGTTCCTAATAAAGATTTTGTTTTCTCCTACACAACTGAAAATTATGAGTTACCAAACTATGTATTCGGAAGGACTGATGTAAGCTCTTCAGCTATGTTATCTTTTATCCCTAAATTTTGTACTCTTACTTTAGATGATGCATATAAAGCTTCCGTAAAGGGAACTCCTTATTAAAGTGAAATTTAAAACTCTAAAGGAGAATATATATTTTTACTTGACAGAAGTGGATCTATGGGAGGAAAAAGAATTGAAAAAGCCAAGGAAGCTCTTATACTTTTTATTAAAAGTCTTCCGCAAGATACATATTTTAACGTTGTCAGTTTTGGTTCGGACAGCAACTCACTTTTCGCAAAAAGTCTAAAATACAGTGATAAGGAGGTTGACAAGGCTGTAGCATCAGTAAAAAAAATGAGTGCTGATATGGGTGGTACATAGATATTATATCCTCTCAAAAATTTGCTGCAAAGCCATTTGATTGAGGGGTATCCTAAACAAATATTTTTGTTGACTGATGGAGGAGTATCCGACACTAAAGAAGTATTAAGGATGGTCTCTATCAACAACAAATGGTCCCGTGTACATACGATTGGAATTGGTAATGGAGCATCATAAGAGCTAATTATGGGATGTGCTAAAAAAGGAAAAGGATACCATACATTTATCACAGACTAAGAAGATCCTTCTTAGAAGATTATTCAATTGCTGACTGATTCGCTGTCTCCAGTCATAAGCAAAATAAAACTAGATTTTGATGCTAATGTGGTGGAAAGTGTTATTCCGAATCCTCAATCATTTCCTTATATCCTCAAGGGATAAATAGCTAATTTCTACATTACATTCAAGGGACAACTTGACAAAAAAACAATTTTCACTTTTTCTTACTAAGATTCGCAAAATAAGCTTCCGTACAAATCAGATATTGAAATTGATCCATAATCACAGAATTAATCTTTTATTGATAGAATGGGACATTTCAAAAAGATCAGACTGCTCTAGGATAGTAACACGAATAACTCAAACATTGAAGACATGATGTTTTATGTCAAAACAGTTGATAAAAAGGCATAGATAATTAAGGAATCAGTGACTAATCAAATACTGTCAGAGTTCACTGCATTTGTTTGTGTTGAAAAGGAGTTAATTGATGGAAAATATCAATAAATTAAAGAAGTTGGCAAAGTGCAGATAGATATTCAAAATCCAAAACCAGTTTAATTTGCTGAATAAAGCGGAATTTGTCCACTAAAAATGATATCAAGATGTACTACTAGTAGTACTAGAGGTAGAGGCAGGGGAGGTGTAGGTGTTGGTGGTGCAATGAAAAAAAAATGTTTACCTAATCCAAATGCTGGGGAAACAAAACAAAGAGTAAATTATTAACTTGATAACCTATACAGTAAGCGTCATTAGCGAAGTTCTCGTGATTAAAAAAAAGAAATTGGTTCATACAAAATGGATTAATAAGATTAATAAGATTAATAAATTTGTTTTGAAGAATAATAGTCTTTAAAAAGTAAAAGGAAAAAATAATCAAATATTGGAATGAAAAAAGAGGTTTGCAAAATTCAAAGAACGAATTAAAAATAAAAAATGTCATCACCATCATCAAGTATAAAGGGAATACAATTGGAGTCAAAGCAAATTTCTGCCAAAATGGAAAAACCTATGCTAAAAACTGTTATTGCAATAACCATTAATGAAGTTGTTAATTGTCAAAGCACAGAGGGTTCATGGAAAGATATTGGCCTTTTTGAGCGATTGTACAACCAGGAAATTGCCAAAACTATATCAACAGAAAAATATTTTATTGCAATCATGACTTATTTGATTGCGAAATGGATTGAGAAGAACTATCCTCAAAAGCAATACATGCTTGTCATCAAAAAAGGCATTAATTTTGCAAAAAAATAGGCAGCAAATTTTGATCAATTCGGGGATCTGTATGATAAGTACCTACTATGATTCGCATGCAATTATTATTTTTATCTTTGCTATAATTTATTTTCACAGAGGTCTATTCCGTGAAAGTATTCTAATCCAGTATTATGCTGAGATTTAATAAGCATGATCATGTTTGGGTAATTATTCAGTTATTGTTAACGATAAATGTGTTGCTTATATTCGAGTTCTATATAAGATATTTTGCGTTATTTCGATCATTCTCGTTAGCTCGCTTCCAAGACATCTCGATGGTAGGCTATATTCCGCAAGCCAGATGTCTTCTAAATATTAAAACTATTACTTTGCTACTCTATCCATTGCGACATCAACTTATGTTTTGATCCAGATTTTCAAATCCCAACAATCCTATAGTTCCAGAATGTTATCATAAAGATACAATCCCTCCACAATCACATATTTTATGTCTTCAGTTAATATAATATTATCCTCAATTGGATCTTTTATCGCATGATCGAAAGATGGAAAATAGACTGGAAAATGCTATCTTTTTTTAATTAATTTTATCTTTTCTTCAAATTTGAGAAGATCAAAAGTGAAAGAGGCTCCCCGATATTTGATGCCCATTTAATTAAGATTCTTTCTATATATATGGTATCCATCCAATGGAATGATGATAGATTTCTCTAGTTTTGAATGAAGAAGATTAGATAAGTAAGTTTTGCCAGACCCAGGTATGCCACACACAGCAATGAGATAACTGTTTTGTTTCTTAATTTTAGAAATGATTTAGTCAATAAAAGAACTTTCCATTCCCCTTACTCAATTAAAATTATTAAAGAAATAAATTTATCCTTTTTATATCTTAAAATCAATATTAATTTGATTGTTTATTCTCTTTTTTCATTTATCCTTATCTTTGGAGCTGTTCTTACGTAAATTCTTTAAGATGACTACAATAAGAACATTATCAATAAGCGGTGAAGCTTAGCATCGAACTTCAAAAATTATAGTTTACTATGATGCAATTATAATATTTAATACTACTTTTTAATCCACAACAAATGCAAAAAGACGTTTGGGAGAGTTTAAGTTAAATTCAAAAGAAACCAGTATACAAAGGAGTTTATTTTGGATTTGTGCAATCGATGTCCACTGGATATCAAGCTACCACCAATATAAGATTATAAGTTTTTGCAACTTCTAGTTTAACGAATGCAGCTTATATTGCTTAAACAAGCTTAACATTTATACCGTTTTCGGAATTATTTTTTCCAATATTTTTAAAACAGGCGAATATCCTTCGGATTAGTCAGCGCATGTTTGACAAATTGATAAATCTCTGCAATAATAATTTATTTAGTGGCTACATGATAGTAAACAATATCATCCAAATTCAATATTTCTTTAAATTAATCTTTTACCGTTAACATCTCGAGAATGCATAGCAAATGATAAAAATATTGAGCCTATTTAGGTTTTCCTCCATTATGAGTAAATTTGCTATTATATTACTTAAATGCAGCTAAATTTATTGGGAAACGAATTGGACGAAGAGGATTTCCTCAAAGAAGGAGATCAAATTATAATCAGCTATCACAATTATTATCTCTATAGTCAAGGGTTCAATACTTCAGAACTCTCTCTCAAAAATTTTCAAAACAGGAATCCTATCTCCGCTATATTTGTAATTGAGTCGTTTGGAAGATAGTCTACGAAATAGTTTCGCAAAAAAACTTCTCTCATTCACTATGGTTAAAAGATACTATTACTTCACCTCCTCTCTGGAAAATATCTCAGTTATGAGCTTCACAGCAGTCAAGAGGAGGTACGACTTAAGTATGCTAAAACTAATAACTGTCTTTTCACTATTAAACCCATATTTAAATGTCAGGCCAACTTTGCGCGCAAAATTAGAAAAGGCGAGCAGATATGCCTTGAATCCAGCGAACGATTAAAACTATGTATTGAGTTAGGGCAAAGAGAAGGAATCGAATCGGAGTGCCTTGTAACAATGAAGAAGCATGAGGAAAGTATCGTACTCATTGATCGGCTGAACTTGCCTCATCGCAAGGAAAAAGAACTTAGTAACCTAATGGTTTGCCAGCTTAGCAATGTATAAACATAATCTACTCTATATGCTGATAAAAAAGATTAATTTCACATTCAAGTCTACTTTGCAGAGAATATAAACCTTTATGGTAGTTTTCTGACCCTTGAGCCTTACCAATTATATGCAATTAAGGAAATTCTTGTGGTTCCAAATCAAATTTTATGCATACAGTTTTATACAAGTGGCCTGTTCTTGGGCTTCGATGAGAAGGGGCAGATACAACTCTATTCAGAGTGCAGAGATTAATGCAGATTTTTGTTTTAAAACTATGATGAAGATGAACTCAAAGAGTAATCTATCATAAAAGTAAAACATATAAGCAGCGGGCTTTATCTCGGAGCAGAAAGGAAATAAGTTACTCTGGGGTAATTTTAGCTTAATAAAACCTTCCGATTAAAGCGAGTCGATTACAGTATGCTCAAGATTACGTTACTTGTAAACGAACTTTACTCTTCTTTCGTGAATTTACTCCGCGAAAAGGTGATCCTGGAACATAGACTGCAGCTTGAACAACTTTTTAAATAACTTTTGAGATTTATTTATCTGCCGAGTTTCAACGAAGAGCAATATTATAGTATGGATACTGTAAAACTGAAAATCACAGCAATTGAGCAGAACCTATTGTCAAAAGTTGGATTTATTGAGTTATTTATAACTGCATACCGTCAATTTTTAGGACTTCTGAACAATGGAGGTATTTAGCATAAGACACAGTCTCACCTAGCAATTTCTCAAATAATGTTAATTTTAGTGGGTATTTGCTATCGAAATAAAACAAATACCTAAATATTATGTCATTACTTGCCGATAATGTACTAAGGAATATCAGTTGCCTCCTAAATAATCGATGCTCTCTACTACATCTTTCAAGGTGATAATCTTGAGATGCTAGAAAATATAGAGCATCATATTAAAAAAAGAAATATTCGATCAATCAACCTCCTTATTTAAAACATACAGAGACAACGTGTGTGGGAAGTATCAATAAAAGCAAAATTGCTGCGATTTTTGGAAAGCATCATGATTAGAAGGGAAGGAGAAAAATTGCTTCTACACTAAATCTCAGTGATGCAGGCAGTGCGTGGAGACCGTTTGCGCAATATTTTATATCCGATGGTGGCAGTTAGTGAAGATATTGAAGTGTGCCTATAGGATGGCAAGTAATAGTTGAACGACATTTTGATGAAAAAAACCAAGTACAGTAAATAAATCGATGCTATTAGAGCACAGCTACATTTTTTATGCACTCTTTATAGTAATCCAAATATGTTTAATCTAACATTATTTCGCCAGCAGTTCCCAGAAAATGTATTGTTTAATTATCTGAAGACTAACATTCCAGCAGAAGATCATCATATCTTTTTGCGCATGCTTAATGAAATATATTTGAGAATACTACCCCAAGTAAGCTCAAACCTTGTTTTTTTAATGCCACCACCAGAACTGAGGCAAAGATAGAGTTAAATTAAAACCCTTTAGAAGATCAAAACAATAGTCATTGGAAGAGTTAAAAAAAGCATTGTAAACGAACTCATTGACAAGGCTACACAGCTGAGTGTAAGAGCGGTTCAACGATATTATTAGTTAGGGCTCATGGATCTCAATGAGTGGAATTAACTCTTGGAACTCATGCAAAAGTTTCTATAAAAGAATTATCGATTCTCTACCAATAGCGAAGAGGCAATAAAATTAACTCAAGAGATATTAAAATTACATCAATTTGTAGAGGAAGTAAAAATGAATCACTTTGCAAAGCATTTGATCATGCAATTCAAAGAGGAAATTCCCAAGGTTGACAGCAAACGAATTACCAAGAAAGCTGAGGCTATATTTGGAGAACTTTTAGAAGAAGGAGAATTCAATGGGTAGGAAAAGGAAAAGTTAATTTTTTTGGAAAAAATTATAGATCATTCCGTAGATAATGCGCCCAATATATTTTATACAGCTTGTCGTCTTATGAAAATGATCAATCAGCGCCCCTATCGAATTGTAGAAAGGCTTAAATCTTTAATCCTCATTGACAGTGCTTAAACACAAGCCATAGTAGTTGAGCTGCATGAACTTCATCTAGATTTATGCGAAATTTTCACAGAATATCGAAGAGCATAAGATCGATAGAGATAACTTGGAGGAATTAGCTTTAGTTTAATCAAAAAAATGTAGTTAATAAATGAATATTTCTACCACTGGAGTTCGCAACATTCTTGTGGCTCAATTTCTCCTTTAGTTCAAAATATAATACGAGAAATAGGAGTGTTTGAAACTATAATAAGTTTTACAAAAGACCAACAGTGTTAATTAAACACTAAACGTAGTAATATTTTCCCTTAATTGTTTAAATTCATTCTATTGTACATACATAACAATGAGACCAATCTACTCGCCTGCATTAAATAATTTAATTCCATTAAGTGGCTGTTCGCATATGATGATGTTGGGCAGACCCAGATACTTTATTTATTAATTTCACATCCCATATCACTAAAAACATTACCTGAGGATTTAAAACTAGCTGCTGTAGCTTCAATGCACAGTTAAATTCCTAATTGCTATGGAGTGCTAAGTATCCTAAAGATTATGAATAATCGAGGTGTAGTTAATAGACAGTACGTGTGTGATGTTGCCAATAGCTTTGTGAAGCAGCCTGGTTTGCTATAAAATTACTGGAAAATAAACTCATCCGGAAGTTTCATTTACCAGCAAGACTCTAGATAATAATAGAATTACTTTAAGCATTTCGGTAACTACATCTTTTTAATAATAAGACTATTTCTTTTGTTAATTTAATACTGTGACTGCAAAGATGAACTCATTCAGCTTCTAAAAAATAAAATAAAATTAAAAATATTGCTTGAACTCATGCTGCAAAAAGATTTATTGGAAGATTGCAGCTTAGGGGGTTGGGGATTGCAGCTCATGAAAGAATAAGCTATTGCGTATTATCGTAAAGTATATGATCATTATTTCGAGGGCTCAAATGCTTAAGAAATTAAACTGTGTATAGAGATCACGACTCGGATTAATATGAGATTGATGGGATTTAAAAATATTGAGGACATCAAAATGCCTGAATTCTCATTTGCTGATAATGATATTGATTCTCTCCAAAATGAATGTCTGAGGCTTAAACTAAAGTGCAGTCTTCCTCCAACAATTCATCTTATCCTGATTAGCACAATATATCCATTTTTACTTGAACTTACTCATCAGTTACATCTTTATGGCACCGCTTCACAGCAAACAGAAATATAATCGCTGTGGATGCAATTCTATCGCAAAATAAAATAGCTGCTTTCTGTATTGACTCTAACAGATTACCGTAAATTTAAGAAAGAATATAATTGCGCTATCTTAGTGAGTGAGTAAATCCTAAAGAATAAGCTTGGATTTTAACTATAAGAGGAAGAAGAAATAGTTGCATAAAAATGTACTTAGGGGCCATTAAATAAGATATATCGAATATAATAATTGCATAACTTACTTGATAATTATCAGGTGTTAAGTGATATTGACTCTAAATCTTCCGCTTTGCTCATATACAAAGCCATATTTGTCATTATGTACAGTCCTTTCATTCATTAAATCATCAACAAGAAAAGTCAGATCATCAATCCTCTGAAAGGGGAGTAAGCACTCGGAAAAATATCAAAAGTATTTATAAAAAGTATGGAGGAGGGTTTACTCATGGGAAAAGAGTGTCTATAGATGTTTTGGCTATTGGCATAAGGGCATAATTATCTGATGAAGTTTATGTTGACTGATGACAGCACTATTTTTCAGGAACTGATTATATTGGCCATTACTTCTGATACCAACAACTCTAATAACATTTTGGACAGCTGCATGAAAATATCCAACTTGATGATGCAGCAACTTATTTCTTCCCAACAAGCACTAAAACCCAATATTTTTACCTTTAGCAGTACTTCTTCCAGGAGACAAGTCTTACATGATAGGATACGATTTGTTCTCCAGAGATAAAAAATATTATACGATCAACACCTTTTTTAGTAACAACTATTGTAATTTGAAACCAATAGTAACAAGCTTAATTATAAATCAATTTCGGGCAACTCTTTGGTTGAGAATATTCTTCGATTTATAGCCAATTAATTTAGCATGGCTGGAAAGATCTAAAAAGATATGCTTCTCTTTAGAGACGTACTTCTTCTTTTCAGAAGTTATTTGCGCTTTGTTAAAGAGTTCGATTTGACTTATATGCCAGTAGAACTGCATTCAAAAATTATAATATGTTTGCAGATTATCTTCTATGCTCTATCACCGACACAATAAGATACAGCAACAATTTTGCTTGAAGGAGCATATTACTAAGAGTTCAACAGGTTGCTGAATTTAGATGATTCGTGGAACACATCAAATTTAGAGTTAGATCTCACGAAGGAAGAGCATATCACTAAAATATTTTATAAAATTAATAAAGGATGGCAAAATAATTGGATTAAAAGAGTTATTGATATTTGCAGTCAAAGCAGAGAATTCTATGGTGAAAGTATTACTTATTAATGGGGAGGGTTTCCTCTACAGCCAATGCGAAGTCTGTACGGCCCTCTCAAACGTGGAGTTATTCTAATACTTAAATAGCTTAAAACGATTGGCTTGCCCTTCACTAAATAAATTCTTTTAGGTATAAAACAAGAAATATTAAAATAGAATATTAATAATATATACAATAAACATCATTATCTCTTCAAACATTTCCACCTCCCTTCACTCGATACTACTCTCAAATATCCTTAGCATCATCGCCTTCACAATTTGGCTGCTTCTCTCTGTTTTGAAAATGGTATTGATTTGACATCACTCAAGATTTATATAGATTCTCTATCTTAGCATACCTTACTATAGTCGCGTTACTCCAAGTACTGTGAAGATTTGCGCAGTATCCGCGGAGCTATCTCTCAATTAAGTCAATTTTTCAAAGATTTCAAGGGCTTATTTTGTCATTTTGAAGAAAAATTTTAGACCTAAAATATGCAATACAAAATTTATGAGTATTTCTACAGTAGGATGGGTCGAGTTTAACTTTTAGTGTCTGGCAAATTGACTACAGTGGATTTCCTAATCCGTCCTGAATGTATAATAGATTCCAACGACCGCGATTCCGTGATGGGATAGCTAAATTTTATTTCCACTCAATTAAAGCTGTCATCAATATCAAAGAGTGCCGCTAAATTTAATCTTCTCTTCAACGAATATAATAAATTCCTAACACGCTACCGCAATTTTAAAATAATCCTTTTTCTGTAAAAATATCTTATATTGATTAAAATTATCAATCTACTGCTAGTCTACTTGGATAATTTGTATTTGTTGGTCAATTCTGAACATGTTCAAGAAAAAGATTTCTATACAAAGTTTGATATTAATGATGCCTTTCAAATTCTGCTTCTAATCAACTTTTTGGTCACTGTTGTCTACTTGCTCATCTATAATCTTAAGAATATACCCATAATGCTCGCCCAGCTCAAAGAGAATATGTAGTAACAGAATAAACGCTTTCATAAACATTCATAACTTTGGACAAAATTTGTGCTTGCCCGTGAGATAATTCTGGACTCACAGTTCATCTATAATATGGTTTACCTTGTCCTGATGGGATTGGTATTTGCTAATAAAATAGTAATAGCACTTCTAACTTTGGATTTATTGATTCAAGTGCGACAGATGAGGGAGCTTCTACTTACTTTATGGAGAGCCAAGGTATAGCTTCTATTTGCATTTATATATTTTCTGCTTATTCACTACTTCTACGTCATTTTAACCTACTTGATACTGAAAGAGCTTACGGGTGACTACTGTAGTAATATAAGCGATTGCCTTGGTTATGTGTTTAATTTATCTTTGAGGGTCGTCGGTGGATTTGTTGGTTATATTTATCAGCAACAAGTACTTAAAGATATTCCTGCCTCTTTAGACTTATACAGTATATTTGGAGATATCTATCTTATTATCTCTTATCAGATATTCAGTGCTGTTATCATAGTTATTATTGTTGACTCATACTCCAAGCTTAGTCGTCGTAAGATGCAACGAAAGGAAAGTCTCAGTTTAAATTGTCTGGTGTGTGGACTTAGTCGAACTATCTTTAATGCATCTTTAAAATTAAATTTCCGTACTCATATCGCAGTACATCACAATGTTTGGAATTACATTTACTATTATCACTACCTCAAAAGCAAACCACAGGCAGAAAGAAATTTCAATGAGCAGCTTATGATGTAAAATAACATGCCTGATTGGTTGCCTAATGGGTACTCTCAGGGATTTTAGGAGCCAAATTGATTCTTTTCTATATATTTAATGAATAAATATCAATTGTTAATTTTGACTAAATTTATTGAAATTAAATAAAATGTCATATTTACTAGCATGAAGATGCCTCTGATTGCAATTAATGGTTATAACGTGTGAAACTTTAAAAAATAAATTTAATTAATACTGCTTTGATGTTATTCTTGAATCATAGTTAAACTACCGCTATTATATATTCATAAAAAACTAATAATGCTACTTTTTTTAACGATTTAATATTCTTTTGTATCCAATCATGTTTTGCCGAAAATTAGATGTCTATGCGTTCAATCATTTATCAAATAATCCTATGATAAAAAAAAATTATAAATTAATTAGATTTTCCTTTTACGTAATGAAAATGTTACTAAATTGACTAGATATTATTTAGAATGCGTTTTCATGTAAATAAAATAAAGAAATACAATTAAACAATATTTTATAATCTCAATAATATTAGCAATTTTAAAAAGAAATAATCATCATTTAATAAGTTTGTAAATCAATTTATGGATAGATCACTCCTCTTTTGGATTATGTTTGACATGAATGTGATTCTTTAGAGCTAACTTTGAAGAGTATCGACGGTTGCACTCAAAATAAGGGCATTCAATTATTTTCCTATTTTTTATTCTAGTCTTTTCTATTGCTTAAATATGATCGTTCTTAAGTTTTTCTAAGTTGAGTTGAGTTAGTTTGTCGTTAAATTAGTTATTTAGCTGATTACAAGTTTATTTTATTGAATTAACTTCATTGATCAATCGAGAATTTTGTAGAACAATATTTTCTAATGTAGACTGCATTTGCACACCATAAATATTGGAAAAAAGAAAACAGTCATGAAGTGAACTTGGAAACTAAGGAATATAGTAGTTATTCTGTGAGTTTCCCGATTAGATCATAAATATGAATAATTGATTAATAATTATCTGATTAAAATAATCCGAAATTTATATGTTATAATAATAAAATGATTAATTCATAAAAGCTATAAAGTTGTAGCTATTTTCAACAGCACATTTTTATCAGATCAAAATAACAACCAATAATTTTGTAAATTAGAAACCTCTATTATTTAAAAAAATTGTTTTTCTCCCATTATTTTGTGCTAATCTAACCACTCAATAAAATATACAAATTATCAACATTCAAAATCATATTTGTTGAGTTATTTATTTCACATAAATAATAAAAACGATTATCTTGAAGAGTGAGCTTGAATTTTTGGTTTATTTAATTTCAGAATTTAAAAAATGGTTAACATGAATATTAAAATCATCAGTTTATCCGCGAATAAAATCGAGGTCGTTTTGGACTTTCAATTGATCTAAATGCAAATGTTACGGAGTCATCAGATGTTCGTTCAGCTGGATCATAAGGAGATTCATTATCAAGTTTATAGCGATGCAATCGATGAATTTGGAAGGAAGAGTGAGGTGTTTTGCTTCGAGTTGTAGTCCTAACCACAGTTTTGGTATTACTATTTTTATTGTTGCCGAAAGAAGTTGATCTAATATTTTGCCTAAAATTTATTGTCTTCATCTCTTGTTTTTTCAAAAAAGCATCTATGACCAAGGGATTGATTGGTTTCATTTTGTTAACTCTAACTGGTCGAGCTTCATCCATTGTCTTGAAATTAGTAATTTATTGCATTTACAGTTTACTCATTTACAATGAAATTGGTGTCTTTTGATAACTGAATTCATTGATCTCATTCAGATATTTTTCATTATTTTTGAAATTAGCATTATCCTTCGATCGAAAATTATGTGAGCTGGCTTTTGAATCTTATTATTACTCATGCATGATTAGTTAACCATCTTTAAAGATACCTTTAGTTAAATTTTATCCATTAAACAGTTCACCCTATCCGTTCTATCGATCCAATTACCAATTTCCTTTATAAAAGCTTCCGTTACTCCAGTACATTTCTCCGAATCCATGTCTTAGATTATTTTTGTAGCCTCCTTTATAAACATGTCCTGAATTCCATGTGTATATTCCATAGCCTTCCTTTCGATTACTCAGAAATTATCCTTAATATTTATCACTATGCTGATTACTCTTTTTCCAAAGACCGTGACCACAACGAACTCCTTTTTTGAAATGCCCCTTATAATAACTTCCATCTTTCCAATAGTACTAACCAAATCCATCAAATTTACCATCAATATATTCTCCCTTATATATATCTCCACTTGGAAATTTTTCAGTACCCTGTCCATTCTTAACAAAATGATGAAATTAACCCTCATATCGACTACCATTGACCTAAGTAAATACTCCAAAACCTTAAGCCTAACCTTATTTCCATTATCCAACATATGTATCTCCTTTTTCACTTTTCCACATTCCAGTTCCATTTTTCATATTATCTTTCCACTATCCTTCATAAAACTGTCCATTAGTCCATTGATATTTTCCTAATCCATGCATTTTATTATTTTCATAATCTCCTTAATAGATGCACCCATTAGTAAATTTCTAGTGACCTTTTCCATGGCGATTATCGGATTACCAAGCTCCTTCGTAAGCCTGTCCGCTATTATATATCATAATCCCAATTCCTTCTCTTTTACCATTTTGTTGTTCCCCATAATATACTGCTTCTTTATACTTCTTAAGTCTAAGGTTTTTGGAATCGTGCAATTTTTTTATATCGATTTTATTGGTTTGATACTCCTTAAAATATTGCAAAAGTTGTTCATAAGAATTTCGGTAGCTGTATGTTGATGAGATCATCGAGTGATTAACAGAATATTATCTTTTTTATTCTGGTTGAGCATTAAATTTCTCTTAATAGGAAGGGAGAATACTAATTTATTGGTCCATTGTTATAAAGTTATATTATTGAAACTAAAGATAGCAAAAATGATGTTAATTAAACATAAAAAGTAAATAAAAAAATGGTGCTTAGAATAATGTTATAACTTCATAAATAAATTTATTAGTCTATAGATAATAAATATTAATGATAAATTATACAAAAATAAGAGAAAGCTTTGATAAAAACCCATCTAAAATATTGCTTAATAAGGGACTCACTATGAACAAATCTCACACATCCTCAATCAACATCAAACTAAGCCAGGATCTCTTGAGCTATGATAATATTAATATACCCTTAAAGTCGATTGTCAAAGAGAAATATTAGCCATATCTTCAAACACACACCAAACAACTGTTAACATCATATAAGCAGCAGTCAAAAAAAAATTCAGTGAAATTACAGAGCAACTAAAAAGAAAATCAAGGAAAACATAAAGAACCCTTTGACATATCAATAGTGCGACCTTTTCAAGAAACAAATAGATACATGGAAACGTAAAGAAATATCAAATAATGTTCAAAGAACAAAGAACGATCTCTTTCTAAAAACTCAAGGATTAGACTAAAGACAGAATTTAATGAAGTCAAACTAAAAACTGAGTACCATGAAGCAAGTACTTAAACCACTCAAAAATAATCAGTTAAATGCCTAAATGATAATGGTAAATCCGTGAAAATTTCTGTGAGCGATTTGCATTTACTAATGGAATAGTTAGTCAAAAATCACAATGATGTGAAGTAGCTGAAAAAATAATTGCAATTTTATCATAAATTAGCAAAAAAATAACCAACAAATTCTGTTCTATTGGCTTTAAAAAATTGATATTTTTTGAAGTTAAATGAAGTTAAAATATAATGAGTTAGTACCTTGTTAATATTATTTATCAAATGTTAATTTAGTAATAATTTTCCTTGAATTACTATAATTCTATTTGTTACAATCATGCTTAAAAACAGCCCCAATTCTCTTTTTAAAATAAACTCAAAATTAAAAGTGTTTTCCCTACCAAAAGCAGTAGAGAGCTATCGATATTATCATAAAAAAGTTAGCTAAGAGAAGGTTTACGAATTTCCCGATTATGTTTAATCTCATCGTAAGCATATTATGTAAGATTATCAAAGCAAATTAGATTAAATTAGATTAATTAAGGTCAAATTAACAGGAAGGGAAAAAGAAAGTGCAATAAAAATGAACAAAGGTCGCAGGGCGCAAACTGAAAGATCATTAAAAGATAAAAGCAGATGGCTTGAATAATCAACCATCTTTCTATCAGCAGAACCCAGCAAAAACATAGAAAGCAAACAATTAAATACAAATATGCTAATAAAGACCAATACAAAAGAAAAAGCAAATATAATTATCAAAAATGAACTTGAAACGCCTCAAAATTTGACTCCCTTTCAAAAAAGTACTCTGAAGCGATTGAGAACTCGATAGGAACTTAGTGCCAAAAAAAAGTTCATCAGTCAGCACATATATTGTTAAGGATCTAAAATCCACAATTCTTAAACCAATTGGATACCTCAAAGTTTTAGAATATTTACTGAGCGTTTTTGAATTGATAATTTGTAAATATATATTGAAACTTACTTCATAAAGGAATTTGTATATTTTGAATTCAGTCCTAGTATTAATAAATTATTTTCTGACATTATTGTGAAAGTATGATTGATATATTGTTTTCTTTCGTGCTACTATTTTGTGACAATTATTATTTATGATTTCTCAAAGGAACTAGTTTTATCTTTAATATATTTTATAAAACAAAAGAAATGTACAAAGATGCTGTGATCATTCAAAATAGCTGGTGTTACAATAGTGAAAAAATATTTATTAAATATATCGAATGTTTGATCCACCATATTTATATTTGATTTAATATGGAAAATGATGACTAGTTAATAATTCCCTTCGGTAAAAGCAAGCCTATTTTCATCAAATTAGGAGCTCATTGCCCTAATGAAAGCGATAAAATTTGGGGAGAATAAGATGAACCAGAACTGCTTCTAAAATCAATAGTGGTAAAGAACTAAGACAGAAAATTTTAAGAAAAGCAAAATCCTCTCAAAATTACTTCCAGTTAACAAAGAAAAATACATATTACATGGCATAAAAAGGTGATTTTATATCCTTATCAGGCCACTTAAAATAAATGATTTACTGTAAAATATAGATGTCGACTCTTTATATTCTTAGATAATTAAAATTTATAAAATGTGCTTCTCTATTTGCGTTCTATATATATTTTGTTTGAATCGATTTACACTATATACATTTAACTTATTGCTATGTTTGTAAAATAATAATAAGATATACTGACTAAAAAATATGCTTTAAAGTATTTTATTGAAATAAACTCTTCCTTGTTTTAAATAAATCAGAATAACTATTTATTTTCCCTTTTTGGTATTTGATCAATTTCTTCTTCTTATTATTCTTTATATTATTCGGATTTGAATGAAGAACGAAATTTATATTTTTTACTTCGAAAACAAATACTTTTGCTTCTCTGCTTTCTTGACTACTCTTGGCTAGAAATGGAGTGGGAAGATAAAAATGAGCATTAAGATCTTTTTATTTAAGTATTGATGTTGTTCATCTCACTATCTATATAATCATCATTGTCTGACAAATAAATTTAACCCATCTCGCTACTTTCATAGATGAGCTGCTCATAAGTCTCGTCCATACTAGTCTATATCATGCAAATATGTTCTCTTATATCTTTTCTTAAGGATTTGGTAATACTTTCCATTAAAATAAGCACATCTTTTCTATACTTTTCTGTTTCTGCCGACATTTTTATGCTCTCATTATTAATATTTAACTCCTCTTTCTAAAATTACATTCTTATTTTGAGGCTATTGATATAAAGCTAATTATAATATTGAGTTCATGAAGAATTCAGATAAAATTATTTAATCATTTTCATGTCAAACCCATTTATTCGAAAAGTTTATGAGATGAGATTGTTTAACCTACTTCGATGGACTATAATGACAGGGGTCACCTAGTATTTTCCTTTACTACTCTCCGACTTCATACCTACGACTTTTAGATTTAAAAACGGAGTTATAAGAGTTCTGAGAGGACTTATTTACTTATTCTGCTTTAGATATATAGCCTTAATTATCCGCAACACCTTGAGGGTATTTGGAATGCCCAAATCTATCTTTATTGCTTTATTTTATTGAAAATGTTTTCTTTGTTTATAATAAAGTTGGATTATATTTACCAGGCCCCAATTCTAGATTTGTATCATGCACATCTCCAATTAATTTATCTACATATTTGAAAAAAACAGATTCATTCTCATGTTTTACTTTATTTGCAGGCAGACCAAATTTTAAGGCCTTTACTCTTGATTTGATGTTCTCCCAATTATACAAACCTACTGGAGGATTTTCATCATTTTTTTCAGCAAATCGTCGATTTTTACTATTAAAAGCTGGGTTCGGATTTGTCATTGAGCGAGGTCTCATATATGAATAATCACTAGGGCCAGGAATATCCATTGATACTTTGATTTAATTCTTGAAGAGTTATCTGGCTTGAAGTTGGCTACTTAGATAAACTGAGCTGTGACTTCTTTTTCTTTTTGTAGTTGATACTTCATAGTTGCCAGGACCTGGATTCCAGTTTCGTTTTTCAGCAAACCTTGCTAATTTTGTTTCGCTTGCAAATGAACCTAACCCTTTTTTTGATTATACTTTCGCAATAGTTGCAATTGGATTATAATTTCCAGGTCCAGGTGTTTGTTACATTTTTTGATTGGTGGGAATATAAAATCGTTCTTGTGAATTGCCAAAAGCAGATTCATGATGATTTCTATAAATGATGTTTTAATTTTTGTGAGGGATAGAGGCCACCTTAACTTTTAGGGGTGCTTCTGTAATGGTTCCTTTTATAATTTTTCCATCATCTTTTCTGATACCTTTATATCGTTCTCGCTCACTCTCCATTTATTATAATTATCATTAACATCTATCAATATATTTAATTCATTGAGGGAAATTTAATTATTTTCTTAAAATTATCATTGAATTAGTATTGTCTTTTCTTGTCTTTACTTCGGATTTAGTGGTACACAGATTCCAAAAAAATAAACCCTAATTTATCGAATGACTGCCATTTGTTTAATGTTAGTGATAAAATAATTAACAACTACTATCATATTGAATACCTCAAGTATAAATGGCGATATGATTCTTAGAGTGAAGATATAATTATAAATTTATGAATTAAAATAAGGGGTTGGGGTTGGGGT
>Ga0302186_10001286_pt1 | contig 21241 bp, 27 predicted proteins | sample II_Bog_E1_2_FD_198782 | JGI IMG/M metagenome (GOLD analysis project Ga0302186, IMG submission 198782) | Peat permafrost microbial communities from Stordalen Mire near Abisko, Sweden - II_Bog_E1_1 | ecosystem: Environmental > Terrestrial > Soil > Wetlands > Peat | place: Sweden: Abisko...
TTTTTTATGGAAAATCTTCGAGTATTTTTATTGGGGTCTTTGGCATTGTTAGGATTTGCTATAATTTACAAATTACGTGATGAAAATGATGTCATAACATTTACAGTAAGCTGCATTTACATTTTTTTCATAAAACAAAAATAAATTTAAGGAATTGGTTTATGATTATGTTGCCAATAATAAAGTCAAGAGTATTTCCATAAACCGGATGAATAATGGAAAAATTTTCTCGACATATGCTATAATTCATCTTCACAATTCAGAAAAGAGAAAAGTCATATTATCCAATTCACCTCATTTCATTCAAAGTATGGAAAAGGCTCAAATGGAAATGGTTTAAATTTTTCTTCCAATTAAAAAATTATTAAAAATAAATGAAGGGAAGGACACAACATGAATATGTTCCCATCGTTTTCGAATATTTGATCGACCGATCAAATGTTCTGACTCAAGCTTTTGAAATAGCTTTGGCAGCTGTTACGATTGTATATATCTACACCTTCGTGAAAACTAGAGGAGGTGGTCTTGCCAATCGAACGAATGATATTTTTGGAATTGGTAAATGATAAATTTTCAAAGCATCTAAATTTTTTTTTTTTAAGGAAAATCAAATGTGAAGGTTTTTGGAGTCGACAACAATGTGAAAGTGAGATTCAAAGATGTTGCGGGTTTGAATGAAGCCAAATTGGAAATTTCAGAATTCGTGGATTTTCTCAAACGTCCCAGAAAATACAAAGAATTAGGAGCTCGTTTGCCAAGAGGAGCTTTGCTTTCAGGGCCTCCAGGAACAGGAAAAACTATGTTGGCAAAGGTCATTGATGAAATTTAATTCTAAAATTTTTATATGTTTTATAATGCTTTGCAGGCTTGTGCTGGTGAAGCTGGTGTTCCTTTTCTTTATATTTCAGGTTCAGATTTCGTGGAGATGTTCGTGGGGGTGGGTGCCGCACGTGTGAGGGATCTTTTCAAGCAAGCGAAATCCAAAGCTCCATCAATGATTTTTATTGATGAAATCGATGCTGTAGGCCGGAAAAGAGATTGTAATTTTAAACTTCATTCATTGTTATATTTTTGAAAATTTTCAAAGCAAAATTGGGAGGAAATGATGAAAGGGATAACACTTTGAACCAATTATTAGTGGAAATGGACGGTTTTGGCACTGATAGTCAAGTGGTTGTCATAGCAGCAACCAATAGGAAGGAATTGTTGGATCCAGCTTTAACAAGACCTGGTCGTTTTGATAGAACAATAGAAGTGTCTCTCCCGGATCTTGAAGAGAGGAAAAGCATCTTTATGGTTCATTTGAAGCCACTCAAATTGAATGCTGAGAAGAAAATCGAAGAATATGCTAAAAGACTTGCGACTTTAACTCCTGGATTCACAGGGGCTGAAATTTCGAATCTCTGCAATGAAGCAGGACTTATTGCTGCCCGAACGAATAAACAATCTATTGATTCTATAGATTTCGAGCTTTCTAGTGAAAGAGTGATTGCTGGTCTTGAAAGAAAAAAAATGCTTTCTGACGAAGAGCGAAAAACTGTTGCATATCATGAAGCAGGTCATGCTGTTGTGAGTTGGTTTTTAAAAGGAGGCTCTCCTCTTTTAAAAGTAATAAAAAAACCAAATACGAAATTAAAATAAAGAAAAGGTGACCATTCTTCCAAGATCCAAAGGCTCATTGGGTTTCGCTCAATATCTTCCAAATGAATCTTCGTTAGAATCTAAAGAAGAGTTAATTGATCAAATATGCTGCATTTTAGGTGGACGTTGTTCAGAAGAAATCTTTTTCAATAGGGTTTTTTTCAATTTAAGTTTAGATAGTTTTTCATGAAATTATTTTCTTTAAAGGTGACCACTGGAGCACATAATGATTTAGAAAAAGCCTTTGATATTGCTTATTCATTGGTAACTAAATTTGGGATGAGCGAAAAAATAGGTTATATGGGATTACCACAAGAAAACTATTATAAGAAAGTATCAGAAAATACACAAAAGGCATCATTATTTACGAAATTATATTTTAAATAGAATTATTTTTTAGATAATTGATGGAGAAGTGAAAGATATTATTGAAAATTGTAAAAAAGTCACAAAAGAAACGATTATCGAACATAAACTTAAAATAGAACAGTTGAAAACAAATTAATTTTGCTAAAAACATTAATAAAAATTTAGGTTGGCACAATCTTTATTAGAAAAGGAAACTTTGGATTTGACCGCTATTTTAAGGATTCTAGGTGAAAGGCCATTCCCACCTAAATCAAATTTCAAAGAGTATTTGGAAACAAAGAAAATAATTGAGGAAGAAAAAGGGAATGAGAAGAAAACGAAAGAAGCAGAAAACATTGCTCAATATCAAATTGAAACTTTTAAAATTTAAAAAATCAAATAACAAGAAAAAAATAACATTTTTATTTTTATTTTATAAATTGGGGCGCGACCCCAATGAGCACGCTAGATACGATTTTTTCCGCGTAAATTTTCACGAAAATTTTTTTTGTTTTTTTAATAACATTTTTAATTTATTTTAATTTATTTTAATTTATTTTAATTTATTTTAATTTATTTTAATTTATTTTAATTTATTTTAATTTGAATATGTGAAGCCCAACTGCTTATTAATCAAGCAAAAGAAAAAATTATTTAGTTATTTCTTAAAACTCAAACTTTTAACCATTGGAGGCTTTTTTCTTTTTCAAAGATAACGATATGCATCATTTCTTGGAGTTTTTCTTTCAATTCTTTCTTGCTCACAGGTTTAGCTAAATATTCATCCATTCCGCTTTGTGCACATTTGTCAATATCTTGATTTGAAGTGCTCGCTGTTAGGGCTAAAATCATAATATTTGGAATGATATTTTGCATTGCCAAATCTTTGATTTGTTGGGCTGCCTCAAAACCATCCATTATTGGCATGTAACAGTCCATCATAATAAATGTGAAATTTTTATTTTTTAAAATTAATTCTAAAGCCATTTTTCCATTATTTGCTGTTTGATAATTTATTCCAAATGAATCAAGATATTTGCTGATAACAAAAAGGTTTATTTGGTCATCATCCACCAAAAGAATCATGATTTTTGAATTGTCGGGAGTGGGGGAAATGCTTGGGGATGTCAACAAGTTTTTCGTGCTCATAAGAGAAGGTACATTTGAACCATGTGATTTGAAAAAATCACAAATCCGTTGGTCTGGGTCAATAAATTCCTCATTTATTTCTTCCTCTTCAGGTATATTTAAAGGCAATTTAAAGCTAAAGGTCGACCCTTTTTCATACTCACTAATTATTTCGATCTGAGCACTCGGATCTCCTGAAAGCAATTCAAGCATATGTCTACTGATAACCAAGCCTAAGCCAACACCTGAAGGATTTATAATTAAATTTTCGCCGTCAAGTTTTCCAAATAATTTAAATAGCTTCGTCAAGTCTTCTTTCTTTATTCCCAAACCAGTATCTTCAACACTAAATTTAATAAACCTTTTTCCATTTTCAACTATTTTCCTAACCATAAGCTTAAGATGTCCAGTTGAGGTAAATTTCAAAGCATTGGAAAGCAAATTCAACAACACTTGTTGAACTCTTCTATGATCGCATAACATTTGATTTATTAAATCCTTGGGAATATCTAAAATAAATGCGAGGTTCTTTCTTTGGCATTGAAACTTAATCAAATCGGTCACCTCTTTTATTAGATCCGTCACTCTATATCTGGAAAATATCAACCTCAGCTTCCCGTTTCTAATTTGAGAGAAATCCAATATATCATTTATCATAAACAACAACAAATTGGAGCATCTCATAGCAATCTTTAAATATTTCTTTGATTCCTTTTCAAAAATACGACCCAAAAGCAATCCCAAAATTCCAACTAAACCATTCAAAGGAGTTCTCAAATCGTGAGACACTGTTGCCAATAATCTATCCTTATATTCATCAAGTTCCTTCAACTGTTTGACTAATTTAGCAGCTGTAATATCTGACATTAGAATCAAAAAGGCATTTTGATTTTGCCAATGAATTTTCCCTATTTTCACGTCGAAATAACAATCTTGTTTAGCTTTTGAACTCCATATTGTTGTTTGATATTCAAGGAAATTGAATTTTTCTTCATTTTGTTGGATTTGTGCTAAAATTTCAAAGAGATTATTTTCTGAAAGAAGGATTTTTTGAATGTGATTGAAAATTTTATGATCAAACGTCGTTTCATAAAATTTATGTACTTCTTCATTGCAAAATAAAATTTCCCTTTTTTGTTCATCCAATATAATTATTTGATTAGGCAAAATCTTATTAATTAACTCTTCAAAGCTTTTGAGAGTCCGATCAAAACTGATGAGCTGATGAAATAGAAGCTTAAAATTTTTTTCCATAAAAAATGCAACAAAAGGAAATGTGTTGGAGAGAATTAATGGAAATAGGAATGAAAACAAGTTCGCTTTTTCAATGGCCTGACTTTCTAGAATCCATGAATATTGTGCATAATTAAGAATCATATTTGTTATCAAAACCAGCATCCAATTAATTTTCGCGATGAAAAGAAAAAACCTCCAAGATTCCAACCCTGCTGCAAAATAAAAAATGCTTCTATTGGATAAATGTTCGAAAAGAATAGGGAAAAAAAACTTTAAATGAATTATGTAGATAAGTGCTATTATAAAACAAAATCCGATATCCAAATAAATTTTTCTTTTTTCCCCAAATTTTTTAAACGCTTGGGCTAAAAAAACGAAAAGGAGTGTCAACATTAAAGTTCTAATGATCTTTAAGGGGTGGAAAATGTAGATATTTTTGGCCAAAGAAATAAGAAGAGCCAATAACATATATAGAAAGAAAAACTTGAAAATCTTGGAAGTATATATCTTTGAATGGTGTTGGTAAGTCTCCTCATATTCTTTATGAATGTATTTTAATGAAATTGGGGAAAAAATTTGGTCATTCATTCTGCCAACTGTAAGAATATGGTTTTTTATAACTTGTAATTTTATTTTGATTTTTTTTTTTTTAAGTTGTTTTAATAGTATAAAAAAACACTCAATATTTTGAATAATTATAAAAAAACAAAAAAATTTCCTATTTTATTTAAATAAATTTTCAAATATTTTAATTAACAATAAGCAAATGAAATTTTATAATGTCAAAAGATCATGTAAAAGAGAAATCGAGTCTTGAACGCAGATTTTTGCTTCGGGCATACCTTGAGCCGGTGAGTCATAATTCAGGAATCCATGGGGCATATTGCCATAAACATTAACTTTGACATCTTTGTTCAGAGATCTATTCAGAAAAAAATCATTTTTACAAAATAATAAATGAAAGAAAACAATAATTTTTCAGCCAATCTCCAACAATCGTCATGAAGAGGATCAATTGTTCCTGACATCATTCTCACAGGAGGAAAGTATTTTAAAAGCTAAAAATATTTATTTTTTAGGCTTTTATTATACTTTGAATACCTCTGGAGATGCCAAAATAGGACTTATAAAAGGATCGGCCTCAGGTTTACATCGCTCATCTGACAAATATAATTTCAAGCACATTTTCAAGAAAGTAAACGGAACTATTTGATCATCAAGAGCCATTAATAAACTTGGAGAAAAACATTTTGAACTTAAGTTGAGAGCTAAATGATAACCATTAGAAATAATTAAATAATAAATTAAACCTGGGTACGCCAGCAACAATCCATCAGGAAGACGGATTCCAAATTTGATACATCTGAGCGTAATATCTATGGCCAAATTGCCTCCAGCTGAATCTCCAGCAATAATGATTTTTTTCGGCTTTATCTCTAAAATATAGAATTTAGTTGATAAACATTAAAGAAACTATTGTTTACTAAAATAAGTTTCTACATTGTTTAAAATCCACATATAAGCTTGAAAACAATCATCAAAAGCTTTTGGATACGCATGTTTTGGTGCCAAACCATAATCAATGGAAAATATTGGAACCTTTAAAGAATTTGCCCATTTTCTCGTGTATATTTGATGGCTTCCGGAAGACATTGAAATAAATCCCCCTCCATGAATATGGATAATTATTTTTTCCATTGAATTTTGTGTGGATATATTACTATGTTTTGGATCGATGAACCATGAAATGAAAGGGAGCTCAACAATTTGATTGACAAATTTTAATTTGTTTTGATTTGAATCGAAAAAAAGAGGGTCTGTGGGATCAGGAAGTTGGAACCCGCAAATCACACGAATCGGAATTTTTTTTTCATCTTTCCAACATAATTTCTCGAATTTCATTTTCAAATCAAACTCATTTTTTTCATCCTTCTCCTTTTTTTCTTCGTACCCTTGTACCAAAAACCCAACATTTTTTGTATTTATAATGTTCAAATTTATCTCATTTTCAAGTTCATCCATGGTTATTCGTTGAAATTCTGGATTGATGAATAATCTTTTATGATAAACTATTGAAGGAAACGCCAATTTCATCATTTTTTTCACGAGACCAGTCTCTGGTAAATTCCAAACTTCAATCGCAATTTTGGATTTTGGATTCGCATAAAACAATTGCGCTTCTTTTTGAGCTTCGCTTGACAAAAACCAATAATATACTGCTCCACATCCAATGGCCAGAGATCGCATCAACTCACCTTTATGCTTGTCTCCTTCAGCCATCATTGCATTTGCTAAATGGATGGATTTCACAAATTTATTATATGAATTGATCACCGAGGCTTGACCTCCTAAATCATTGAATTTTGAGATTTTTAAAAGGTTGATCCAACGAATGTGAGTTTTCTTTAAGGCAAATAAATCATTTTGGTTGAATTTGATTGCATGAGGAAGAAGTTCGATGATGGCTTTCAGTTTTGAGCCCTTTAATAAAAATTATTGTTATTTCATATTATAAAACAAAAAATACTATAATTTGGATGTTATTTAAATGTTGACGATTGTCTGATTTCAAGGTATTCTTATAAATTCTCTGGCAAGTCAAAAACAACTCAAATAAAAGCTTGTTCAAAATATAATCTGAAACAATTTCGGTCATAACTAGGCAAATTTCATCTTTTGAATTTAGAGGAATCATATAAAGTGGGGCCAAATCACTGAACATCGATTTTAGAAATTCAAGGTTATCAGTTTCACTGAAATAAGCATTCAGAATCAATGTGTATTGTCTCATAAGAGTTTTTAAAACTCCTGAAATACTGGAGAATTTCAAGAGAACTTCTGATTCTTTATCGAGGTAGTTTTCTTGAATTAAACTAATCAATAGTTTATTTGTATCATTGATGAGGTCGATTACTTTTTAAAAACTTTATGCTACCCAAAAAAAATTTGAAAATCTACTTGTAAAAAGCTGTTCAAAAACACTATTTTTTTCAATGAAGATTGCAGAACCATTTAAAAACTCGCTGGAATAACTATCCTTTCGGCTTTCTTTCCGTTTGGAAAAGAAGTCATCGATCATTAATTTATTTTCAAGTTTTTCCCTTTCATCTTCATCTTGGATTTCTTTGTTGATAATAATAAATCCCTCAATTTCTTCAAAGGGAAATAATTCGTTTTAAAAGAGTTGAATTAAAAAACCTTTCAGCTCTTTTTTTTCAGGGATCATTTTTTTAGAGTGAGAAATTTTTATAATTTTTTTAAAAAAAATTTATTTTATATTGTTTAAGCACTAATTTTAACATTTCTTAGAACTTGAAGGATGAAATTTTTATGATAAAATAGGAGACAGTGTTGATTTTTTGAATTTATAACAAAATTCATCCAAGAAAGATTTGAGTTCTTCCACCTGAAAAAAAAAATATAGATTAAACTTTTTTGTTGGAAACCTGGAGGAAGCCGGATTCCGATTTTGGGAAGTTTGAATGAGGATTCAGATTTTTTCTCATTGTAGTCAAAAAATAATTCATGGTCTTTTTGTTCAAATAATTTTTTTTTCGAATATTTTTCTTCTTTTTGATTTTGATAATCAATAATCGAAGATTTCAAGTTCGGAATTTCTCTAATTTTTATTGGAACTTTATCCAATCCCCAGCCCAAAGCAAAATGATTTGCCATCACTGCAAATAAAAAATAAATATATTAAATTGAGAAATTTTTTAAACTAAAGGGATTTTTTTGTTTTTGCACCTCAACGACTTTATCCATCCCCCATCCAATTCTAAATTGACTCAAATATGCTAAAAAAAACATTTCTTTTTTATTAAATAAATCGAATTATTTACTATTTGTTTTTTTTGCTGGAAGTTGAGATTTTTTTAGAATTCTCAATTCCTGCAATTTTTGCTTCTCGTTATAATTTCCATAATCATCCTGTTTTGTAGTTTTTTGAACATTCTGCTTTTCCGGATCATAGTTGAATATTTCGCTCACATATTTATCCGGAATTGGATTAAATGTGCTTGCAGAAAAATTTGAATGATTTTCAGAAAAATATCGAAAGTTTTCATCTAAAGTAATATGAGGAAAATTCCAAAATTACAACTACGATTTGCATTTTTATTAAAAATGGTACTTCTTTTCCTATCTCCTAAAGAGTTCCAATTTTTTCCTTGGAATTCGTTTTTCTTTATGATAAAAATATATTAACAAATAAAAAAAAATCTGAACTAAATTCGGTAAAAGATGCTCCTTTTCAATATTTTCACTTTCTGAATTGTAATTCCACAAGTCACTTATTCCATCGTTTTTTGCTTTTATAACATTTTAAGAGGAAATTTTAATGATGTGGAACATTTATAAATTTTATTGCCCAAATTTTCTCCATTGAAGGTATTTTTATCAGTTTTAAACTATAAAGAATTTGGAAACAAATAATTTAAATTGCGTACAATCATAATAGCGACTATGATTTTTGAAATATTCAATAAGCAGACTTAAAAAATGGAACGATGATTTCTGTTTTTTATTGCTATTAAAATTATACTATTAATAGTTTGCGATATTTTATTCATAAGTTTTAGCATTTTGAATTTCTTAATTAAAAGAAAAGATTTTCCTATGAAAACTGATGTCTCATCTAAAAAAAATGAAAGCTCTGAAACAGTTGAAATTAGTATATTTTCTATTTTTAGACAATCATCCTAAATTTATTCCAAGCTATTGAGTCACTACATGGTGAATTAAAAGACACTGCAAAAAATAAAAGAATATTAATATCATTATTCTTGACAGCTATGGCTCTTTTCATCATATTAGTTATTTATTCCCCTGAATTAACAGAGTAATTTTGAAAGACATTTGTTGTTATATCTTGTTCTGATTTTTAGACAAGAAAAAAAATTGATTTTCAAAATTCCATCAACTCCTCAAGATTTGGTAGATATCAATACCGTCGTTTCTCGTTATGGCAAAGATCATAAATTATATGTTGTGACTGGTTTTTGCTACTTATATATATTGTAATATTCCAAATATTCGAAATATTCATTTTTTTCTGAAAGTTTGCAGTCCTTTGCTATACCAGGTCCCATTTTTTTAAGCATTTTATCTGGAGCTTTATTTGGGGGAGTTTATGGTTTTGCATTAGTGTGTTTGGTATATATTAGAAAACTTTTATTAAAATATTAAACATAAAGGAAGTGCGCGACATTTGGAGCTTCTGCTTGCTATGGCCTTTCTTATACCTTTGGTAGAGGAATTGTGATTCACTTTTTCCCTAACCAACTGATAAATTTTAAAAAGAAAGTAGAAATTGCCACAATGTTTTAAAAATAAAATCTATTCATTTTTTTTAGGTTATTGATAATATTCATAATTTATTATGGTATATGCTTTTCTTGAGAATCACCCCATTGATTCCAAATTGGTTTGTTAACATTAGCTCTCCAATCGTTGGAATTCCTTTTGTTCATTTTTTCTTTGGAACTTTATTTGGTTTTTATTTTTTGTTAACTAAAATTGCAATTAAAAATTTAAGGTTTAATGCCTGCCAATGTCATTCACGTGAGCACAGGTCTCGTCCTTCATGATATAGAAAAAGTTGGAATGAATTTGACAGTACAGAATTTACTAAATTTTATGGAACAAATAATATTTTTATTAGTCAATATTCGCTTTGGTTATTTTAGGTTTTGTGGCATTGATACCAACATGGATTAAAAAAAAATATGCGAAAAGTGAATAACAATTAAAATCAATGATGTTTAAAATTTTAAATTAATTTTTGCTTTCTAAAATAAATCAGAACACTCACAACAATAATTAAAAAAGTTTCTAAGATAATAAGGGCAGTTATAAATTCATAATTCGCCTCAATTTCATTTTCTGCTTCTTGCAACTTTTTATTTTTGATGAAATTGCTGTTAGAAACTTTTATATTATCTTCCTGATTTTGGCAATTTTTCTTAAAATCCTTTAGAATGAAATTTTCGAAGTAGGATTTTAATTCATCTAAGGATGCTTCTTTGCTGCTCATATTAAATATATTCATTGATTTATCATTATATAATATTTTTATATAATATTTTTTTGGATCGTCAATACTTGAATTATTCTCATTTAAGTGAAGCTCAATTGATATTCGAGAGCCGATTTTCGAAAATTCATTCTCACAATTCAAAAATTGCTTATTTTCATGTTCCCACATTTCTAGTAAACAATCTGGGCTTGAAATATTCAACATCGAAACCAAAGCAAACATCATTTGTTCTTCTCCCAAATACATAACATATTTCAAATTATTGGCAACGACATTTTTGATTTTGTTTTCTATGGTTCCAAGGATATGTGACAAGTAATTAGTGAGAACCAAACCATTTTGGACTTTTTTTTTGTTGTCACTCACCATTTTCACCATTTCTCTTAACGTGGTAAAATTATTCAAAGTAAATTTTTGGCCAATATCATAAATGTTATGAGAAATTTTGAAAGCCAAATCTTCAAAATTCTCATCATTAGATGTGTTCAAACTCAAGTTATATTTATTTACTAAATCTTTCCCCATTCTCCTTGCCTTTTCATGATAATAGATGTAATCCGTAGTGTTCTTTTCATTTTTTATTAAAGTGGAATAAGTTGGACATAAAAAATATGAATTGAAAATAAAATCTTCTTTAAAATTTGTATTATGAATAGGGATTGGCTGATATTTGCTTGGCAATGCATCCAAATTAAGATTATCCTCAACGGTGAGGTTATCAAAAGGAGGCCAAGCTCTTTCCAAAGGAAAATTTTTATTCAAAAAAGGACCTGTTTTTATTGGATACAACCCACTTAAAATTATATAACCATTTTCTATTGTCTGGTTAAAATCTGAACTGATTATTAAGAGCTCACTATGGTTAAAGTTTTGGGACAAAAATGTCTGGTTTTGAATATATTTTTGTCTGATGTTGTAACCAACGAATAAAAGATTTTTATGAAGGATTTGAGATGATAGGGTTTTGTTGAAGAAAGTTTTATTGGCTTGATTTCCGTTGTTAATAAAGTTAAAGACCAGAAGGAGTCGGCCAGAAGCAATTTCAATAATTTCAAGAAAAATAAGAAAAAAAATCATTTTATTAATTTATTTAAAATTTCCTTAAACCCAAATTTTAAAATTACAAATTTGGCATTGCATCGAAATTATAAGTAATATTTGTTAAATATTTTAATTAAAAATTTTGTCTTATGTTTGATTATCGAACCTTTGAGTTTCAGCCTATTTAAGCTTAGTTAATAAAATTTTAAGTATATTTTTTCTAAATAAATCAAAAAATATATAACAAAAATCTAAGATACCAGAGACCTCTATGTACAAAGCTACCTATGGTGAGGTAACACTAACACCAAAAGACCATTTTTTTTCTTAAAGGAATCTTTAATATTTCAAGATTGAAGCCATATTTGAAAAATGTGGCAGGTTTTTCGGAGAAATGCAAAAAATTTGCGACAATTTTTTAAGTGAGTGTTTTTTTTCATTTTTTTTTCAACAGATAATTTTTTTTTTGGCTTTCAACCTGATTTCTGTGAAATTTAGAAAAACATCCAAATTATAAAGGTTATCGGAAAGGTGGAAAGCAAGAAAGGCGATCAAGATACCCGAAGGATCCGGATGCCCCCAAGAAACCCATAACTGCCTATATTTTGTATTTCAAAGATCGCAAGCAGCTTTATGTTGAGCAAAACCAAAGTTTTCTATTTTAAAATTTTTATACAAAATTTATAAATTTTTTCCTTTTTTTTCTTTTGTTAAAAGATCTTCCGATCACCGACATAACCAAGTTGATTGGAAAAGAATGGAAGGAATTACCCAAAGAAAGACAACAGGTTTGCTTGTTTTTTGCCATATCATCATCATTAACATTTCATAGATATATGTTGATAAGGCCAATAAAGACAAAGCAAGGTATGCTATAGAAATAGAAGAATATAGGAAAAGAAAAGCGAATGAAGCTGCTTCTCCTGCTCCTGTTCCTCTGGTAAATGCATATATTTAAAATATTGTTTTTTTTCTCTTATAATTCTTTATCCTGTATACATTCGGAAAAAAAATATTGATCATTTTTCTCTAATTTTTTTAATGGAGTAAAAGCTTTAGGGTTCTTTTTTATTAGACTAAAGAAGTTTCTCAACAAAATAAAAAAAAACTTCATAAGCTGTCGGATATAAAGACTTTGGTGCCAAAAAAAGAACCAATCGAAGAAGAAGATATTGAAGAGGAGGAAGAACAGGAGGTTGAAGAAGAAGTAGAGGAGGAAGAAGCAAATGATGAAGAGGAAGTTCATGAAGCGGAGGAAGAGGATGAGCATGAGGAGAAGGAGAAGGAGAAGGAATCACCAAATGGAAAATCAAAGGTTTTTAAAAAATTAAAATTAAAAATTATTTATTAAATATTTTATTTTAGAGAGGAAACTTTTTGGCAACTTCTTCAGATAATGAGCTTGATGAAAAAATCAAGAAAAAAGTCCGGAAATAAAAGAAAAATAAAAGAAAATTTAATTTAATTTATATAAATATATAACCCCATTTTCATTTGAACTAAAAAAAAAATTAGAACAGAAAATTCTTTATGATTTGAAAATAATGAAAATTTTAATAATTTAAAAAATTTTATTTTAATTAATCTATATTTCAAGAAAAATATCTATAAATTTGTTTTCTTCTTCTTTTATTGTTGTTTTAAATTTTTAGCTTTGAATTTCTACAAATATTTATTTTGTTTTGATTAATTAATACTGCTTCTATATTCTTGGTTTTACTTTCATCATTACCAGAAAAACAGATTTCCTTGGATATCATTGGTACTAAAACATTCAACATTTTTGCCATTTTCTTTGAATTTTTTCAGGCAGCTACATTTTCCCATGACAAAAAAAGAAAATCAAATTTAAATGAAAAAAAAAAATATTAAACATGATTGGTGTTTTATGCGAATGAAAAGTGTCTTGACCCAAAGCTGTTTTGGTGGGGTTGGTTGCAGGGTTAAAGCTTTTAGCGATGGAACGAACTTTTGATTCTTGCTTGATGGTGCTTGATTTTGAGAACTCATTCATTGTTATGGTGGATTGATATTCCCTGAGTTATAAACATTCCGCAAATAATGAATTTAAATATAAAATTAATTAAAGAGAGGTTTTTACAATTTTCCTGCTTTTTCTTTAAAAATTATTGGGTTGTAATCGTAACCTCCTGCAATAATTTCATTTTCACTTTTAAAGAGAAGTGTCATAAAGGGCAATTTATCCCAATCACTGGTGTTTGAATCATAATCTGTTTCTCCAGCCTCATTTTTCTTGATTTTCACCAAGCCCAAAGTGAGGTCATGAGCTTTAACAAGAAAAATATTATTCAATCAAATAAAATAAGAAAAAATCAAACATGCATAAGCAACTTGTTGACCGTTAGGAGACCATGCGATAGCCTCGACCCAACCTAATCCTCCTCCTTCTAACAAAATTTCTCCAAAATCTTTAACGTCATCAAAAACTCCTTTGTAGTTATCATTTGCATCCGCTGATTCTATCCAGCATGAAAACAATTTGAAGGAAAAATCAGTGGACCCAGCAGCAACAACCCGACCACTTGGATGCAGGCTTACGGACACCACACTCGATTTGAAACTTGTAATCTTCTTGCAATCCCACCAGTTTGTTTTTTCATTGAACGACCCAATCAAAGTTTTGTGGGACCCAGCCCCAAAAGCAAATTTCTTCCCGTTTTTGCTCCAACCACCAGCCAAAACTGCTCTGTTGTTGTTCACCATCACCAATTCTGGCTTCCATTTATTCAGTTTCTTATCCAGGTTCCAAACCACTGCATTTCGATCATACGAGCCTGAAAGAAGCTGGTTGTTAATTGACCAATCAAGAAGAGGAACAGTTTGAGAATGCTAAATACGAAAATTAATAATTATTAGACTGTTTTATAAATATTTTATAATAATACCTCTTTCAAAACATAAATTTGTTTCCATGTGTTCGGAGCAGCAAGATCCCCAATTTCATAAATTTCCACATTGTAATTATCGGCGTTTGAAACAGCAATTTCTAATTTTTGTTGTTCTTGAGATTAATTAAAAATAGTTTGTTTACTTGTCAAATCCGGAGAAAAGCAATGACACACTATTCCTAATTTGTTGATCCTGGTATCTACTTCCTCAAGTCCTTTTACGTCCATTTGACTTCAAAGTTTTTTTAAAAAACGAAATAAATTTTTATTTTTTTCTTTAGTTCAAAAAATAAAGATTCAGAGCCTAATTAATGATGCAAATTAAAATCAAATTTATATAAAAAAAAATCCAAATCAGACCCTAAAAACCGAAATTGGCGAAATGAAAATCCTTCCATTATTCTTGCTATTTTTTATCTTTATTCAATCAAGTTCCGCGAAAGAAAAAAACCCCCTAAACTTCGTTTTCAATGGAAAATGCCCTGCAGATTATGAGGGCTGCTTGCCATACTCAAGCCTTTCCTTTAGAACAGAATTAGCTGCAGTAAAGGATGAAGAAATCTTAAATCGATTGAATGATTTTATCGCAAAAAATCCTCACATTTTCTTGAAGCCTTTAGAAGTGTACCAAATCAACGAAAAACCTAGAAATTTCGGGTTGAGGGCTCGTGAGCTTCTAAAGAAAAGAGAAACCTATCTGAATATCACATTTGATTATATGATTAGCAATGATGAAATCAATTATGAAATAATGTTTCCGAACTTGAAAGACACAAAATTTCCAATTGTTCCGACCTTTAATGATTCTTATTATTTTTTGGGTGATAAAACTGGTTATCTACCTGATGTGTTTCGATTTATCACAAATTTCTTGTTTCATATGTATCATTTGAATGAGTCTTATTTGAAGGACTCTTTAATTGGATTGCCTTTAGATTTCAAGCAGGCTCCTATAATGACCATGATACCTCCAGAATTTACTTTGTTTAGAGATTTGACTGTTGGCCAGGCAACTGTGATCTATAGAAAAGAAACCCTCGACGCTTGGGATTATTATAATATTGCTTTTGAAAAAGCTTGGACCAAAGCCGAAAGGAAATTATTTTTCAATAATCGGTTGAAAGTTAATTTAGACGATTTTGTGTATGCTTTTTTCATTATGAGAACAAGAGGACTTTCATTTGTTAAACAGAACAAAATTGTGATGATTCCTGTTCATTTTATGGCAAAAAATAATGATAAAGTTTTGAGAGATAATGATGAGAGATATCTCGGTCAAATGATTGATTTCCATTATAAAATGGGTTGGGATTCAGAAACCAATAAAAGTAGTGATATAGCTGTTCTGGCTGAACATGCGTATGAAAAAGATGAACCCATAATACTAAATTATAAAACAGGAAACACCATAGATTTATTTATGTTTCTCGGAATACTTCCCAAAGAAAATCCAAACGACTGTTTTGATTATCAATTTTTTGATGACAAATTCCTTCGAGAACTGAGATTGACTTTCGGAAGATGCGTAAGAATAAAAGACTTCAAAAGAGCATATCTTATTGGAAACATAATGAACATGGAAGATCAATCTATCACTGAATGCAAAGAAAAAACATCCCAAGTTGAATGGAATTCTGATGAATTCTATACAAAACTTGATCAGGAATGTGTCCATCCAAAATGGAGTAAAAAAAATGATATTTGGATTAATGCTGTCGATCGTCTTGAAGAAAGTGCGGATAAATTAGAAGGGATAAAAACGACAGCATTGGAATACACCAACTACAGAAATTCCATGAAATTACCAGTTGAAAATGCAGAACTAATCAGGAATTATGTAGATAAAAGAATAGAACTCACGCAAAGATATCTGAAGGAGATTAAAGACCTCAAAAAATATAGCAAAAACAAACAAAAAGAAAGCTCAAAGAAAAAAGGGGAGTTATAAAAAAATAAATTTCAATGAAAAGATTTTTATTTAAAAAATCACAAAAAAAAAAATTTTTTTTTTAATTACAGTAAGATAAAAAAAATTTAAAAAAAAATTTCTAATTTTTTTAATTTGGCCAGAAATTCCGGTTTTAGTATATTGGCAGGAACAAAACGTCAATTTTCTAAAATTTTCATTTAAAACTATTATTCTTGTTTTACTACAAGATTTTCAAGGATTTTTAATTTGTGAATACTCATCTTAGAAGACTTAAAGATTTTAAAAAATAAAATTTTTTTTAATCCCATTAAAATTGATTGCATGGTTATGAATTTCTTTGAATTTATAATTAATGGAAATATTATTAAAAATAAAAATTTGTAAGTAAAAATTATTCCCGTTAAATCCTTATAGCCGAAACTTGTTCGGAGTGGGCGGCTTGCTCTCTTCAAAAAATTTATTTAAGGTGTTCTTCCTCGAAATTTCTAAGAAAAATTAAAAATAATCAACAGATTTGACAATTAAACCAGGCGGTGTTGCTTCTCTGGAGGTTTTCTTTAAATTTATATTCCGGAAAGAGTTCGAATTTCCATCAAAAATTTTGTTGTCATGAGTTGAATTTTTATCAATAAAGCTTGGAGAAACTTGATCATTATAATTTTCAGATCCTTTTATATTCATTTTCGATGTTTCAAGCTTAAGAGGCAAAACTTTATAATTATGCACTTCTCTGAATAGTCCTAAAGTATTTCAAATAAAATTTATGTATTTTAAAAAATAACTTAGTAGTCTGTTTCCAGCACAGTCCATTAAATTTGTTGCCAAAACTGCTAAAATGCAGCAGATATAAAAATAAGCAATGCTCATTAAACTTGAGTAAAAAATAAAAATAAATTTTGAAAACTGTAAGTTTTTTTACCATGGAAACAAACCATATGAAGCAAAAAACTGAAGTGCATTTACCACATATAGGTTAAGAATGTAAAACAAAATACTTGCAATGATGATTAATAAGCTGAAAGGATGGAAGCTATTCGAAAAATTCAGAATTTTGAAATTTGCGATGAGAACACATTGGGTAAATATGACCATTCCATCGGACATAAAATCATAGCTTTTTGCTCCATTGTATTGTACAAAATAGGGATCGATTCCAAAAAAACTAAAAAAAAAATATAGTTTTTTCTCTAAAAAAAAAAATACCTTATAAAAACTAAGACAGCAGATTGATAGGTGCCATTCAAGATCCAAGACCAAAATTCGCATGAATTAAATAATTTTGATTCAAAGCCAATGTCATAGAGATTTGGATTTGTTTCCAATATATTAACGGGAGGATTTTTAAGTTCCACATATTTAGTTGTGGGGTATTCCTCATCAAACAATGCATAGATTATAATTGGTAATGCACAATAAAATAAGTTGAAACATTGATATAACCATGAATCATATAAAAGTTGTCCTGAAAAATCGTTGAAAAATGAAAACCTATAAATTCAAAAAATTATTTTTTGTTTTTAAGATAATATTTACCAAAAATGTGGCAAAACTAAAAGGACATTCTTGTAAAAATTATAACAAATTAAACTTGTGTTTTTTCGATAACATTCTCTACCAAAGGAAAGAACCAATTTTCTAAGGAATCTAAATTCTCCTATTGCATAATCACTAGCTCTCACCGCTTGTTGTCCTTCCAATCCTCTGATTCCAATTCCCACATGGGCAGCAGAAATCATATTAACATCATTTGCACCGTCACCTATGGCCAAAGTTATAGCTTTTGGTTTGGCAGTTCTCACCATTGTAACGATTTCCTGCTTTTGTTTCGGTGAAACTCTGCAAGCGACGACTGCTTTGCAATTTTCAGCTAACTTCATGATTTTTATCGTCAAAATAGGTTGCACCATTCCAACTATTAAGGCATCCCCAGAAATTATTAATGCATAATTTCCCAATGGATTTTTTTCCAACTATGAATAAAGATTAAATATATGAAAATTAAAAAAATGATCACCCCAAAAATTGCTTTATTAAGAGAATCCACGACAGAATCCTCTGATTTTCCATCAATGATAATTTTATTCATTTGCTCATTCAAAAGATTGCAAGAAAGAGCAACATTTATGGCTGTTTCTATTTTATCTCCTGTCAACACCCATATTTGGATTCCTGCCTCTTTTAAAATCTGAATGGTTGGTGCAACATCTTGTTGAAGCTTATCTTCGATTGCTGTGACTGAAACTAGTTCTAAATCTCTTTCAATCTCATCTTGGAGAGTTTCCATTTTAGCATCTCTATCCTGAATAGCAGAACATGCTTCTTTATATCTTTGGGACCAATCTTCATAATACTTGGAATCCAACACTTTTTTTGTAAGGACCAAAGTTCTTAAACCTATCACAGCATATCTGTCCATATTCTTCCAAGTTTGAGTGATCAGTCCTCTAAAAAATGAATAGAATCTCAGATGAAAAAAAAAATTAGAACTTTGATTTGTTCAGTCTTTCCAAAATGATCGTATCTGCTCCTTTGCAATAAAGAATGATTTGACCTTGAGAATTTTGAACAAGGGTGGACATTCTCTTTCTGGTGCTATCGAATTCAAGGGTATTGAGTAATTTATATTCCTCAATTTCATCTTTCGTCTTGACCATTATTGTATTGCTATCTTTAATTCCATTATATTCATATCCTGCAAATCTTGCAAAATTAACCAACGCAATTTCATCTTGCGAAGAAGCATTGTAAGTGATTTCTCCGCAATTATCATCTATAATTACGGAGTGACATATAGCAAGTTCCCTCAGAGACTCCCTATGATAGATACATAATAATATTATTAGATATACAAATCCAAATTACCTTATTAGATTGTTGTTCTCATGAGAATAATCTTCTAAATGTTGAAAAAAATTCTGATCCTTGAAATCTACATTAGTAACCTTGGGCATTTTTTCTAGTATCGTTGATTCCAAAGAGTCATCATCTCCATAAGAAATCCCGCCAATGCTAATGTTCTTAAATTCCATTATATTACAGGTCAATGTTCCAGTTTTATCGCTAAAAATATATTGTATTTGACCTAATTCTTCGTTAAGATTTGATGATTGAACAGTTGCATTCATATTGCAAACAGGAGATTTTAAAGTATCATCGTAAGATAGAATTGATGCTTGCATGAATTTCACAAGCTCCAAAGTCACCAGCAAGGAAATAGGGACAAAATTTCTAAAAACGAGCAAAAATTAAAAAAATTAAAAAAAAAGAAATACATAAATAAAAGTATCCATGAACCAATCTCAATAAAGATAATTGTAAGTGTGCTGTCTTGCTGGCCAAGATTAAAAAGCAGATAAGACCGCTCAGATTTGTATGCGTTATAATAAAAGACATAAGCCCAAGCACAGAGCACGCAAAAGGCGATCTCGAAAAAAATAAATTAAAAAAAAACTCATTCCCCTTTACTTGTATTATAAAGATGATGAAAATTTGAATGTTCATGAATTTCTCCACTTTGCTTCGTTTAGACTTCGCACGAACTGAATTCAGCATAATTTTTGTGTCATGTCTAAAATAAAATCAGATGCAAAGCAAATATGTTATTGTTTAATAAATAAAATGATTTTTAAAACAATAAAATAATTAATAATTATTTTAGTTCATTATAGTTACCCTGTATAAGCAATCGTTCCGATCACCCAACCTGTATTTCTTAGATTTGACCCTCGCAGGAGAAAATTTTGTTGGTCCAATGGGATTTTATCTTCTGGTGAGATTTCCATGTTTCCTGGAACAAAAAAAATTTTTAAAATAAAATTTTTGGAATTTAAACCAGAAAATTTGTATAAATAAGGATTAGGCCTTTCATAATTAAACCAGAGGTTTTGTCCCTGTCAAATAATTTTTATTATTCCCTCACTTTAACAACAATAATACAAAAGTTTGGGGTTCTGTGTATAATTTAGCGAGATCTTTGCAAGCCCCTTTTTGTTTTAAGTTGGTTTCTCCATCCAAATTTTTTGTTTCCACAAAGCAAACCCCATTTGGCTCGCTGGTTATCAAAACTAATAAATCAGCTGGGATAGAATCATTTTGTTTGAGCTGGAATTTATTTTTTTTAAAAGAAAATATTTACTGAAAAAATAAATTATGTTCACCCGCACGATATTTCCTATATGCAAATCTTTCCAAGCAATTGTTTTGAACACGTTTAACTCATTCAGACACTCAACGTTTTTAGTGTTTTCTTCATGATCTGACTTCCATCGTTTATGGTCTTCTAAGAAATCTTTGAGCATGCTGATTGCTATAATAACACCCAACGGAAAATATATCAATGGCTCCCCATTGGTGTTGGTTATTTCTGGGAAAACCTGCAAGATTCCAATCACCTAATAAATTTTAGTTCTTTTAAACAACGAGATTATTAAACCAAAAAATAAGAGTTTGAGAGTTTGGAAAATTGCTCAAACAGGTTTTTGGGGAAAAAGGTGATTTTTGTATATTTTGAAGTTGAAATCCTGTTATCAGGTACTTCGATGTCAGGCAAATTGGTTTGAATCTTTCTGTCAGGCATTTTAGTCCAATGTTTGCGTCTTTTTAGGCATCCGAACGCTTTTGTAAATTTCTCATTATGGTACATTTTTTCGCTTTCTTCTATGAAGAATTCGTTTTAGTGAGTGAGGGTTAAGAAAAAATGATCACTTGGTTCAGTAGAGAAATTCTGAGTTATACTTGGGTGTTTTAATTGAACTTGTGCCGGCGATATTTTCATAATGGCTTTATAATTTGTTATAATGAATAAAGAATTAGAAAACTATAATTAGTATTATGCAATGAAAAATTATTTGAGACAATTGAATGAAAAAATTATTTGAGACAATTGTTTTTCACTTTTATTTTATATTTTTTTTTTGCCTTTGGAAAAAAATAGAGTTGCAATTTTATAAAATAAAATTTGTTTTATTTTCA
>Ga0302186_10001290_pt1 | contig 21218 bp, 19 predicted proteins | sample II_Bog_E1_2_FD_198782 | JGI IMG/M metagenome (GOLD analysis project Ga0302186, IMG submission 198782) | Peat permafrost microbial communities from Stordalen Mire near Abisko, Sweden - II_Bog_E1_1 | ecosystem: Environmental > Terrestrial > Soil > Wetlands > Peat | place: Sweden: Abisko...
AAAATAATGATTTTTTGACATAAAGTATTACAGAATCAATTTGTAGGCCAGGCAATTTTTCTATGTATTGATCGTACCCTTTGTTCATAAGCTCTCGTGAGTTCCCATATTCTGATATTATCATTAAAGTCTTTTCTTCCTTAACATATACATTATCAACTTTGGATAAAACCATTCTTTCATAACAAGAACTCAAAGCATCTGTTAAGAGACACATTGGATCTTGTATAATTCTAGAAAATTTGCGGAGAAGGTTCAATTGATCACTTGATTTTTTGAAATTTTCAGCTTGATTTGACAAATTAACATCAGTAAAGAGAGCAGAAAATTGCTCTAAAATTATTGATCCTCCTAGATTCCAATTTTTCTTAAATATCTCATTTTTCTTTTCTAACATTGAAAAACTATTTACCACAAGATTTGGTTTCTGATCTATCTTAGTTTTTAAAAATGTGATTTCTTGATTTATTTCTTTGATTAAGCGTTTTTCTTCTTCAGAAAAGAATTTCTTTGGGAAATGTGCATCATCATAATTAGTGAAATCCAATAAATTTGTCTCAATAAACTTCAATTTTTTCAATAGTTCTATGTCATTAGTTCTTCTTTTTTCTTGATCCTCCACGTCCTTTGGGAAAAAAATAATAGAAGAAGCCATATTTTCTATAAAGTATTTGACAAGTTCTTGATAGTTTTTATCATCCTTATGTCTTTCAAGAAGCTTGTCGAATCTTTTAGGCAAACTAATCTTTATAATGAATGAATCTTTTTTTTTGAAGCCATCACATTTTGTTATAACTAAAAAAAGACCATATTTAATCAAGGATACTTTTTCTCCAAACCATTGGGCCATATTATCAAAGAATGCTTCAACTGCTATACTAGCATTATCGAAATCACTTTTTGGTATGAATAACCCGATTTTAATTTTTTCCAAATTTTGGATGACTTTCATTATTAAAAGAGCATTTCTTAAATTTGACATTTTTCCTTTGGTATCAATTATTCCAGGAAAATCCCAAACAGTTAGATCGTTTTTTGGATTCTTCCCCATTTTAGGTTCAGTGGTTTGTGAAGCCATATCATCGCCAATTTTAAAAAGTGCTTGCGATGGATCAATAAAAAACAGTCCTTCTTTGTCCTCTTTCGTTTCAAAATTCAAACCAAGAAGAAAATTTGCATATGAACTTTTTCCTAATTGAGTTTTTCCAAATAAAACAATTGCTTCTTTTTCTTTTTTTTCATCTTCTTTCATGATCTCTTGGCTCAATGTATAAAGGTCTTGAAAAGCTACTTCTTTTTCCTCTTCTTTATTATTTCTTAAAAAAACAACAACAAAAAATTTAAATTATTTCAAATGGACTTAAACAATTACTGATTTTTATTCTTTTCCATCTATGAAAAAATATGAATAGGAATTGTTTTATTTCTTTTTTTTCTTTTTTTCCTTTTTTTTGAGAACTTTATAGGTAAAAACATATACTATTGACGTCAGAATCGCAAAAAGAAAAAAAAATTGAAATATTCTATAACCAGAAAATAGGGAAGTAAAAAAAATTAATAAAAATTTGAATATTTTACTGTACTGAAGGGAAATATGAATAATTTAATATGAAAATTGGGAAAAAAAATTAATTAAAAAAAAAAAATTATCGTTTTTTCGTTTTTTTTTTTTTATCATTAAAAACGTAAAAAAACAATTGAAAGATTTTTCAGCCGATGTGGATAAAGGTCTTGAAAAGTTATTACTTCTTTTTCCTCTTCTTTATTATTTCATTAAAATTACAAAATTATAATAATCTTTGGAAAAAATTATTTAAAAAATCAAATATAATTTCAAAACTAAAACAAAATTTATAACTGCTGAATGCCTCCAAAAAAGGGTGCAAAAGATGAAGAAATCGACCTAGCTTCCCTTCCTCCCTGGCTCCACGTGATATGTTCCTTTAGTCTTAATATGAAGAAGACGCGAGCTCAAAAGCTCATGGACAAGCTTAAGGCTGTCCCAAAATCTTTCCAAAAGACCATCCATCGGGATGAAATCATTTCTTATGCCAAAGAAAAGGGTTTTTATGTGGATCCTACTGCCTTGACAGAAAAGCAAAAAAAGGATGCTAAATACATGGAATCAATTGTAGGCATGACTGAATTAAACTCCAAGGTTTTGGCAAAAGCATTTTCCCAAATGATAACTGAGGCAGATCTCCAAAAAAGAAAGGTAAAAAACAATTCGCTTAAAATGGAATTTTGATTAATTTTTTTTCTAAAGGCGAAGAAAGACAAATTGGAAGGAAAAGAGCCTCCACCAGATAAAAAAAAGGATGAAAAAAAAGCTCCTGAGAAAGAGAAAAAAGGACCAGCAAAAAATGCCCTACCAGAGGAGAAGAAAGAAGAGGAAAAGCAACAGCCAGAAAAAGAGTATAATAAGGCTTTTGATATCCTATACATTCTCCTTGACTATCCCAAAACATTGGTCCAATAAATTTTTAAATCTTTAATAAAATGTTTCAAAATTTTTGATTCTAATTAATTTAGGATGAATTCAAGGAACTCTCTTTAACTAACGCCACAGTTAATGTTCTAATCAAATGCGAGCAAAAGGTTCAACTTCCAGAGCCAGAAGCTCCAGAAGACATAGCTGATAAAAATGAACACTATGAGGAAGATTTCAAAGAAAGAATGGATGGCTTTATTGATCAACAGCCAGAAGAAGAGGAAGAAAAGCCTATTGATATCAAGCTAATTGAGGAGTTCACTGAAGAAGACAAGGCATTTATCCTCGAGAACCTGAACATTTTAAAGTTCATTAAAGAAACCAGGAAGAAATCTGACGTCAAAAGCCTGATCAGAAATTGTTTTATCTTAGAAAATACCTACGAAGTGGATCCGCTTAATGAAGAGGAATTTCTCAACAATTACATCGATAATCTCTTGGAAGATTTATGTAGCTTCAGTTTCGACATCGGTGTATTTGACGAATTTTTGAAGACTAAGAAGATGATGCCTTTATTGCCTTCGATGAAAGAGGCCTTGAAAAAACTCGCCAAAGAAGGGGAATCAAGACCAGGAACTTCACAGGAACCTGATAAAGAGGCAGGTGATAAAGATAAGAAGCCTGCTTCCAGACCAGCCACCAAGCCTGATCAAGTAGTCAAAGATAAGAAAGAAGATAAGAAGGAAGTAGAGAAATTAGAAGCTGAAAGAAAAGAAAAGGAAATTGCTACAGCGGCTGCGAAAGCAGTTGAAGAATTGAAGAAATCAAAGATCCCACCTGTTAATAATTTGTTTTATTATGAGAAACAATTGAATAATACAGACACACAAACCATGGGACCTGGGATATTGCTCGAATGCTTGATTGATCAAATTGCATATGATAAATCAACACAAATGAAGGAAAATGTGTTTTTGCAGAAGGAAAATGAAAATGACATCAGAGAAATCAATAAATATGTGTCTTTAATGAACCAGAAGATCGTGAAAGGATTTGAAGAATTGGTAAAAAATAATATAAATAAAATATAAAAATTTGATATTTTATATAGAAAAATGATGCCAATCCTTTTGAAAACAACGACAAAATCAAGGCAACTCCCTTTAAAAGCATAATAGATGAAGCTGATGAAATCGAGATCAGAACTCATAAAACCTTATTGAACAATCTGGATGATATCACATCCCGCGAAAAAGGTCTTCTAGCCAAAATGAGCTTTCCAGGCGTCAACAGATATCTAATGCCAGATCTTCCTGAAAAATCTGAACAGATTAGAAAAGCAGAAAGATCTCAATTCTATCCTTTCATATCTTGTGATGTTTCTGAGGTTTATTTTTCTTTTAATTAACTAAATTTCCAATTACTCAACCGACCAAAAAAAAAAAAATATAATAAAATGATATATGATGTTTTTTATTAGTTTGAAAGAAGGATGATGTTATCGAAATTTGAGGAATATTTGCATGACGCTGAAGCTGACAGAGTATGGGAATTGTCAGACCGGATTTATCAGGAGCGACATAACAAGAATACTCTTTCACAAACGCTTTATAAAGCTCTATTGTTTGACCCTAATTTGGTTGCGAGATATAATGAGAGAGATGACAATTTATATCTCATGATCTATTACAAAAATCCCCCTGGACGCATCTACAGGAAGAAATGGACTGCGGAATGGCGGGTCCTTCCAAATTTGGAGAACTTCATACTTTATTTTAAAAACAACGAAAACAATATGAAGAATGAAATCTTTTACGATTTGGATTATGAAGCAATAGGAAATGTGTTCGAACGCAAGAAATTCATGTTTCCGAATGATTCAGGAGTTATCCTATGCACGAAATATAAGATTAATGATGAAGTGGCCATTCGTTATAAAGTGATTAAAGAAAACATGGTATTTGGGATCAGGCCATCTTTGAATTTGGGTGCCCAATTTTGTGAAATATGGTGTCTTTTTAATAATCAAACCAGAATGTTGTTAGAAATGGAGAATTTAAATAATGAATATAAGGCGACCCTCACATTGACGATTCCTAATGGTTTGATAGCGAAATTTTTGCCTAATGGAGATATTTATCAATGTTTGGTGAAGAATGGGAAGACCGAATTCAGAAGACATTATGAAGATATTGTGAGTCCTTATGATGATAGAAGCGATGTGTCGGAAGCGGAATCAAATAGAATTATCACAGGTAAAGGAAGTGTGATAAAATATATGAAGGATGGATCGATAATTATTTTATACGCCAATGGAAATGTTGCTGTGAATAAAAGAAATGGATTATGGATCACGACTAATAATAAAGGGTTGAGAAGAGCCAAAAGAATTAAGGACAATCATGAATATGAGGTTGATCCAATACCTTGTGCTAAAAGAACTGATCCAGAAACTGGATGTAATTTCTTATAATTTTTTTTAGTTTGTTATTAGTTATTATAACATTTTTCTTTTGAAGTTTAATTAATAATTGATGATTTATTTTACATTTTAATATTTTCAAGGCAAAATTCTGATCCGAGAAGACAAAGTTATTACTATAACTTATAAAGATGGATCGATTTACACACAACACCGTGATGGAACTAAAATGTTTACCTCAGCTGAAAAAGACATCATTTTAGTTGAAAATGAAAGTCGCATAAAATTATTTCATTAACAAATGAATTTATATATTTTTTAAAAAAAAGATTACGCAACTGTGAAAGTTAGAATGGATGAAGTCAAAGCAAGAATGAGCTCAGTGATTGGGCTTGGAAGTAGAATTTTTTCTAATTATATAATTCATTATTATTTATTTAAGGTGCTTTTGCAAGTGTCGGCTTTAAAGATATTATGGAAAGAAGCAATAATGGTCGAGTTACTGAGACTTATTTCCCAGATAACACTGTAGTGATTGGTTATAAGTAAGAAACATTAAATTAAACACTAACGATAAATTATCATAATTTTGTTAAATTACTCTAGAGAAAAAAGGGAATTGCCTGGATACAATAATTTTATTGAAAATACTTTGCATTTGGTTTATCTTGATGAAGGTTCAGTAGTGAAAGCTCGTGATGATGGTGAAGTTATATTGATTGGCGCTTCTGATCGTTACGCGTTGAACGAGAAAGGTGAAAACCGAGAAAAGGATGACATTGATTATTTCTTGCAATTGTTTGGGATCGCCGAAGAGCGCAAATTTGGAGTATACACAGCTGAAATGAATAAAAGTGAGAAAAATCATATAACTTTTAGAAAAAATCATAATATCATTTCATAAAGATATCATTTGGACTCAAGATGATGAAGGAAACAAATTCACTATTGGTTCGAATGGGGAAGTTGACGCTAAAATAGCAGTTTCTTTCAATATAAAGAATGAACAAGAAAGACCCACAACTCCTGAATTCGAAGATGGTGATTTCATTGAGGAGGAAAATAAATTCTTACCCCAACCAGGGTTTCATTTCATAATAATTTTATTTATTAAAACATTAATTCTTTAGAAAATGGATCCCTCCTCGATTATTCATCATAAATAATAATGACACCGGCTTTGAACTACTCAATAAGGAACAATTGACCAATTATTTTAGAATAAAGGATAAAGACAAAAATTGCCAAAAAATCATAGATGAAAAAGTCAATGGCATCGCAAATGCCCAAAGCATGGCATTTTTAACGAAAATAGTCCCTTGGTCTCAGAAAAAACCCTCTTTCATCAAAGTTAATATCCCAAAAAATATTGATATTCTTCCACAAACGATGAAAAAAGCCGAGGAACCTGAAGAAAAGAGCTTTTTGTTAAGAAACCTTCTATTTTTCCCAGAATTCAATCAAGAAAGCAGGGAAGTTTTCAAAAAAGACTTGGAAAAATACGATCTTTGGAAAAAGAACGAGGTGAAAGAAATCAATGAATTTGGAATAATTGAGAAAAGTGAGGAAGAAAAAGAAAAAGAATTTAACGTCCAATTGAAGATTTTGGAATCCAGAAACAAACAATATCATGAAGAAACTCACGATGAAAGAAAAGTAATGCTAATCGATCAATTGATAGCATTAGACAAAAAATCCACCTCACAAAAACCCTCCCCTAATCAACAAGCCAAAAAAAGGGTCACTAAGAAAAATACACAAAAAACTTCAGGAACGATTACCCAAGAGATTCTCGATACTTCCAAAGAGAAAGACAAAAGTAATTTAATTTCAAATCAAATTTTTTTAAATGTTTTTTTTTTTAGAAGAAGAAATTATGAGCGATAAGAAAATCGAACCACCACCAAAAAAAGAAGTCCCTCCACCTGAGAAACACTTAGAAACTATCTCTTCCAAGGGTCCTTCGAAACCCTATAATGTGTTTGTGACGAATTATTTCGAGACAATGCAAGGACAAATGATTGTGAAGGATTTAGCGGGCAAGCCCACTTTTGATTCTGTAAAGTTTAAAGAGAAGAAACTCCAACAAGAAGAGGAGGTTTTAAAGCAGACACTGACACTTCAGGGCGATGATTTGCAGAAAACAGGAGAAAATGAGTTTCCGAAATTGAAGGCTTTGGAGAAAAGCTTGCAGGATAAAAATCAAGAAAAACAATTGGAAATGGAAAATAGAGCCTTAGGGAAAGAAAGCTTAAAAGGCACAAAAGTAATCCATTTTTTTTGTTTTTTTATAATTTTTTGAAATTTGTTTAAAGGTCAAGGAATTTTCTCCATTAAGAGCATCGATTTTTACGGAAATCGATAATAGAGAAATAGAAAAACAAATCGAAATTCAGAATAAGGCCATTGAATACCATAAAATGAAAACTCTCGATTTTGATATATATGGTCAAAAAAGAGACGATACCAAGAAAAAAAGTGTTCCTTGCTTGTTGAGAACAAACCCTGAATCCAAAATAAATCAAAAGTTCTATAAGATTATATTGGTTAATTATCCTTATAAAATAAAAATAGATACATTTTAACTGAAAGTGCTACTGATAAAAGAATGAAAATTTCATCTTTATCAAATAGATTGTATTTAAAGGCTCCGAATGTAAATGAATTGAGAAATCAAGGCATGCACCAAACAATGCTTGCAACCCTCGATAAAAAGAACGTTTTAGGTTTTTTATTATCAAAATTTTGTATCAATTATTCATTTTTTTATAAAAAAGCTGACATTTTGGAAAGGAAAAATCTTATGATCACCAGTGAGATCACAGATAAATTGAAAAAAGATGTCGTTGTTTTACCCGATAAAGCTAATTTTGGCTCCTTGAGGGCTGGTGGAGTATATGAAATGATCGTAGCGGTTATTAATGAAGATATCTTGGCCCAAAGGATAAATGCGAAACTAAAGAAAAATTCAAATTTCATTAAAATATATACAACTGAAGCAGGCTTAGTACCCAAAACATTTATTCATTAAGTATTTAATAAAAATAAATTTTTAGATTGCTCCAGGATTGGTTAGAAAGATTTTCATCAGAATTCATGCAAGCCCGGAGATACTAGGTAACTATAATCGATCATTTAAAGTGGTGACAAAAAGCCAAAAATACAAAGTAATAAACTTTTTCGACTTTTTCTGATTATATGTTTTTTGAAGATTCCAATTCTTGCTAATATATTGGATGAAGCAACGTTTGATAAATTGGAGCTTGAAAGAAAAGAAGAGAATAAAAACAGTATCTTAAAATCATATGTTCAAGAGATCAAACCAGTTTGTTAATTTTAAATTAAATCATCATAATTTTTTTAATAAAGATGGAAATGTCCAAAAAACCTGTGAACACAACAACATATGGTAATTTTTTAATAATTTGAAAAAAACATAATTTTTTTGTCCATATCAGATAATAATGACACAATCAGTGCAGGGGATAGTCTTCCGAAAATTTCTGAAAAGAATCCTAAAAAGAAATTCTAATTTGATAGTTAAAACCTTTTGAAAAAAACTAATAATATTTTATCAAGAAGAAATTAATAAATATTGTTTTTTATCTAATTTTGAAAATTTGTCATTTTTTAAATTAAATTAGCATTCTATTATTCATTTTCATCACAAAAACAAAAATTTTAAGTTATTAAGCGTTCTTCATGCAAAATTTCAAATTTTGATTATAAATCCTCAACAATTTCTTCTATTTTTTCGCTTGATATTGAAATAAATTTTGAAAAAGTCTAAAAAAAAATGTACCTGCTTTCTTCTTGATTTTCAATTATTTCTTCCTCAACTTCTTGTGTTTTTTTGCTCCTGAAATTGATTTAATATATAGTTTAAAGTAAAATTTATTTTGTCAAGTATACATAATTTCTGTTTTTTTCTTTTCCACTTTCTCTACTTTCTCCACTTTTACTGCTTTATTTTGCTGAGTCTTCTCACCTTCTAGTATTTCATTATTCATCACCTTTTCTCCTTCTTTTTGTTGATGAATTACCTCCCCTTCTTTTTTCGGTATTAATTTCACAGGTGTATCATTTCTGATATGCAATGATATTTTAGGATAATTAATTTTTTTTTTACTCAATTTGAGGTTTTTTATCTTTATTTTCAACATTTTGCGAAACAACAAAATTGTCACTTTGAACAAACTGGTTTTGTTCAGAACTGGCCAAGTTTTCATCAAAAATTTCTTCATCGGCGTTGTTTTCCTGTTCTTTCCTTTTCAAAACTAAAAAGAAATGTTTTGGCTCAATATCTCTCAGGGCTTTGGCTTCAGAAAGCATTTTGTTCATCAAATAATCGAGATATGAATTGGAAATATCGATTTTGATCAATTTGAAAGCTTCCAATAATGTTTTCTTGCAGATAGGACTGATTTTCTTCGATTCGGTTAGTGCCACCGAAAAATGTTTTTCATTTTGAGCCACAATCTTAAAAAAAACTGGATATGAAAATGAAATTAATAATAAACCTCTTGTAATTCATGATGGATTTGAATTTGCAAATCTGCATCGAAAAGAATGTAAGTTCCCACTAAAGCTCTAAAATGGTTGAGGATTTTATCATTTGGATTTTGGGTGTTTTTGTCAGCAAAAGTTTTATTGTCAGAAACACTTTTTTCTATCAGATAGTTGCAAAGCAGTCCTAAATCTTTTTCATTAACAATTGAAAAAGGTTCTCTATTTTTTTAAAATATGTTTAAAAATTTAATTGATTTATTAAAAACTTTGATAAAATGCCTTGCAGATCAACATTTGATGATTTGCCTCTTTTTCTCATTTGGTTATTAAATAAAAACTACAACCGTTTTTTAGTCTCTAAAAATTTATAAATTTACCTTTTCAATGTGACCATTTTGAATTTTTTTTGCCATCAATTTATAGCGAATTTCTTCCCCTTTTAAAATGAAAATTAAAAAAAAAATTTAACATTTTTGAGAAAAAAATAATAAACCAATTAATGTAACATCTTCTAATCTTATTTTTATATTTCCACCCACTGGAGATTTTTTCCTGCTGTAATTTTCATCTTTTCTGATTTTATAAAATTTTATTCAAAAAAAGAGAAGGAAATAACAACATTCTTTTATCATTTTGATGGGTTTTAGATGATTCGAATTCCAACTCATATTTACTTTTCCACATTTCTTTTTTTGCTCTTTCCGTCTCCAATTCTGAAATCAACAATTGTTTCTCTTGATTTTCGGTGTTCATGATGTCCTAAAGTAAAATTAAATTTGAATGGTAAAATTTTTAAGTGCCTGGAAGTTTTTTTGCATTTCCGCGATTTTTTTTTCAAGCTCATTTATTGTTTTATCTCGCACTTCATTTTGGAAGTCAAGGCCTGAACGCCTGAAAATAAATAATTTATGTTAACAAAGCAAATTAATATTTTAGAAAATTTAAAACTCTAATCTGGAATCGGGAGATCCTCTGCTTTTGTTCAAACTGACTTGTCTTTCTTTTTTTGAAATTTCCATATTTCTCCTCATTAAACTCTCAACATCTCTTTTTAATTGCACATTGTCTTTTTCCATTTCACCTTTTTCCTTTTTTTGGGCTTCCATTTTCTTCCTTAAAACTTTGGTATCAGCTTCATATTTCATCTGATCAAAAATATTTTGAGTCATTAGGTAATGATTAATTAAATTTTAAACTTTTTGATTTGCTAAACTTTCCTCCAATTCTTTAATTTTTTTCAAATACTCGAAATTGGCCTTTCTAAAGGAGTCAATGATGTTGTTTTGCAAGTAATATTTTTCCTCCAAAGAGGCAAAATCCTGGTCTTTGCTAAAGTATTAAGTGTTAATTTTTTCCAAAAATTGATAAATTTTACTTCAGTTTTATCGAATTTTGCTCGTTTGCTTTATCCAAAAGGTATTTGAGTCGAATGGTTTCATTGGTTAGTGTTTTTATTTCAATCTATGAAAATTCAGAAATTTTTAATTGTTTTGCATCAATCAACCTCCATTTCTTTCGTTTTGCAATATTTTATATTTTTTTTGATTTGGTCCAATTCCATCGACTTAAGCTTAAGTTCGTTTTTGTACTCTTTTATTTGATTTTTGAGACCAAACTGAAGATTATTTGTTTTCTAAAAAAAGAATTTAATGAGATGAGAAGGTGGAAATAAAGTGACGGTGTTTTCCAAATTGGACGAAAAATTTTGATAGGTTTTAACTGTCGGTGTTTTTGTTTCAACGATGATTTTTTCATATTTTGTTGATTCTTTCTAAAAAAAAACAAAATAAAAATGGTTTTTAACGAGAATTCAAAGACTTCAAGAGTTGAAATTTTCGTTCTCAGCTTCGAATTTTCTTTTAATAATTCATTATTGTCTTGCTTAAAATGCAATATTTGATCATACAGTTTTTCCTAAAGCAAATTTATTCATTTTTCAAAAATAATAACCATACTTTTTCAAGATTTTTCGGGATTTTCCTCATCATAAGCTGATTTATCTCTCCAAGATCATTATTTTTGGGAGAATTGATGTTGATGCTTTAAATTATTTAGATTTCAAAAGAAAATAATTGAACTTGTAATTATTGATCATTGGGTTGCTTATTTGAAACAAATTCGTTCCATTTTGAACATTTTTCCAATTTTTGGAACTTGCATTGGTTTCTAGAAGTCTTTTTTTTTTAAAGCTTTTAATTCCACTCATAAAGTTACCTCTTTTCATAGACGTTAGATGAAGTTCCTTGCTCATTTAAAAGTTTTTCATAATTTTCATAGTAATCGGAATTTCCTCTTTCATTGATATTCAGATCTTTAATAATTTTATTGATGTTAGAGTTGCTCGCGACTTTGGCACTTTGCGGCCTGAGTCTTTCATAATTTTTTTGCTTCTAATAAAAAAAAACGATGAATATTGCTTAATTTGGCTCAATTACGAAGCTGTTTTGCTTTATCATTTTCGAGAATTTGTTTTTATATCGTAACTTCTTATTGATTTAGAAAAAATTCAAAGTTTAAAGTTTCACATTTCATTTAAAAAAAAAAAAAAAATTTAGGAAAAAAACAATTATTTCCAAAAAATTAACTTCTTTCATTATAACTATTTTGCAGACTTGTATCCAATAAAAAAAAAATTTAAATTACAAATTGAATATTTATTTCATTTTTTTTACATAATCATAAATTTTTATACACTGATCATGGCTAAACTATTGATCTTATGTAACATCATGAATTCATTCATTTTTTCACCAAATTGGCACTTTCCTCATAAGTTTCTTCCTCATCTTCCTGCGGTTTTTTCGTACTCTTAAAATCCATATTCTAATATATTTATTTCAAAGAAATAATTTTCTTGAATTTGTTTCGATTATTTGTCTATTAACCAACCTTCAACGGAGTTTCATAAAGGTCTTCATCATCAACGAATGCATTTTTCGCTTCAGATATAACATCCTTTACATTCAAGACCTATAGACAAATTTAAGAGATTATTTTATTTTAATAATGCGCAAACTATTTTGAGATTATTGAGAATTGGTCTTGGTGATTTCGTAATATCGAGAAAATCCGTATAAGAAAATGTGAAGCTATATGCTATAGCTGCAAAGACCATTTCGATACAAACGATAAAATCTTGATAAGTATTTGCTTTATGATGAGTGGAAAGTTTAGTCGGTTCACCAAAAATTCCGATTTTAGTCAAAAATAAAATCAAAATTGATTGCCTAAAATAAAAAAATGAAATAATTTCTTCTTCTTTTTTTCAGAATCTACCAAAAAGAAAAAAATATTATCGATTTTATCGTCAAGAACTTTCCGAAAGGCTTGAAAGACTCAAGTCGGTCATGAGTAGCCAAATAAAACAGAACTAAGCAATATAAGGAGATCTATAAAATTCATTTATAATAATAGTTCTGCAAATTTTTATAACCGAAACAGATATATTGTTGAGTAAAGCTATGTATATGTATCCTGATGCAAGATCTAATTGACCTTCATTATAAACATGTTGTGATTCCAAAATCAAAGCAATTATTGCAGTGATTGGTTTAATTAGAACAAATTGTAAAGATCCTTGTTTGATTTTTCTAAAAAACGCTCTATTTAAAACCAAGGGTCTTAGTTTTTTTGTTAAAGGCCAGGGGTGTTTTATTCTGCCCTTTGTAAAATTTTAACAATAATGTCTGAATAAAATCACCTTCATTTCCAAATGAGCAATTAATGTATATTCTCCCCCTAAATATTGTATCAAAAGTTGCATAAATATATATAGAACATAAGCTTCATAACTAATTATAAAATTATAAAGACTTATGATAAATGCATGTTTTTACCAATCCCTCAAAGTATCGAAAATCAAGGAAGATTCTGGGAGAAATAACGATAAAAAACTGGAAACCGAATATATTGGCACCAATAATATAATCCGAACGATATATAGTTGAAATTTGGGTTCATGGAAATTTATCAGGTGCTGGGTAATTTGGTACCCTGCACATAAAAGGGAAAACAAGGAACAGAAAAATGCTATTAATACTTTTGAATCTCCAAAACTATTCATTAAATATCCCTTTTTTTTATTTTATTTTCCTAAAAGAAAAATCCTTTTTTTTAAAAAAAGCCAAAAAAAAATTGAAGAAAAATCATTTAAAATAAACAATTTTATCATTGATAAAAAAGTCCTAAAAAAAATCTATCTTCTCGTAGTAAATAAACCCTTCCCAAAAAAAAACTAAATAAGGTGAATTTTCGAATTTTTTTTTGAAATCAATTATTTTTTTAGTTTCCTTTCTTTAAATTTCTCTCATGAAGTCAAATTAATCATGGAGCGAAGATCTTTTGAGTTATTCTTTTAAAAATCCTCACGCTGGATTTATGATCAATCATGTACAAATTATCCTGAAACTTGTCATAATAAAGAACACTGACATTATTCTGGATGTTTTTGATGGATTTCAACACCTTGCTTTTCGCCTGTTGCACATCTTTATCCTTCATATCGAAGATTTTCATTGGGATCCAAGAAACCTCATTTTTTTCATTTTCAAAAGTTAATTTACTTATTAAAAAACCACCATTTCGTTCAGCTGTGAAAATGAGATCCCCATCGATTTTTTTATGTTCAAATTTAGGAGCTTTCACATAAGAAAAATCATAAACTTTATCTGCAGTGATTCCCCTTTGATTAATATCAAAGCCACGAACAGTCAATGTTGTAAAGAATGTTTCTGCGCCCCCTTTCATCCCTAAATTATCAAGAGAAATCTTCAGAATTTGATTATTTGTCAAAAAGTTCCAGACATAAATGAAATTGCCACTCGTCAAAACCAAATAAAGTCCTCTATTTTCCAGCAAAGAATTCTGTAAAACAGTGCCTGTGCAATTTCTCAGCCTTGCATGTTTTTCACCATTCAGTTTATAGACAAAAATGGGAGTCTCTTCCAAAGCAAATTGCCTTCCAAAAGGATTCTTGTCAAAATTTCTATGATTCACGAACAATAATTCATTTAAGTTACAATAGGCCAACGATTCAATGCCCGGAAGTAAAAAGTTGTCCAAAATCAAAGTTTTATGTTTTTTAGATTGATTATCATCGTTATTTGATGGAACCTCTTCTTTTTTCTCTTCAACTTGTACATGCTCTTCTTTTTTTTCATCATTCGGTTGGCTTGGCGGTTTCTCCTCGACTTTTTCAACTTTCTCTTTAAGTGGCTCTTCTTTCTGGAAGATTAAAGGGTTATATGTCTTTAAAATCAGGATATTGGCCAATGAAATTCTCTGAACGAAGCCATTTGCGAAACCAATGAGAAATTGGGTATCATCCAAAGTTAAAAGAGTGTCAACGAACAGGGTTTTGAAAGGTTCTGGATTTGAGCTAACCAATTCAATCTCTTCATTTGGGAAAACCACATCTGATAGTTTTAAAGAGGGCGAATAGTTCTTAAAGGAAATCATGGTCTTGCCATGAATTAATTCAAGCTGGCGATTTTCCAAAGAAAGGATCAATGTGGGTTCGGTTTTTTCTTTTTTCCCATGAACTTCTGATATTGTTGTATTGAAAAAACAGCTGTTTAAAATTTTGGATGAGGATTGATGCGACGTATATAGATTCGATTTCGCTTCAGAATAATTTTCCACATCTAAACCGAAAAAAAAAACATGTCAAGATTTTAAAATTTCAAAAAATAACATTCGTTTCCTACTGCTATCATCCCACTTTCAGGATATTGGGCATTATCTATATGAAGAATTAACACCTTGGGATTAGCACTCTTGCTGATTTTCTGAAATGTCATAGATATCACATCATCGTAAATCTGACCTTTTTTAGTGGTGTTTCCCATTGAATCTGAGGCACGAAAGTTAAGAAAATTAAAATCAGAATTACCTAAGAAGATGTTGGAACAAAGTTTCGAAATTAAAGCAAAAATTAAAAATCATAGATATTTCTTCTATTTTGGGATTTCAAATAAATTTTTTGAAAATTTCAAAATAAAGAAAATTTTTCGAAAAAAATTCCACTTTCATTTAATAAATTATTTGTTATTTTTTGTAATTTAAATTAAAAAAAATGAGTTCGACATTAAAAAAAAGAACCAAAAAAATATTTTCTAAGAGTTTAGACAATAGGTCATTTAGCTCTTCTCATAAAATCATGGACATTCATAATACAATTATCAAAGAGCTTCTTGACAACTCCAATTCATCAAAAAAAATTAATATGGAAAAATATATGAAGCATACAACTGAATTTAGAGGGATAAATGCCCCTCAAGTAACTATTATTTTTCAGAAAGTTTGGCAAGATCATATTAAGACTTTGAAAGACTTTTCTCAGCTTTCTGAATTAGCAGAGATTTTATTAAAAAGCTCTTATGGTGAGGATAAATCTATTGGCATGATGATTTATGGCAAAATTTTCAAAGAAATTGATAAAAATTATATTGATACCAAAGTCAAATCATTCTTTCTGGAAAAAAATATTGTTGGTTGGGCAATGTGTGATAGTTTATGTGGGAAATTTCTCCGGCATTGGAGTTTGCTTTCAAGGGAAAACACTTTATTTTTATCTGAATGGAGAAATGAAGAGAATCTCTGGCTCAAAAGAGCTAGTTGTGTTTCTTTTGTAACAAGGGCTAAACATGGGGATAAACCACCTAATTTTGAAGGATTCACGGAAATTTTATTTCAAATATGCAACAAAGTCGTGGAATGTCCTGAAAGATTTGCGCAATTAGGGTGTGGGTGGCTTCTGAGGGAAATAAGTTTGTCAGATAAAGAAAAAGTTAAGCAGTTTATTCAAAACAATTTGGATAAGTTTTCTAGGGAAGGACTTAAATATGCTGTTGAAAAAATGAATGGGCAAGAATCAAAAAAAATTTTGGAAAATCATAAAAAAACCTTAAAAAACTAACAGAATTTATTAAATTTTATAATAAAATTATGAGGAAGATAAATAAAAAAATTAGAACTAATTTTAAAATTTGAAATTATATTTCAACAAAAAGAAGAAACAAAAGTAAATATAATTTATTTGATTTTTCGAAAATATAAAAAATTTGTTCTTAAATTCACAAATTTTAATTTATCTATAAATAAATATGAGCCTATTTTCCATTAAATTCGGGCTCTATATAAAAAACCTAAATAGCAAATGGCATAAAAGGTAACAGCTTATACAAACTAATTTTGAATGTAAAAAGATTCCCAATAATTTAAGTTTCATCCTTTTTGAAAGGAGTTTGTTCCAATGACACATAAAATTCATCAGATGAATTTTGATATTTTTGCCTTAATTCTTCATAAAAAAAAAACAATTAATTTTTTTCTTTCAGTCAAAAATTCATACCTTTAAAATTCAACAAAATTCTCTCATTGTTTATTTTCTTCATCGAGCTTCTGATCAATTTTGGTTTCATCGTGTTATAAGTCTCTTGAATTTTCACTTGATCATATTCTTCCTCTTTCAAATCACATTCATTGTAAGTTTGATTGTTGTTGCTTGAAGTTAATGAGCTGATTTTCTCATTTGGGCTAATTGGATTTAAAATTGGAGTATTTCTGATTGGAGAAGGTGAGTCATACATTTTTTTCTTCATGTGAAGTTTCTTGCTGCTTTCAATGTTGATTATTTCAATATTGTTTGGGTTTTTATTTTGATGGATATAATCATAAATTTTATTTCCGTTGTTATCATCATCTCTGATTTCCATGCTGGAGTTGCTATTGGAATTTCTGTTATAGAGCATCAACCAATCAAATTCATAATCCATTGGGTATTTGTTATTTTTCATCATTGTCACAAACAAATTTTTCAGATATTTATAATCTGGTTTCGATATAAAGTCCATTGCCTTAATATATTGAAAATAGTTGACGAATTCTTGAGGAAGGCCTGAACATAACATTTCAATGTTGATTTTTTGCTTATTCTTCAATATTTGTGCATATTTTTGCTCTTTGTTCTTTGCATAGATGTTTTGCCAAGGCAATCTCCCTTTGACAAAATAGATTAATATATAACCAATGGCTTCTAAATCATCTCTTCTGCTTTGTTCGATTCCCAAATGTGTATTGATGCTGGCATATCGAGCAGTTCCGACCATTCCTTTATGATCTCTGAAAGGAATATGTTCATTATTTTCAAGATAGGTCTTGGACAATCCAAAATCTATTATATAAATTGTCTTGTAATTATCATCAGGACCAATCACAAAATTCTCAGGCTTGATATCTCGGTGAAGGAATGTTTTAGCATGCAAGTTCTCGATCCTCTCCATCAATTGGTAACCTATCATCAAAACTGTCTTCAAAGAGAATTTATTATTCATTTTTTTCCGCAAGGTTTCTAGATTCTCACCCAAACATGACATCACCAAATAACTCCATACATCACCCTTGAAAAAGGCAGATATATGGGGGAATCCAAATTCTTTTTGAAGTTCTAACAATATTTGTTTCTCTTTGAGCAAAAGCAAATTTTTCTCGGGTCTTTTTTTCTCAACTTTCATTGCCAAAATTTTCGATGACTTCAAACATCTAACCTTATAAATTTCTCCAAAAGAACCTCCGCCAATTTTTTCGATGATCTCATAGTTTTGCAAAATTATATCATTATTCTTGAAACATTCAAGTTTCTTTGCATCTAGAGCAAGCTTGGGCGATTTTTGAGTGACAACAGTCGAAGTCAGTCTAGAAGTAGGTGGAATATCTGGTTCTGGCTCTGTTTTTTTAGGACAAGCTGGCTTTTTCTGTTTGTACAAGCCACAAAGCATTTTCATTTGTAAATAGTAAAGAAAAATGAAATAATGGATTATTTATAAAAAAAAATTATAATCTTGGAATTTTCTAGACTTTTGAACTAGACAAGGACCAGAAAATAGTTAATGCTTTTAAGGTTTTTAAAAAAAAACCGAATTTGATCTGGATTCCTTTTTAATAATTTCTTTTACGCAATTTGTTTTAAAAATGCTATGGAATTTTTTTAATTCTTAATAAATTCAAAAACAAAATTAAATAAAATAAAAGTGAAACACCAAAACTGAAAAAAAAAAATGATTTTTCAATGAAAAATGAATTGTAATCGTTTGTTTAGAATTAGAAATAATGGAGGATAAATTATAAATTAGAAATTAAATTTGATAGAAACCCTGGACATTTTTTATCTTTTGGTTTTTTCCAAATGTTCTATAATAAATTAAACTCTAAGTAATTTTTCGTTTTATTTTGTTTGAATTGCTTTTTGTCATAAATATAAATAATTGTCTTCAATAAAAATTCATAGGAATATGAATTGCCTTGACGATTTTCCAGCTCCCTCCTCTGCTAATTTGGCTCTCAAATCTTCTCATATTTTCCTTGATGACACGCAGGATCCAATTTCTGGCATTATTTTGATTTCTAATGAGAAAATCGATGAAATTGTCCCTGAAAATCTTCTCACATCTAAAAAACTTGAAGAAATCCAAAAGCACTATGAGCTTCAAGATTTTGGAGACTCTTTGATTTTTCCGGGTATCATCGATATGAATGTGCATTTAAACAGCAATTTTGAGGAAAAATGGAGCAACATCGAAGAAGTGACTCGAATGGCGTCACAAGGAGGCATCACCACGATTGTTGATCATCCATTAATGAATTTTTACAATGAGGATTTCAATGAAAAGGAGAGTATTAAAAGCCGAATCCAGAATATGCTGGGTAAATTATACGTGGATTGTGGGTTGTTAGGTTATTTGGGGTTGCATAATTATAAGAATATCAAAGAAATCTATGAAGAAGGCAACATTTTAGGGTTTAAGCTCCATTTATCAAGGACTATGATCCAAGATTTGCCTATAATAGAAAAGAGATCCCTTAAAGCTATATTTAAGAAAATCGAAAAGACCCCTCTCTTGCATGGAGTTTTATTGGCTTTTGATTGTGTATATGTCAGTGATAGGGAACGGTTCATGTGTTCTCCAATGCGAGGTAAGGTCAAGGAAAATCGACTTGACCTTTCAATTGAAATAAAGAAATTCGACAAATTTGCTGGAGGGGTTCATGAGGTCCTTCCATCAGCGGAAGAAATGTCCGATGAAACCTATCCTTGTGATATTGAAATCGAGCAACTCATCGAAGAATATGAGAGTCCAACTAAGGAAGGAACCTCTTCAGAAGTTGACAAGTTGAGAATTAAAGCAAATTTAGTCGCCAAAAGCCAAAAGGAAAACGCCATAGCTAATTTGGAATTGGTGCAATATAATCAGAAATTTTGCATTAACGAATTGGATGATGAAAATGAGGAAAATCCAGGGAAAGAAGAGCCACTTAAGTTGGATAAGTCATTGTCTACAGATAACGAACTTTATGATAAATTAGAACAAAGTGATGATGATTATGATAATTCCACTACAACCTCCAGAAAAAAAATCAATGATATTTTAGAAGGCACACCGAAATCCGAAGTTCCCAAAAGAAGTCCTCCAAAATTGATTTTTTTTAAGGAGAAGTCTGATGAACCAAAATTTTCAGGAAATCCTTTGAAAGGGTCGATTATGGAAATTTACAATAGATTGAATCTTGATGAGGAAGAGAAAGAAAAGATTTCTGAAAATTCTTGCGAGAAGTTGGGGCTTTGTAAAGATGAAATAAAAGAAAAAGAAGAAGAAAAAACAAAGAAATTTGTTATTCCCGAATGCAAATTCATAGACAATTCTGTTAAACCCGTAATTTTAGGTCCTTCTAAGCTTTATTCTCGAAGAATGACGGTTCCCAATTTGAATACAGCTGCATCAAAAACCCTGAAGAAATTGATTTCTAATGAATTGAACACTTTGCAAGTGGAGAAGGATGAAGATAAGGTCAAAGAAGAATTCAATAATAGAGATTATAATATCTATTTATCACATCATTCATTATCATGGGAAAGCAACGGCCTGAAGATGATTTTCAAGAATTTTCATAATTTCAACAATGTTTCAATCTTATTTTCCAATTTATCCTCAATGTCCTTGTTTTTTATGGTGAAGTTGCTCAATGACAGATTAAATCCTTTGAATAAGGTGAAACTTTACACTGAAGTTTGTGTTCCCTACCTTTATTTCCATAACAAAATGATAAAATCTGGACATACTAAATTTAAAAATTCCCCACCAATCAGAATAAAAGAAGAAAGAGATCTAATGATACAAGGGTTCAGAATCACCAATTTGATTGATGTTGTTTCTTCTTTCCATATGACCAGCCCTCCAGAATATAAAAGAATTGACAAAGGAAATTTCAGGAGATGTTTTAATGGGTTGTCCAGCATTGGGTTCAATTTACAGGTCCTATGGACAAAATTATATTTGAGAGAGAAAAAAAAATTAAAAAAAAAAATATATGAAGAAAATGATGAGATTCTTGATAAACAACAGTTTGATTGGATTTTCAAAGAAATAGTCAAAAGATTATCAGTGAATCCAGCAAAAATCTTGGGAATTGAAGATAAAAAGGGTAAAATAAAAAAAGGACTCCAAGCGGATTTCGTCATTTGGAACCCATTGAAAATTATCACGATCGATCATAAAACAGTGACTTTATCTTCACCGAAATTATTTTTGTTTAATAATAGAAAACTTTACGGGGAAGTGACACATACGTTTTTGAGAGGAAGATTGATTTATAAGTTAGGGGAAAATCTGAATTTGAAGAGTGGTAAAATCATTAGAAAATTGCAATGACTTTATTTTTTCTTTTTAAAATCATCATTCATCAAACCAAATTCTTATTTTAAACTTTAAAAGAAACCTTTAATATTAAGTAAAAGAATTCGTTTTTTTGAGTGATTTACTTAAATTTATTTTATAAAAATGAATTTTTTTCGCATTGGGA
>Ga0302186_10001292_pt1 | contig 21199 bp, 13 predicted proteins | sample II_Bog_E1_2_FD_198782 | JGI IMG/M metagenome (GOLD analysis project Ga0302186, IMG submission 198782) | Peat permafrost microbial communities from Stordalen Mire near Abisko, Sweden - II_Bog_E1_1 | ecosystem: Environmental > Terrestrial > Soil > Wetlands > Peat | place: Sweden: Abisko...
TACAATTTTAAATCATTTCATCTATAATATGATCTTTATCTTTGATATACTTTATGCTCTACTCAAGCATTTTTAAAAACATTACCTTTTTTTCAAATGGCAAATATTCGAGGAAAAAAGGTGCTGGCAATATTTACTCTTTATCAGATATATTTTATTCTTTTACTGGCACATTAGAAGTAACGTTGAAAATTTGGGTTGAAAAGCATCTAATCAAATTAGCAGCCATTTAATCTGAGTTTGATTCTATTTTATTAATGGCTGAGGATTGAAATAGAATAGAGGTAATTTGATTTTTGATCTCTTCAATTTATTAAATTTTCAAATTTATATTTTAGTCCATCATTTGAAAGGCTTGAGGAAATAACAGAGGGAAATTAGCCATATCTGGCATCATAATGGGCATAAAAGGAGGCACATAATTAAATTTTTTAATTAAAGTTTCAGTTTTTGATCCTGATGCACACTTTTTAGGTTTTTTAGATTTTTTTTTATTCTTTGAAAGGAGAGCTGATTAATGATAATTTTAAAATTTTAAAGAGTTGGCCTTTGATCTTTGCTTTGAAATTTTTTTGTGTTTAATTTCCGTGACATATTTGTTCATCAGATTCTTCCACAGTTTGCATTAATCGCTAGTAAAGCTAGGATTCAAGAGCTATTATTCATCGAAATATTAGCTGACGGATGGATTAAAATGATATTTACGGTCTAAGATGGAGCATATCCCTTTCCACATTTTTTTCTGCACGTATTTTCTCTTTTTCCTTCCGTTTCCTACTTAATCTTCAATGATAACAAGTTATTTTTCAGGGATATATTCTTCTTCAGAGCATTCATCTTTACAATCTGCGTATCCAGTATAAAATCTAAGATTAGCTTATTTTTATGCTCTTTGTTGCGGGAGGTGCTCCACTAAATTCTCAACTTTAAAGACCTAAATTTATGGCTTTCGCTTTATTTAAGAAACATTAAAAGAGATTCGCTCATTCAAATAGTTTCGTTATGTGATAAGAGCTGGAGAAAATGCACGGGCATTTTAAATCTTTTATCTTGGGACGTAATCAACAATAAAAGGAGGCAGCCTATAGATCATTTTTTATTTAGGTACTGTCAATTCAGCTTCGTCTGATGATTTAGAGTTGTTGTTAATATTTTAATCATCTAACTATGCTTTCCATTTGGAAAGGGCAACTCTGAGATTCTAATTGGATGGTTGATTATCGAGTTTGGGAGGATATGATTGATTTGGTTGTAATTGAGGTGGCAATTACTGCCTCTATAGATTGGAAAATTATTGATGGAAGATCTGATTATCTGTTTCCTTTTCTTGCATTGGTTGTGCCTATAAATATGAGTAATTAATTTGATGATTCTGAATGCAAGAAGAGGCATATAAAAATAATTTAAGACTTGAAGTCAAATAAAAATTATTCACTGTAAATAACCTATTTTCTTTTTTGTACTTAATTAGCTGTTACATTGATGAAAGATATACAAGTATAAGGCTCAATTTAAAACAGAAAAGATCCGGATCAAATCAATATAATTATCAACATCAATGTTTTAGGTATTGCATCTCTTTAATTATTGATTCATATTCACCAAATCTTTCAGATCGTAAACCTTGATTGGGCAAATAACTTTCTTTCTGTAAGGATTTAGTGGATACTTTGCTCCTGTTATAAGAGTTTATATTGTTCTCTTTCGTCTCATAGTTTCTTCTTTGAGATAGTTTTTCTTTCAGAATATCGTTTTCTCCTTTCATCCTTTTATATTCATTCTTAAATTTTTTAAGTTATTCCATGAACGAACGACGGTTTTACTCCTCTCTATGGAAATACTCTCGCAATTCTATTAACTCGTCACTAGAACGGTCTTCAAGTTTTAAATTTTGAATAGTCTTCAGCCTTAGTTCTTCGTTCATCTGTTTAATACGGTCAAAATCAGGATATTCATTCCGTAGTAGACTATCTCTTTCTTTTTAGAGATCTTATATCTGCTATTTTAATTATTTAATCCTTGATTCACTCATTTTACTGACTTATTAAGGCAATTTAATTTTGTTGGCTTATTAGGGCAATTTTTCAGCGAGTCCCATCTTCAAGTCTTCGTATTTCTGGCGTTCTATATTAAGAATTTCTTCCAAACTTGCACCATCTTTTAATCGGTACTAATCAATTTTCTTTGACAGTTAATTATTCTCGGTTAACAAGTCATTGCACTGTTTAAGTGTTAACTTTTCTGCATATCCATGAAAATTGACTTGCTCCTATACGTCAGGGCGTTCAATTTGTAACTTACGAATTCCCTCTCCTTCTTCAATCATATTAAGCTTCAGTTTGTCAATTTCATCCATAAGATTAAGTACTTCAGCAAAAATTCTTTCTTCAGTTTAGACCAATAATCCTTTTTTTGTATACAAATTGCTATATTGGAGCGAAGGAGATTTATATAAATTAGGGAATTCTTTGACTTGTAGCAATTTTTAAATAACTGATCGAGTGTCTTGTATTGGTGCGAATTTATGAACGGGAGAAGGATTATCAGAGTGATAGAGTTGCCGCCAATAGACCTCAACTGGGCTTTGCAGTATAGATTGAATACTTTTTTTATATGGAGAGGTATTTTTACTTCTTTGTTGCAAAGACATCGATTTTTATTGAGATTATTGACAATTTAAATTTTAAATAACAGTTTCAACGACCTAAAAAATACTGATTAAATAAAGTAAAAAATATGGAGATATATAAATTTTTCCACAAAAGCTATCTGTTATTTTAATGAGATTTGATAATATGTTATTAAATTTTATTTGAGTAACTGCCAGTTATTTTACTTTTAAGTAATTTAACAATTATTTATCTCATTACTTCTACTGATCAATAAAATAATATTTGATAATCGGCAGCTTTATCTTAAATTAATAAATGGCTGATATCCAAATTAACTTTGCTTTTTTACACACTTTCATTAATATTATTTAAGACGTACTTATTATACTAATGGAATCATCAAAGCTAGACTAGAGGCGCTACAGAGATATCATTATTGTTTATAGAAATATTGAAATTAATCACAAAGTTGACAAATTAGAAGTTGTAGGTTAGTACTTTAAAAATATGTTTCAGTAGGATCTTGATCATATTTTCAGCTAAAAGGCGAGAGAAAAGTAAATTAATCACTATGTTGAACTTAAAAATCTTAAAAAATATGATGTAAGACTTAATTCTCGAGATGATGGATCTGTAATGAATGTAACCTTTGACTTTGGCTCATACTCATCTCAAAAGAGGCTCAAATTTTACGTAATCAACTTGCTTAACTCTTCTTAGTTTTCATAGTTAAAGGAATACATAAAAATTGAAACAATAGAAGTTGTTGTGATGAGTACTACTAAAAGATCTAAAGTCTACAAGATAAAAGACCTTCAAATTTTACTGATGTAGTAGTTTATCGGAAAGATTATTCATGACTTTGAATTAAATAAGTCAGTGCAATTAAATTTCTTTAATTTGTTCACAAATGAACAACTGATTATCGAGAATAAGCAGAAAATATAAGTCTTCATGAAAAAACATCAACTCAGTCGATTGGGAGTTCGATAGGTTCATTAGGCAGGATGATTGATTAGATTAATATTAATTATAAATATAGTTCTTATTTACTTTTAAAAATCAATATCTTATTGATCAATAATGAAGATGATTGAATAATGCAATATTTTAATTAATAATTTTAATAAATACTCGATGTTGATTATTGTGACTACTGTATTTATTAAGAATTGTTATATTTTATCTTATCCATCGTTAGAAAAACAGATTGAATAAAATAAAATATTGGTTAGGCATATGTCTTTATATTTTTTAATAGACAATGTTTGATCTAAATTTTATATTTTAAACATATCATTCATCTATGAAAAAAAATGATAAAAAATTATGGGCTCCTCAAGAGTCTGAAACTATCCATAAGCTGAGACTCATTATCTAGAATGGTAAATGCGTAGCCAAGTGGCGAAAATGTCTTCAGAAATCGAAACAACGGCTAAATATTTTACAATAGTGGCAGTCTACTTAAAAGTCTTACATTAGAGATCTAAAGATAATCCAAAATGACATTCAGAAACCTTTAGTACAATCAAAAATAGTCACTGAATCTGAGGATAAGATAATATTTCCTAACATTTAAGCAATGGTGGAATTAAGCGACAAGATGCTTAAATGCATTTAAGTATTTATTAAAGACTGGAATCCGCATCGCACGATGATCGGATAAAGCTTAATGCACTTTCATAAATTTTTCATGATTTATAGGGAGTACTGCAACAATTTCATGAAATCTCTTGACATACTTAAAACATTAAAAAATAACCCTGATTATTAAAAAATTTGTAATAAATTAAAAATGGATTGTGAATCGTACACGATCAAACCAGTTCAGCGCCCTCCTAAATATCAGTTGCTTCTCAGAGAGTACTACAAAGCTCTGCCGAAATCACATAAAGATTATAACTTCGTGGGAAATACTATATCAAAATATGAAGAAGTTAATGAAACAAACAATTAATCAATGGATAAACAGATAAGAAATGAGAAAATGATCAAGCTTTAAGGCTTATTTGGGGGCATTATATCAGATCGAATGGGACGCGAGTACTTTAAATAATTTACTTCCACATGCTAAAATTTTAGATGCAAAATTTATGCGTTTAATGATATGCTGCTGATTACAAAAAAAAACAAAGATGGAAAAACAGATGAGGTCTACAAAAGACTCGAGCTCAATCAAACAAGCTTTGCTGCAGAAAAATATCATTTGAAATATTCTAAAAATATTGTTTTTGTATGCGGAAATTGTGAATCTGTTCATCTCGCATTTTATGCTTAGGAAGATTCTTCCCATTTCTATGAGGAAATCATTCGCATATTATCATTAGTGCAAAAAAGTGAAGAACATAAATCATTACGATTTAGCAATTTTGAATCTAGAAGAAAAATTACTGACAAATTTACTGTCTAAGTTTGGTAAAAATAAAATTCTATGAAAATACACTACATGCCTAAAATCAAAATATTAGTAGAAGGAACTGGAAAACCAAAAAGTGAACCTGTCTTTTCCATTTATTTTCAAATATCCTATCCCTATTGCATATCTCAATCCTTACTCCTTCCCCTCAATAGTATTTTGAAAATACAGGAATACCTCTTGAGTCAATATAAGGATAACAGCATGCCTAGAATTGATCAAAGACCTGAGCATATTGGCTATTTGTAAGCATCTAAAAATAAGTCAGCCATAATCTAATATTATTCTTTCGTTATTGAATAATCCTTAAATTTTATTTACCGAAATAAATGGTTCTATAACTAGTGGAAACATATTTCAAATCTAATTGGATTGCATAGCGCCTTTTATGAATTTTCAGTCACAGAGAAGTTTAATTGCAGTTGTGAGAGATGTATTACCCTCAAGGAAGGAGGACCAATTTAATTTTATTAAAAATTAATCAAATAAATCAAATAAATTCGATAAAATATTTCAAATCAACGTTATGACATTTTTTTCAAAGCCAATAAAGAAGAGATTGGATCAAGACTTTCCTATGGTAATTCTTCTAAAGAAAACTTTTCACTAAAGAAAGATCCATCAACTAAAACTCGTTCAGTCCTCCCTATTAATAAATTTATTTGTCCTACTTATCTTCTCAAAATTAGCCACTAAATAAAAAAAGGAAAAAAAGAAGTTAATATTATCAGTTTTAATCAACGAATGCTATGCTTGGAGGCTGAGATGGGAAATTTTAATTGCAGTTTCCTCAGCAATGATAATAAGCCCTTATAAAAAATCATCACTATTAAGATATAATTATTAACCGTCGACAAGGAATATATCTAAATAGTCTTAAAGGAGGATCGAACCGTACGGGATATTATTTAGGAATTTGGAGAAAAAAATAAGGTGATTAATGTTTACGATTGGGGAATATTTATGCTGGAAGAATAGCAATTTATCCACATTGGCAATGATTAGAAGATTGTAGAGTTTATTGGTAAATTGGGAATGGAAATATAACAAATTAAATTCTAGAAAGAGGAGTAATCTTTTGGGATAGGCAGCATTCTTGGCGACTTTAAGAAATGGGGGGAATAGATTTTGAGTACTCGAAAAGTTAGATTATTCCTAAAAAAATATCTATATTTCTAGCCGGAATTAGAAATTGATTGGTGTAAGGCTAATAAGGAACGTATTCATTTTTTGATCAATTAGCAGCTCGGGAGAATTAAATTCGGGGAAATATGGTTTCATTGGGAAGAGCTGATAACCATCTGTTCGTTTTATCTTCTCATCAACTAGTTGGAAAATATCAAGCACTCCACTAATTAAATTTTTACTGGAAGCATTAAAAACTTGTTGCCGAAAAAGGATCAGTATCTTGCTGAGGATGACAAATTTAAAAAAACTCTAATAGAGTAAGTAAAAAATAACTTTTAGGAGCTTTCCGATCTATTAACTCAACGTAATGGCATATAATATATCTACATTAAGATATTGGAAGTATTTAAGCAAAATAACTAATGGCTGACCAGATACTTTGCCGTTGTTGATTATAAAAAAACAGTCGAAAGAGAGTATCTTCTTGGAGTCAATTATTAGAATTTATTAATTGTAAGAGCCAAAGACAGAAAAATTGAAGTTGTAATACCTTTAGCTAAACTAAATTACAAAATTACTACTTTTTCAATATTTATTCAAGAAGAAGGAGTTGAATACCGATTTGATGGAACATATTTATGGAAAGTTAAGGAACTTGTTGACATTTATAGAGCCTATCGGCGTTTATTTTGGGATGAATGATTTAATGTGCATTATTCTTTTAGTAATTTATAGACTTAGTTCATATTCTTTTTCATGAAGGGACTCGTCCTTGAGGATATAGGCATGAATTCACTGCTCGTAGCGATGTAAAATTAGACTTAGTCAATGATGTTAAAAAAGTTTTAAAAAAAGTTTTATAGTAAAGATAAAATAATCTTTCAGTTTGTCTTAATCCTTTAAATTCAGGATACTTTTCAAGGATTACAATTTTCACTATGTCACACAATAGTTAAGGAATTTTATTTTTATTATATTTGAGTTGATTATATTAATTTGTGTGAATTCAATGTTTATATCTAAATATATGATTGCTTCTCAAGTCAGTAGACTCTTCAGTTCGATTAACCTCCGTATTCACCATACTTTCACCCAGTTACCTTACAGTAAAATGAAGAAAGAAAGGAAGTCTATGATATCTAATCGTGAGAGGGCGGTTTGGGCATGCCAAATCATCAAAGTAATAAAGGATACTTAGCCTGATAACAAGAGAGACATTTACCAACCATCTCTTCGTGATCAGATTCTAAATCTCGATATTTAAAACTTTACTTTCAGCCAATAAAATCGTAACTCGATCATTAATATGTTTAAAAAAGGAATCATATTAAACTCAAACATTTTTAGGCAAGACCAAATTCTTCAAGGAAAAGAATAGTAACAAATTATTATAAATAAAAATAAACCTAAAATTAAGACTATTGACTAATATTTTATTTTTTGTCCAAATATGTTAGTCACTAAACCCATGTTCGAATATATTCACTAATCTAGTGGAAACATTATGATTTATGGGAGTTAAGGAATTACGAAAACTATTTCCATGGTTCTTTATTATCATCTTTCTTCCATAGTTAATAAGTATTTATATTCAGCTTTTTCTGATTCCTAAGAGTAGCCTTTTCTCGAATAACTAACAACCAAGGGACTAATATTTCAAGTCCCAAAATTCTTTTATTGGAGTTTAGCTCTTAGAGGAAAAAATAAAGCTCCTTTGGAAAGCACACTCATAAATATTTTACTATAGCAGGCAACGGAACTATCAAAAGATGAAAAAAATCGATTGCAGCTCCCACAATTCTAATCTCTCGAGGCATTGGGATTCGAGTTGCATCGTTTGTACAAAGTAAAGAATATTGAAACGAAAGTCGCCTTTGATTAAATAAATTTAGCAGCTTCTCTAATGAGAAAGTGGAATCTCAGCTATAATTTGTCATAATTATAAAAATATCATCATGAGTTTGAAATTAAACAATTATAAATAAAATTATAATAAGCAAAGTAATCGTCATAAAAAATAAAGATAAAATTATAAATATAGAAAAAATTTGAATAATTTTACTCGTGGAAGTCAAATACAAGAAAAAAATTGTAGGATAAATAAAAAATGTTTTTAGTGCCTTCAAATGCTCTTTTATAACTGATGACTTCATTTATGGAGGCAGGAGAGTTTCAACTTTATAACAGTTCTATGAATATTGAAAAGTATCTTCTCGCAATGAACAGTGGAAATGGTCGCTATATAACACTTAATTTGTCAGGACACGACAAAGTCCATGAAAAATAAATTTTCTTTAGTGATGGATTAAGTGAGCAATGGGGTCAAAATGATTTTAAACATTATTTTTGGTTCGAAATATAAAAAAGACTCGTAGCCAAAGGATTCACTTAATAGAGATTAAAAACCTTTAAAACATTGCTGTATGATAAAATCAAGGATTAAAAAATCCACAAATACTTTCGTTTTTTGAACATTCGCTAATCTTTTTAAAACAAATAGTATTTCTTTAAATTTCCAGTCAAAACCTAAAAATTTTCTGATTAGGACATGGATGTAAGATTTAGTTAAATAATCGAACACTTTAAACTGTTTAGTCTTGAAAGTTGTCTGTAAAAAATTGTTTTATTTTTGGACAAATTGCAGATATAAAACAAATAAATTATGAAAAAATTTATTGTAATTCTCCATAAATTAGCAATGAAACAAATTAAGCAAGGAAAAGAAAATACATCTATGTAATTAAAACTAGATGAAATTGATAAAATATTTTTTTAGCAGAATATGGGAACAACCCTTAAGTTACTCAATTCTGAAGCAAATGATAAAGTATTTCGACACTTTTAAATTAACTCTAATGGCTCAATTGCTTTTTTGCGGTGGACTCCTGAGGAGTATCTCTAAATTAGTTAAATTATATAAATTCAGCAAAAATATAGTTATATATAACCAAAGATACTTTTCTCAACCTATTTATCAGAAAAGAAAGAAGCGGGATTTGCTTTTTAAAATGCTATGATTAAACTTCTTTAAACTCCAACAACAAAAATTTAAATGAAATATAGCATTTTATAGAAGAAAATCATTTCTTAACTATTTACTATAAATAATTCGACTGATTTTCTCAAATTTCACTATAATTAAAATAATTCTTAAAATACAGATAACTATTGGATCAATTTCAGTAAAATGCTTGTATTGTCAAAAAAAAATCCAAATAAATAAATTTTTGGAAAACCATACGAGGTAAAATACATGATAAACAATAAAAAATAGAAATACAAAAGCTTTACATTTTATCCTAAAAATCCATCAGTAGATTTTGCTATTGCCTCATACCAACCATCAAATGAGTAAAAGAAAAATCATTTCAAAATTACTTCTTTTGACACAACTGTAACTCTTGATTAAAAAACAATCGATAAAAAAACATAAAAAGCAAGAGGGTGCTTTTCATCATTAAGTATAAGCTAATTTTAAAAAGTTCAGTTGACAGAACTTGAAAAAGAATAATACTTAAATAATAATCCATAATATAAATAAATGATGGATACCGATATCTCCCTCACCCATTATATTATCTGCCGTGAGAGCATTGCTTTAAAAAGAAAAAAATAAATTCATAAAAATTTTACCATTAATTTTATTCCAATCGAAAGCATCAATGTGCTCTCATGCCCCAACTATTAATACATTTAAATATTTAAGTATTGCAGAGAGATCGCTCTTGAGATTGAAAATAATAGATATGCCAGTTAAAAATCTTCGAATAGATCTTCCAATTGATGACAATTTAAAATTAAACATTATAAAAATATTGTTTATGGCTAATTTATAGAATATAGATATTTCAATTTGTTTATTTTACGTAAACTTCTCAATTTTAATAGATTGTAACTCATATAGACAGACGCATTAATGATCTAATATTGCTCAATAAGACTGAATATGTGTTTGTATGCTTGAATATTCATCACTGCTCATAACATTTATTTGTTATTCCACACCGAGTGCATATTCACTTCATTGGTTGATATCACCTAATAAATAAGGCAAATGTCTTGGTGGTCTCTTTTATTTTTTTGAAGTTGCTCCTACATATTGCTCTATCTCAACTTTGAGAAAATTTCATTGATTTTGTTATCCTATTGCTCTATGGAAACCTGCCTCTTAGAAGCAAGCTAAATATATCAGTTTCACATACTGTGAGACTGGAGATAAATATTTAAAGTGAGCTCTTCATGTAGATTGTTTATTTTCAATGTGAGTATCGATGATTATAAGCCTTTCAGCAGAGATGCAGAAGTAGTCTTTAAGTTTTTAATATGTTTTCAAATTTTATAGGCTGTCTTATGATTTTTCTATTCTTTCTAATCATCAATTATTAAACACTAATAAATCAATAATTTACTCAAAGTATCAAGTCAAATGATAAATGACTAACAAAATAAAAATACTGCTTTAATTCTTATATTTAATGTTAATTAGAAATATTATTTTAATTATTATTTAAGTTAATCCGATATTATTATTATGATTTGTTATAATTCTTACTATAGTCAATATCAGAGAGATATTAAATTAGATGATCATTCATTTAAAGTAACTCCTAACTGCTCCACTATCAATGAAAATCTTTATCTGAGTTCCCACGACCTAAATCGAGTAGAAGGACTCACTACTTTGGCTTTTTTATTTTGAATTTTTAGAAATATCTTGTATAATACTCCCTTTCTCTAAAGAATTTTAAATGTGGGGGAAAACAAATGTCCGATAATGATTCACTATTTGGGGGATAGTTTCGTGATATTGAATCAATTTTTGGTGATGGCTTCGGCATTGATCCGCATTTCTACTCCGAATGAGTTTAGCCATTTGTCGAAATATTTTATGTGATTTTCGCATTTATTTCTTTTGCATCGTCTCAGTGTTTTTCTATAAAAATTTTACATATTTCCTTTCCTCCCTTCCTGTCCATTTGCCCTTCCACCCCTTTTTTTTATTCAAAGCCTTCAAATTAATCCTCTGCTTGCATGAGCCCTTGACCTGATCACTTCCCTTCGCCATTTCTTCACTTGTGGATTTATTCCTCTAAATTACAACAAAGCTGCTCATCGGTAAATTTAGTTTATGATTATCTATTATATAATTACGCAGATCAACTCTTAAAGCGATACATTAATTTTGGGATTATCTTTCCGTTTAATTTTAAAAGTATCATTATTTTTCCTCAAAAAGTGGTTATGACTGAAGAGGTGCGTTAATATTTTATAAAATTAAAAATCAAGAATTTATATTGATATCTATTTTTCTTCAATTTCACGGCTATTATCGATTAGGGTTCAGATGGTCCCATAATCTGAATTCTGGTTTCGTAAAGCAATTTATTGATTAAGGTTGTTATTTTAGTGATGATTTATGTAAAATAAAATAGTCTTAGTTCTTCATCATTGGATGGGAAATAAGCATTGTCCTTAAAGAACATATTGTTCTCGAATTAATATAGATAAATTTCTTATTTTATCATGTGCTCAATAGAAGATAACAAGAGCTATATTTTTTGAGCAATATCTGCAGCATTTATGAAAAATGTTTTAAATAAATATCTTTAAATTATTATCTTTGCAATGATACTATATCGAAACAACTGTTATTTTAATGTTCTATAGTATAAGTAGTTTCTTAAAGTTAATTCATATTAGCAATTTATATTTTCAATTCATTCATCATTTCAGATCAGATCTGTTATCTTAGCTTGTGTTTGGCTTAATAGCACATTCTGGCTTTTGTTATAATCTCATTTGCATTTCTGCCGGTGTGCTGTACCATCTACGCGAACAGACCATTGCGCTGGATCAACTTATGAGGAGAACCTGATTCCACTATTTTGCCTTTGTTCATCACGATTATTTGATCGTAGTCAGCCACAGTATTCAGACGATGTGCAATTGTGATCACTGTGGTGTCAGCAAACCGTTCTTTTAGCACTTTTTGGATAAAGGCATCAGTCGTCATGTCTACATTAGAAGTCGCCTCATCCAGCACTAAAATTTTATTATGTCTCAGCAATGCTCTTGAAAGACAAAGCAACTGCTTTTGGCCGACAGAAAAAGACTCAGAAGTATTCGATATATCGGTTTCAAGTTGCTTTGGTAGCTAAATTAAGGAAAAGATACTGATTAGATATACTCCTTCAAACCCGATTCCTCAAGGACTCTCCAAAGGTCCGACTCCTTTGAATTACTAAAAGGATCAATATTTTGTTTGATAGTGCCCTTGAAGAGGAATGGCGTCTGAGGAATCACCGAGATATGCTGCCTTAGAGAGTGAAGACCCATCTCTAAAGCATTATGTCCACCAATGGTGTAGGAGGAACCTATTTATGGCTCGATGATCCTAAAGACTGCTTGGATTATAGATGATTTGCCAGCTCCTGTTCTACCAACAATTCCTATTTTTTGTCCAGACTTGGCTTTAAAATTGATGCTATTTATCACCAATGGAAGATCCTCCTTGTACTTTGCCGATAGATTCGTAAATTAAATGGAAGGATTTTACGGCCATTATTTATACAAATCCTCATCTTTGCTTGCAGCTTCCACTTCTTCCATCAGTCCAATTTGGTTGTCGTAGTCAGTTCTTAACGCCTTTTCTGATGGCAAGTTAATGATTTGAAATGCCCTTTCGCTGCTAAGCATTAGACTCTCGACTGTGATGGCTTGCCTCAAATACCATTGCAAAAGCTCACTAAACTGTATTAAAAATATAACTGTCACTCCGTAGAGTCCACTGTTGGTTGAGGAAGCCTGTTATATGCCAACCTCCATACCAATGGCCATGAGTACAATGCCACCTAAGAAAAAAACATAAAGGGCAAATCCACGCGATACAACGTCAAAGGCTATTGAAGCCTTGGTTGAGTTATTAATCAATTTGGTAAATTTACTAATTAGATCTTTCCTGCGACCATATGTCCTAATTTGTACCAATCCGTTGAGGGTCTCACTATAAAAATGAAAAATTGGACTTTTGTTTTTTAGGTCCTTCTGTCTGCATTGAATAATTGCTGGCCGTGCATAAGAAAAAAACAGGAAGACGCAAATGAGGATTACAATTGTCGGAGGAATGAAAAACAGGTCTATTTGGCAAATATTGACCAAAGCTACGAGTGACAAGGCTGGTCCTTCGAACATATCGGCCATAGAAGTTGATAGATAGTTATCTAAAATGCTTAGATCATTAGAGAATTTGTTGATAATCATTCCAGAAGGTGTGATGTCAAAAAACGAGCCAGGACTGCGGACAATTCCATTGATCATTTTCTCATGAATTTATTGATTTGCCATCAGAATTGAAATATTTAGAAAGTAGTATTTAAGGGCCAATATTAAAAAGTAAGAACCCATCAGCAATCCAAGAATACCCCAGTACAATTAGAAATCTTGATTAAAAGGATTGGATGCTCCTGTTTATACTTAAATATACATAGCTAGAAAACGGAAGTAAGTAGTTGTGATTCCCTAGCTCATTAAAAACAAAAGCATTGTTATGGGCACGAGAACATAGTTGGTTTTGCTTGATAAGAAAAATGATGTATAAGTATTAAAGCTCACTGTGGCGTTTTTTTATGTAAAAGGTGATACAAATTTTGGAGGCTTTTATTAGAGAATACTTGCTGACCTTATACTTTTTACATTTTCTACCACTAATAATCGCTGCTCCTAGAGAAGCTATTCAGCGATCTTTTGCTCCTCTTCGTTCTACTACTCTTTTTTAAAAATATTACTCATTTACTCAAGCTATTTCCGGAGCTCATAAGGAGTACCTTTGATTTTGACGGCCCCATCTTACAAGATAATCACCTAATCGCAGTCATAGAGGAAACTGATCTGATGAGTGACTAGAATTACTGTCTTGGTCTTACTTAAAACTTGAAGACATCTTTCATTGATTTTCTTGCCTACTTTGGCGTCAACAGCAGAAATAGGATCATCAAAGATGTATATGTCTGATTAAGCATATACAGCTCTTGCTAAAGCTAAACGAGCCTTCTGTCCTCCAGATAAAGTGATTCCCTTCTCTCCGACGATTGTTTGATCTCCTAACTCCAAGATTTAAAAATCAGACTCGAGACAAGACACATGAACCACATGGTTATATAGAGTTTCTTCGTACTATTTACCAAACAGAATGTTTTTCCGAATGGTCATTGAGAATATGACAGGTTCCTGCTATACATATGATATTGAACCTCCAACTTCTAAAATTCCTGAATAATAGGGGATTTCCTGTAGTATTGCACCCAATAAGCCGCTTTTTCCGGAGCCAACCTTGCCTGTGATACCGTAATAGGTAGAATTTTTGAAGTGTAGATTGAGGTTCTTTAAAGATGGAGTGGTCAAATCTTTCTTCCAATACCCGTTAAAGTTTTCAAAGATAATTTACCCTTTTTCAACTCTTTGAATTTATTTTTAATTTTATTTAATATCCCTTCTCAAATATTGACAAGTTTAAAGAGGATTGTCGCTTTATAGTTTATCATTGGCTCCTATCAAATTTTATTGAGAGGTTAGTAAGTTATCTGATGGTATCTTTATTATTATTTATTCACGTCCTTTGTCATCAGGTTTATTGATAGGTTGGAACGTGTTGGGATCAATTTCAATCATGGATACGTTCTATATGTTGAAAATACTGGCAAACCGTTCAAATACTACTTTGACTTCATAGTAAAAGCCAAGACCCGTAGCAAAGATAAAGATAGAAATCTTAAAGTGGATAATTATATCCAAGGTAGAAAATATTTTAGAAAGCGTCAAATCAGTTTGAGCATAATGGGCTGCTACAAACATAGCCAAGGCAGCCCAAAAACCAATAGAGTTGCCAATGGCTCGCTAAAAACTGCGACCAATACTCAACTTTTTATAATTTATAATTTATTTTTCCCTTAAGCCTTGAATGATTCTACGAAAGGCGATTTCCCATCCATAAAGTTTAATGTATTTGATTCCTTCAATAATTTAACTGGTGATTTGTATCCTTTTATCCTTGTATACATTGATCTATTGAATAATTGATCCGTTTCTTTTTGATATTGCATTTGAGATAGGAAGTATAAGACCTACCATCACGATGCCTAACACTCCTGGCCATCCCAATCGAATGATCAAAAGAATGGTGCATCCGATCATAACAATTGGAAAATTAAATGCATTACAAAATAACCCCAACCTCTGTTCAATAACTCCAAAATCACTGGCTAACAAATTAATAATTTTGCCCAACTCCGAATTCTTTATCCCATAGTTCGTCATCTTTGATATCTTTGCATACAGAAGCATTGCAAGAGCAGCTTTTATTTTCGATGCAAGTACGAAAGCATCTGTGAAACCTACTTGTCTAAAAAGCTGACTCAAATACCAAAGAACTATTTCAACTGCACAATAAATATAAGCAATTGTATAATTTCCATCAGCAACTGCGTTGAATAAATAGAGAATGAGAATTGAAAAACCGATGCGAGTAAGGGCATCCAGAAGGTAAAAAGAAATTGATGTTAGAAAATCCGTTTTGAAAGTCATTATCAATAGTGTAAAAAAATCACCTGAATCAAGAGGTTCATTGTTGATTTTCTTTTCTTTTATCTTCAAAAAATTCTATGCTATTAATTTGCCCAAATAAATTGAACTATCCATTTATCTGATAGGTTTCAACTGTTAATCTTGTAATTCCTATTGGCCAGCCTCTTCATTGATTTTAAGTTTGTTCTTGATAAATAGGAGATAGCTAATGGCATGTGAAAGAGCCAGCCTCCGAGAGAGGATATTGTAATCCGACTCATAATTATCCTTGTACTCAGAAGAATCCTGCTCCAAGGAGGTAAAGTCACCGTCAATGAAACTCATCAAGATCAGATTCAATTTTGAAATAAATATATTCAGTAATTAATTAGCTTGATTAAAATTTATCAAGATCAAAGGAATTTTATTAATTATTCACTTTTAATTATAGAAGTAAAAATAATTCATTTTGATCGGATGCACTATGTCGATTACAGCAGTAGAAATTCATCAGTGAATTTAAATTAAGGTAATTCTTGACAAAATATATTTTTGATATCTTTTCACCATATTTTCATTTATCACCATCAATTTATGTTTTAGAACAAAATTAGTGCAAGCAGTGGAGATGGCTTGTCCATTAGGCGGTTTTGGCTCTACATCTATATGTTTATTCTATAAGTAAATCGTTCGATCGGGCTTCATGTTGATTGACTGACTCGGTTGCCTTCATGCCATCTCGTATTTTAAGTTTGTTTCCAATGGAGGTGTAGATATTATGTTTAATTTATTTTTATCTGTGAACTTAAATATTATGGTAAAAATTAATGCGAGTATAAACCAAAATTTATAGTCAACTTTGGTTAAGATGAAAAAATAAATTCAATCCATAAAACAATTATATTCTAATGAAAATCCTTGAATTCATTATTATATATACGCCCATTAAATCAATAAAACTATATAAAAAAAATATGGAAAAAATATTACATTTGCCAAGCTCAAAGGAGAAATTAGCAAAATGGCTGAGGAAAAAATAAAGAATACTCCATCTAAATATTGATACTTTTGATTGATTGATTTTAAAAATGTTAAAAATCGGTTTCGGGTGGATTCGAACCACCAACCCATCGGTCAACAGCCGAGAGCTCTGCCAATTGGAGCTACAAAACCAGTTAACCTTTAGAATTTTACTTCAATGATACCCTTCGTTCTTTGCCTTCCCAGAACATTAGAGAGCTCTTGATAATGTTTTTACCTGATTTTGGCAATTTAATGATTGCATGATGTCATATGTAATTTGTTTTCCTTTCAAAGGAATAAAGAAACATTAATGGATAGACTTGGTTCATTCCAAAATTGATGCATTTCTCGATTAAAAACTCCCACATTATTCATATGAACATCTATTTAAATAATTCGGAAAATTAACAATCAGAAATACTTATTCTTGTACTTCATGTTTATCTTCTCCAATTAGCATCCAATAATCCGCTAATTCAGCTCCTTTGCCAGCTTTTCGCTTTTTTCTCTCTGGGTAGTGCTCTCAATAATCTTTTCCTCCAGTTGTTTTATCTTTTCTTTATATCTTATTATCTTTTAGTTGTCTCCTTCGGCTGGTATCATTTTGACTGGCGCCACCGAAGCTTTGTTAGTTTAATTTCGAAGGAAATCAATTTATCGATTGCACTCATATAATTTTCTAGAGTTTTCTTTCATAAATTCCTCCAGTGTAGCTTTTAATTTCATATTTTCAACTTTAAGTCTAGTTACAGCCATGCTCTCCTCTTGTGGCAAATACATCCAATTGTATTGAAGCACTATTTTTGACTTTTTGAGGTGACTCTTTTTAATAGTACTTTCGGGATTCCTCACACTTTCCTTCTATTTATCAGGAGTTTTTCCCTGTTGAAAATTTGTTTTGCTTATATTAAGTATACAATCAGGACAGAGTTGGCTGTGGAAAAGTCCCGACTTTATTATACTATATTTGGTTTCTATCTCTTTGAAAGTTGATTCATTGCTGAGTTTCAATTTATTGCGAAATTCATCAATCAGAGTTTGATTGTGGCTGATGATATTCAATAACACAATTTTTTATTTGTAAAGATCTTTTAGAGAGTTTTAAAATTGTGCTTTGGATCGTTAAAATCCGGATTGGAGATGCTTAATGCGATTCTAATAAGTCTTTGTTATATTCATATACTCCTGATGGTCAGCATCTCCAACCTCAGAAGTCGTTGCTTTAGTGCAAAAAGGCGACAATTGAGAATGTTTATCGTCCTCCTTCGGGAGAGTGATGTTCTGATTGTTGCCGAAGAGGAGGGAGCTGTGCATGGGGTTATAGTTTTTAGCCAAGTTCGTTTTGAAGTTGGACATTAGCTTTATTTTTCAAACGTTAATAAATGTATTTATTATCAGTTCGTTATATTATGATTTTCGATTAATTTGGCTAGACTCCAACTAACCCCGATATTATTATTAAAATTAATTACAGTTTTTATACAACGATCATTGCTCACTAAATTTAGCAAAAAATATAAGATGGTAATAATTAAGTTTACAGCTTTATCAACAATTATCCTCAAATTAATCCATATTAATTATGTGGCTCTAAACTTATTTATTCGTTAGTTTTTTTCTACTTTTCAGGAGGCTATTTTTTTTATTTTTTATTAAGGTCTGTAAACTAGAGAGCACTCGCTTTTCAATTTGTTCCTTGATCTCTCTTCTCATGTCGCAGAGGACAAGGAGCTATTAATTTGTTGGTTCCTTATCAAAGGTCTATAATTCCTATAACTCAATCTGAATTTTGTTCATGCTCTCGTGTATAGAATGTAACTCTTGGGATATCTATTTTTTTACGATTTCAAACATTTGCCTATTAGATATGTGGTATTTTGGCATCAAATTCTATCTGCCAATAAATGAAGATGCTGATTGTGGGCTATGAAATTATTTGGACACGATTGAGTGGGTCGGGCTTGCTGCTTGACTGATGCCTGACGAAGAGGGAGATTTTCTTTTTTAAATTAACTAATGTTTATCTAAGCTCGCTCTTTTTGAAGAGGTCTGAGTCATGTAGAGATAATCTCTGAGTTTCATTTTGGTTTTGCCACTGCTACTTTTCTCTTCAGTTTTATTGTCATCATTTTTGATAACTGACTCACACAACCTCCCAGTTTTTCTCAATTCAGTGACAGTTTTTTCTAATTAACTTTTTTGATTGAATGACTCTCCCATTAAGGTGATAGGACTATCAATCTCTATTTTTGAAGGATCCTTATCTTAGAAGGATGTATTAAAGCTTACATCGAGTAATAATTTGCTATTTTAAATCCATTGGGGTTTCTGTTTCTGATCAGAGATGCTTTTCATAAGCAATGAAGGAGGATTACCTAAATTTACTTGTGGCTGAAGAGAAATAATTTTATTATCAGACTCATCTTTTTTGTTTTGACTATTTTTAGAAACGAGTGAAGGATTACTGTTTCTGACACTCGCAGAAGAATACTTTGATGATGTTTCGTTGTTAATATTTTGAGAATCAAGAGTAGACCTAACATTTTTGACGATTGAATTGCCTGTATATTTTAAACTGATGACTGACTCTTTAAGACCTTCGCGATTGCTACTATGACTATAATTACCCTCGTTAAAGTCTTAATCCTTAAAGTGCAGGCTAATCACCGAATTTTATAAACTGGTGGCCTCTGCATGGTTTTTATCTTTGGGATTAATGACATTGATTTTGATATCATTTGTCTTCTTTTGCTCCGAAGGAGTATCTCTCGAAGGGAAAAATGCTAAAGTCGATGGGATCTTTTTCGTTTGGTTACTGATTCTCATTTTTATAATAATGCGATGCGAAGGATAAACTTTTATTTGATATCAATATGAAGGAAGTGATTAACTTTATTATTAAGTTTAAGCAATATGCGTGCCTACACCGAGTTTAAAGCAGTAAGGACAAGAAATATATGATTTAATGTTGCAAAATAATTTAGGTGATTTATATCCCTTTAGGTTATATTTGCAGATGATTGTAGTTTAGGAAAAATATAAATCCAGAGTGACACCCTTCCAAACAATATATTTTCCAATCAATTTAGTCATAATGCATATTTAAAATTTTAATGATAAATAGAAATATATCAAGACAATATAAAATTAATTCCGTCATTAAAGATACAATGAAAAGCGATAATCAACTATTGATCTATTCTTTTAATAGAATCAGATTCTATCAAGTCCAATAATTCATATTCATCATATACCATCCCTCCAATATATTTGATTATTAAATTTACCTTCATCAGGAAAATTAAAAATCAAAATTAACATTGCTTTGAACCTTTAAAAAATATTATTTTAATTCAGCAAGTACAATTGTTTTGTTGATGATCAAAAATCATGTGCCTTTAACATCTTTAACTTGAGATATTTAATAATTAGTTTTTCAATTCAAAGTCAATCCATGATCTTAAAATCAAAAACATTCTCGAATGGAAAACTGCTAACTCGGAAAAAATAGCTAGAGCATAGTGAGAGGGATAAATCAATCATTGAAATTAGTAACCATAGTAACTATTTAAAGATTCATCTATTTATGATTTGTCATTCATTACATCATCAAGTATTATGTCACAGCCGATGACCACTTCCACTGGAACTCCAGTTGACGACAATCAGAACTCTGTCACCGCTGGTACCTGGGGCCCCGTTGTTGTGTCTGATTTCCATCTGATTGATAAGCTAGCTCACTTTGATCGAGAGCGTATCCCTGAACGCGTGGTCCATGCGAAGGGAGCTGGAGCTCACGGCTATTTTGAAGTTACCAATGATGTTACCAAATTCACCAAGGCAAAGGTCTTTGATTCGGTTGGAAAGAAAACACCAGTATTCATGCGTTTCTCAACTGTAGCTGGATAAAAAGGAGCTCAAGATACAGAAAGAGATCCCAGAGGTAATTATTCTAATATTCAGGATTTGCTATCAAATTTTATACTGAGGAAGGAAACTGGGATATGACTGGAAACAACACACCTATTTTCTTCATTAGAGACCCACTAAAATTCCCAGATTTCATTCACAGTCAAAAGAAAGATCCTCGCACCAACCTGAGGAGTGGAACGGCAGCTTGGGACTTCTGGGGATTGACCCCTGAAAGCACACATCAAGTTACTATTTTGATGAGCGATCGCGGAACTCCTGACGGATTCAGGCATATGCATGGATTTAGCTCCCATACTTTCCGTTGGGTAAACAAGGAGGGTGAAGCCTTTTGGGTCAAACTACATTTCAGAACTAAATCAGGAGTAAAGAATCTCACCGCAAAACAAGCTTCCGATTTGTCTCTTGATCCTGATTATGCCATTAGAGACCTTGTTAATCACTTAGATTCTGGCAAAACTGCTGAGTGGGACCTTTCAATTCAAGTGGTGCCTTAAAAAGATGGTTTTAACTATAAGTGGAACATCTTTGA
>Ga0302186_10001293_pt1 | contig 21194 bp, 11 predicted proteins | sample II_Bog_E1_2_FD_198782 | JGI IMG/M metagenome (GOLD analysis project Ga0302186, IMG submission 198782) | Peat permafrost microbial communities from Stordalen Mire near Abisko, Sweden - II_Bog_E1_1 | ecosystem: Environmental > Terrestrial > Soil > Wetlands > Peat | place: Sweden: Abisko...
CAACATTTTGATAAACACTGGAAACCCCTATACCAAGCCGAAAGTCTTTGCATTTCTGTCGCTTTCCGATGGATCTGTGGTCTCCAAATACAAGAAAAAGGCAAGCATTGAGGTCGATAAATACTTCATTATCTTTCCAGGGCCCAAAGACTATTTTCTCGCTGCCTTGGCAGGAACAGAATACCTTACCGATGTCCTGGGTCAATACATTGCAATTGTGTAGAACCCGAATGCGATTGCCGATATTGTAAACAAGGAAAAAATCACCTGTGGCAATATGAATGTCAACGACTTAAACGTAGCTTTCACTCTCGCCTCTCAAATTGTAATCCAACGCAGACAAGGTCAACTCAATTATAATCAGGATAAATACGAAGGCTTTTATAGAAAATTCGCCATTGACGAGTACGGCCTGCTGACCATAAACTCCTATTACTTTCCCGACAAAATGTGGTTCTACTTCACGAATCGCCTTCGCTACTTCGATAACTTCTTCAACTACGTTGCCAAAATGGCCCAGGATTAGTTTGAGGACTCGATAGGGCCGATGAGGTTCATCGCTAATCCCGATCCGCATGGGGAGTTTAACAGACGCATTGAGAGCGCAAGAGATGGCAAAGGGTATACGATTGTAGAGGGTTCCTTCATGCAGCGTCACCTTTTCATGGACAAAGAGTACGATTTCATTCAGCCAAATCGGTAAAAACGGAACACCGCCGTCACTTTGAAGAAGTGGGACAACTTGCCGAAGACTCTTTGGCTGTACTGGGACAGTGGCTCGGAGAACGCCCCAGTTACCAATCAGCTTTGCATATTGAACTTGATAAAAAATGCAAAAGAAGCAGGCTATGATGTACAGGAAGTAAGTGATGCTAATGCTCATCATTTTATTCCGCAGTCAACTCTTGATAAGATTAGCAATGCAATTAAAAATTCTAAGATGAATATTCTTCCGCAGACCAAATCTGATTTCTTTAGACTAGCATTAATCTCCACCTATGGAGGTATATATTTAGACTCTTCCAACTTCTTCCTTGAGGACTTTACCTGGATCACTGAAGTCAGCAAGGAACCAACGAAATACTTTTTCAATCGATTCGGAGACGTGCCAAAGGTGCTGATGCAGTTCCATCCCATTTAAGGCGGTCCCTTTGATTGGACAGTGGACGAGACTTACAACACAAAGGCAGCGTGGAACTTGGCCTTCGAAAGTAGCTTTCTTGCTGCAGATAAGGATAGTGAGTTTATAAAGGAATGGTTTTAATTGTTCACTTTTTTCGTACTTAGTCCTTACGAAGTGACTGAGAAAAAAATGAGATAATGCAATATGTTTAGTCATAAATGGACCAATAATAATTACAGATACCTAACAGTCATGGACTCCTTGAAGGCAGTATTAGGTTGCAAACAGGCAGATATTGACAAAAACAAATAAAAATATGGTGGGATTACGCATGCTGCTGATTATTATAAGCTTTGGGGTATTAATGGCTTTACGGGAATCCAAAAGTTTCGTTTTTATAATAATTATCCAAATGCTTATCGCAGTATTGTCAACGAGAAGGAAAACGAGGATCCTGTGCTGATGTACCGATATTCGCAGTAATATGCATAACTGGTATATGGGCGAGTCTATAAGGCAATAAAGCTGTACGGTTCTAACAACATTGGCAGTATAAACGAACTAATTATAAGTCAGCGGAATAACAATTTTACTCTGGAGTGTCACCCTGAATCTATCTTTTTAAGATATTTATTTAATAAGAACGAATATGAGTTCTATCAGACCAATAAGTTAAATGTACGATTCCGATCATGATAGAATATCGATATATTTCAGAATATGATATTTAATAATTTATATAATTTTGATAACGATGAGATAATAAGTCGAATCACTCAGTTCATTTCTTTTTGCAACTTGAACTGTTGGTTGTTTTTATTGGGTCCAAATAGAGCTAGCACATCGTCTGACTGCAACATCTTGAAAGCTTAATGCATCTCAGTAGTAGTTACCTTCTCAGAATCATTGTAGTGTCTCAGATACTAAACTAAAAAGTTATCCACACTGTTGGTCTTTTGATATTTTGAGGCGTTAGCGCGCAACAATTACTTAGCTTGTTCTGCAATCTTTGTAACTCTCATCTTGGTTGCTGCTGTCCTGCCAGTAGTTATGATGTCCATATCAATTAACCCTGTCACTGGATCAGTGGCAGCCTGCTGTGTGGCTACTTTGATCAGATTTATTGCTTATTAAACATCTTAACATGTCACTTAGCTGGACAACTTCATCTTAGCGAAGGCTTCGCTCAACCTAATGAGAGATTCGAGCTGACGCGGAGTAGCCGTAATTATCTTCTTGTTGTTACCCAATTGACGCATTTCTGAATAAGCTCTTGACAATCTGCGGCCAGCTTCTTCAGTGATGATTGGATGAACATACTCTCGAGCATAAGTGATATACTTGGCCAGTGTTTACTTCCGGTAAAGTCCTACGCTGAGTTAATCTATAAATACTTAATGTTTTCGGGTTCTTGATTTGAAAAAATATCGAGGATGTGAGAAGCTAGTCGTTTGTCATTATGCTCGTTAGGCACATCCAGCATTATGTATATGAGATCAAAGCGAGTTAATAAAGCAGGAGTTAAGTTAATGTTCTAAACCACTGATTTTTTCGAATCATAGCGAGAGTGCACAGGATTAGCTGCAGCAAGGATTGCAGCTCGTGAATTAAGCTGACAAACGATACCAGCCTTGGCAATTGATATTGTTTGTTGTTCCATAGCTTCAAGCAAAATTGTACGACTATTCACGTCCATTTTATCAAATTAATCGATACAACAGATACCCAAATCGCTAAGCACCAAAGCTCCACTTTCCAAAATGAACTCTTTTGTTTCTGGATCTTTTCGCACATTAGCTGTCAGACCCACTGCACTGGAACCACGACCACTTGTATAGATACCTCGAGGAGCAATTTTATAAACTTGTTGAAGTAGTTGAGATTTAGCAGTTGAGGGATCACCCACTAAACAGATGTTGATATCAGATCGAAAGCGTCCTCGACCCATTTCACCGAAATCCTTCTTTGTTCCACCGAAAAGCTGTGCCAAAATACCTTTTTTGATATCTTCATGTCCATAGATTGAGGGTGCAAAGCTGTTGACTAAATCGTTAAGCACAGTGCTGCTGGCTGCCATATTATTGAATTATCTTTTTTCATCATCATTAAAAATTGAGGTGCCAATTTATGACTTGAACCTGTTTTCCTCAAGAACTCTGAAAGAGATAAGATCAATGTAAGTATTAAAAACTGACTTAAGGTTAGATTTTATCCGCTGCACTTTGGTTGATTGAGCACGATAGATACCTACCACCTCCACTCGGTCGCCAGGACGAATTCCATCAACGTTATTGTCATAGCAAATTATCGTTAAAGAGTGAGGAGTCTCTCCCTCTGGTACATACTATGGTAATTCTTGGAACTTGATGTACTGTTTGTCAGTGAATTGGCAAAGATTATGCATCAGCTGTAGAGTAGAACGGTGCCTACAATAGCGGCATTATGTGGGTTCTTGTACCTTTGCATTCTCCAAGACTACTTAGGAATCCTCTCCGCAATGAGTGCATCTAAACAAAGCTTTTTTCATCTCAGGATATATTTCAGAGCATCGAATAACAATACCTCTAAAGCAGATTAAACGGTTGATGTTGCGTGGTCCCAGATTCTTAACCTCTGTTAGTTAATCAAGATATTTGATTCCCATCATGAGGCGTTCTTGCTTCATCAATCTTTAAGTTTTGTCTGCCTGGTTTACATTCTCATCCAGTATGAAATTCTTTTAGTATAGTCCTTTGAGGGCATAGTCAAAGAGACTGATCATTTAGGCGGGAAAATAGATAAACTGATAGTAGAGTTCACGGTCATGTTCTTTGAGATGTCGACCCTGAACCTCAAAGATGTAGCCTTCTGTCAGCTACAAGTCATAAAGCTGGTTACGATAAATTTTTTCAGTGACTGAAGTGCCATCGACCAGCCGAGTAACTTCGAAGTTCACGATAAAGTTTTCAAGGGAGCTTACAACGTTTTTCATTGAGATGTTTGTTCCATAAATTACACCGCCTTCATCACTAGCGAGGGAATTGGTTTCTTGGATCTGGTGAGGAGTAAATATTCCTGAGTGATTGTGAGGACTCTGATGGATGGCATGCGGCATACTCAAGTAGGAACGTGATTGGATTGGTGTACGACGGGGAGTGTCACGGGGATTTGAACGAGACTAACTCATCAATTAATATTTGTTTGAACTGAGCGGACAGTTATAAATGCAGACTAGCATAGTACATTGCCATAGGCAATATTCAAATTTTGAAAATTGCCCCCCATATAAATTAGAGGCATAAACAGCATAAAAAGTCATAGAACAGTCATCCTCTAGTGGGTACTATCGATATTTGTAATTATCACCTCATTTTATCTCGACTGCTCATTGGTGTCGAAAATTAATATTGCCAAGATATGAGTAACAAAGAGCCTATCCAGACGAACTCCTACCTCTCCGAATTACTTTTGTTTCAATAAAATTTCCTTGCACTTGTGCATGCACAAGTCTATCGTAGTCAGTCACCTCCTCCCGAAGTATCAATTTCTCTATAGTAGTCTGTCCTAAAATTTCAAATTAATTTCCTATCGGAAACAAACGATCAAATAAGCACCATGGTAGCTTAACTTACTGATCAGTTGGTCAACAAAAAAAGATATTATGAACTGAGTCTGCGTGATTGTTTTCAGAAGTGGCTGCAAGCAGATTATTTGTGTCTACTCAGAATTAATCGATTTGATGTTACAAAACTATCTCTCTATGGCTTTGACATCTATGTATCTTGCTTATGATGAAGGTTGATCCATTAGAAGCAGTATTACAGGTGCTGACGAGATTGGAATCTGCAAAGAAAATAGTGATTGATGCTCATCAGACCTTATAATCTGGGGAAACGGCAGAAACTGCTTTACAAAAAGGATGGGATACATATATCCTGTATGCTAATCACTGGAAGCTATCCTTCAATATGTATATTTTGAAGGAGTACCTAAGAGTGGGAGGAAAATCATTTTTACGTAAAGACAGATAAATAGTATTCACAGGTATTAGTAATTTCTATAATGGACTTGCTCCAGCTTTAATTGCGCAAAACTATACACAGCTATTGATAGAGATGGCTGACATCAATAACTGCCTCTATTATTTTCATCCCAGCTTCAATTACTTTCAATTTTATTCCTTACTATTTCCCCTAAATCCAACAGTTGAACCTATTTTCGCTTGCATGCGTGAAGTTGGAGAAAAATGTTTACGAACTAATATACTAACTCCTTTACTATTCGGTCTCCTTCGTCATCGTTAGTCTTTTCTAAGATTTATTGCTTAAGCAAATTCGCCCTTTTGGTTGCCTTATTTGAATGTAATCATCTCTGGCATATCAATTAACCTGAAATTTAGAATTCTTTAATATTAAGAAATTCTCTAAATTTTTTAACTAGCTACTCAAAAAGCAGGATTGTTAGGAGAACTACGTACTGAAGAAATCACTGGTGAACTGGAGGAAGGCTGGCGTGATGCTAAGGAGTTTTTTATCTCTGCTGTTAAGGTTGGTTTTAACAGTGGAGATGTACAAACTTGGAAAATGGTGGAATTTTAAAGCATTGGAGTAAGGATTATCGGCAGTCTTGCTGATGGTATGCTGTTGAATGTGGAAGACAACGGTGAAAAGCTTAAACTTTACCTCTAGAGCGAAAGCGAAAAATTACAATCTGAATTGCAATTAATAAGCTCGGGAAGACTAAACCTAAACCTCATTACTACCAGTATCAGTTAATTAGAGTCTCCCATCTCGACCTAATCCCAAGTTTACAACTTACTCAGAATTGTTAACTTAATCCATATTGGACAGCATCAAAATGAATATTCTTTACATTTTCTAATGACATGCTTCATTCATATTTCCTGCAAAATGCCTACTATCCTCTAAGAAAGAATAACGAGAGCTGCTCAAAAGGTTAATCAAATGCTGTTTGGGCTCACCAACATTAATTTTGCCTTAATTCGTGACATCCTCCTCGATTTCCATCATAAATATATGCCATCTGTAGAAATATAGAGCATTATCAATTTATATTCTAGCAGTTTTGAACCTAAAAAATGCCTCTCTTCCCTCTTATAAATTCTTTGCTTATCTGGCAAAGATTCCTGCCTTAAAACGTTGATTCCTTTACTAATCCATAAATTCGTTCCTCATCCAAACAGCAACTTGACTGGAATAAAAACCTTTGAAAAAAGTTTTACTATTAAAAGCGAGCTGATAAATGTATGCTATGAAACCCATTCTCTCATTAATGTCTTTGTTTCCGAAATCATCAAAGGATCTGAAATTGTGACTTATCTGTTAATCAATATTGTCAAAGTATGCCCTTGGATTGCTTTTTCATTGCTTAATTTTCCAATTAATAAGAATGGTTAATTGCTATCGTTTGTATCTTGGCTCATTGATAGCCCAAAGTTGCATGGGTTTCTTTGCAGTCTACTTAAACAATCAAAGGGTGCTGTGAGAAGTTAGGAAGGCAATGATCTCATTTAATAGTTGTTATACCCTAATATATGTGATCAAATCATTAAAAAGATTAATGATAGTGAACAGTTTGATGACATTTTGGTATATTCTCAACTATTGCTATGGATTTACTTATAAAATCACTAGACTGGCAATAATTGCAGGGATCTGCTTTCAGTTTATTTATTTTTGCTTTCACGAGCTACTAAATAGGAACAAATTCACAAAATTATACTTAGAATCACTCTTATAGCAGAGCTTGCTTTTTAGAATCGGACTGAAGTATGGATTGCCTCTCTTTTTGAAAGAAAAATAACTAGCAGAAGTGAATGTCCATCGAATAATCATAAAAAAATCTTGAAGAATGTAAAAAATAGTATATATTTTATCAATGAAGTCTAAAACAAAATAAGCCAATGCAATAATGATAAAGGCATCTTTGACGATTTACAAACAATACAATAAAAATTAGAAATAAGATAATTGGAATAATAAAAATAATATAGTCAGCAGTTTATCGATAGTTATCGAAAATTAAGTCAATTAAATCTTGATGACATTCGATCAATACTAAAACAATAATCGATAGTTTCCTTGTAATAACTGAAACAGCTTTGCATCCCAACTCTTAAGTAGGAGTATCTCAAATCGATATTTATATTAATTTAGTCAGACCAGTTTAAAGACATTTCACATTTTATTCTTGGATTTATAAACCTCAATGCTGATAATTATTAGCAGATAACTAACTATGCTATCTATAAAAAGAATATAGATTATTTAGGCGGTAACTGGTTCACCAGCAAATTAAACTCCAAATTGCCTCAACTTCTTAGCTTGCAAGCATAATCTCGCCATCTATTTATTAAGGAAATGACCAAAGGTCTATCTATTTAATAGAAATAAAATATTTCAGCATAATTCTTTTTATAGCCTTCAATACTGCAACTATATATTGAGCACATGTAAGGAATTTAATTTTTGTCGCTTTATAATAACGCAAACTGGAGAATAGTTACTGATTTTTTTACTCGAGAATTTAATAACTGCAAACTTCCCTCGACTTTGCTTCAGTACTATTAGTATGTTTTAATTACTAATCAAAGACATCAGGAATACGAAATAACAAGCTCAAAATATTTAAACATCTTTAGTAAATTTGTCTCTCTTTTTATCTGCAAAATATAATCTATCTTTGCAGGTTCCATCTCCAAAGAAGAATTATAGCTTAAATCTACTAATGAATTATCTTCCCTAAATTTGATTGTATCTTCTTTACAGCTACAGTAAATTTTAGCTAAATCTGCTGCGCTGCATAAGATTATGCGAGAAAGGAAGATTTAGTTTGAGACAGGGTGGATTGATATAACAAAGAAGTTAAATGATAAAATTAACTGGTATTTCGATGGAAACATCCTGATGCCTGATTTTATAAATGGGTTTTATCTGACAAATGATGTGGTTTGCAACAAACACTAAACTGTAATTGGGGCATTATTGTAAAAGTATTTTTAAACTTTAAGCATAGAACTAAATACTAATCAATTTTACATCTCAAAAAACTGTGAAATATTGACTCTCGAATAAATATTGAAGAAGGAATAAAATCAAAGCCATTATAAAATTGCATTTTAATATATGAACTATCCAATTCTAAAGCAAACATATCACCATCTAATCGCTGAACTCATTAAGAAAGGATTTCTCGCTAATGGTAATAAAAAGATTCGTTTTAATTATCAAAACAATCAGCAGTAGCATGTCCTTAACAGATAAAGTCATCAGTTATATATTGCTGGATGCCTCCATGCATGTCTGACGTAATCAGATAAATATTAACTGGAACCTTTACTGCACTAAGTTTTACACAGAAAAAGATTGAGTTGGTAGTTGCTAAAATTAATTGATGCGGAGATATATCACTTCATAAAGACTATTTTAATGGAGCCATAAGTATCCTATCTTATATTTAGATTGCAAAGAAAAATTTAACCTTTGTTCATGAGTCAGTTATCCTCGTTCCTAATGGAGAACACTTGAGGGTTAACGATTATAACAAAGAGAGCTATTGCAATATGATTGCTCTTCGCGTGATTGGAATAAATGCCATATTAGGTATTAGCAATTTCCTACGCGGGTATGCTTCTCAAATGGCAAATGATCAATGATATGTTAGAATATAATTGTTATAGCAATGGGAGCTTTAATATAATAAATCTTAGTTAATTATGTTTTTAAACTTTAAAAAAGGATTGAAATCCATCGATTTCTATCAAGCAATACCAAGCGAGTATAGTGAGGGGACAATGTCTGGAGCATGCCTTTCAGTAGTTTCACTTAGTTTATTAGCATTTTTATGCATAATGTCTATAGTTAACTTCCTTGAACCAAAAATGGATAGTGACCTTATCATTGATCAAAAGCATTTAGCATAAAAGCTGCAAGTTCATATTGACATCGCTTTTCCTTACTATCCTTGTTCCTTCTTATCTCTAGATATTGAAAATATCCTTAAAGTACATCTCGTTGACGTTGAAAACAATCTCAAGAAAATCATCCTTCCATAAAACTAGGAATATGATGATAGTCGCATGAGTGATGATCAGAAAATTTAAAGAGTCATCAGAGATATCAATGAGGGCAAGGGGTGTCGAATGAAAGGATTTTTTGAAATTGATCGAGTTCCAGGAAATTTTCATTTCTCTTGTCATGGCTACAGTTCAATAATCCCTCGATTATCCAGTCTGGGTACTCGTATATCATTTTTAATTTAGGTACCCTGGACATGAGCCATCATATATATGAATTACGTTTTGGAAACGAGGTTACAAAATAATCCAGTGCTAATAGTCTAAATGACTTTACGTCTGAAAAATAGATCTAATAATCGTTTATGGGCATTACCTATACATATTTTTTGGATATAATCGAAAGAAATACTATCGATGTCAACAATGTCAAAGGGGATGAGAACTATATTTACACTGCTCGATTAAACCAAGTTATTTTGGGACAACTACCAATGGTTTACTTCACGTATTGATGTTATTATTGAGATACTAAACCAACCCAATGACCGTTTTGCATATTAGATCACATAACGAATGGCACTCTCTGTTTATAGACCTTGTTGGTATTCTGGGAGGTATATTTACTGTGGCTACTATAATTGATCACTTAGTCTCTTCTTCTATTCAGTTTCTGGTTTAAAAACATCGACTCGGCAAATTAAAATGATTTAATGTTGTTGAATCCGTAATATCAATTATTATAGACTTGTTTGTATTTTACCTGCTGAAAGGATAATTGCTAGAAAACAGTTAAATTAAATATAAATTTAACGATAATGATAAGTTCGTTATCCATTAAAAGTGCAAAATATATTGAAAAGATTTACCCACATTAATTTTATTTTCTCGAGGCAATATCTTCCAATATCTTTTTATGATTATTTTTTGTTTTTAGGGTATGAAGGATATTAATATAAATAAAATATAGCTTATCCAAATAGATTAAAGGGCTAGCTGTGAAATATCCTTGGATTAATTCAAGAGGCAAGCTATTAAATATTAAAAGATTAGTTTTTATTATAGGTCAAATTAATTTTATTTTTATCGAAATATCCTGGAGTGATGAAGAAGATTTAGATCAAACTAAATGTATAAATTCATAAGGTCAGACTTCAAGTCAAATTTCCATGTTCCCTCCTTGCCGTCCTTAAGATAGGTATCAATAGAATTACTTTAAGACACCGAAGAAATTAGTTTGGGAAAAGAGGTCCTTTTAAGAATGGGAGAGGCCACATTATAATATAGAGTAACTCATTCCCTGAGTGTTCTCTATGATTCAGTGAAAGAAGTATACTCTCAGAAGAAGGTACATCTAATATAACAAAGATCATGATATTGATTTATCTAAAATCAGCAAGCAGTCTTATATCAGCTGGAGCAGCCTTTCTCAATCTTAACTCTCTAAAATAATCTGCAACAAAACTTGAACTCAATATCTAAAAATGTCCAGACAAGGATGCGATCATAGAAGCAAGTCTCTGGTTTTAAAAATAATCTGAAGTTGATTGTTTAGAACATCAAGAAATTATTAAAAACAAATTTATTTCTGATTATTCCATGTCCAATGCATCAATGCCAGCCACGAGAAATAAAGCCAGTCTAAGGAAGTTAAACTAAGATATGCATTCCGAGCAAAAGATCAAGAAAAATCAAGATTATAGTGATACTAAATCTTACGGCGAGAACGGTAAGTAAGTAGGGTCGGTAAATGAATCATTATAAAAATAGCCAATCATTTCAAAACTTTAAATTCGTAATAGTACCAAGAGACTAGTCCCCCAAAGCGATAGAGAGCCAGCAGTACATAGTTTTAATCCTATTTCCGAATATGGCGGTCGATCAAAAAATAGCTAAACAGATAGATAATACAAAAATTTACAAAAAAAATACGACCAGCAAAATCTCTAACTAAAGGCGACAATTAATCGTAAGGATGGTCTTTAAAAAGCTCTTAAGGAAGTTGAAAGTCAGTTGAAGATATTCAAGTAAAAATATGAAGACACTTTGCAGCAGAATGAGGCTTATCTAAAAAAAATGGAGTTCAAGTAAAATTCTAGTAGAGAGCAAATAAAATCATTAAATGATAAATTAACCATGTCAGAAATAGAAAAACAAAAATTTATTTTTTAAAAAAATGATTTAGTCAATAGCTTTGAGGAGAGAGAAAGAACTTTGAGACTCAATCTTAGGGAAAAATAAAAAACTTTTAACGAGGAAAAGAATAGATTGCAAAAGAAGTTAGATGCAGTTTCTAGATAATTTAATGACTCTCAATCTTTTTCATTGTAAAATTAATCAATTACGAAAGAACTAACAAAGGAGATTGCAAATGAAAAGAATAAGAGTTAAAAAATATAAATGGAACGATTAAAACTCGTCTCAGAAGTATAGAGATTGAAGGCAGGGTTATTACAATAAAAAAGCAAGCGGTAGCAGCTTGAATAAAGTTTAGCTGATAATGCATAATTAGAAGATATCAAGAAGAAACTTAAAAAGAAAATAGCATAGCAGTAATCTGATATAGAAAAACTCACGAATAATATAACAACTCTGGATGCAAATTCACAAAGATGGCAAAGGAAAAGTTAATAATTAGAAAGCTTACTCAAAGAAAAGACTTCATCTTTGAAATCTAGTCAAAAATAAAATTAGAATTTAGGCAAGTAGATTGACAACTATAAAAAAACTATTTAGGATAGGGATAGGAAAATATAGGATTTATCCTTACTAAAACAGAGCTAACTGTCTAAGTGTAGTAACCTCACTGACTAAATACGTCAATTATAGAAAAAATATCAGTAATAACTTCGAAATATTCGTCAATAAGGTCGATAGAAAGACAGTGGAATAAAGGCGTTAAATGAGGAGTTATAAAAAGCTAAACTCACATTGTCAGCCTATGACAATAAGAATGAAAAGTTATAAAGATAAATATTATCAATCAATAATCAAGCCTATACTCTGGAATAATAAATTGAAAAATTAAGTGAGGCTAAATCTGAACTTGAAGATAAAAACAATGAGTTGTCAATTGCCTTGGAAGAAGAATAGCACTAAAAACAAAATATTAAATATAACTATGAACAAATGCTGAAAGATAAGCAGGGTGTCATCACCACTTTGGAAAAATAAATTGGGAAGCTGTAAAGCCATATTCGGGAGAAGGATTCATCAAATTCATAATAAATGGGTGATATTACTCGGAAAATAGATACTTTATAAAGATAAAATGAATAATTGCAACAGGAAATTTAAGAAACCAAGCGAAATTTAAATAAACTGACTAATTAAAAATCATCAAGTTCGAAGGATAATGAAGAACTCAAGTATGAACTAAAACTCAAAACCAATTAACTCACTTTTTTGAAAGAATCAGTAATTCAATCCAATCAAGAGATCACTGAATTTACAGCATCCAATAAATAACTTAGTATGTAGATTTAGAAATTAAAAAGAGATATTTAACTACTTGAGGAAGAGAGTTAAAATTTAAATCATCTGCTGAAAGAAGCCTATTCTGAAGGAAGTAACAGTACTTAAAAACTGGAACAGTATCGACTAAGAAATAAACAATTTCTTTCTACCTATCTGAACAGCATAAAAGGTGGAATAATTAACATCAAACCCGAACATTAATAAAAGGAAATTGTATAATTAATGCAAACTGCCATTGTCAATAACAATAACTTTATCACCAATATGAAGGATTCAATTTCATTATTAACGACCTAATTGAATGATGTTAGTTAACTTAATTTCAAAATTAGTCAGTAGCTTTAGGATACCCTTTCAAATTTGGAGCAGACTAAGACTAAGTTCGATTAAGCAAGATAATAATTTTAAGAAAAGTAAAAGCAACTAAATTAACACATTGATATAATGTAAAAAAATATTCAAGAACTGGAATAGCACACTAGACTGCAGTAAGCTGAATCCAGTAACAATGAGTCATAGATCAGCAAAAAGTATTAATTATAAATATCCAATTTAAAGGCTAGAATCAATTAATTAAACTCAGCTGAGGTCGCTCAAATCAAGAAATTTCAAGAATTGAACAATAAATTCAACGATGCTGGCAAATAATCAAGGTAAAACCTAAAGAAAAGTGAATAAAAAGCGAAATCACTCTCAGTTGAGATTGATAAACTCAAAAAGCAAATATAGCAGAACAGAAAAGAAATTTAGATCAAGGTCAGCACCATTGAAAAGTATGAGGAAATCAGCCAAACATTGAAAAATAATTTGGATAAAACCAAATAGGATAATTTGGCTTTAAAGGAAACCATGGAAAATATTAGGAAGAGAAATGAGAAGGGGACTTTTAGAGAAAAATAGTTAGAAGATATAATTTAAATATTAAAAAAGAAATAAGTAAGTTTCAATCAAAAGATCACTGAGCTTGATAAAACTATTAAGGATAAATCTAATGAGCTTGTAACAAGTCGATAAGCCAATAATAAATTGGAAAAATAAAAAACCAAACTCACACAAGATAGTGAAAACCAGGTAGCTAATATATCTAAAAAATTATAGGCCCTACAAACTCGCTACAATAACGAAACTAAAGGAAATTCTGATGCTAACAAGCAATTAACTCAAGAAATTAAAGATTTACAGGCAGCAAACGCAGATTTAAAATCAAAATTATTTACCATTAGCAAATCTATTGAATAGAAAGCTTTGAATGACCAATATCTACTACCAATTAGAGACAATCTTGATTTGATAAAAGTTAATCTGGACGAGTATGGAAGAGTGAGCGATCAATTTGAATCCAACAAAAATAAGCTCTTAAAAATGGCCAGTACAAAAATTTAACAATTTACTGACAAACAAATCGGAGATAAAGTTAGATAAATTAGCTTAGCTTATCAACGTCTAAAATTCAATCTTTTAGGTAACCAGGACTTGAACCAAGCTCAGAAAAAAGATGTCTTTGAATAAATTAAAAAAGTACAGGCAGTGATAGACCGTGTCCTGAGAGGAGACCGATGATTTATTCAATTATTGAGATTATTGTAATTATTGTTAATTGGAGTAGCATAACTAAGTCTAGAAGAATTATAGAATTTTATGAGTTGATATAAAAAATAAAAGATATAAATGATATGATAGTCATAAAAAATTTAATACATGACAGTTTATTGTGATTGGGAGGAAATTCAGCTCCCTTAGGTTAAAATTAGCCTTAGTTATCATTTCTTTAAGAGTTTAACAGAGAATGGATCTTTCTGCGATCGAAGGATTGTGCATCCAGTGCTAATCTCTTTAAAAAGACTTTCGCCTGCTCCTCGATTACTTCTACTACTCTCGTCTATTCTAAATTTTTATTAGTAGACTTCCATTTCTTTTTAGTAATATCAATGATCTCAGAATCGAGAAAGGCAGGCATAAGCCTTTTTTTGGACCCCGCCTGCTCAATGAGATCTTAAATCATTGACGAACAGTAAGAATGTCGAATATTCTTGCAGTGTACAGGATGGCTAATATGCTAAATACACCTGATTATACTCTTAAGTAATCAGTAAATGATTCTTTACAGACAAAGCAGTAAGTAGATGAAGGTTTAGGAATAAACTACAAACTTTATCAAAAATTACAACTAAATTTTTTTGTCGAGTGGCTTCCGTTATTTTTTATTGAAATACTTATTTAAGAGTCTGATCTTGCTCATCAAGAGAAACCTAAGTGGACGAGAATATACACTTGGATTTTTTTGAGTAAAAGCGGGTGTATAGTGTTTATGGTCATTGTTAAAAGTAATAAGGGCATTATGCCTATCAATAGAGCTAAGTGTCCATTCATACGGATGATTAGGGAAGGTGATATTTGCAGCAGCAGCATCGTTCGTCATCTTACATTTTGAGCTTAATCTTCTCAGAATGAATGCTTGAGTCGAAGATGCGTTCAAGGATTACCCAGATTATTGCCCTTTATTCAACTCAGACATCATTCTCAACTAAATATTATAGAAACGAATCAAATAATAGAGTTTTCTCATTTAATCTTTTCCTAATTTAGTGATATTGTCATAATTATCATTATTTTTCTATATATTCTTCGCATTAATTATTTTAATGAATAAATACCTCATATTTTTGCGAAAAGCTAAAACAAAAATATCATTCTAATAGTCTTAAATAACAAATAGATTTTTACTATAATGAATTGTCTTATATTAGATTCAACTTGATTTAATCCTCAAAAATAGTAATTGCAATAATTTAACGAATGCTGAAGATAATATCCAACAAGGATTTTTTATCTCTATAAATATTATTAAGATCATATGATTAAATGTATAATTTTATCATAATGAGTCAAAATATACAACATAATGAACAATCACTACAATCTTATCAAGAGGTTGGAACAAAAAAATTAGCCTAACTTCAAGATCTAAGTTTTTATGATAAACTGCGCTATCTGCTTACAATTAATGTTTAGAATTTCCCCAAATATTTCAAGTATTTAGCGTCTGGTCATGGTTTTGTATTCATTGATGCTCCAGCCTCGTTAGCCCAGCTATCATAAACTGTTGAGGAAATATTTGGGGTAGATTTAATTCGATTCAATGCATTAGCCAAACAAATGAATATGAAAGTAAAAGAAAGCATTAATAAATAATCCCAGCAAAGGAGAGTAATTTACAAATGCAAATAAAAAATTATAAATTTAGAGCAGGTAAACCATAGCATTGTGGAGGAAGGATAAGAATCTTCTGAGGAGCCAAATGAAAATGATCTCGATTAATTTCCCAAGGATGAAGATGTTGAGAACGTTATACGGGCGAAATAGTAGAAGGGCAAAAGAAATTTAATGAAGCCAAATATTATTTTAAATAGAGTTCACAGCGAAGGCAGCGTTCCTTTGGTCTAAAGCAGGAAAAGTCTTGAGGATATATCTCTCTAAGTTAAACTCTATGAGCAGGATTTGTTTGCAACTTCCCAGCCAATACGTCAACCGATAAATTTCAAAAAATAAGCAGTTTAGAATATCTCAAATAATTGCGTAAAAAGCGATTACATTGACTCATCTTCTATGGCAGACAGAAGTAAATTTTACAAATAAAACTATGAGAAATGTTCAAAGCTGATAGATACTACTATAATGGAGTTGCTTACTGCTCACAAGAGTAACGTAATTGATCAGCGGGCTGATGGGTTACTACAAAAGATTACTGAAATATATGATATGCTATCTGATAACATTGAGAATATCAACAGTACAGCCAAATTTTTAGCCAGGAGGGAAATGCATCCAAGTAGTATTACAAATAGCATTGTAAAAAAAGAAGTACTTGAAGAAGTGGGCAGTATTGGATTTAAGCCACTTAATCAAGACAATTGATTGTCTATTTCAACTGTATAAACTTTGAAAATTATAATCAACTCAAATATTCTAAATCTTCTAAGCTATTGAATGCAACAAAAATGTAATCATCAACCTGTATTCGATGAGTAAACATATTATTTTATATTTTGTTTATCTGTTTACATAGGGAATTAAAGGCGATAAACCTTCAATTATTTATATTTAGATAGATTAATTTTTGAGTCATAATCGATAAATATTTTTTGATATATAAAAATTTAAAATATTTAAGATTATAGGGAAATATATTTATAGAAATCCTCACTGCTTTTGAATAGAATAAATTGTTTCAATGATCGTTGATTGTTAATTTGTTAACAGACTATTAAATACATACTTTCAACGAATATTGATATTAGAAAAGACCATAATAGTTAATTATATTTCACAAATTGATTAAATAGGGGTATAAAAGACATATTGACATCAACTCATATTATATAGATGGAGTGAAAATAATTATTAAATGTTCAATTAATCAGTGTTGCTTGCTAAACTTTAGGCTGTGAGGTTTTACTCTTATTAAAGTGACGAGAAGAATGTCGATGCACGTGAGAATTATCAACAGAAATCATTTGGTAAGTGCTTTGTGACTCGTTCTCTGAGTCTTAAAGTACAAAATTAGAGAAAGTCTCAATTTTTTCTGTAAATTTAATGGAGTTGTTCTCGCGAATTATCCATGGAGCTTATGGCTTACGGTCCACATTTAGCACGCTTAACTTGGTAAGGAGACTGTTGTCGAACATTGGAAATATTTCAGGGGGTTCAACCTTTGGGAAAGGAATACATAATTTGAGTTAGCATTGAATTTTACTTTCAAATTATTTGCTTTTTACAGAAAAGTTAATCTTATTGAGGTAATTTGACATCTTGTTTTTGCTTGGAAAAACTTCATCCTTTTTTAGAGTTTATATTTCTCTCGACAGAAACCTTTTAAAATTTATGAAATCAGAATAATATGGTTGGTCTAAATCGACATGTATGCTTTGACTCACCTCAGCAGCTTTTTCCAAATTTTCTTCAGCTAGATGGCAAACAACAATGTTGTATCTCATTTGGCTGGTAAAAATTTAAAGATCTTTTTTATTCTAAAAGGAAATTATATCCTCTTGATCCTCAGATTTTTCCATTTAAAGGTTTTTTTCATTTATTGCCATCATAAAGGAGTAAATTGCTTCTTCAAACAGTTTTTCCTCAATAAAACAAATAGCTCTAAAGACATAGTAATCAGTCTTTTTGAAAATTTTACCTAGGCAACCGAAACTTTTATAGAGAATCTCAAATTTGTTTCTTATCTCAGTTGAGGATTAATTCTATATTATCGATATCTTACTTTGTTGATCAAGACTTACAATATTTACAATACTTGCATATCAAAAAGCACTTCTTGACTTTTATTCAATAGATAGCCTTTGTTCATAATGAGCTGAGCCTATTTAAATCTTCCTAAGAGAAACAAACTCTTGCCTTCTGTCATAAAAATATCGTAATTAGAAGGAATTTATGGAATATTTTGATGGCTAAAAGCAGTAAGTGCGTCTTCGAAAGCTCCATTTTAAAAGAGCAGTTGACCTGCATATTTGTGGACTTCAGGATCATCCGGCTTCATAGCTAGCTATATTATCAAAAGGTTTACAGATATACTCCTGCAGGTCTTTAAAAGCATCATTACCATCTCCCTCAATTTGAAAGCACTTTGATCTCAATAGGTAGCATTCAGGTTTGCTGTTTCCTGATAAATTAATGGCAATGCTTAAATCATTGATTGACTCTCTAAAGCTATGAACACAGGCGAGAAGCATTCCTCGAATATAGTAATAGCGCCAGTAATGATCTTCGGATCGATCAATACTCTCGTCAATGTTCATTAATGCTTATTTCCAATCCTAGATCGAAGCATTTAGTAAACTACAAAAATAAAATACGCTAGCCGCAATGTTACTAGTACCCTTGCCAAGTTGCTGCTTACATTCTTAAAATTATTCCTTTGCTCTCTTGATCATTTAAGTCTTTTCGCGTTCGCTTTCAGCATAAACCATCAATTGGAGATAGTTCAAGGCTAAGCTGAATGGTGGTTCGAGCTTTGCCTAATATAGTTTCTTAGCTTTTAGGAAAAATGGTTCAGCCTCTTTAAATTTCTTCTAGCAATGATTTAGGATACCTTCACACATATAGTAGTTATAATTTAGTCCCATTTAAAAATGAACAGGCACTCCCATCTATCGCTGTAAGTGAATGAGTCGGCTGCAAGAGTGAAACTCAGCGATGCTATAGTAGCCATAGCTGAGAAACATCAAGTATATCTTCCGGATTTAGTTAAGGAATTAGTCCTCGAGTTCACTCCCGACCAGTTTATAATCTTCTCCGTAATTGCTAACTGATGAGTTGCTGAATCGGCTCGTTTATAATTTGAAACCTAGCTAGTTTTGGATGGAAAGTAGAACAGCAATGCCTTAGTTATAGTTTCTCCGCATTAGACTGATTACTCCCTCCACAAACTTCACCATGACTTGCAGCTATGGCTCTTTTTACATGCATCCGATCAAATGAAAGGCATCATATATACATCGCTAATCTATCTTGATCATGAGCAGTAACTTTTTAAACCGTGAGTGACCATTGCCTATTTTAAGACCTTCATCAATGAGGGGAATGGAGGGAGGATAGTTCTCTGATTTAAGAGATGGATACTTAGCTTATAATATGAGTAGGCCGCTAAATAATAAATCTATGATTTATCTTTGGGGTTCTCGAAGGACTGGTTGTAACCATCGCAATCATTGAATAGTTTGATGATACTTTCGTACTGAGCTAGTTTTAGATAAAGTTTTATTTTTTTCAAGACAAGCTTGGAATAGGGCTCTTTACAGTTCAAAGCTCGATCGTAATAGGTGAGAGCTTATTCAAAATTTTTCAATTCTTACAAGCATGACCCAATCATAACTAAGTGATCTACATTGTTGGTAATCTAGTAGGCCTTATTATAACTGTCTATAGCTGCAGCCCACTTCCCCATTTTTGAATAAATTTTTCCTTACAATTCATAACTTTCAGATTAGTCTGCAAAATACTGATGACATTCCTTTAGCTATTTAAGATAAAATCTACCCTTGCAAGACTGCGATTGTATTCCAATGACTTAAAGTGACATACTGCTAATATCTTATAGCACTCCGCAGAATGAACTGGATTATATTGTAAAATCTGCTCGAGATAAAGAATTGTCTTAGGTCGATCATCAAGATGAAACCAGTTTAATGCTGACAAATAGAGAGCTTCTATCAGGTCTGGCTGGTTCTTCAGAAGTGATTTGATTATGAGTAACGATTTACGATATTAGCCCTGACTTAGTAGTGCTCTTGCACTTTCCATTGTTTCATTAGACTTCTTTTTAATAGTCTATAACTACTCGCGAGAAGAATCTGCTCGGTAATTAAAGGTTTTTATTCGACTTGCAATTTTGTGAATGACCCTCAATTCACTTCCTTCCCTCTTACGTTGTTTATCTCCAATATTAATGGATTGAAACTTTAACAGTTTTTAACTTTCCCGAAATGTTTGGCGTCGAATATAAGGACTGTACTCTCGGAATTCGTTCTTTGCCTTCATTTCTACGCTGTTGCGCATCACAAAATTAAAACATCTCTTCTCCTAACTTTTAATTGCATCTTGCGAACGATTCAGACTGCGACTTCGATTCTTTTTATTTTTGTCAGTAAAGCTCAGATCAATGATGTGCTGAGATCGGGAAGGGGAATGCTTAGCAGGTTGTTCCCTGTACGTAAGGTTGTTGTTTTTTGGCTCTTTAGATTTAGATGCAACGATTGCCATTTGATTAATGCTCGCAGCATCCATGTGTGTATTGTAGCGACATGTCTGCGGAGCCTCTATAATTTTAAGTATTTTTGATGGATCCTTTTTTGCGATTCGTAAATTTTTCATTCTTCGGCAAGTTAATAAAAATGATTCAATTAAATATTTCATACATTATGATTCAAGCCTTCATAGTACTTCCTTCATCGAACTGAGCTAAATCGATTTGCTGGATTTGTTGAGATTATTGCTCCATTACCTTTTATCCCTCAGCGCTTCGTAGTGCGTCCTAGACTGCAGTTTGACATCGTTTTTGATTTAACCAAAATTAGTTGCTAAGAAATCTTATTCGCTGCCTCCCCTCTCAGTATAGTTTTTAATTAAAGTAATGTCAAGTTTGCGTTCATTATTCTCGTGCTCTCTGCATTTTGAGACACAAATTTAGGCCTTTCTCCGACATTCCTTGGACACAGCCAGATCGTAAGCCTTCTGATAGTACCATTTGGCTTCAACATAGTAAAATTAATTCTCGAAGTATGCACCAAACTCTATGAGTTTGCTGGTTCGATATTCTCCAAAATAACTGAGTATAATTTGCTTAAAGCAAGAATCCACTTTTGTGACAAAATGGTTTCTTTGATAAATTTTGACAGCTTCTTCTGCTTGATCAATTAGAATTAGCAAGCGAGCAATTTTCTTTTCGATTGTGAGTTTGTCAGTATTATTCTGATTTTACTGACTGAGTTTGTCATATCCGAGGACAAATACACAGTAACTTTTAATAGCTTCAATAGTTCCAGCCTTAAATTGATCATAATCCTTAGCTAT